>Ga0187893_10004127_pt1 | contig 28180 bp, 15 predicted proteins | sample MA1701074metaG_FD_139574 | JGI IMG/M metagenome (GOLD analysis project Ga0187893, IMG submission 139574) | White microbial mat communities from a basaltic lava cave in the Kipuka Kanohina Cave System on the Island of Hawaii, USA - MA170107-4 metaG ... | reverse complement strand
GCTTCTCGTGTGAATGCTCCTCCCGTCATGAATATCATCTTTGCAGCTAGTCGTGGATGTCGTTCGCGAATATGCTCGTAGATCTCCATACCCGACATCTCCGGCATATAGAGATCGCACAAGACCGCATCGAAGCTTGCGCCTCCATCGAGTGAGGCCAGCGCGTCGCATGCGTTCGCCATGCCGACGACTTCGTGACGGCGATGAAGCATGCGTTCGAGCAATCGAATCACGTGCTCGTTGTCGTCGATCACGAGAACGCGGAGGCTCACGGGTCGATCCATCCTTCGCTCACTGCGAGTCTCCGGCGACCTGGCCGCGACCTCGCGTAGACTACGACCGGCACACGATAGCGTATCCCATCGCCGCGAAAAGCACATCGTGACGATCGACGTTTTTCGAGCGATGGCAGGTCCAGTTCGGGACATCACAGCGGCGATCATTTGCGTGCGTAGGCGATCTTCCCCGCAACGATCGTGTAGACAACCTCCGTGCGCAAAATGGCCTGTTCTGGCACCGTGAGAATGTTTTGGGAAAGCACCGTGACGTCTGCCAACTTGCCAGGTGTGAGCGATCCTTTGACATCCTCCTCGAACGCAGCGTAGGCCGCGGCCAGTGTATACGCGTGTAGGGCTTCTTCGCGGCCGAGCGCCTGCTCGGCAAAGAACTTTTTACCGTCGGGCATGGTCCGACTGACCATGGCCCAATAGCTCCCGATCGGTGAGACGTCCTCGACTGGAGCATCCGTACCGTTGGTCACGACCGCACCAGCATCCTTGAGCTTGCGCCACACGTAAGCGCCCTCCCGTGCGCGCTTTTCACCGAGACGCAGGGCGACCCACGGTCCATCGGAAGTGCAGTGTACGCCTTGCATCGACGCGATCGCACCGATGCGCGCGAACCGAGGAACATCGTTGGGATGGAGATGCTGGGCATGCTCGACACGCCAACGGTGGTCGAGGTTGCCGGCATCCGGGCCGAGCACCGCCTCGAACACATCGAGTGTCTCACGGTTCCCGCGATCGCCGATGGCGTGCACGCACACTTGAAAGCCATGTTGCTTCGCAAGCAGGGCGGTCACCCTCAGCTGATCGAGCGGCGTGGTATTGAGCCCCCGACTGCTCGGCAAATCCTCGTAAGGGTCGAGTAACCATGCCCCGTGTGATCCAAGAGCGCCATCGATGGATCGCTTGATGGCTCGTACCGTGAGGCGTTTGTCGGCGTACCCGATGAGCTTGTATTTGGGCAACAACTCCGCCAAGCGCTCGTTGGACTCGCGAACCATGACCCACAGTCGCAGCCCCAACGAACCCTCCTCGGCCATCTTTTTGAACAGATCTACATCCGCAAAGCTCGAGCCAGCGTCCTGAAAACTCGTGACGCCCTTCGAAAGACACTCCCCGGTCGCGAGCTCGATGCGCTTGCGCCGAAGCTGTTCGCTTTCTTCGTGCTCGAATACCCGTCCGACCAATCCTTGGGCACTCTCCCGCAGCGCTCCAGTGGGCTTGCCAGTCTTGTCGCGAACGATCTCGCCACCGTGGGGGTTTGGCGTGTTCGCGGACACGCCGGCAAGCTCGAGGGCCTTGGCATTCACGAACGAGGCATGGCCGCTGGCATGACGAAGCATGACCGGGTGATTCGGCGAGGCCGCGCTGAGCGTCCGGTGATGAGGAAGGCCATCGGTACTCGGTGTTGGCGGCTCGATCCATTTTTCTTGATGCCAACCTCGTCCTCGGATCCACGCGCCCGGCGGCGCTGCTTCGGCAGCTTCACCAACCATTCTCACGATATCGTCCCAGCGCTCCGCCTTGCCAAGGTCGAGCTGCAGCTTGGCATCGCCGATCGATGTGAAGTGGCCATGTCCTTCGATGAACCCCGGTATGACGAGCTGTCCGGCGAGGTCCAGAACCCGTGTTTGTGCGCCGATGTAAGTGCGGATCTCGACGTCGCTTCCCACGGCGACGATCGTGTCTCCACGGATCGCCAACGCCTCCGCGTGTGGTTTCGCATCATCGACCGTGACGATCGTTGCGTTTCGCAACACGAGATCCGCAGTTTGTGCAGGTACCGGAACATTCTCGCTTCCCAGCGACGAGTCAGCAGACACCTCACCGGAGTGCCCACGCTGGCAAGCCATCAGCGACACAACTGCTGCCAGGAGCACGGGGCGTGTCGTCGTCATCACAAGACGATACCGGAGAGCCAACCATCGAACTCCTGATTGGTCGGATATTTCCGGCTGAGCTGCTCGGTGGACGCCGTCACGTCGTTTAGTAGAAAATTTTTTACTCTAAATTTCTAAAATAAGAGTTTATTTTACCAATAATCCCGGCATATATTGGTAGATAAACGAAGATTTTTCACCATTCCTGGGTGTTAATTCGTTCGAACCAACCCCCCAAGGAACCCCATGAAAGTCTACCGCGCAGAAAACATCGGCAGCATGTTGCGACCCGACTACCTCCTCGAAGCGCGAAACAAGCGGGACAGCCATCGCATCAGCGACCACGACTTCAAGGGCATCGAAGACCGCGCCGTCGACGAATGCGTCGCGATCCAAGAGGGTTGCTGCATCGACGTAGTCACCGACGGAGAAATGCGTCGCAACGTGTTCTCCAGCCAACTCGCAGAAGCCTCCGAAGGATTCAAGAGTGGAATAGAGGGAAACACCGTCACGTGGTTCACGTTGGATGGGAAAAAGCAAGAGAGTCCTGTGACGGTCGGCGTGGTATCGAAGCTCAAACGTAAGAGACATCTTTCCGCGGAGGAGTTCGTGTACGTGCGGGCCAAGACAGCTCGGCCCACCAAGGTCACGATCCCAAGCCCGACGATGTATGCCTACTACTATCTTCCGGGGGTCTCCAGCGCTGCCTATCCATCTCCGAATACCTATCTCGACGATGTGACCGCCATTTTGGCCGACGAAGTCGACGAGCTCGCGCGTTTGGGTTGCGACTACGTGCAATTCGACGCACCCGAATTGGGAATGCTGCTGGACCCGCATCAAAAGGAGTGGTTTGGCAAAAAAGGCTTCAAGACCGAGACCCTGTTCGAGCAGGCGATCGATCTCACCAATGGCATCATTGCATCGCATCCAAACATCACGTTCGGGTTGCACATCTGTCGCGGTAACGATGCCAGTCGCTACATGGCCAAAGGCAGCTATTCGGAGCTCGCGCGCCAAGTGTTTCGTGGCACGAAAGCGCACATTCTCTTGCTCGAGTACGACAACGAACGATCCGGTGACTTCGCACCACTGGCGCACGTTCCCGACGACAAGATCGTGGTTCTCGGCTTGCTCACGACAAAAACTCCTAGAGAGGAGACCTCGGAGGAGTTGCGGCAACGCATCCGGGAGGCCAGTGAGTACGTACCCATGGAACGATTGGCTCTCAGCACCCAGTGCGGCTTCGCCTCGGTGGCCAAAGGAAACTCCATTCCGTTTGCCATGCAATCGCAAAAGCTGCGTTTGACCGTCGAGGTGGCTCGGCAGGTTTGGGACGACTGAGACCGTGGGATCCCACGACGATTGCGCCAAAGCGATGGCGGCAGCGCCATCGCCTTGGCAACATTGTGCCGTGCCTCTGGGTGCGTTCTTTAGCGCGTCCGTACAGGGTCGGAGCCTCGCCATTCGCGATCTCGCCGCGACAGACTTGGCCTTACTCTGCGAATTGCCGTTGCCTGAGCTGGCTTGGACCCTGCTGGCTCCGCTAAACATCACCGATGGCCACCAGCATCAGTCTGCACACCAGGCTTTGCTCGGGCAGCTCGACCACGGTCCGTTCGGACTGTCACGCATCTACGCGCTATTGAAGAACGCGCAGTCGGTATTGGCTCGTGCACGTCAAGCGGACTATTTGCGTGGTGCGAGGTTCATCGTGGTGCTCGACGCTCCTGCGGCGGAAGACACGGAGATCGCCATGCTGAGCAACGACGCGCAAGGCCCGGCACTGTGGATCCATCAAACTTTGCTGGAATCCGGCCTTCATGATCCGGCTGCTTTGCAGGCATTATTCGAGCGCATGATGCTAGCCAGCGGTGGAGAGCAGGCGGAACGCGAACGTCTGGTCGATCGACTGCTTTGTTGTTCCAAATGGGCCGTCTCGAGCATTTTCAAACACATCAACGGCCTCGTGCTCATCCCGACACTCCATGAGCTCGCAAATCGTGGAGCTGCGGTATTCAAACGGCCATTCGGTACCCCCGAACATCCGCGCTCAGCCACGGTCACGGACGTGGCCGAAGCGTTCAAACATGTCCGGATTGGCCGTGGTACGCACGAGCATATCGGACACATCGCGGGAGCTCTGCGTTTGCTGGCGTTGCAAGGCTGGATGCGTGTGTCCGGCTATGATGAGCAAGCCACTTACGAACCAACACGAGCGGGTTGGATCGCGGCAACGTTCGCCAAGAGTGGCTGCTTCGACAAAGTCGTTCAAGCCATCCGAAACCTGAAAGCCTATCCGGAGTATTTTCGCACACCCACGAGCACGAGTGCGCTCGACCGCAGCGGACAAGCCGTAGAGGAAGCACTCGAGGAATACCGACTGCTGATTCTGCGCAGCGAGCAGGGCTGGTACCAACGAGGCAGCCCCGACCCGCTCCAAACCTGGGTGGCCAGACAGGTGCAGGAGCACCTCGATGGCATGCTCGTGGTACCCACCATGGTGGCGCTTGGCCTGCCTAGGTTCGTGCACGACCACGGCTCCATCATCGTCGGCGGGCCATCGATCTTCGAAGCCTTTGATCCATACACCGCTACGCTGCGCTGGCGCGAGCTGGATGCCGATCAGTATCATCACGGCTTTCTCGAGGCAGCATTCGGACTATTGGTGGCCAAGGGGCTCGCAGTTCTCGACGATTCGAGACAATGCGTGCGACTCACACGCTTGGGTAAAGCCGTGCGCCAACGCGTCACCAGCTATGGTGTCACGAACGCCTATCTGAATTTGTACGAAGTCCTTCACGAGTTGTTCTTCGGCGATCCAGGGATCTTGAATGTCGATAACGATGAGCACATGGGGGACAAGCGAGTCGAGGACATATGGGGAAGCAGTGGCGCACACGGGACGTATTTGCCGGCGCTCAAGAACGTGGTGCAACCGCTGTTCTCGCGTCCGCCAGCGCAACAACCGGCTGGACTCTTGGATGTAGGTGCTGGAGACGGTCGCATGGCAGCGGCCTTGGGGGAGAGCATCCTGACGGATACGACACGCGGACAAGTCATTCGTGATCGCCCGCTCGTTCTCATCGCTTCAGATGCGGTCGAAGCCTCGCGCAGTCGTGCCTTGGCGACACTCGAGGAGCTGCGCAAGCGCTTGCACGAACGATTTTTGGCGGACCCGGGATTGCACAACCAAGTGCTCTCGGCAGATGTCACCGACCCAGACGCGCTGGACCGCAGCGTTCGCGCCCTCGACATACCCAATCAGCAATCGGGGCAGCAACTCGGATTGGCCGACTTCGTCGTTACGATGATGTTCACTGCCCATGAACGGGCCATCGTAATGAGAACTGTGGATCAGGCGCTTGGCATGCTCGAACAATGCGTGGAGCAGACGGATCGAAGGAAACTATGGAGCGTGCTCGAGCCGCTGGCTCGCGAGCTCGATACCACGGACTTGCCAGCCACGTTCGACGAATTCAAGCGTGCGCAACGCAGCGATATCGTTCGATGGGTGGCCCAGCAATTTACTACCTCGCACGTGTTTCATGGCGAGCTCATCCCTGCGGTTGTTAGCGCTGCCGACCATGTCGTGTTCCTGAAAAAATGGGGGCGGTACGCCAACCACGCACTCGTGATGCACGAGTTGTATACCCCACGCCTGACACCAGAGCTTCAGGAGCGATTGCAGCGAGCGCCCGCCAATCCCTATGAGCCGACCATTGCGGACCGTGTCGCGGCTCCGGCTTATTGGGGCACGCACTATCCTTCTCACCAATATCTGGTGCCGTTTGGCGAATATCAGCTGGTTCTCGTGCTCGCGGGACTGACTGCCGGCCCCTCCGTGGTGTTCCCGTCAAAAGTGACCGGTGATCCCACTACGGTTGGTTTGACCGTGCTGGGCGGGCTTGCCACAACGTTCTAAAGCAACGCTTGCAGACACGCCTCATGTGGCACAAACGTGCAGTGTCCGTCATCGATAAAATCGCAACCGTCTACTGGTGCGTTGGCATCGAAACAGGCACAGTCAAAACTGTCGCGATACCGCCGCTCGCCTCGTGCCTCCCGACTTCCCAGGCCCAAACACCCCCGGTTCAGAGCACTACCACCTGGTAGTTTCCGCCCTGTCCCCTGCGCTCGACAGTGGTCGCTATGCCATCAAGCGCATCGTGGGAGACGAGTTGGTCGTTGGAGCCGACGTCCTGTGCGATACGCTCGATGTCGTTTCGGCGCGGATCGCCTTCCGTCGTCCTCTCCTGCAAAGCAGTGGCGACTGGGAGTTCGCATCGCTCGCCTACGACCAAGCGACCGATCGCTGGAACGGCACCATCATCCTCGACACCATAGGACACTGGGTGTTCACTGTCGAGGCCTGGACGGATGAATTCGCCACCTGGCAACGTGCAATACGGGCCAAGATCTCCGCTGGCCAAGACGTGACGCTCGAGCTGGCCGAAGGCGCGGCGATGCTGGTCCAGGTACAAGAACGCGAGATGGAACACCATCAGCGCGCTTTGCTCCAACGCGCGCGAATGCAACTCGCCAGTGTCGATGCCGACACCAACACTCGTGCCGAGCTGGCATTGTCCGAGCCCGTGCACGCGCTTGCAGCTCGGCTCCTGCCTCAAAAACATTTCACGCGATGGGAACCGGTGTTACCCGTGCGCGTGGAGCGTGTGCGCGCCGGATTCGCGGCATGGTACGAGATGTTTCCCCGTTCGTGCGGACCGAACGAGCACACCCACGGGACGTTTCGAAATGCCGAACTGGCGCTCGCACGCATTGCCAAGCTTGGCTTCGATGTCGTCTATGTTCCGCCCATCCATCCAGTGGGCGTGCGAGCACGCAAAGGTAGAAACAATGCACCGCTCGCCGGTCCCGACGATCCGGGGAGCCCGTGGGCGATCGGAAACGAGCATGGTGGGCATACGGCGGTGGACCCACGACTCGGTACCATCCGAGAGTTCGAACACTTCGTCGCACATGCGCGTAACCTTGGCCTCGAGATCGCGTTGGACTACGCGCTTCAGTGTTCTCCGGATCATCCCTGGCTACGAGACCATCCGGATTGGTTCTTCGTTCGGCATGATGGATCCATTCAATACGCCGAAAATCCACCCAAAAAATATCAGGACATTTACCCTCTGAATTTTTGGTGCAAGGACCGTGTGCAGCTCTGGCAGGCGTGTCGTGACATCATCGAGTTCTGGATCGATAGAGGCGTTTCAATCTACCGGGTCGACAATCCCCATACCAAACCATTTTCGTTCTGGGAATGGCTGATCCGCAACATCCACGCAGACCACCCCCACGTGATCTTCCTTGCCGAGGCGTTCACACGACCCAAACCCATGCTGGAGCTGGCCAAGCTCGGTTTCAGTCAGTCATACACCTACTTCACATGGCGTAATACGGCCAGCGAGCTCGCTACGTATCTCGAGCAGCTCACCACGTGTCCGATCGTCGATTTCATGCGCGGCAACCTGTTCGTCAATACACCCGATATCCTGCATGAATACCTGCAAACCGGTGGTCGCCCGGCGTTCTGTGTGCGCCTGCTGCTCGCCGCTACGTTGTCACCCTTGTATGGCGTCTATAGTGGATTCGAGCTGTGTGAAAACATGCCAGTCCACCCAGGCAGCGAGGAATACCTGGATTCCGAAAAGTACCAGCTTCGCCACCGCGTATGGGACGCATCAGGCAACATTCAACGCGAGATAGCCGCCATCAATCACATTCGTCGCTCGTACCCAGCGCTACAACGCAACGACAATCTCGCGTTCCATGTCGCGGACGACCAGCACATCCTCGTGTACAGCAAGCTCGGTCCTGACGGTCAGGACTTGTTGGCTGTCGTCAACCTCGACCCGCTTGCCGCTCACGAGACCATGGTGCACGTTCCCCTCGAGCGGCTGAATCTCGGGCCTGATCGACCGTTTACAGTAGAAGACCTACTCACCGGCGAACGTTGGGTCTGGCGAGGCAGTCTCAACTATGTCCGGCTCGACCCGAACGAGCGCATCGGACATCTCTTGCGCATCGTGCGGGAGTGATGGGTCATGAACGCAGACGATCCCTGGTACAAAGACGCGATCATCTATCAGCTACACGTGAAAGCGTTTCGCGACAGCAACAAGGACGGAGTTGGAGACTTTGCGGGGTTGATGAGTCGACTGGACTACCTGCAAAACTTGGGAGTCACATGCCTATGGCTGTTGCCGTTCTATCCGTCACCACTCAAGGACGACGGATACGATATTGCGAACTACGAAGCGGTTCATCCCCAGTATGGTACGCTCGACGACTTCCAACGCTTGATCGACGAGCTGCATCGTCGCGGCATGCGTCTCATCACCGAGCTCGTGGTCAATCATACCTCCGATCAACATCCATGGTTTCAGCGTGCTAGGGTCGCGCCACGGGGCTCACCCGAACGCGATTTCTACGTTTGGAGCGACGATCCGCAGCGCTACCGCTTGGCTCGCATCATCTTCACCGACACCGAGAATGCCAACTGGGCTTGGGATCCAGTAGCACAACAGTTCTACTGGCACCGATTTTTCAGCCATCAACCAGACCTCAATTTCGACAATCCCGCAGTCGTCGAGGCTGTGATAAGGGTCATGCGGTTCTGGCTGAGCATGGGTGTAGACGGCCTACGTCTCGACGCAGTCCCATATCTCATCGAACGCGAAGGGACCAACTGCGAAAACCTGCCCGAAACGCACGCAATCTTGAAACACATGCGCCGGGTCGTGGACGATGAATTTCATAGTCGCATATTTCTAGCCGAGGCCAACCAATGGCCGACCGACGTACGCCCGTATTTCGGTGACGGCGACGAATGCCACATGGCGTTTCACTTTCCACTCATGCCGCGCATGTTCATGGGCGTCGCCAAGGAAGATCGCACACCGATTCTAGAGATCCTGGGACAGACGCCAGATATTCCCGCGAACTGCCAATGGGGCATCTTTCTGCGCAATCACGACGAGCTGACGCTCGAGATGGTAACCGATGAAGAGCGCGACTACATGTACCGCGAGTACGCCAGAGATCCCCGCATGCGCATCAACATCGGCATACGTCGCAGGTTGGCGCCGCTGATGGACAACGGTCGCCGGCAGATCGAGCTCATGAATGCCCTACTCATGTCGATGCCGGGAACGCCGATCATCTATTACGGCGACGAGATTGGCATGGGAGACAATATCTACCTGGGTGACCGCAATGGCGTACGTACCCCTATGCAATGGGATGCATCATGGAACGCCGGCTTTTCCGATGGCGATCACGCTGCGCTGTACGCCCCTATTTTGGTGGACATGCCTTACAACTACATGGCCGTCAACGTGGCGGCACAAGAACGTACATCGACATCATTGCTTCGCTGGATGCGATCACTCATCGGCGTACGCAGGAAATATCTGGCATTCAGCCGTGGCACATTTCGTCCACTGTATCCCAGAAACAAGCGCGTGCTCGTGTATCTGCGCGAGCGCGGAGACGAAGTCATGATGTGCGTCAACAACCTCTCGAAGCACGCACAATTCGTGGAGCTCGACCTACACGAGTTTCGTGACCACACACCCGTCGAGCTGTGGAGCGAGCAGCCGTTTCCTTGCATTGGAACAACCGAATACATGTTGTCGTTGGCCCCATACGGATTTTTTTGGTTCCGTCTCATGCCTGCGACGGCGGTAACCAGTGACTGACACGAATGAAGCCGTAGAGATGCTGCGCGGGATTTCCCTACGCGAGTATCTTTCGACCGCACGATGGTTCGGGGGCGAGGGCACAGCCATCGCGTCAATTCGTGTCGCGGATGTCGTGCCGCTGTGGCACCAACCGTGGACGTTTGCCTTGCGCGTGGTCGTCGAGCTCGTTCAGCAAGCGGATGCGAGCGCGTATCAGCTACTCGTAAGTGTACGGTGTCCTGAATCCGCGCTCGCAGCCAGCGTTGTAATGATTGCCCGAGCTCATGACCGTTCGAGTCGCGAATGGATCGTGGTCGACGGTTTCACCGATCGCGAGGTTCGTACGCGTCTATGGCAAGCATTCCTCGAAAGCGAGCACTTCGAGTTCGGGCATACGTGCTGGCGAATCCGCGGCCACGCGGCCGCGGGTCCACGTGAAACATCGAGTCGTCAGTTGGCAAGCGAGCAAAGCAATTCATCGATTATATACGGGGAACAAGTGATCATGAAGCTCTATCGTCGGCTCCAACATGGAATCAACCCCGATGCCGAGATGACTCGTTTTCTGTGCCGCCACGATTTTGCCCATACACCAGAGATTCTTGGCGAGATCGAGTTCGTCCATGGAGACGGCAACAGCACCGCCGCGATCGTTTGTCGCTATATCGCAGAGTCGACCGACCTATGGTCGTGGCTGATGGCGCTCGCACGCTCGTCGAACGAGCACACGTTCGAGATGGCGTTCGTGGACATCGCCGGTCGCGTCGGTGAGCTGACCAGGTGCCTCCACGACGCGCTTGCGTGCGACCCCGACGACCCAGCCTTCCGCTCCGTACCTGCGAGCGACGAGGACGTGTTTACCTGGCGCGATGCTGCGCTCACGAACATCCGTGCCGCTACCGAGCGGATCGCGATCAGTAGCATCGTCGTACACGACGACAACAATGCGCGTGCGGTGTCCTCGGCGATCGAGCATTGGCAAAACATGGTCATTGGTGCGACCGAGCTGGCACGACACGACGCCGGGATCCGTATCCGGCACCATGGTGACTACCATCTTGGGCAGGTGCTCCGTACTCATACTGGTGGACTGATGGTCATCGATTTCGAAGGCGAGCCTACCCGCCCGCTGTGGTTGCGGCGGACCAAGCACAATCCACTGCGTGACGTAGCCGGGATGCTTCGCTCGCTGTCCTATGCGTCAGCCACAGTGGCGGTGCAGCTCACGAAACGGGGTGGAGCCGAGCACGTCTGGACGCTTCAAATGAGCTGGTACAATGCCGTCCACGACGCGTTTCTGTGCGGCTATCGCCTTACCGAAGGTGCGTCATGGCTTCCCAGCGACCGTGAAGCAACCCGCAGCCTTTTGGCGATATTCGAAGCGGAGAAATTGTTCTACGAGCTCGTGTACGAGCTGGATCATCGACCCACTTGGGTGTGGATCCCACTTTCCGTACTCGTCGGCCCGGAAGTTGCATCCAACGCCATGCTCGGAATCTGAACATGTTCTTGCCGGCATTCCCGAACGCTGTGAAACACCGCCCATCATGATGCGGATCTGGCCAGGGCAGCCGTATCCGCTGGGTGCCACCTGGGATGGTCAAGGTGTGAATTTCGCGATTTTTTCACAACATGCAACCGCCATCGACCTGTGTCTGTTCACCAATGCAGACGATGCGCATGAATCTGCCCGCGTACCGATGCGCGAGCAAACCGATCAGGTATGGCATTGTTATCTTCCCGACGTACGCCCGGGCCAACTCTATGGATATCGTGCCCACGGCCCATATGCCCCTACGCTAGGTCATCGTTTCAATCCTGCTCAACTTCTCATCGATCCGTACACAAAAGCGGTGAGCGGAACCATCAAATGGAGCAATGCGCTGTTCGGGTACAACGTCGATTCCCCGCGGCAAGACCTCGACATCGACACCCACAACAGTGCGGGTGACCTGCCCAAATGTGTTGTGGTCGACTCCGCGTTCACATGGGGCAATGACCAGCCACCACGAATCCCCTGGAACAGAACCATGATTTACGAATGCCACGTTCGCGGCATGACCATTCGTCATCCGGACGTGCCAGAACAGCTTCGCGGCAAATATCTCGGGCTTGCTTCGGACCCCATCATCGAGCATCTATTGCGTCTCGGCGTCACGGCGATCGAGCTGCTTCCGGTGCATCATTTCGCTGTCGACCGAGCGTTGGTGGAGCGTGGCCTGACGAACTATTGGGGCTACAACTCGATCGCATTTTTCGCTCCTGACGTACGCTACGCCATGCAAGGCCTCGGACAACAAGTCAACGAATTCAAATCCATGGTCAAAGTCCTCCATGGCGCAGGCATCGAGGTCATTCTCGATGTCGTATACAACCATACCGCCGAAGGCAACCATCTCGGACCGACGTTGTCGCTGCGAGGCATCGACAACAAAGCCTATTATCGCCTCAACCCCAACGACCCGCGATACTACGTCGACTTCACGGGGACAGGAAACTCGTTGAACATGCTGCACCCACGCGCAGTTCAGCTCGTCATGGATAGCCTACGCTATTGGGTTAGCGAGATGCATGTCGACGGTTTTCGCTTCGATCTGGCACCTGTGCTTGCACGCGAGCTCTACGAAGTCAATCGGCTAGCGACATTCTTCGACATCGTCCAGCAAGACCCGGTCTTGTCTCACGTCAAGCTGATCGCCGAACCATGGGACGTTGGCCCCGGCGGATATCACGTCGGCAATTTTCCTGTCGGATGGGCAGAATGGAACGGCAAGTATCGCGATGCGATTCGCAGCTTCTGGCGTGGTGACACCGGCAAGATTGGCGAGCTGGCATTTCGTCTCGCGGGCAGCAGCGACATCTACGAGTGGAGCGGTCGCAAGCCGTATGCAAGTGTCAACTTCGTGACCTGCCATGATGGCTTCACCTTGCGCGACCTCGTCAGCTACGAGCACAAACACAACCAGACGAACGGTGAAGGTAATCGCGACGGTACCGATGACAACATCTCGCGCAACTGGGGTTGCGAAGGTTTTAGTGACGATGCCTCGATCAACCAGCTTCGCGAGCTTGCCGTCAGGAATTTTCTCGCGACACTGGCTTTTTCTCAAGGCGTACCGATGTTGTCTCACGGTGATGAGATCGCTCGGACCCAGGGGGGTAACAACAATGCTTACGCCCAAGACAACGAAACGAGCTGGATGAACTGGGAGCTCGACGAACGTCAGCATAGGCTACTCGAGTTCACGCGCAAGCTGTTCGCGATTCGCAGCGGCAACCCCGTGCTGCGAAGACGTGGCTATTTCCACGGCCGACCGGTCACCACCACCGGCGTAAAGGATCTCTCGTGGTTTCGAGCAGACGCTCGGGAGATGACAGACGAGGACTGGCGAAATAGCAAGTTGACCACGTTAGGCATGATGATCCACGGCGAGGCAGCCGACGAAATCGACGAGCGGGGAAGATCCATCACGGGTGACACGCTGCTGATTCTGGTCAATAATGGGGACATACAAGTGTTATTCACATTGCCGGTCCCGGAGCACGATGGCGCATGGCACGTCATGCTCGATACCTCGAAGCCCGAACCAACGGCCGACACGTCCAACGGTGCCGTGATGCTCATGTCGTTTTCACTGGTACTGCTGCGATTGGTTCCCGCTGACCATAGCGGACACAAGGCCAAGCGAATATGACCACGATCGCATGGCTCGACGCTATCGGATTGATCGATCCGAATGCGCCGCATTCTCTGCTTGGAGCGCACGCTATGGTGGAGGGAGGCGTGACCGGCGTCGTGATTCGAGCGTTTCATCCCGAGGCGCTGGCATGCCAATGCATCTGGCCAGATGGGAGCACCTGTGCGCTCGTTGGGCCCAAAAACGGACTGTTTCAACGGTTCTTCCCCGAACGATCGCTGCCGCAACGATACCGGCTGCGATTTTCGTTCGTGGATGGCAGTCGAGTAGAGCGCGGTGATCCATACAGGTTTCTTCCCGGGCTCGGACCAATGGACCTGCACTTGTTCAACGAGGGCAACCATCGGCTTCTATGGCGCGTGCTCGGTGCACATCCACGCACGCTGGACGACGAGCATGGCGTGTCTTTCGCAGTGTGGGCTCCGAATGCGCTCCACGTCAGTGTCGTGGGTGAGTTCAATACTTGGGATCCACGTCAGCTACCCATGCGCATGCTCGGCAGCTCGGGGGTATTCGAGCTGTTCGTGCCCGGAATCATGGCCGGATCGCTCTACAAGTTCGCAGTATTCGGGCGTGATGGATCCGTTCGGCTGAAGGCCGATCCGTTTGGGTTCGCGTTCGAGCAGCCACCGCAAACGGCCAGCAAAGTCATCACCGACTCGTCCTATGCGTGGAATGACGGCGAGTGGCTAGCCACACGAGCACACACGGATCCCGCTCGCTGTCCCATGGTGATTTACGAGGTCCATCTCGGTTCATGGGCGCGCGTCCCTGAACAAGACAACCGCTGGCTCAGCTACCGCGAGATCGCCCCGCAGCTGGTCGCGCACGTTCGTTCGATTGGCGCAACCCACGTGGAACTCATGCCTATCTCGGAGCATCCATTTTATGGCTCATGGGGCTATCAGGTAACTGGCTACTTCGCGCCTACGGCTCGCTATGGCGATGCCGACGACCTACGCTTTCTCGTGGACACATGCCATCGTGCCGGCATTGGCGTCATTCTCGATTGGGTCCCCGCTCACTTTCCAAGGGACGACTTTGCGTTGGCACGATTCGATGGAACAGCGTTGTACGAGCACGAGGACACGCGACTCGGCGAGCACCCCGATTGGGGAACGCTGATTTTCAATTTCGGGAGAACCGAAGTGCGCAACTTCTTGATAGCGAGCGCGTTGTACTGGTTGCAAGAGTTTCATGTGGACGGGCTTCGTGTCGATGCGGTGGCGTCGATGCTGTATCGCGACTACAGTCGCCATGCTGGCGAATGGTTGCCGAATCAGTTCGGCGGACGGGAAAATATCGAGGCAATCGAATTTCTGCGTCAGCTCAATACCGTGCTCGCGCACGAGTGTCCCGGTTGCATGACCATCGCCGAGGAATCAACCGCCTGGGATGGCGTCACCCGTTCCGTCGACCACGGCGGCCTCGGCTTCACGTTCAAGTGGAACATGGGATGGATGCACGATACGTTGTCGTACTTCGCCACGGACGCCGTGCATCGGCGGTGGCATCACGACCAAATTACGTTTTCGATGATCTACGAATATCACGAACGATTCATCATGCCGATGTCACATGACGAGGTCGTGCACGGCAAGCGTTCGCTGCTGGCTCGTATGTCCGGTGATACCTGGCAAAAATTCGCGAACTTGCGCACGTTGTTGGCCTACATGTACACCCGGCCAGGAAAGAAGCTGTTGTTCATGGGTACGGAGCTCGCACCTTGGAACGAATGGCAACACGATCACAGCCTCGATTGGCACCTGCGCGAGCAACCGTTGCACGGCCAGTTCGAATGCTATGTGCGTGAACTAGGGGAACTTTACAAGTCCGTCCCATGCTTGTGGCGAAGTGATCACGAGCCCTCGGGTTTCACATGGATCGAAGTCGGTGATCGGGACAATTCCGTGCTGTCGTACGTGAGACGAACCGGCGACCAACACGCCCTGGTGATCCTCAACATGACACCGGTACCACGCGAACGATACCGGGTTGGGGTCCCGTCACCTGGCAACTATCGCTGTGTGTTGTGCAGTGACCATTCGAGCTGGGGCGGAAGTGCATATCCCATCGCGACGTATGTCGAAACCGACGACGTACCTTGTCACGGACACGCAAACTCGCTGGTACTGGAGCTACCCCCACTCGCCTGCCTGATGTACCTCCCGGAGGCATTCGTTCCGTCGCGCTGCAAGCAAGCTGGCTAACGGGGTTTTCTTGGACAAGCAACATCGTTCGACGTTACGAAAGCTCGCGCGGGAAATCGGGATCGCTTCGACATACATCGATCAAAGCGGAAAATGCCAGCCCACCACCAGTGATGAGACCAGATTGGCGTTGCTCGGCGCCATGGGTCTCGACGTCGCAACACCTGCATCGGCACAGGCAGTCTACCAATCGATGCGTGCCGAACAGGCCAACGCGATCGTCGCACCGTGCTCCGTCGTGGAGCTCGATTTCATGCCTCGACATCGCATGATCATCGCGCGGCCGGCCGGGTGGACCGGGAGTATTCGCGGAACCATGGTATTGACGTACGAGAGCGGCGACGTTTTACGCATCGATGTCGCCGGATTTGGCGAACGCTCGTTGGCGCTCGAGCTGCCTGGCTGCGACAAGCTCGGCTACCACGAAATCGAGATCGAGCTGTGTCATGGCACACAGACTCGCAGCGACCATCATACGCTCGTGGTCGTGCCTCCGTCGTGTATTCGTCCCATGGATGTGCTCGGCGGCCGCCGTGTGGCAGGGCTCACGTGCAATCTGTATGCGGTTCGAAGCACCCGTAACTGGGGTGTCGGAGACGTTACTGACCTCGGCACATTGCTTCGATTCTGTCGCCATTGCGACTTCGATTTCATTGGGCTCAATCCACTGCATGCTCTACGCAATCGTGGTATCGACATCAGTCCCTACGCCCCACAAAGCCGACTATTCCGCAATCTCCTTTACATCGACGTCGAAGCGGTGCCTGAGCTCGCGACATGCGCGGAGGCACAGCACATGCTCGCCTCCGATGAAGTGCAACGAGCTCTCTCTCAACTACGTTGTTCATCGCATGTGCAGTACGACCAGATTATCGAGCTCAAGCACTGTATTCTGCGGCTGCTTCACAAGTCGTTTTTGCGCGAGCATACGGCGTTTCACGCCCAGCGCTATCTGAGTTATCAATCTTATCTACACGAATGTGGTCCGACCCTCGGCGATTTCGCTCGCTTCTGTGCGCTGCACGATCACGTGGTGGATGCCGACGGCAAGAGCCTGACTTCCTGGCAGGACTGGCCAGCGCAGCTACGCAATCCACGTTCAGCCGCCGTCGACGTATTCGCGCAGGAGCACGCCGAAACCGTCGACTATCATCGCTTTTTGCAGTTCGAGCTGGACCGTCAGCTCGCCCGCGCAGCCAAGCTTGTCGACGCGTACGGCCTGGCCATCGGAGTATATCAAGATCTCGCGATCGGCTGCGCGCGCAACAGTTTCGACACGTGGCGATCTCCAGAAATATTCTTGCATGGCATCGACTTGGGTGCGCCGCCTGACGACTACTCCGCTACCGGCCAGAACTGGGGACTGCCGGCCGTGGATCCGCACATGCTCCGTCGCCAGGCCTATCGTCCTTGGGTGGAGTTGCTACGGGCTTCGTTGCGCCATGCCAAGGCGCTCCGCATCGACCACGTGCTCGGACTGTTTCGACAGTTCTGGATTCCCGCTGGATGCTCCGGGACCGAGGGTGCCTACGTGCGCTTCCCGGTTGACGACCTGCTCGGCATTTTGGCGCTTGAAAGCGTACGAGCCACAGCGTTGATCGTGGGCGAGGACTTGGGCACGGTCTCCGAAGACGTACCTGGCGCGATGAAAAAATGGGGCCTGTTGTCATCGCGTGTGCTGTACTTCGAACGCACTGCCGATGGTAGCTTCGCTCCAGCCGCCAGCTATGACGAGAATACGTTCGTGAGCGCCAACACCCACGACATGGCCACGCTGTCCGGATTTTGGCGGGGACGGGACATCGACCTCAAACACCAACTCGGTGTGATCACCACCGTGCAAGCAGACGAAGCACGCAGCAAACGGGTTGGCGAACGGCGACATCTGCTCGCGCGCCTGCGCGCCGATGGTGTGCTCGCGAGCGAGCACCAGGAGCCTACCGAAGCCGAGCTTCGCGGCGCCGTCCATGATTTCCTGCGTATCACACCAGCAGCAGTGGCTGCGCTGTCTCTCGAGGACCTGGTCGGCGAAGTCGAGCCTGTCAACGTTCCAGGCATCGGCCCCGAACGATACTCGAGTTGGACAAGGCGGCTACACGTGTCGCTCGAAACCTTAAGGACCGAACCGGACGTCGCCCTATCGCTTGGACGTCTACGGAGACGAGATTCGTGAACACGGTCAGCTCGAATAGGCCACGGGTGCGAGCTCAGATACGATGCTGAGCGTAGAATCATCCTGGCTGCGCAAGGTGCGGGTCAAGAACCCATCGACCCAATCGTGGACATCGTTGACGCGAATGTTTGCTCTCAGCGCGCGCATGTGTCTGCGACGTTCCATCCGGTCCATGGTGACCCCGCGTGTGAACGCCTCCGCCATGGCCTCAACGTCGAATGGATTCACGAGCAGCGCGTGATCATGCAGCTGACAGGCAGCTCCTGCGAACTCGCTCAACACCAGCACTCCAGTTTCGTCGACATTGCAAGCGCAGTATTCCTTCGCCACCAGGTTCATCCCGTCCTTGAGTGGGGTCACACACGCAACGTCGCTCAGGCGATAAAATGCGCTGAGCTCGATCGCATCGAGCGATCGATAGATGTACTGCACAGGCGTCCAGCCCAACGACGAAAATCGACCGTTGATGGCTCCAATGATGCGCTCAATCTCGTCCTTGAGTTCCTGGTAAGCGCGAATGCGCTCACGACTCGGCACGATAACCTGGAGAAATGTGACCTGCTCACGGAGTTCGGCTCGTCGCTCGAGCGCCAACTCGAACGCGCGCAATCGTGCTGGGATCCCTTTGGAATAGTCGAGTCTATCCAGACCGAGCAACAATTTTCGTGCGCCCAGGCGTTGCCGTAGCTGCGCGATCTTGCACTCTACCTCCGCCCCGCATGCGACGGCCTCAAACTGTTGGAAGTCGATCCCAATCGGAAAGGCTCCAACGCGGACGATCCTCGAGGCAACGCACAATACTCCACTGGATGCGTCGAGGCTGGCGGTCGGGTACTGCGCACGTGCTGCTTCCACGAAGTTGCGCACGTCCGTCGGCGTTTGGAACCCCAGCAGGTTGTACTCCAGGAGCGCGTCGACGAGGGTCTTGTGCTGCGGAAGTTTGTGCAATACGTCCGGCGCGGGAAACGGGATGTGAAGGAAAAAACTCGCACGGCGCTGGATCCCAAGCGCGCGCAGCTCACGTGCCACCAACAACAAATGGTAGTCGTGGATCCAGACTTGATCCTCACTCGAGGTACAAGCCGCCACGACCTTGGCGAATTTGATGTTTGCCCGCTGATAGCTGGGCCAATACGTCAGGTCGAAATTGGCGCGTCCGACGAGATCATGAAATAGCGGCCAAAGTACCTCGTTTGCGAAGCCTTCGTAATAACAGCGGATCTCCTCGGCGGTCAGATCCACGGGGACCACGTCATAACCGAGCGCGTGAGAGGCTTGTTGGAGCGCGCCCGTGACGTGCCTCGCGCCCGACGTTCCGCTCCATCCGATCCACAGGCCCCCGCGACGGCTCAAAACCGGCCCGAGCGCGGTCACGAGCCCTCCTGACGCCGACACAATGGCGGTATCTCCGGTCTCGTCATCGCGTGAAATGGTGAGCGGCAGGCGATTGGACACCACGACCAGACGCGCGTGATTGGAACGTATCGCCACACGCTCGGGACGAGCCCGTATGTCCGGTACGGACGATGCCGCAGATGCGCCCATGTCCACGATTCTCAGCTCGTCCATGTCGAGGTCCCTTCATGCAAGGAGGCAATACTGGAGCGGCGACGCACTGGAGCGGCGCCGTGCACCGAACATGCCAAACGAGCCGTTGGATGCATTGCCCACGAATCGGCAATTTTCCAACGGGCATCGGCCTCGACAACCCTGTATGGGCCTCGACGAGACGCTCGATCGCCACGCCGCGGCGAAATGGAACGCGCAAGCCAGCATCGTAGGCGGACCGATGCCGGCGAAATCCGGATCGACGGGCTATCGTTGTCCGATGCTTCCGAAGCTCATGGCATGCGAGGGCGAGAGCGAGTCGGCAGCTCGCGTGGCGACACCGACAACCACGCGCCTGCGCCCGCATTTGTCCACCTTCGAGGTCGCCACCACCTTGCCCGAGCCACTTCGACCGCTCGACACGCTTGCGCAGAATCTATGGTGGTCATGGAACCATGATGCGCGCGAGCTATTCGCTCGCTTGCACCCCGAAGTATGGGATTCCTGCGATCACAACCCCATCAAGCTTCTGCAAGGTATCCCGGAACACATTCTCATCGAGCGATCGAACGACTCTACGTATCTCGAGCAGCTGGCAAGCGTGCGTACGCGCTTCGATGCCTACATGAGCGCGCCAATGGACCCGGTCCTGACTCAGGGTACGCCGCTCAGTATGGAACACCCTGTTGCGTACTTGTGCGCAGAGTTCGGCATCCACGAATCGTTGCGAGTGTATAGCGGGGGTCTGGGGGTTTTGGCGGGCGACCACCTCAAATCGGCCAGCGACTTGGGAGTTCCACTGATTGGCGTGGGATTGTTCTATCACAAGGGATACATGCGACAGACCCTCACCGAAAACGGCGAGCAAGTATATAATGAAGCAGTCAATGATCCTCGCACCTTGCCGATCCGTCCCATTACAGATCGAGACGGACAACTCGTCGAGCTGAGCCTACAGTTTCCCACCAATACGGTGCTGGTACGTGCTTGGCGAGTCGACGTGGGCCGGGTCCCGCTGTATTTGCTGGACACCGATTTCCCAGAAAATCGACACGAAGACCGTGCCATCACCCACGCGTTGTACGGGGGTGATCACGAAATGCGTTTACGCCAAGAGTTCGTGCTCGGGATCGGCGCGGTAGTCCTGCTCGCACAACTAGGCATCGATCCAGCGGTATTTCACATGAACGAGGGTCACCCCGCATTTGCTCCGCTCGAACGCATCGCCCGGCTCATGCGCGAGCGAGGCCTGACGTTCGACGAAGCGCGCGAGATCGTACGAGGCACAACGTTGTTCACCACCCACACTCCGATTCCCGCCGGCCATGACGCGTTCGGCGAGGACCTCATGCAACGTTATTTCGAACACGTGCAGGACTGGATAGGCGTCGAGTGGCAGCGCTTTTACGCGCTCGGACAGCCGGCGACCGATGGAGGAGACCTGTTCAACATGACGTATCTCGCGGTCGGCATGTCCAGCTACGTCAACGGAGTGAGCAAGCGCCACGGCGAAGTCTCGCGCGCGCTGCTGCGCGCAGCCTGGCCTGGACTGTTGGAAAGCGAGATACCGATCGACTCCATCACCAACGGCGTACACCTGTCGACCTGGACCAATCCTCGCATTTCGGCATTGCTCGGCGCGCGCGATGGTTCGGTATGTGCGAGCGACTTTCGTGAATCGGCGAAAAACGTCGATCTCGAGCAATTGTGGGAGGTACGCCACGCTGCTCGCGATCGGTTGTTGACGCAGTTGCGCAAACGTATCGAGCGCAGTGCCATCGAGCGTCACGCTAGTCCTCGCAAAATAGAGCGCATATTGCAGGGACTGACCGAGGACGCCATGCTGATCGGATTTGCCAGGCGCTTCACAGGATACAAGCGCGCGTACCTGCTGTCACAAGACGAAGATCGTCTCGCCAAATTGCTTGGCTCGCAAACTCATCCCGTTCGGCTGGTATTCGCGGGCAAGGCACATCCGCGTGATGGCATCGGACAGGACATTCTCAAACGTGTGTTCACCATGTCGCTGCAGGAGCCATTTCTCGGCAAGTTGATATTCGTCGAGAACTACGAGCTCGAGCTCGCGCAAGCGCTCGTGCAAGGGGTCGATCTATGGATCAATACCCCCGTTCGTGGGCTCGAAGCTTCCGGAACGTCCGGCATGAAAGTCGCCGTCAATGGTGGTATCAACCTTTCGGTTCCCGATGGCTGGTGGATCGAGGGTTATGACGGGCGCAGCGGCTGGACGATCGGTGAGATCCACGGCGTGCAAGATCCGATGTTCCAAGACGAGCTCGACACCGCGGCCCTGTACCAGTTGCTCGAGGAGGACATCGTGCCGGAATTTTACCGACGCGATCGACGCGGCGTTCCCATCGAATGGCTCGAACGAATGCGTCACTCGCTCGCGACGCTCGGTCCAATGTTCAATACCGATCGCATGGTGCTCGACTATCATGAACGTGCCTACCAACCATGCTCGCGTCGTTTCGTGGAGCTCACGCGAGATCACTCGGCGCTGGCCAAGCTACGCGCGGCTCGCAAACAACGCTTGCGAGGTTCGTTTGCCGAGGTCGGATTCGTGAAGACTTGCACTTCGGATCTCCAGGGCTTGAAGGTCGGCGACGAAATTACGGTCGAAGCGCACATCCGCCTCGGAGATGTCCAACCTGACGACGTATTGGTCGAGCTCGCCCTTGGTCACGCCAAGAGCGTGGACGACCTCTCGTCTTGTCGCATCGTGCCGCTCACGTGCGTCGGAGCGGTCGACGAGCGCGTATTACGGTTCTCGGCCAAGGTTCCGATGGTCACGTCGGGCTCGTTCGGCTTTGGTGTACGGGTTCGCCCGCGGCCGGATGATCCTTTCGACGACGATCTCGCCGATCAGATCCTGTGGTGTGAAGCGTAGCAGCCAAAAACCGTGAACCAGACACGGAAACGCCGCTACTTGGGGACGCGAGCCTGGCCTCGTTACCGCGCGGACGAATACGCGGACACGAGCGTGGGCAACAGGCGATCCCCTCGGAGGGCCTCGTCGAGCGCAACGATCGTTCCGCTACCGTCGATCAGCACAGCGGCTGGAACTGCACCGAAGCCGTAGCGTTCCATTGTTTCCTTCTCACGCTGCTGTCCCACGAACGCATGCGTCCACGGCATAGACCAGTACTTGCGACGAAAGGTCTCGACATCGTCGGGGTTCTGGTCGAGCGACACGAACACGAACTCGACCTTGGGTTTTTTCGCGCTTCGGAGCCGACGTAGAACCTTCTCGCCCCCCCGGGCGGGGATCTCGTTGAGTTTCGCGTAGGCGGCGTGCAGATTTGGCATGTTCTTGATGCACACTACGCACCATGTCGCCCAGAATTCGAGCAAATAGAGCTGTCCTTTGCGCTGTATATGTGAGATCGGCGAGTCGCTGGCTTCGAGCGCGGTGAACTCGTAGCTGGGAAACGGTTTGCCTCGCTGCCAAATCCGATTCGGATCGAACTTGGACATCAGATATTTACGCATCTCCAACTCTGCAAAGCGAGGTTCGCCCAGGCGACCGTAGAGCTCGGCAACGCGTGCATGATCACCACGTTCATCCGCACGGATGATCAGGCTGGACAGAGCCAACAACGCAGTGAAGGGATCCGGATTCTCCTCGGCCATACGCTCGATCCAGCCATCGGCATGCTTGGCGAGCGTGGTATCCGACCCCGAGAGCACACGCCCCAGAACAGCGTTGAGGTTGATGATACCCAAGCGTGGCTCACCGGGTTCCACACGCTCGAACAGCCACTGCGCTTGCTCTCGCCTAACGGCTTCATCGGCGCTGAAACCAAACAGCTCGAGCTGCGCAAGGCGAAGGAACATATGCGCCTGCTCGGTCTCGGCGGCGTGCGCCTCGGCCAGCGCGTCCTTGCCGAAACTGGCCATTTCTTGTTTGTACGTTGCATCACCGATGTAGAGATTGTCGTCCTTGGTGGGCAGTTTGTCTCTGAGTTGACGGATGTGTAGTCCCCATCGACTCCTATATGCACGCAGAGCGATGAGCTCCGGCACTTCGCCGATCCATGCGAACTCGGGTGCCTTGCCTGATGGTGGGAGCTTCGCGAGATCGAGCTCGAGCGTGGTTGGTGTGCCGATGTCGACGACGGACCAGAAATCGCCATCCCCGTCGTAATGATACGTATCGGCGAGCGGACCGTTGAACGTGCGACCACCGAGGCCTTCGAGCTGGTAGCGAAGCGTCACCGCTCCTGCCGGCTTGGTCGACAGGTCGAGCCGATAGAGGTTTTCGCGTTTTTGCTCAGCAACCAACGCTTGTGCCGAAAGCGTGTTGCCGTTCGCATCGAGCAGCTCGGTTTTCAGTTTCAGCGTGTCGCCAGGCTGCGAACGTTCATAGGTCCCGAGCGTTCCGCGAATTTCTAGCGCTTTGTCGACATAGATCGTCTCCCACAACATCGCGTGATCGACTGCCGCGACGCGAACAGCGTAGATTCCAGGATCGACGTATATGCGAAAGCCTCCTTCGGCGTCCACCCCACGAGCACGAACAAACAGACAACGATTCGGAAACGCATCCGTCGATATTACCATGTCAGCGGCTCGGTGTACGGGGCGCGCCGGCTGCATCTTCGCATCTCACCGGAACGGCACGACTTGTGGTTTCCATCTGGTCCGTTCGACAGGCCATCAGTGCGTACGAGGGTCACGTGATTCGTGCACGCGAGAACGCTTCGCGGCTGCGGCTCGACCCACGCGATGGCGTGGCGTCTTTTGGGAGGCACCCTACTGGATTCTGCAGTGAGCGTCCGCTGAGGCTTGCATCTCTGTATATATGTGGCATATACAGCTCATGTGGTCGACTTCCCGAACAGCCTGGAGCAATGTACCGGGTTCCAGTGGGACGACGGTAATTCCGAGAAAAACTGGGACCTTCACCGAGTCTCTCGGGGCGAAGCAGAGCAAGTCTTCTTCAATCGACCCATTGTGGTGGCTCCTGACGAAAAGCATTCTCGGATGGAGCCGCGTTACGCCGCGCTGGGGCAGACGGATTTGGGTCGCCGGCTCGCGGTCGTGTTCACGATCCGGGGGGCGCTCCTCCGTGTCATTTCTGCGCGCGATATGAGCAAGCGAGTGAAAAAACCTAAAACGTCGCCCGCCAAGTTCGCGAACGAGGACGAGGAGCGTCGCTACTGGGCCGACCACGACCTCGCGGATCACTTCGATTGGAGCAACGCGGTCCAGCCGACGCTCCCGAACCTGAAAGCATCGACGACCGCGATTTCATTGCGTCTACCCATTGCAATGCTCGAAGAGCTCAAGGCGCTTGCCCACAAACACGACGTGCCCTATCAATCGTTGATGAAGCTCTACCTGAGCGAGAGAATCGCACGCGAGCGCGCCCGCAAGGCTTCGTGAAGCATCCGACGTCATTACGTGTTGTGGCGAGTGTATGGACACGGACATGACCCATGACGGTTCACTCGATGGTCACGTTGTCGATGTAGATGCTGCCGTTCGGCGTGATCACGCTTTCGAACACCAGGGAAATTTCGGCAAGGTTGCTGGGGTCCACGTCCGGAAATTCCGAAAACGGCAGGTTTACGGTGGCAAAGTGCCGGCCGACGACTCCATTGATCCCCATGCCCGCATCGACTTCGATCGTACCCGAGCCTCCGTTCTGATCGGACAGCCCGACGAGAAAACTGACGTCTTGTGCTGGACACGTATCGTCCGGTTGACTGCGATCCCCGGGCGCAGGTGGACATGGCCGCATCACCTCGAACCGCAACGACGTGCGTCCGGTCACATCGAGACCGCCTAGCACCATGCGTAGTTGTCCGTTACCCAGCCAAGTGAGCTTTCGCGCTCTCGACCACTCGGCAATCGCGGCTGTCCGCGCGTCCATCACACCGATTTCGTTGAACGCGTCCTCGTAAATGGCTTCGTCGGTGTTCTCAGCCAGCGATTCGGCGACCATCGCTCCGCCGAGCAGGTTGGTCGCGGTCATGGTGTCCTGGAAGTCGTCGATCACGATTCGAGTATTCATGCGGGGATCGTGTCGCACCGTCACACCTTCTTCGTTGATGTCGGTCGACAAGGCACCCTGGCTGAATAGAAACTGATCGTAGCTCCACTCGCGGTGAGCGAAGCGACGCAAGAATGTGGTCGAATAGTGTTGGTCGATGTCGTGTCGCTCTGCGATGGGAATCATCGCTGCTCCGGTAGGTTCACCCGGAGTATTGGCATCGTAGGTGTACTCGTGGTTGGCCTCGTGAATCAGCACCATGGCCGTCGGTCCCGTGCGCTGGTCGTAGATGGGATCCACGATCGGCCAGAACACGTCGCGATCACGCTGAGCAACGAACACGAGATTGGCACGCCGAAGCAAAGGCTGATTCCAGTGCTGGCCGGGTGTAGAATAGTTTTGCCCTGGTGCAGCCGTTGGATTGACGGGCTCGAACCCGATGCCCGCGAGCAGGCGATGGTCGCGTTCCATCGTGAGCAGCGAAGCTCCGCCGCCGCGCGAGTGACCGGAAGCAACCACGCGTCGCAGATCGACATGTCGATAAAACGGAGACGAAGGTTCGGTGTGTTCGAGCGCGAGCAAATCGATCGCAGCTTGTTGGAACGCAGACATGTCGACGAGGTTGGTCCAACTGAGCTTGATCTGCATGACACCGTCTAGCGAGACGGTCGCGTCGGCATCCACGCTCGTCACGATGAAGCCGTGGCTCGCCCAATGCGTGTGAAGCTCGCGATAGAACTGATAAATCTCCGCGGGGATGTGAGCGGCGTGATGGAACGAGATCAAGGGGAATCGTCCCGGTGGTAGCTCCGTGCCGCCATCGGCTGCCACAGGGAAGGTTACGAGCACGTTGACGTTGTAATACGGGCCGCCGGAGGCCATGACGCTGGGGATCTGCAAGGTGAGGTCGTTGGTCGAAAACGAGCCCGGGAGCGCCGGCGGCTCGTCGACTGCAACGAAGGCACTGCCGTCCACCACGGGTAGCTCCGCGGCCAGCCAGGTGACCTGACCGGCGTTTTCGACGACGATGTCGAGCTCGAACAGCCCGGCGGAGGCCGGCGTGCCGAAAAGTTCTCGCATGCCCGGGTCGAACGCCAATCCTGGCGGCAGGTCCGTGACCAATGAAGCGGTCCCATCCAAGCGTGGCAGTGCGTCTCGGTAACCGACGCCTACTCGTCCGCGGTCGAGAAAGACGGGGCGGTAGTCCACCTGCGAAGCCAACACGATGCGGGAAGACCTCAACGGCGTGGTCTCGTAGGCTCCCGTCGTACCCCCAGTGGCGATGAACTCGAGCACCAGGTCGCCCGACGTGCTCACGACCAGGTTCTCGAACGTGGCGACACCGTTCACGAGCGGTGCGAAGGTGGTCGAGCTGGCATCGAGCATCGCGGAGCCAGCGCTTTGGCGTACGTCGATCTGGAAGTCCTCGTCAGCTAGCGCATCGTTGGGATCGATGAGCTCGACCACGATGGGAAACAGCGGGCCGACCGGTTGCGCGGGATCGACCCCACCGGCGAAGGCGAGCCTTGGCGCGATTTGGATGTCTGGGGAAACGGCGCTGTCCGATTCGTCTTGGCTTGTGTCTTCAACCGCGCTTTCTCCGGGCGAGCCGTCCTCCGTGCTGGTGCTCCCGCTCGCGCTTGCGCCTTCGCTTGCGGATGCACTGGTGCCGACGTCGAGGCCCGTCGAATCGATGCGCTCGCCATCTCCGTCACCGCATCCCCACGTGATCAGCACCACCAGGGCGAGCTGGACAAGCCACGATCCAACGACACGGCTCATCCACGGGGCATACCCGTACGTTTGGGATCCGCTGGAACGTCCTCGAAGCAGAATGTTGCGCTCGGTTCGAAGAGTTTCCCGCGCCGTGCGAAATGGTTCCCTTTCCGGTCGCGCCTTACGTGGGCTCGAGACGGTCGAAATGACGAGATCGACGAAATCATCACACCCACGCGAGAAACGCGGCATTCACGCACCCGTGGGCGCGAGGGCTCACCCAAACCGCCCACGTGAGTTATTCGGCGGGCGGTGGAATCGTCGCGCAAGTATCCGCGACGAAAAATCAAACCCGGCATAGTCGTTCGGATTGGTATGGCTCGCGGGATCATCACCACACGCACCATTGAGCATGCCCGCGCCAATGATGCATGGTCTCGGTCCCGTCGTTGGTTCCAGCTCCACCGCTTGTCTCCAACCCGCTGCTCGTCGAAGTCATACCGTCGGACACCGCGTCCTCGGCTCCGCTTGCCGTGCGTTCGCGCCGCACCATCGATCCGAACCTTCGCGTCGACACATTGATTGACCATCGGCCCGTTGGCCGATCGTTGTCCTGGCAAGCAGCACCTCGTCCCGATTCACCGGACCGAACAGTCCGATGGGAAAAATACTTCCCACTCGGTGGTTTGTGTTTGACGCACGTCGGGGTTTCGGTCACATAGTCGGACCTGCGCGTACAGGGTCCTATACACAGAAAACACCGGGGGAGGACTTCCATGGCGATCAATACACATCTCACAACACATCTCACAACTTTATTTCCCATCCTCATGCTCGGCTTTGGGTGCGGATCTTTTCCGGCAGCATGAAACCGTGTGATTTCGTGGAGTTGCGGAAATTTGTGTCGGTGGTCTAGGGTTTTTCCGGGAAGCGCGATGGTTCGCGCGGAAGAAGGAGT
>Ga0187893_10004126_pt1 | contig 28183 bp, 3 predicted proteins | sample MA1701074metaG_FD_139574 | JGI IMG/M metagenome (GOLD analysis project Ga0187893, IMG submission 139574) | White microbial mat communities from a basaltic lava cave in the Kipuka Kanohina Cave System on the Island of Hawaii, USA - MA170107-4 metaG ... | reverse complement strand
CGTGCGGAGTCGGCGTACACCACGGCGGAAAGTCGGTTCAGCGCGTCGTACTCCAAAGACGTCGGCCGTCCGTTTGCGTCCTCGATTCGAGTTCGGTTGCCGTTTCCGTCGTAGACGTATGAGGTGCCGTTCGCGAGTGGGTCGGTGACGGTCACGAGCCTGTTGGCGCCGTCGTAGTCGAAGGTCCATTCGTTTTGTTTCGGCCTTTTGAGAGCCGTACGGTTTCCGTTTGCGTCGTAACCGAATTCCGTCGTTTCCCCAGCGCCGTTCGTCTCCGAAAGCAGCCTTCGCCGCGCGTCAAAGGTGCGGGTGGTCACTCGTCCCTCTGGATCCCGCTCCTCGATCCGGTCGCCCATGTCGTCGAGCTTGTAACGGGTGATGGCGGCCAGGAGCCGGTTCTCGGCAACGAGCAGGTTGCGCTCGTCGTACTCGTAGCCCGTCCGGTTGCGGCGGGCGTCGGTCTCGAACCGGCGGTTCCCGTTCTGGTCGTACTCGATGGTGCGCAGAACGAGCCCCGCGCGCGTCACGCCGATGAGCTTGTTCTCGCCGTCGTAGTGGTTCTCGGTGAGGATACCCCGACGGTCGCGTTCGAAGACCCGGTTTCCCACGGCGTCATAGGTGAACTCCTGGACATAGCCGAGAGGATCGGGATCGGTGATGCTCCGGACCCGGTTCAGGTCATCGTAAACGAACCGGGTGCGACTCCCGCGCCGATCCTTCTCCTCCAGGACGTTGCCCGCGTCGTCGTACGCCCGCTCGACGGTGAAGCGGAAGGGGGCTGGATCCGTCGTGCGAACCAGGCGCTCCAACCGGTCATACTCCATTTCGGTGGTGAACCCGCGCGGATCGGTCTCGCTCGTCCGGTTTCCTGCGACGTCGTAGGTGAACTGCCGCGTCCTCGATTCCGGCTGCTCTTCCCGGATGAGCCGGTTCAGAGCGTCATAGAAGCTCCGCGTCTCATTACCCCCAGCGTCGATCGCGAGGATGCGGTTGCTCCTCGCGTCGTACTCGTAACTTCCGAGCGATCCCAGCGAGTCGGTCACCCCCGTCAAACGATTCAACGCATCATAGGTGCGCCGGATGATGTTCCCGTTCGCCTGCACCTCCTCGACCGGGTTCCCAACGCGGTCGTAGCGAAATCTGGTGACAACATCGCGAGATGGAATCGTCACCCGATCGAGTCGCGTCGTCGTGATGATACGGCGGTTTCGCGCGTCGTAGGTGTGAAGACGGACGGCGAAGCGAGCATCGACCTCCCGAATGAGGTTCCCAACGGGGTCGTAGAAGAAATAGGTGACGAAGCCGGCCCCATTCTGCTGCTCCGTCATGCGGTTCAACTCATCGAAGCGGAACCTGCGAATCTGGGGCGCTGGGTCGTTCAGACGACGCTCCTCGACGCGGTTTCCGTTCCCGTCGTACAGGGCCTGTGTAATCTTCCTGCGATTCGGCTTCCACTCCGGCTCGCTCGTCTCGATGAGACGGTTGAGGGCGTCGTAGCGGTAGAAGATCTCGCGCCCTAGGGCGTCGCCCTCCTGGATCTTGTTGCCGTTTCCGTCGAAACGGATCCTCTCCTCGAGCCTCCGCGGGCCGAGGTCTCTTCGCACCCGGATGCGCCGGTTGAGTTGGTCGTAGTCGTATTCCTTCACGCGCGGTGCAAATCCGGAAGTAGCGGAATCCGTCAAAGTCTCGCGGATCACATTCCGACTGCCGTCGTACTGAAGGTCGGTAACCTTTCCCAACGGCTCGTTCGTACGAACGAGGCGTCCCGAGCGATCGTATTCAAAGGTGGTGTCGACTCGCGGCGTACCGGGGGAGAACCAGGAGCTTCTGAGCGTCGGGTTGCCCGCGGGATCATAGGTCATCTCCATGACCCCACCCGCCGCGTTCTCGAGTCGAACCATGCGGCCCATCCGGTCATACAAGGTTCTGGTGCTCCGGTTCTCGGTGTCGGTCACGAGCTTGCTGTTGAGACGGTCGTCGTAAACGACGCGCTCCACGGCCGCGACGCCCACGATCGGATGAGTGGTGGTGATGAGTCGTCCAAGCCGGTCGTGCTCGAATACCGTTGCCCGCCCGAGAGCATCCGTCTGGACTCGAGGGAGACTCCGCACCGTCCAATCCGTCCTCTTCTGCCCTCCCAGAGCGTCTTTCCTCACGCTCAGATTCCCGTACGCGTCGTATTGGAAGGAAGTCGTGAAACCGCGAGGGTCGGTCGTGCTGCGGCGGTCCCCACGCGAATCGTAGGCGTGCCGTGTGGTGACGAGAGAGGAGCCGGATTCCACGCTTCCGACCGAGATCTGCTCCTCGACGAGGTTGCCACGCGAATCGTAGAGATACTCGGTGACGTTCCCGTTTCGATCCTTGCGCGAGCGGACGCGATCTTTGATGTGGGGAGGGTTGAAGCCCGCCGGCGGCCAGTAGATTGTCTCGATCGAGTACCCGTGCGTCTGTCCGTCAAAGTCCTGGACGGTAACGCTCTCTTCGATCGGGTTGCCGTGCTCGTCGTGGCGGAACACGGTGGTGACGCCATTTCCGTCGGTCCGGCTCGTCATGACCACGTCCGTCGGGGACCAGGTCATGGAGGTAGCGTTCCCCTCGGGGTCGACGATGCGCAGCGGGCTTCCGTACTGGTTCAGGGTGTAGGTGGTCCGCTCGCCCAGGGGATCGATGACGACACTCGTCATCTCCGGGGGGCCGCGACTTTCGAGGCCGGCGATGTCCACCTGGAAGAAAGTCTCACCCCCTTCGGGCTCGCGCATCCGGGAGACGTAATCGCTCGGAACCTGAAGCCCGGGACCCACTCCGATCGGCGCCTTCGCGTACTGGTACTCCGTGGTGGCCCCGTTCAGGGCGTTCACGACTTTGGTGAGAAGGTGACGGTCCTCCAGGGAGAAGCTCGGACCGATGGCGTAGGCGTACGTCTCCTCGCGCACCGGCCCTCCCGGCCCTTCCTCGCGAGAAGCGCGAACGAGATTTCCGTAGAAGTCATATTCGAAGGACATCGAGATCCCGTCGGGTCCCGTCACCGAAACGAGCACGTCCCCGGAGGCATTGAAAAAGATGCGGTTCTCCCACTTGAACCCGAGCACGCGTCCGGCCGAGTCGGTGACCGAGATGAGCCTCGGCCGTCCGGCGCTCATTTCGTAGTCGAGGTCGACGGTGTTCCCGTTCGGGTCGGAGACGAAGTCGAGTCGGAACTGGGTTGCCGCTCCGAAGAGCCGATGGTGATACCGCGTTCCTCGCTTGCTGAAGAAATCGAAGCTTCCGTCGTCCCGGTTCGCGACGAGGGACCCATGGTAACCCTTGAGCGGTCGCAGGCCTCCGCTGCCATCGTCCACGAATCTCATCCCGGAGCCCTCGCTCCCGGTGACGATGACCTCGCCGCAAGGTGTGATGACCACTCTAGAGTCCCAGTTGTGGCTCCAGCCGATGCCGAGGGGCCCGGGCGCCTTCCCGGCGTTGCTCGAGTAGGTTCTTTGGAAATCCAGAGGCACGCCGCGCGCGCCGATGCTGAAGTCCTCCCGCGTGAGCACGAGGTGGCCCTCGAAGAGGTCGACCCCCTTCACGATGGCGTGTCCCACCGGGAGCGAGTCCCTGATGCGGAGCTCCGAGCGGCCCCCGCCCCGCTCGATGTCCTGGTGGCCATCAATGTTAGAAACGCCCCGAAGCTCGAATTGGTACTCGCTTGGGAGGAGATCGAACACCGTAATCAGCCGACGGTGGTTTCCCCTCGGAAACTCCTCGTCGTCGATGATCGTGGTTTCCGAGGAAAAGATGGGTTTGCCCGCTGAGTCCACGCTTCCGATCCTCTTGAAGACGAGGGTCACCCTGGCGGATTGCGTCGTCGTGAACAGGAACTCGGAGCCAAGGGGACAGGCGCGCTGGTTCAGGGCATCCACGTCCTGGGAGACGTAAACGAACGGGCTGAAACTCGTGAAGATCTGCTGCGCCAGTGGCACGGGGAACTTCTCGGACTTCACTTCTGACGTGGAGCCGCGGTTGAGGGTGTACTGGATCTCGTACGCCTTCTCGATGTTGAAGGGATAGCCCCGGGGAATGCGAACTGTACCCTGCCCGAAGCGGCTCGCGATCGCGTAATCGACCCACTCTCCGTCGCGAAGCAAATCCGCTTCCGCCGAGCGCGCGAGGTATCCGGACGGCAGAATCTCCGTGGAGACGATTGCGTCGCTGGCCGCCCTCCCGGTCGGACCCAGGCTGATACTCCGCGGTTGCATCTGTTTCACCTTGGGGTCGAGCCCCCAGACGGCGCTTACCACCTTCGATGGGCGCAGCGTCACGTCCTGCGGTCCGTTGACGGTGGGGATGGTCACGACCACGTTCTCGGCGAGGGCCGTGACCGCGTTCAGACCCGGCGTGGGGCCGGTGGTTACAGTCGTCTGGTACCTCCCGCTCCCCATCGCAACCGCCCCGGTGGCCGAGCCTCCGTTGTCGACGGAGAACGACACGTTTCCCTCGACGGGCTTGAACTTTCCCGTGGAGAAATACCAGACGTAAGGGTCTCCGTTGGAATCGGTCCGGATCTCGTAGTCCGGCTCCCAGAACCTCAGCGTGATCTCGATGGGCTGCTTGAACTGCTCCCCGATGCGCGCGGCGTTGACGATGGTGCCGAACTCACTCGCGCTGAACGACGACATGATGTCGACGCGCCAGGGCTGACCACAGCCTCCTGCGGAGTAAGAGGCAGAGACCGGATCGAGCCCCGGGGCAGCAGCGCTCACCCGATAGATGGCGCCGGACGAGCTCCCCAGGATCACGCCCGCCGACGTGCCGAATACCGACGTGCGGCGAGTGAGAGAAGGTCCGCCGCATTCCCCCAAGACCGGCTGCGGAACCGGACAGAACCGAAGCCGGCCGTTATCGTCGGCCGAGTTGTCGAAGACAACGGCGTTCTGGAACCCCGAAGCGGGAGGGTCGCATGAAAATATGGTAGGGGACCCTGCGGCGAAGCTGACCAGAACGTTAGAAACCGGATTCTGGTATTCATCGCGGGCGATCACGAAGATGGAGTCCGTCCAGGTCGCCGCGACCCCCGAACTGGGGCCGGCGTTCGTTCGCACCAGCTCCTTTGGCGGACCCGGCGTCGCGATGGCGTTGAACGGCGCGTCGAGGACGAGGAGGCCTTTCTCCGCCTTCGCCACCGCTTCGATCTCGAGGAGCAGGGCCTGCGTGACATGCTCGTCGTCCGGCCTCTCGAGCACGTAGATCGGATCGTCGGAAGTCTTGGTCCCGAGCCGGAAGGATGCGGTCGCGATACCCAATGCGCTCGTAAGGACGGTGACGCTCTCACCCTCGGTTCCCGTCTCCGGATCGACGAGCTTTCCTCCCCCGCGGTTCGCCAAGAGCGCGACTTCCGCTCCCTGCACGGGGTTTCCAAACTTGTCGCGGACGAGGACACCGAGCTGGGTGGGAAGGATCTTCCCTACTTCGCCCGACTGCCAGTCCGTAGCCCCGAGCTTCGTGATGGAGACGCCGGCGAGCGGATCGTTGTTCGGAACGGGCGTGTACGGCGCGTTCAGAGCGTCGACGTAGAAATCCAGGATCCAGTTCTGGGGTGGAATCGTCGTCGTTCCGCCGGCCAGGCCGCCCGCGATGAGGTACGCTGCCGCTCCCGTCGCGGGATCCTCCGCCCTCCAGACCGATCCGTACCACGCGTTCAGCGTGATCGGAGACAGCGGAATCTCGACAACCGCCCCCAGGCGCACCCAGTTCGCGACGTCGGCCACGACCTCGGGAGGATGCTGGAGCCGGGCGAGAGCGGTCGCGACGTTCGTGCTATCGATTCGAAGGACCTCCATTCCTGCCTCGCGCGCGAGGGCGAGCCCACGATCCGCGGAAATGCTCTCGACCAAGAGCTGTTCTTCGAAGAGGGCGTGCTCGAGGGCCGAGCCCTCGAGGGCCGCGAGCTTCATCCAGTCACGAGACGCGGAGGCGTCCCCCCGGGCAAGGGGCTCGGCGATGCGAAGGGCGGCGTCGAGGTTCACTCCTTCGAAGCGGAGGTCCGCGGGGAGGTCGAAGAGCCGGTGCACCTCCACGGCCGTCGAGACGATGGCGACGGCGGGGATCGGACGGACCACCGCCGTGTCCAGGAGTCCCGCGATCTCGTCCTCCGCCTCGCCCCAGCGAACGCCGTAATCGAGGGCGAGCCCGGAGAGGAGCCGTGCCGCGAGGAACTCGGAGTCCCCGGGCCTTCCCCCGGGATCGGGCTCTTTCGCGCCCTTCTGGGCCGCAAAACCGAGAGCGGTGTACGCCCCCGCGGTCACCGTCTGGCTCACGGTTTCCGTTCCGAACGGGCCCTGAAGCTCCACTTCGACCCGGTGTCGGGCGCCTGGGTCCACGGCCTCGAGACCCGTCGCCTCCGCCAAACCGCGGACGCGAACGAGGGGCCTCAAACGAATGAGGTAAAGAGGGACGGAGTCGAGTCCGCCAAACCGATTGACCGTCTTGTGGTCGTCGACAGAGGCGGGCTGGTAGGAGATGGTCACTCTCTCGCCGAGGACTTCGTGTAAGGGAGCGCTGTAGTCGAGAATCACGGGAGCGCTCTCCGCTTCGCCGGAGCGGACGCGGATCCGCGCGCGGTGCTGGTACTCCGGCGCGAGCGCCGCGCTTTCACCCACGACGGCTACGACCGTCACCGGAAGCGACGCGGGCAGAAGGCCGATCCGCTCCTCTACCACGGTTCGGCCCCCGAGCTGCTGCTCGTAGGTCTCAGAGGATGCGTTTTCTGCCAGGTAATCCACCACGGCCTGGCGGACACGGGCGAGGGGCCCGGTAGGATGCGAGACGGACAGCGCGTCCTCGACAAAAGACGCGGCCGAGAATCCCATCTTCCTCAAAATCCCCATCGCCTTCGTCCGCGTGTACTTCTCGATGGCGGGCGCGAGCGGCACCCAGCCCTTCCCGGAGAAGTCCACCACCGCGCCGCGGTAGTTCGTGTAAGGGACGTACGCCGAGACCCAGGTGTGCTCCACCTTAACCGCGCTCACCCGGCCTCCGCGGATGACCGGCTCGTGCGGGATCCCCGCGCGCGCCAGGGCATCGGGCACTTGGAGGTTCGGGATGCCCAACTCTTCCGCGAGGTCGGAAACCGGACGCTCGACGACGCCGTGGACGAAGCGTGCCGGAGCCTGACTCGCCCTCAGGAGAGCGACGAGGAGGCTCGCCTGATCCACATCGTTTCCTTTGCCGTCCCGCAGTGTCTTGACCGCGCCCTTCATCCCGCCGGCGTACCATTCGGTCGCAATCCCGTTCCTCACGAACTCGAAGATCCGGACGTAGTCGTAGCCGAGCTCTTCCGCCTTTCGAAGGATGGCTTCGTCGAGAGGCGCTTCGGGTGATCCCGCGATGTCTTCCGCGCCCGGCGTCACCTCGGCCGGATTCGCGTACGAGGGGACGATCGCGGGCTCCACTCTCACGGGACGCCCCGCGAGCCTGGCCGAGCGATACGGGAAGACCCCCGCGCGAAGGAGAGTCACAGGCTCCCGCCGGAGCCGGGACTCGAGGAAGGAGGAAGCGGACTGGACCGCCTGGAAGGCGCTCTCGAGCGCCCCCCGATCGGGGTTCTCCGAGTTCCGAATCGCGGCGAAGGGAGGCTCGAGAATCGCAAGGAGCTCTCCTGCCGCATCGAGGTAGATCCGCTCGGTCGAAGTCGCGCGGAACAGGATGTCGGAGGCTGCCCCCGAGGCTTCGAGCTCGGAGACCACGGTGCGAAAGCGCTCGCGCGCCATCAAGTCAGCGGCCCGCACGGCGTCGAGGGAATCGAGAAGCGCCCGCAGTCCGCCGGGAGACGCATCGGGGAGAGCCCTCGCCCCTCGAAGGAAGTCTGCGAGAGCGATTTGGAGCTCCGCTGCTTCCTGGCTTCGTCGCTTTACCGGTCGCTGGGGCGCACCGCTTCGAGCAGCCGCATAGGCCTTCAGGAGATCGCGGACGTCCTCTCCTCGAGAGAGCTTATCGAAGATGTCCTCCCGAGTCGGAGAAGCCGAAGGCTCCTGGGCCCGGGAAAAGCTCGCGAGCGAAAGGCAGACGAGCCCCAAGAGAAGGCCGCGCCTCATTTCTCATCCTCGCCGTCATGGTTTCCGCCTTCGACTTCGATCTCCACACGGGCGGTGTTCGATTCCAGGCGGCCGTCCGTCGCTCGATAGGTGAATTGGTCGTCACCCTCGAAGTCCCGATCGGGCACGTAGCGGAGCCTGTCGCCCGATCCTTCGAGTCTCCCGTGCTTCGGAAGGGTGACCACGAAGTACTCGAGCGGATCGCCATCAGGATCCGACGCTCGAAGCCGGAGCTCGACCGGGACGTTCATCCGTGTCTCGACCTCGACGTTCTTCGCGACGGGAGCGCGGTTCTGTTTTTCACAGCTCGTGATCTCGATGGACTGGTACGAAGCGATCTCGGCGGGGACGACTTCCTTCCTCACGATGGGCCCGGGCTTCCCGTCGCCCCCGATGAAGCGGACCTCGACGACGTACCGGTGGTCGGGCCCGAGGGGTAGGCCGACATGCACGAGCGCCGGATCCTGAGTCCCGTGGCCTCTTCCGCCGTTCACCTCGCGGACAGGACCGAGCGGAACGAGACCACTGGCGTCCAGAAGTCGGATGGTGGCACCGATGTCGTCGCGATACCGGACTTGCCCGCCGTGGTCCTGGTCGTCGTCGTCGTCATCGTCATCGTCGCCGTCGTCGTCGTCATCGTCATGGTTGTGTTGCTCATGGTCGTCGTCATCGTCGTCTTCGCATTCCGACTCCATGCATCGCAGGACCCGAATCGCCAGGTAGTTGTCGTCTCCCGCGTCGTTGCGGTGGCTCTCCCAGAGCTGGTTGCCTGCACCGTCGACGTTCACGACCAGGTCCAGGTCCCCGTCGCGGTCGTAGTCGGAAAATGCCGTGGCCTCGCCATTCCCCTGGACGTCGATGTTGCGGTTGTCGCGCTCGAAGGCAAACGGCGAAGCCGACCCGGGTGCGGTCTCGTTGAAGAAGAGGAAGCTCGGACCCGACGACGCCGAGAAGAACAGATCCAGATCTCCGTCGTTGTCCACGTCGGCACAGGCGACGTCGTCGAGATCCAAGCTCACGAGGTCCACGCCAGCCGAGGCGGCGGGCTCCCCAGTCGGGCGGAACGTTCCGCCGTCATTTCGCCACACCTGGGTCGCGCCCGCGTCCGTCCACACGACGTCGAAGTCGCCGTCGGAGTCGAGGTCGCAGAAGGCGGCCCCGCCCTTGTTGGCGTTCGACGCCTCCTCGTTGAAGCTCTGGTTCGCTTTCACCGTGCCGTCGCCGCGGTTCCGGAAGAGGTCGAACTGCTGTTCCTTGCGATCGATGAGATCGACGAAGCCGTCGCCGTCGTAGTCGGTGACGGCGAGGTAATCGCCGGACTTCGCCTTGCTCGGGAATCCGCGCAGCTTGTCGTTGGGGGTGGCGTGGTAGAACCGCCCCTCTCCGTCGTTCTTGAGAAGGTCGATCCCGAAGTCGTGGTTGTCGACGACGAGGTCGAGGTCGCCATCATTCTCGAAGTCCAGAATGCCCATCCCCTCGGTGTTCATTCCGCCCGAGAGGCTTGTGAAAACCTGGTTCGGATCCTGCCGGAGCGACTTCTTGGGAGTCTTTCCGAAACTCCAAGCGGGTTTCGCCTCGGGACCGTTGTTCAAATAGATCTCGACCCGCCCGTGCTCGTTGCGGGCGAAGTCGAGGTACCCGTCGTTGTTCAGATCTCCGCAGATGGCGGACCGATGGGCCCGGGTCCTGAGGAGTCCTGCCGCGAGCTTCGAGGTCACGTCGCGGAACGTCCGATCCCGATTGTTGAAATACAGGTAGCTGCGGCCGGAGGCGTCGGCGTTTCCGGCGTTCACCAGAAGGTCGGGATATCCGTCGCTGTTGAAGTCGCACCAGGCGAGGCCGCCCGTCTTGATTCCCGGAAGGCCAAGCCCGGACGGAATGGTCTCGTCGGTGAAGATCCATCCCGTCTCGCGCACGAGGCGCGTCTTCGTGGGATCATCCGCCTGCGGCGTATCGGGGTCGTCCGTGAGAACGTCGACGAGCCCTTCCGCCGAGAGCGACCCCTGGTTCGAAAGGAACTCCTCTCCGGCAGGAATCGGCGAGGCGATGCGCACGTCGAATCTGACCTCCGCCGTTTCCGAGGGCCCGAGGCTTCCCACCTCGACCTCGACCGGAGATTCGCCCGTGACGACGCCCTTGGTGGTATCGACGGAGCCCGGAACCACGTCCGCGTTCGCCGGAATGGAATCCCTCAGGAGAACGTCCAACGCGCTCCCGTCTCCGACGTTCTCGATCTGGATGATGTAGCGCACGACGTCGCCGTCGCCCGCACCTCCGTCCCCATTCGCGTCCTCGACGAGCTCGTCGGTCTTGCGGGCGACGAGGCTCGGGGTGCCTTCGATCTCGAACCGCACGTTCTTTGTCGAGCGGTTCCCCGCCGCGTCCTCGGCCTCGACCTCGAGGAGGTATGAGCCGACGGCGGAAACCGGAGTGCCCGAAACGAACGGCGTCCCGTTCAGGCGGATGGACTCCGTCTGCGGGTGAAGGTCGGTAATCTCGATGACGGGGACCACCTCGTCCCGGTACTTCTCTCCGTCCTGGACCCCGGTCACGACGATGTCCGGTGGGGTCCGGTCGACGATGAAGGAGACGGGAGCAGCGATTCCTTCGTTCTCCCACGCGTCGAAAGCGCGAGCCTGAAGTTGATGCGGTCCCTCGACGAGGATCGAGAGCGCCCGGAAGTAGCGACCGTCCACCAAGCTCTGGGGAGCGGCGGGAAGCCACGTGCCGCCGTCGATTCTGACCTCGACCAGCGCGATCTGCGAGAGACCGTCGAGGGCGCGCACGACGCCGTCGAAAAGTCCTCGCGTCACCAGCCCGTTCGCGGGTGCGAGAATCGAGACCACGGGAGGCGTTTCGTCGACAGGAGTGAAGCTCTGGTCGTGGAGCTTCGTCGGCTGCGGCTCTCCGGGAAGCCGTGCCGCCAGGGTTACGAAGTACGCCTTGAGCGCGAGTCCCGCGGTCGAAAAGTCGACGCTCCCGGCGGCCCCCGATCCCGGCGGAACGTCGGCGGTGGACTCACGCTCGGCCACCACCTGGGCGGTGTCCGGATCGAGAACGCGCAGGATCACGGGCATCGAGAGGAGCGCCGTCGATCCTTTGTTTTCCAGACGATAGAAGGCGGAGAGAATCGAGCCCACGCTCGGCGTCGCATCCGAGAGGGAGAGCCGCCCCGCGAGGGCCACGGGCGGGAGCACCACGTCGAATCCAGCCGAAGCCGTCGCCCGCTCCACCGCGCCCGCAAGCACCGCGAGCTCCGCGCGGAAGGGCCCGACACCCGAAGCTCCCGTCGCCCAGTCCGCCTGGAGGCGGCCCTCGCCTCCCGGGAGGAGGTCGTTCAAGGGCCTCGTCCACTCCTGGAGCACGCGGCTCGCCGCATCCACGACTCGCAATCGAGCGACGAGGGCCGCAAGGCGCTCGGTTCCTTCGGTATAGCGAACGGTACCCGCGATGCGCGCGGTCGCGCCCAGGAGGTAGCTCGCCTGGTCGGTCTGGACGCTCGCTGCGAGCGTGCTTTCCGAGGCGATCTGGAAGGAGTCGACCGCCTCCGCCACGACGGCTCCCTCCACGTTGACCAACCGCGCCCGAGCCCGGTAGAGGCCGGCAAAAATCCCCGTCGAGTTCCAGGAGCCCGACTCCGCCCGCCGCTCGTTGAACTCGAGAGCGCTCACCTCCCGGTTCAAAACCGGATCGACTTCGAAGCCTCCCCCATCCTCGATGATGACGGCAACGCGGCCGTTGAAAACGTCGCCAGCGTTGAACATTTCCGCAGTCACCTCGACGAGGTCTCCGCTCGCGTACGTTTCCCGGTCCGTCGCGACCGTAAGCGAGGGGAGCTCGCCCTCGACCGTCACGGCCTGCCTCTGGACGGTGTTGTTCGACTCGCTCTTCTCGGAAATTCTCTCGAAGGGGTCGGCGGACGCGACAACGGTGTACGCGCCCGCGGGGCCGTCGAGGAGGACGTCGAAGTAGACGGCGCGCAACGCTCCGGGCGCGAGCTCGCCGAGAAGACGGCGATCGGCGAGGGTGCGCGAGAAGCCTCCGGGGCCGAACGCTTTCACGGAAAGCTCGGTCGGTGTGGCCGTCTCTTCGCCGATGTTCCGGACCGCGACGCTCACTCGCACCTCCATCCCGACCTTTCCCGCTGCCGGGAGCACGGAAAGCGAGAGGTCGAGGTCAGGTCTGTCGGCAACGTCGAGCACCACGATCATCGGCTCCGACGCATCGCTCGGCCCCGCGGTGTCCTCGGCGACGGCGGTGAAGGAGTTGTCCCCAGGCGTCAGCAAGACGTTCTCGAAACCGAACCAGCCCGACGGACGGAATCTCAGCGGGGCGTCGTCCACGACGATCAGGAGGTCGCCTCCGCTCACCCAGTTCAACCGCACGGACGAAGCGGCGCCGGCGTCGAACAGGACTTTTTCTTCTCCCGTCGAGAGCAGCCTCTCCCGCACCTCTGTGAAAACGACGTAGGCGAGGCTTCGGCCGTCGGGAGACCACTGGGGTGAACGATGGTCCTCGGGCTCGGTGGTGAGAGGGCTCGCGACGCCACTCGAAACGTCGTAGCGCCATGCCTGCTCGAATCCATCCCGCAGGGACGTGTAGAGGAGGGTTCGTCCGTCGGGAGACCAGTCGGGAAATGCGTCGCCGGGCATGTCCTCCACCGTCGACACCTCGCCCGTCTCGACGGTAACGACCGCGATGCTGTAGCCCGGGGTATAGCGGCGAAACGCCACGTGCGTTCCCAGAGTCGACCACTGGATGGAGCTGGAGTCGAACCACCAGGTTTCACCCGGAACGAGAAGGTGAGCGCTCCCGCTGCTCAGGTCGATCTCGAAGAGGCCGATGTCTCCCCCGAGGTAGCCGAGGGCGGCGAGAGATCGGCCGTCGGGCGAAGGCACGGCGACTTCGGCGTAATCGAGGGTCGCCAGATCGCGCAGGCTTCCGTCGGCGACGCGGAAGGCTCGAATCGCGCTATCGCGGGCGATAACGAGCTCTTTTCCATCGGCGCTCCATCGCGAGTTTCCTTGTACGGGCAGCGTAGGTCCGAGCGAAAGCGTGTCGAAGTCGAAGAGTCTGTAGTCGCCGCTTGCGAAAAGATGTCGTCCCGTGGGAGAGAGAAGGAGATCCCAGGCGGGAACGGGTGCCACGAGAGTCTCGGGGGAGAAGAGCGCTTCCGTCGTTCCCCGGACGACACCGTCCTGGGAAAGCGTCACCGATGCCCCCGGCTCGGCTCGACCCGAAATCAGCGTCCGTTCGTGTCGCGTGCGGAACGGTGCTCCTGGATATCCCGGGTGATGGAGCACCGGCTTGGCCGCGGGAACGAGGTCGCGCGGAGTTCCGCTCGCCTCGTTCGACGAGGCGCTCTCGTTTCCGAGGACGTCGAGGCCGATGACGACGTAGAAGTAGGTGACTCCGTTCTCGAGACCGCGGTCCGGGAAGGTCGTCTCCGCCGTGGTCCCCACCTCCTCATAGGGACCGCCGCTCGCGAGGCTCCGCAGCACTCGATAGGAGGCGGGGAGCGGCCCGGCCCCCGGCGCCCAGGCCAGATCGAGAGCGCCCCCTTCGGATGGAGCGGTGACGACGAGATCGAAGGGGGCTCCCGGAGGCGGCACGTCCACGATCGCTTCGGCTTCGTTCGAGGGTGCGCTCACGTTCCCCGCGGCGTCCACAGCGTGCACGACGTATCGGTACACGGCATTCGGCAACGAGGGATCGAGGTAAATGAGCGGTGGCAGAGCGTCGTGCTGCGCGAGGAGCGCGCCGTCGCGATAGAGATCGTAGCGAACGACGTCCGGCGAAGGGCTCGCGGTCCACTCGAGAGTCACGTCCGAGGCGAGAACCGAGGCGGAGAGCACGGGGGGCGCGGGAGGCTCGACGTCACCCACGGGAAGCTCGACCGGGTCGGAGGGAACGCTCTCAAAGCCGTACTGGTTGACGGCGGTGACCGTGTAGACGTGGCGTCCGTCCGTCACCGTTTCCTCGAAGGGCGGAGCCGCGACGTTCTCCTGCTCGAGGAAACGCACCTCGGCGAGACGAACGGACTGGAACTCTCCTGCGGGCTGAATCGCCTTCTTCAGGACGATCCGGAGCCGGTCCGTCCGGTACGGCCGGGCAAGCTCCACGACATGAGAAGAGGCGTGGTTCCCGCGGACGGACGCGAGCTTCACCCAGGCGTAGCCGCTATCCCCTTCGACGTCGTAGTCCGTCGCCCCGTACGTGAACGTCGGATCCCAGGGCGGGAACCACCAATCGAGCTCGATCCCGGTGACAACCGAGAGGCCTCCCATCGAGGCCGTGAACACCTGCCCCTCGAGGGGTGCCGCGTCATGGACCTCGGGCGCCCAGTACGTGGAGAAGTCGCTGTCGATGGCATCGAACGGGCTCGAGAACCACGAGCTCGAGGCCTCGGCGGACGAGAAGCTTCGGCTCTCCTCGGGGAGGATCTCCACCCCGCTCCGGAACGGCCGGTAGCCTATGACGCTCTCCGACGACGGATTCGTGGTCCAGTTCAGGACGACGTCGAAATCCGCGGGGGATGTAGCCGCGAGCCCGGTGGGGGCGCTTGGAGGAGCGGCCGAGACCACGAGCACCTGAGCGGGCTTGCTGATATTGCCGGATGCGTCACGGACGCGAACGGTGAACGTGTTGTCTCCCCGCTCGAGGTCAAAAGCCGCAAACGCGAACAGACCCTCATCGTCGGTGGAGATTTCGGGAAGCTGCCTAGTTCCGCTCGTGCTCTCGATGCTGGCCATCACCGTCGCGAGGGCCGCGCCTACACCCTGAAGCACCGAAGAGAGCTCCGGAGTCGGTGTGTAGGGCTGCTCGAGGGCGGGCGTGTAAACGCGGGCAGCGGCGTCGTTCGAACGATCGCCTTCGTTCTCGCTGGTGTCCACGGCGACGACGCGGTAGACGTAGTTCCCATCCTCCAGACCCGCGTCGATATAGGTCACCTCGGTCACGGGGCTAGCGGTGATGCGTACCTCGGTCCCGAGAGCATCCTCGCGGTCGATGTGGTAGCCCGCGAGATCGGCGTCATTCACCGGGGTCCACTCGAGAGTGACGTCACCTCCATCCACGGAGGCTTCGAGGTTCAGGACTGCCCCCGGTCGGGTGACGTCGCGGTAGTGAACAACAATGGGTGTCGGCGCCGGGTCGGTTCTTCCGCCCAGGTCCGTCGCGACCGCCTGGAGATCGAAGCTCCCGTACGCGAGGCCGTCGGGATCCCAATCGATCTCCCAAGGGAGGGTGGTATCGAGGTCACCCAAATCCGTCCAGGCGGTTTCGCCCAATGCCCGGAACTGGAATCGGACGTCACGGACGTCGGTGTCCTCGGTGGTCGCGACGACGTGAATCGGGGCATCGAACGCCGTCCCGTCCGAGGGGAATACGATGACGGCGTGGGGGGGCCTCGTGTCAAGGGTTACATTCGCGGGCTCCGAGGGATCGCTCAGGTTCCCCGCCTCGTCCATCGCGTAGACCTCGTAGACGTGAGGTCCGTCGGGAACCCCAGGCTCTTCGTACTGAGTGATTTTGATGAGGTACCGGCGGAGATCGCCCACGACGGCGCCTTCGGCGTTGACCAATCGTCCGTCCCTATAAAGAAGGTACCCGGCCAGATCAGGCTCGCTATTCGGGTTCCAGGTGGAGAGCACGGTCGAGGTCGAGCCCTGCTGGGTCGCGACGAGGCCCGTGGGCGCGGCCGGGGGAAGGTTGTCGATGATGACCGCGACTTCGTGAAAAGCGACGTTCCCGCTCAGATCTTCCGCTTCGAGTCTCAGCGTGAACGCCCCATCCTCCGGAAGCCCCACGGTGTTCCACTGGGAGAGGAGATCGATCTGAACGGGGGCGGGCGAGCGGCGGAGCAGAGTCGGCTCCGACAACCCGTCTCCCACGAAGAGGCGGTATTCCTTGAAGTCATCCTGGCTGTAGGCGGTGCCGTTCACGTCAACGAGCCCGGAGACACGAGCCCCCGCTGTCGGAATCTGGATCTGTGCCACGGGAGGCGCGGTGTCGATGGCAACGGAGGCCTCGTTCGAGGGCTCGCTCTCGAGACCGCCCCGGTCGACGGCGGTTACCCGATAGACGTACCGGCCCTCGTCGAGATCGGGATCGAGGTACTCCGGAACGGGAACGAGATCCGGCGTGATGAGAGCCCCGTGGCGGTACACGCGGTACCCGGCGAGATCAGGAGCGGTGCTCGCGCTCCAGGTGAGCTTCGCGTTCTTGCGGTTCTCCACGGTCGCCACCAGGCTCAACGGCGCTTCCGGAGGCGTCGTGTCGATCTCGATTTCGACGAGCGTCTCCGAAACGAGGCCGACGACGTCTTCCGCGCGGAGCCGAAGGGTGTAGACCCCGTCCGCCGGGAGCGTCTGCCAGTCGAGAAGGACTCCGTTCGTGATGCTCGTCGACCCGATGCCGATTTCGGAGAATGCGGATGCCGTGCCTTTCTTCCCCGGAGCGAGCTCGAGCCGGTAGCCCCCGAGGTGCGCGTCGGACGCGGTCCCGAGGATCGCGAGGGGCGCGGAGAGGATGGCGCCCTCCGCGGGAGTGGTGATGGCGACGACAGGAGGCGTCTTGTCGACGTCGACGACGATCCGGTCCTCCGCGGTATGGCCCGCGATATCCTGCGCGAAGAGCCGGACCGAGTACCTCCCGTCGGGAACGGTTTCGAGGTTCCAGCGCGCGAGTGGCTCGGGAGTGGGAAGACTCGTCCCCGAAGCGATCTCCATCCAGGAGGAGGGCGTCTCCCCCGCTCCGAACTGGAGGCGATAGATCTCGAGGTGCTTCTCCTCGACGGTACCGCTCACCGGAGGATCGAGGTCCTTTCCGCCGAGAACCGCCCCGGTGACGGGCGCGCTAATGTCCGGCTTCGGCGGAGTCGCGTCGACGAGGAAGGAGACGACGAGCTCGCTCTGGTTCTCGGCCTCGTCGGCGGCTTCGATGCGAAGCCCGTAGTCACCTTCCTCGAGATCGGCCGGGCTCGCGAGGGCGGTCGCCCGGCGATTCAGAGTTCCTTCCGCGACGACGTCCCAGAGAGGAGCTGCGGGATTCTCGGCGAGCGACACCTGGTACTGCTCGAGATGAAGATCCTCGATGGTGCCGACGATACTTTCCCCGGCCTGAAGGAACCCGTTCGCAGGCCGGCTCACGGTTACCGTGGGGGGCAGTCGGTCGACGACGACGGTCACCTTCTCACGCTGAATGACGCCTGGATTCGAAGCGAGAGCGGCCTCGATGTGAACTTCGTAGGCTCCGTCGGCCGCCGCCCCGCCCCCGTCTTTGAGGCCATCCCACGGGCGGAGGTGCGCTCCCTCGGGAAGACTGACCCCTTCCAGAAGAGTGCGGACCGTGGTGCCGCCGCCCTTGACCTCGAGAGTCACCAGCGCCGCCGCCTCGAGCCCGAACCGGATGCCCGTGGTCTCGCGACGTCCGTCTCCGTTCGGCGAGAACAGGCTCGGAACCGCCTCGAGGTACGAGAGCACGTCCGTCCTCTCGACGAGGTTCAGCGGCACGCGCGTCTCGGCGGTGTTGCCCGCTCGATCGATCGCGGAAAGGCGCAGCTCGATCTCACCCGAGAGCCCTCGAGTGTTCCAGGGGGCGAGCACCTCGTCCACCCGCTCTCTACGATTCGAGCCGATGGGCGCCCAGGTGAGCGGGTCGAGACCGATCCCGTACTCGAGCGTGTAACGCGCGAAGTGAAGATCCGTCGCGGAGCCGCGGACCTCCACCACCATGCCGAGCGGGTCTCCCGTCCGGGGATAGGTGATGGAAACCGTGGGCGGGGTGTTGTCGACGGTAACGAAGCGGGTGATCGAAAAGAAGTTTCCGCAGGCATCCCGGAACTGGATCACGATCCCGTAGGGCCCGTCGGGCACGACGCTCCCGGAGCTCGTTCTCCCGTCCCACGTCGTGACGCCCTGGTCGAGCACCTGGAGATCGGTCACGACGCGGCGGAGGGACGGCCCGCGAATGCCCATCTGTCCCGGCTTGATCTCGGCCGCCTCGAAGACGTCGATGGTCGTGAAAAACAGCTCGGAGGCGACGTGCTCGATCTGGAGCTCGTCGAGAACGCCGTCGTCGTTCGGGGAGAAGAGGGCGGGGTCGAGAGAAGCGAAGGGGTCCTCGACCTCGCCGTCGTAGAAGAAGGAGCGCTCGACGCACACCCGGTGGCCGCCCCAGTCGAAGGCCTCGTAGAGCAGCTCTGCCTCTCCCGAGAACGGCGGCTCGAAGATCGTGTCGCCGTACGTGCCGAGAATTCCATGCGCCACGTTGACGCTGAGCGATTTTTGCTCTTCGAGGGGCGCCTCGAACGTCCTTCCGTCCACCCGAGGCACGGTAATCCGGTATCCCGCTCCCGCCTCGTCCTCGAGGATCCCTTCGACGTCGAAGACGTTTCTCACGCCGATCGGCGTCTCCCGCGGGATCCCACACACCTTCTGGCCCTCGAGCGGAACGAGGATGCGCGCCTCGGGAGGCGTATGGTCCACGATGATGTCGAAATCCGCTTCCGCCTCCTCGCCGTCGATGTTCGTCAACCGAGCGACGAACGGATACTTGCCCTCGGCGCGGTCGCTGGTGTCGAAGACGAAGGGATACCGGAACGGCGGGATGCCGAGATCCCGGTTCGCCTCGGGTCGATTCACGTTGAAGAAGACGTCGATATCCCCCGAGGGAAGACGCTCGCCGACGGTCAGGATCTGGAGCGGCGTGTCGCTGAACGAGTACGGTGCCACCAGGATCCTGAGCTGCTGGGGCGGTGGGGCCCCGCAGCTCGGAGCGAGCACCGGCTCGACCAGGGGGTCGACCATGAGGCAAGGGTCCTTCAAGACGATGCGGTCCGATTCGAACGTTCGCACCTGGGTCCGGCCGTCCGGAAGGAGGGTAGGCTCGGTTATGACCCGCACGTACGTCTCGTAGGCGAGGCACGGCACCTGATCGTTCCACTTGAAGATGAAGCCGCCGTTCACGACCTTGAGCGGCTCGATCGACTTCCAGGCGGCGTAGCGGGGATCGTCGTCGCTCTGGATGAAGAGCTTGATTTCCGCGATGGGCTCGGGCACCGCCTCGATCGCCCAGAGGGCATGGTGGCGCGCGCCGATGAGCTTTTCGTCAATGGCCTGGTCCGCGAGCTCGAGCACCAGCGGCGGCTCGACAGGAGGTCCCTGTTTTCGAAAGCGCCCTCCATAGCGGATCCCATCCGTCAGGACCTGGAACGGATTCGAGAAATGGTCCTTACCCTCGAGATCGCGAGAGCGGAGGCGCACGGCGACCACCTCCCCGAGGGGGATGCCGTCCATGTTCCAGAGGATGTCGAATCTGGGGTCGGGCGGCGCGGGCAGCGCGGCCGTCGGGCGTACCGCTTCGTCATCGCGATGAACCGGGTGGAAGGCGGTCACCGGAGTCTCCTGCCAGAAACTCTGGGTGAGGGGCCGGAACTGAATCGCCAACTCGACGAGCTCCCGAATGACGGTCTCGGTCACGCGGATGCGAACGTCGCCCGGCTCGAGCTGGAACAGAGCCGGATCCCCGTCGTCGCTCGACATGGGCACGTAGCGGACCCGATCGAGGAGGCCGTCTCTGTTGGGACGGCCGAAGCGATGGACGATCATCTGCTCCGCCCCCAGGCCCGTCACCGCCCGCGACCGGTTGCCCGCGAGATCGGACGCTTCGATTCGGAACCGGAAATCGACGAACCCGCCGATACCTGTTCGTTGACGAAGCTTGTCCCTTTGTTCCTCCGCAAAGCCGGCCAGGCAAGTGGGGAGCGGACGGGATTTCTCGACCCACGTCGCGGGATCGGCGCCCGCACCGGTCTCGATCACGCTTTCCCCGAGATTCTCGTCCTCGAGGCACCAGTCGAGCTTCGGGTCCACCTTGACGAGCGTCCGTCCGAACTCCTCCTCGAACTGATAGGCATCGAAGAGGGTAAGCTCGACCTCGGGCGGCCGCGTGTCCACCTTGAAGAAGAACTCATAGCTCTGGACGACCATGCGGTACTCGCCGTCCTTGACCGGGAGGCCGCGGTCGTCGATCCCGTTCCAGCGGAGGTCGAACTCCGTTCCGGCGACACTGTGATCGCGGGCGATGGTCCGCACCCGATCGCCCGCCTCGTTGTATACCTGGAACTCGAGGTGCACCGGCTCCAGGACGCGATAGTGGATGATCACTTCGTCCTGGACCCCGTCTCCGTTCGGGGAGATGTACTGAGGCGTGCGATAGACGTCGGTGATGCTCGGGGTGTCGCGGAAGGAGACCCGGCGCAGCTCGAATTCCCGATTCCCGGCGAGGTCCTCGACCGTCAGGCGCACGAAATAGGTTCCCGGGCCTGGAGGAACCCAGGTGGTGAAGACGTCGTCGATGACGGTGGTGGCGGAAGGGGGCTCAATGAGCGCGAACACCCCTGGCCCCGTCGCCGGAGCGTGCTCGAGCGTGTAATGAGAGAAGTTCAAGTCGGCCGCCGTGCCGTCGATGCGGATCCCGCCCGTCCCCGAGGAGCGGCGCGCGCGGAGATCGGCGGTGAGGTTGGCGAGCGATGAGATCGCGACACGGTCGCTGGACCCGCGGTCGCTGCAGACGGTCGCGAGGTCGAAAATCGAGCGGGTAAAGTTTAGCTGCCGGCCGGAAGGCGAGAAGCTGAGGTCGTAGATGTTGGCGTCCTCGAACACATCCTGGCGTCGGTTGTCCTCATCGAGAAAGATGGCGACGCTCGGCCGGGAGCTGAACGAGTTGGTGAACAGCAGTGTCCGCTCGTTCGGGACCCAGAGCAGGTCTCCGAACGGAGGAAGAAGCTCGGGGCTCACGTCGACGATGGCGGCGGTGCCGTAGGCCTGGAATCGAACGTCGAGAACGTCGCCGACGCCAGACGCCAGCTCCGTGAGCGGGACTTTGAACTCGTAGTACTTGTGAGTGAAGGTGACGCTTCCCGTTCGGGTGAACCCCGCGATGCCCCAGGTTCGGTCGGATGCCGTCACCCGGAACTCGCGCCAGCCGGTCTCGGTGCGCACGAGAAGCGCGGCCCAATCCCGCTCGCCGTCGAGAGTGTTGTCGACGGCGAAATCCAGAGCGGCATAGAGATGCTCGCCGTCCGCTTTCGCGAACCCTCTTACGACGGCCATGGGGTGTCCGGTGCCGGGCCGGCTCCTCTCCTCGAAGAGCGGCGCCTCGAGGCCGTCCTCTCCCGTCTGCCGGCCGTCCACCACCATCCGGCCTGCCTTCGAGAGCGCGACGCTGATGTGGCGCGCAGGGTCGCCGGGGTAGGTGAAGGGGCGCGCACGCCTCCCGCTCAAGGACTCCTCGCGAGCCCGGAGCACGAGCTTCGCGCCGATCCCAGGAATGCCGCTCCACCGAACCTCGACCCCCGTTTCGTGGAGATCGAGCACCTCGAAATCTCCCGCCCGGATGAGGGGCAGTACGTCCTCGCCGGAACGCTCGTGCACGGCGCCCGCGGGCGGGACATCGAGGGCGCCGAACCGAAGGGCGACGCGATCGACATGCGCCGCTTCCATTCCCGTCTGGCGGATGAGGACTCTGATGTCACCCGTCGTTTCAGAAAGGTAAGCGCCGAGGTCCAGCTCCTTTTCCTCGTACTGAAGGCCGTAATGCAGGACTCCCCTCTCGACCCAGCCCGAGCCCTCCCAGGTGTACACGTGGTACGAGGACTCGCCTTCCCCTTCGTTGGGCTGGGGCTCCGTCCACCCTATGGTCTCGATCTCTCCCGAGATCGCGTCGACCCGTAGGACACGACCGAAACTGAATCGCCCCGCCCAGTAATGGGCCACGAACGCCAGCTCCGTTCCCGAGCTGGACCACGAGAGCTGCTGGATCTGATCGAGATACGGGTCGCCGGAATCGCCGTCGAGCCAGTCGGGAAGGAGCTCGGACGGGAACGGATCGACGGGGATGGCGAGGGTTCGCCGAAGAGTGCCCGCGGAGTCGAAGAACGAGATCTCTCCGGGGCTCCGCGTCGCGAGAGCGATCCGGGCTCCGTCGGGCGACCAAGCGAAGCGGTCGTACCCACCGATGGCGCGGCTCCCTCCCGTTTCCAGGTCCAGGAGCCAGAGCTCCCAGGATCCCGAGCCGAACAGCGGGAAGAGGAGCTTTTTCGAATTCGGCGAGAGGACCCACTCGTTGGTGGAAAAGCGGTCGGAGGTGAAGAGGACCCGGGAGCCGCTTCCCGAGATGGAAAGGGCGTCGAGCTTCGTCCTTCCACTCGACCGATCGGCGACGAGAATCGACTGCCCGTTGTCGATGAAACCCACAATCGTCTGTTGTGAGAGGCTCGGCGTATCCCGGAGGAGCCGGAAACCAGAGCCGTCTCCGCCTCCCACCCAGAGCTGGTAGCGGAATATGCCCTGGAACACGACGGTGATGAACGCAACGTGCGACCCATCATCGTCGACCACGAGAGAGTCCCAGGGAACGAGGTCCGAGACCTTCTCCAGGTCGGAGCCGGTGGACGTCATCCGATAGAGGCCGGGTTCATAGAACGGGTCGAAGGAGATGGGGAAGAAGATCCAGCGCTCGTCCTTCGACATCACGAGACGCCCGTAGTTCGTCACGTCGCAGGTGAGGTTCGTCTCGAGCTCGAAGGGCGTTCCCAGCGCCTCCATGAGAGAGGAACGGTTGGTGTCGAGAGTCACGAGCGCGGCGCCTACCGGCTCCGTCCCGCGCATGACCTGAATGCGATAGTCCCGGTCGCGGACGAGCCGGCCGAGAGCGTCCAGACCATCCCACGTGAACTCGCCCGCTGCCCCGGTGAGAGGGGGCGACGTCCGGACCACCCTTCCCCGCGGGTCGACGACCTCGACGGCTACGGTCTCGCTCGAGGGCAGCCGGTAATGGAAACGCGTCGTATCCTTGACTCCGTCGCCGTTCGGAGAGAAGTAGCGCTCGGTCACGAAGAAGTCGGAGTCCTGAACCGCGACGTCGAGCCTGGCCACGTTGTTCGCCTTCGTGGATTCGACGACGACGCTCCCCGGGTCGACCTCGACCACGAGAGTGCGCGTGGCGTCGCCCTCGAGAGTCCAGGAGAAACTGTAGATGCCCGTCACCTTGGGCGCGATCGCCGGAAGGACTTGGTCGCCCCCGACCTGCCGTCCACCCGCGCCCGGCTCGCCCTCGTGGACGCGAACGAGGACGTTCGCCGCCGGCTGCTCGCCGAGGTTCGTCACCTGCACCGTTAGAGTGACGGCGTCTCCCGGCCGGGGGAAGCGAGGAACGAGGGAGAGCGCCCCCGGAGAAACCGCGAGGTCGGGAAGGCCCAGCACCACGAGTGACTCGAACGCGCGGTTGTCGTTCTCGTCGATCTCCGCGATCTGCTTTTGCGGATCGACGACGAAGAACACCAGGCGATCCGCCGCCCCCGCGACGAAGTCCACGGTGTGCTCGACCGGCACGGATGCGCCGGGGTCCAGGCTCGCGAGAGTCTGGATGCTCAGGAGAGCCCCGCCCGAATCGGGATCGCCGTCGTAGAACGCGACCTCGACGTCCGCCGCCGGAATCGCGCCCGTGTTCCGAACGAGCGCCGAAATCCGGAGAGCGCTCCCCTCGAGAGCGGGGTTGGGAGCGAACACGAGATCCTTGAAGCTCGTCGTGAGGTTCGCCGAATCCAGCTCCGTCGCGTCGAACGTGAATCGGCCGACGTTGTTCGTCTCTTCCTTCTCCGGAACGACTCCGTCCGGGTCGAGCTCGACGACGAAGCGCAGGGGCCCGAGGAGGCCCACCCGGTAGTCGACGGTATGCTCCGCGGTCTCGCCGGCGCCAAGAAGAACGGAGCGGGTCGCGAGCACGACGGTCGAGACACCGTCGGTGATGGAAAAACGAGCTGTCGCCGGAGGGGCATCGACGGTGCCCGCGTTCCGAATTCGGGCGCGGAACGTCACGTCATTTCCGAGGTAGGGGGCCCCCTGGATGAGCGCGAGGTCGGAATCCATCACTTCGAGATCGACGCTCGCGACCGTCGTAACCGACGTCGAGGCGACGTTGTTCGTCTCGTTCGCTTCGGAGACCTCGTCGTCCGGATCCGCTTCGACGGTGAAGGTGGTCGTTCCCGGGGCGGCGAGATCGTGGGAGAAGTTCACGACCCGGCTCGACCTCGCGGGGAGAGAGACCGTCTTCTCGTCGAGAAGCACTCCCGCCCCTTTCTCCCCGAGCCAAAGGCGCACCGTCGCTTCCACGACCGGCGTCTTGCCGAGGTTCCTGAGCTGCGCGGAAAGAGCGAGCGCGGTTGGAAGGCGATCGGGAGCGGCGGGCATGACGGCGAGATCGCTCGCGCGAATCTCGAGATCGGCGTCTTCGGGCGCGGGCTTCACGTCGATCTCGAGAGAGACACGGTTGTCGAGCTCGCTGAGCTCGAGGACGGCGTTTTCGGCGTCGACGACCGCGAACACGGTGCGAAGCCCCGGCTTGTCGAAGCTGTCCCAGAGGACCCGCACCGTCGCCGTCCGATGGGCGGGCAGGGCGGGCAAGGGGAGATCAGGGCTCGCGGGTGTCCCGCCCGCGTCGGGATCTCCGTCGTAGAGCCGGAGAGCGACGGCAGAAGACGGGCTCCCTCCGTCGTTTCCGATCGAGAGGATGAGCTCCACGCGCTCCCCGTCGCGGGGAGAGGCGGGGATCGCCTCCATCGGTCCGGTGAACTTCAAGTTGGGAAAGCTCCCGCCCTGGAGGGCCCTCAGTGCGAGCGCGGTCGCAAAGCTGCTTCCGCCCCAGCTTCCCTCGAGGGACTGGCTCGACCGCAGGAACCGATAGGCATCGTCGGAGCGGATGTCGCCGCCGCGATCCAGGTCCGCGAACGCCTGGACGACGTCGGCGGTGTCGTGGATCGTGCTCGGGCTGTCGCCGAATCCTCCGTCCGGGTTCTGCCGTCCCGCGAGCCATGAAAGCGCCGCGCTCTGAACGGGGCCAAGGCTTCCGAGCGCCTGGAGAGCGCGCACGACCGTCGTCGTCGCCCGCGTGCGGCTCGCTCCCCCGCGCAGGTTCCCGAAGCCGCCATCGGGGTTCTGACTCGAGAGGAGGTAGTCTCCCGCTCGGCGGAGAGCGCTCGGACTCGTGCCGGTGCGGTCGGAGAGAGCGAGGACCCCGAGAGCGGTGTCGACGGGATCGCTCGCGTAGCCCGAGGCCACTCCCCACCCTCCGTCCGCGTTCTGGAGCGAGAGGAGGCTCGCTCGGGTCGAGGAAGCGTCGACGCCGAGCCGCTCGAGGGTCGCCGCCTTCCGCGCGAGGAAGTCGACGCTCGGCGCCGGCTCGGGACCGAGCCAAGCGAGGGCGGCCGTCGTCCCGCCGAAGCCGCCGTCGAAGGCGGCGAGGGTCTCGAGGGCGGCCGTGGTGTCCCGAAGCCGGGTCGCCCCCGTGTCCTCCCAGAAGCCCTCTTGCGTTTGCCGGCTCCGGAGCCAGCCGAATCCGTCGACGAGGCTCGCCTCGTCCCGGAGAGGTCCGCCTTCCACGTCCTCGGGCACCCCCACGCTCCCGTCGATCTGGGCCTCGGGGAAGGCGTGAACGATCGCCCGCCCCCCGGTGAGGACGGAGAAGCGGGTCTGGAACGCGCTCCGGATCCCGTTCACCGCGGCGACGAAATCGTCGGCCGGACGGATGCCGGGACGGGTCACGATGAGAAACGCGGCGCGGAACTCCTTGGGCGAATCCGCGGCGGAGGGAAAGCGCGCTCCCTCGGCGGCGATGATGTCCTCGATGGTGACGGTCTCTCCCGTCCCCGTGACCTTCGCTCCCCGCTCCGGAAGGCGCGTGCGCGGGATAGCCGGCTGATCGATCAGGAGAAACGGCGGGAGCTCATCGGGTCCGAGAAATCCCGCCAGGTAGAGGTCGAGAGGCCCGTAGAAGCGCCGGATATCGACGGCGGTGAACGACCCAGCGGGGTTCTCGCGCCAGTCGTGTCCGTACATGACGGAGGCGTCGCTGTCGAGCAGATAGCTCCAATGAGCGTCGTCGGGGCCGAGAAGGTCGATGCGCGGCGAGCCGTCCGGGCCCTCGAAGTCGACGAAGCAGCACCACTGGTGCATCGTCTCGTGGGCGAGAGTGCCGAGGACGAGCTCGAAGCGAGAGTCGAGGGGATCGGTGGTGTAGCGGGAAAGCGCGGCCATGTCGATGTAGCCCTGGAGCCGGCCGTCGCTGCCAAAAAGAGGGCTGTTATCGAAGAGGGGCAGCCCGATTCCCTCGACATCGTTGCGCACGCCGAGGTGGAACGCGAGCGCGTCGCCGCCTTCCGTCCCCGAAGACGTGTCGAACTCGAAGGTGGTGAACACCACCAGGAAGTCGTAGCGGTCGGGATGAAGCCGCAGGAACTCCCGGGCCACGAGGGCGCGCGGCTCGACGTTCGTTTCCCCGTTTCTCCTCCGGTCGTAGCTCCCGACGAGCTCGATGACGGTGACGTTCTCGCGATCCTCGATGTGCCGCGCTTCGAACTCTCCCGAAATCGCGAAGGGCTCGGTGACGAGCTGCGGGGTCGGCCTCTCCTGAGCGGCGGCGAGCGGAACACCCGTTGCGAAGACGAGCGCGAGCGCCTGGAAGGGTGCCTGATATCTCGCATCGTTCTTCTCGTGCATCGTCCGTAAAGCTGCCGTTACTCCGGATTCTTCTTCCGCGCCTTCTCCACATCGGCCGCATCGGCGGCTGGACTTGCCGACGGGTGCGGCGCCGGGCCCTTTCGGCTGAAGGTCACGACGCGCGACGTTTTCTCCGAGCGGCCCGCCTTGTACACCCAGTACGTCTTCGGCTCGCCGCTCTCCTTGTCGTCGCCTTCGACGACGAGCCGATCCTCGAGCACCTGCACGATCCGCAAGCCGTCCACGAGATCGTCTCCCGCGCGGCGGGTTTCGATCGCGCCCTCCTTCGTCTGGACGACAGCGACTCCGTCCAGAGAGCTGAGCGCGCGAACGAGAGGGAGTTCCCGCTCGGACGCGGCCGGCGACGGTGCGGAGGAGGCGAGAGAGAGAAAAACGACGATGGCGAGAGACAAGAGCACCTACTTTCGGCGCGCTCTCCTACGATCCGGGGTTGGGGAAGGTGGATCCCAGGGGCAGTAAAACTGGCGCTCTATTTATCTCAGATGGCCTCGTCGCGTCAACTGGAAAACGAAGGTCGCGGATTTTCGAATGTGCTGACCAGTCCTCCGGGCCCGACCAGGAAGGGGAAATCTCCCACACCCGATCCGAGCCCGCGATTCGCGTGTCAGTGAAGAGTGAGTGCGGGATCGCCTAGAAGGTGGTAGATGCGCAGGAGCTCGGGGAAAGCCCCGGAGTCGGCATCGTCCTCCTGAGCGGAGCGCACGGCATCACCGAGCCTTCGGTGTCTTCCGGAGAGAAGCTCCTCGAGGAGCGCCCGGTGGAAGAGCTGGGCGGGCTCGTTCAGGCTCAGACCGCTCGGCGAGAACGCGGCAACCGCTCCCTTGTCCTTCTCCTTGACCAGCGCCTCGGCGAGAGAGTCGAAGTAGGGGAAGTGAAAGTATCCATTCAGGCAGTTCAGCGTGAGCACGAACGGCTGCTGCGCTTGAGGAGCGAGAGAAGATACGGAATCGGTATCGAGGACGTTCTCGCTCGCCCAGATTCCTCCGTGCCCGATGTAGCTCATGAGTGAAGCCCCCTCGTCGAACGCCCGCGCAATCGCAGCTCGCGTCGCTTCCCTCCCCAGACGGCCCAGGTAGATCTTCTCGGGCTCGCGCGACGAGAGGACCGCCCCGGCCAGAGCTTCCGCATCCGCCTCGAAGTCTCCCGCTCCGTCCGGATTGTCGGCGACGAGAACCACCGGCCCTCGAGAGATTGCTCCCGTCGTCGCGTTCGGAGGCGATGGCGGAGTCCTCTACGAGTCCCCCCGCCCCCGGAGGGAAACGGGATCCGGTAGCTCAGCGCGCGGCGGTCATCCCGCGGAGCGTCGCCGCGAGAGACTGGAGGCGAGCGCCGTCTTGCCCGCTTGCGGCAACCCGGTCCCGATCGATCTCGCTCGCGAGCGCCTCGAGCTCAAAGGCGGCGCCCCGATCGAGGGCAGCCCTCACCGCGGAGACGCGCTCCGCGGAAACCGCGCTCCCTCTCGCGAGCTGGTCGAGGTAGGCCCGGGCCACGATCGCGTTCTTCGGCCACACGACGCGCCGTTGCTGCTGGGTGTTG
>Ga0187893_10004125_pt1 | contig 28184 bp, 20 predicted proteins | sample MA1701074metaG_FD_139574 | JGI IMG/M metagenome (GOLD analysis project Ga0187893, IMG submission 139574) | White microbial mat communities from a basaltic lava cave in the Kipuka Kanohina Cave System on the Island of Hawaii, USA - MA170107-4 metaG ... | reverse complement strand
GCGGAGTCGCTCCGTCCCGGCAAGCGTGGAGCGGGCGCATGGCTTCCGGCGCGCAGCTACGCCGCGAGCCTAAACCGCCGCTCGAGGGGACCGGGGGATTGTCGAAAGTATTGGTCGGGGCGAGCCCCGACAGACTATTCGGAAGTCCGAGGAGGTCGTGGGCGGCGGGCAGGGCGGCGCCGACGGCGAGCCAGAGGGGCCCGTCGCCGAGGCGGCTCGCGGTCCCGAAGACGAGGCTCAGGGCCGCGCGGCGGTTCGCGCGGTTGAGCAGAAGGCAGGCGGCGCTGTCGAGGCGTGTGAGCATGGCGAGCGGCATCGCCCGAAGTGTGGCACCGTCGCTCGAAACGCCGTCGCCGATGCCGTGAAGGCGGCGTGAATTCAGAACCGCACGCTGAGCCCGACGGCGATCTCGGGAGCCAAGAGGATCCGGAGGTGGTTCGGAAGCCTCTGCGAGTCCTCGAAGTCGATGATGTCGATCGCCGGGCCGCCGAAGAGCTCGAGCGCGGGACTGTCTTCGTCGCCGAGTACGCGCCACCGGAGCACGAGGTCGCCCGAGCCGACGCTCGTCTCGAAGCCCGGCCCCGGCGTGCCGAGCACCGTGAAGTCGAGCGCGAGGCGCTCCGTGAGGGCGAGGCTCGCCTCGACCCCGAGCTGCGGCGAGCCGGAGCGGAAGGAGCGACGGCCGCGGTGCCGCCGGTCGCCCGAGACGTCGAGCCCGAAGTCGAGGAGCCCGAAGCCCGCCAACGGCGTGACATCCAGGCCGTCCGCAGGCGTGAACCGGTAGCCGAGCGCGAGCCGGTAGACGTCGAAGCGGAAGGAGGTGCGAACGCGTTCTCCCCGAGCGAACGGCTGCCGGCGCAGGAGGAAGCCGTCGTGCAGCGTCTCGCTCGCGCCGCCCCTCACGAGCCAGGCGTCGAGGCGCAGCGCAACCCGCTCGACCTCGCCCGTCGCGACCGTCCGGACCGTGAAGAGGTCGTCGATGCCCAGCTCCGAGAGGCGCGGCCGGCCCTTCGTCGCGGTCCCCGGCTTCCCGCCCGCCGGCACCTGGAGGAAGCCGCGCGCGGGGCCCGCGCGCGCGGCGACGTCGATCCGGCCGCGCCAGGCGCGCCCCTCGCCGCGGTCCGCCTCGTGTGCGGGCTCGAGGGCGCATCCGGGGCCCCCGCACGCGAGGAGCGCGGCGACGACGGCCGCCGCGACCGCCGGCGCCGCCGTCGAAGCCGGCGGCACGCGCGATCCCGGCCCGTCCAGCTCGAAGCGTGCGGCCACGGCCCAACCCGCGCACGCCGCCCCGTCGCGCGTGCGGGCGACGGGGCGGCTCGCCGGTCAGTCTCGCTCGTCCTCCTCGTCTTCTTCCTCGTCCTTCGCCTTCTTCTCCTCCTCCTTCACGATCTTCCCGTCCCGGTCGAAGACGACCTCGAAGCGCTTCTCGCCGTCGACGAGATGGAACTCGTAGCTCTCCGTGTCCGCCTTCTCCTCGGTCGTGACCTTCTCGACCTTCTTCGCGGTCGCCTTCGCGTACTTCGAGGCCGCGAGCGCCTTCTTCACCCGCTCGGGCACGGCGTCGAGGGAGACCTTCTCCTCCTCGATCAGGATCTTCCCCTCGGGCGAGAGCTCGACGTCGATGCGCCGCTTCCCGTCCTCGACCTCGACCTCGTACGTGACCTTCCCCGCCTCGCTGTCGCGCGAGAACTCGCGGAGGCTCGCCGTCGGGTACTTCTTCTTGAGCGTCCCGATCACGGCCTTCGGAACGTCCGACTCCTTCACCTCCTCCTCGTCGGCGCGCGCGGTCGCGGATACGCCGAGCGCGAGCGCCGCCGTCGCGATGAACGCCAGGATCCCGTGTCTCACGTGTCTCATGGTCTCTCTCCTTCTCCGAAGGGGGACGGTTCGAATCCGGTCACGGCTCCGATGAGGCGCCAGCGCTCGACGGCGACGTCGCGGCGCGCCTCGACGAGCGCGCGCCGGGCCGCCAGGGCGTCGCGCTCCGCCGAAAGAAGGTCCAGGTAGTCTACGTCGCCGGACGCGAGCCGGCGGCGGACCTCCTCGAGCGCGTGGTCGCGGGCGCGCGCGCTCGGCTCGGCGTACGCGTCCAGGCTCGCCCGCGCCCTCTGCCAGGCGACGAGCGCGCCCTCGACCTCGAGGGCGACCCGGCGGCGCGCGCGCTCGGTCTCGGCCGCGGCGGCGCGCAGGTCGGCGCCGGCGCGCGCCCGCCGCCCCTCGTTCCGGTCGAAGAGCGGCAGCGGGAAGGAGGCGCCGAGGTAGCCGCCGACGCCGTTCGGCCCCTCGCGGATGCCGGCGCCGACGACGACCCCGGCGAGCGGGGCGGCGCGCCGCTCCTCGAGGTCGCGCGCGAGCTCGGCCGCGCGCTGGTCGGCCTCGGCGCGCCGCACGTCGGGACGGCTCGCGAGCGCGCGCTCGACGGCGGGCGCGGCGAGCGCCCGCGCGGCCTCGCCCGGCACGGGCGCGCCGCCTCCGGCCGGGGCCGCGGCGATCTCCGGCGGGAGCGGCGGGGCCACGGCGGAGGCGGCGGCGAGCGTCACCGGCACCGGTCGATCGGCGCCGAGGACGAGCGACAAGGCGAGCCGGTCGAGCTCCGCCCGGCGGCGCGCGAGCTCGCCGCGCCGCCGCCCGTCCAGGCCTTCGGCCCGAGCCTGCTCGAGCTCGAGCGGCGTGGCGTCGCCGAGCGCGACCCGGCGCTCGACGAGCGCGGCGACCGCCTCCGCGACGCGCGCCGCGTCCTCCTCGACGCCGGCGAGCGCCTCCTCGGCCGAGATCTCGTAGAAGGCGCGGCCGACGTCGAGCCGCAGGCGCCGCCGCTCCTCGGCGACCGAGGCCGCCGCGCCCCGCTCGCGCGCCCGCGCGAGGCCGGTCTCGATCTCGCGCGTCCAGGCGAACCCGAGCGGGTAGCTCACGACTTGCTGCTGGAGCGTGAGCGCGTGCGAGTCGCTGTCCGAGAGCCCCAGGTCCTGGGCCTGGTAAGCGAGGACGGGGTTCGGCCAGGTCTCGGCCGCCGCGACGAGGCTCCGCGCCGCGTCGAGCCGGGCCCGGAACGACTCGGCCGTCGGCGGGCTCGTCTCGGCGAGCCGCAGGCACTCGGGGAGCGTGAGCGGGTGCGAGAGGTCGAGGGGCGGCGCCGGCGGCCGGGCCCCGCTCGCCCGCGCCGCGTCGCGCGGGGCCGGCCCCTCCGCGAACGTGGGGTCGCGCCCGGTCGCGCAGCCCGCGAGCGCGAGAGCGAGGGCGAGTGCGGGCGCGAGGACGAAAGCGATCGCGAGGCGCGTCACGGTCGCTCTCCGGCGGCCGCGCCGGGCCGGGCGACGGCGAGGTAGAGCGCGGGCAGCAGGAGGAGGCTCAACGCCGTCGACGTGACGAGGCCGCCGAGGATCACGAGCGCCATCGGCCGCTCGATCTCGTGGCCGGGCACGTTCCCGCGCGCGACGATCGGCAGCAGCGCGAGCCCCGCCGAGAGGGCGGTCATGAGGATCGGCGCCAGGCGCTCGCGCGATCCGCGCAGGACGAGCGCCTCGCCGAACGCCTCGCCCTCCGAGCGCTCGAGGTGCCGGTAGTGGCTCACGAGCATGATCCCGTTCCGCGCGGCGATGCCGAGCACCGTGACGAACCCCACGATCGAGCCGAGCGACAGGACCCCGCCGCCGAGCCAGGCGGCCGCCACGCCGCCCATGAGCGCGAACGGGAGCGTGAAGAAGACGAGGAGCGCGAGCCGGAAGCTGCCGAAGTCGACGCGCAGCACGAGCAGGATCCCGAGGAGGGCGACGCCGGCGAGCGCGAGGAGCCTGGTGCGCGCGGCCTCCTGGGCGGCGTACTCGCCGAGCACCTCCGCGTGGTACTCGCGATCGAACGGGACCGCCCCGACGGCCGCCCGGACGACGCCGGCGACGGCGCCGACGTCGCCGCCCGTCACGTTGCAGGTGACGTCGATCCGCCGCGACGAGCCCTCGCGCAGGATCTCGTTCGGCGCCGGCACGACCGTCACGGACGCCAGCTCGCCGAGCGCGACCGTCCCGCCGCCCGGCGTCTCGACGGGGAGCCGTCTCAGGGTGGCGACGTCGCCGCGGGCGTGGGCGACGCCGCGGACCGTCACGCCGACGGCCCTCTCGCCGTGGAAGACGGCGCCGACGCTCTCGCCGCGGATGAGGACCGACGCCGTGCGCCGGACGTCGCCGGGGTTCGCGCCGAAGCGGGCCGCGACGTCCGGCCTCAGGCGGACCTCGATCTGCGGGACGAGGGCCTGCGCCTCGACCGCGACGTCGCGCACGCCCGCGATCGAGGCGAGCGCGCGCGCGACCCCGTCCGCCTTGGCGCGGAGCGTCGCCAGGTCCGGTCCGTAGATCCGGACGACGACCGTCGCGCCCGCGCCGGTGAGGACCTCCTGGATCCGCTCCTTGAGGTAGGTGAAGACGTCGCGGGTCGCGCCCGGGTAGCCCGCGACGACCTCGTTCAGGCGCTCGACCGTGCGCGCGCGGTCGGCCGCCGGGTCGACGCCGATCCAGAGCTCGGTGAAGTTCGGCCCGACGACCTCGTCCGCGGCCTCCGCCCGCCCGATGTGGGCGCCCACGCTGCGCACGCCGGGGATCGAGCGGATCTCGCGGCTCACGAGCGTCGCCGCGCGCGCGCTCGCCTCGATCGACGTGCCGGGCTTCTCGATCCAGTGCACCAGGAAGTCGCTCTCGGCGAAGTCGGGCAGGAACTCCTGACCGAGCCCGGCCGCGCCGGCCGCCGCGAGCACGAGCGCGCCCCCGATGACGACGGTCGCGAGCCGCGGCCGCCTTACGAGGGGCGGCAGGGCACGGCCGTAGACGCTCTTCAGGACGCGCACGAGCGGGGCGTCGCCGCGGCGGCCCCCGTCCGCCGGGAAGACGGCGAGCGCCAGGGCGGGCGTGACGGTCAGCGCGACGAGGAGCGACGAGCCGATCGCGAGCACGTAGGCCGTCGCGAGCGGCCGGAAGAAGGCGCCCGCGACGCCCTCGAGGAAGAAGACCGGGACGAAGACGAGGACGACGATCAGGCTCGCGTAGACGACGGCGCTCCGGACCTCGAGCGAGGCGCGGAGGACGACGCGGAAGGGCGTGCGCGGGCTCCCCTCCTCGTGGTTCTGGCGCAGGCGGCGGACGATGTTCTCGACGTCGATGATCGCGTCGTCGACGACCTCGCCGACGGCGATCGCGAGCCCGGCGAGCGCGAGCGTGTCGAGCGTCGCGCCGCGCGCGGCCAGCACCACCACGGCGCCGAGGAGCGAGAGCGGGATGGCGACGAGGCTCACGAGCGCCGTGCGCACGCCCTGGAGGAAGGCGAAGAGCACGGCGACGACGAGGGCGCAGCCGAGCACGAGCGCCCGGGCGAGGTTCCCGATCGAGCGCTCGATGAACGTCGCCGGTCGAAAGATCGTCCGGTCGACCGCGACGTCCGCCAGCACGGGGCGGAGCGCGTCGAGCGCCTCGTCGATCGCGCGCGTGACGGCGAGCGTGTTCGCCCACGGCTGCTTCTCGATGACGAGCAGGAGCCCGGGACCGTCCCCGATCACGGCGTCGCCGATGAGGGGCGGCGACCCCGCGGCGACGTCGGTCACCTCGCCGAGCCGCACGGGCGCGCCGTCGCGGAAGGCGACGACCGTCCGGGCGAGGTCTTCGGGGCCGACGACCGCGGAGACGTGGCGCACGGCGAGCCGCTGGTTCGGCGTGTCGACGAAGCCGCCGCCGTCGAGCGCGACCGCGTCGCGCGCCGCCCGGAGCACGGCCTCGAGCGGGATCGCCCGGGCGCGCAGCCGGTCGGGATCGACGACGACCTCGAGCTCGCGGTCGCGCGCCCCCCAGATCGCGACGTTCGCCACGCCGGGGACCGCCATGAGCCGCGGGCGGATCTTGAAGCGGGCGAGCGCCGTCAGCTCGGTCCGCGAGATCTTCTTCGACGACAGGCCGATCTTGAGGACGCGGCTCTGCGACGAGACCGGCGGGAGGATCGCGGGCGCCCCGGCGCGCGCCGGCAGCCGGGCGGCCTCCGCCTGGACGCGCTCCTGGACCACCTGGCGGGCGCGGATCGGGTCGGTGCCGTCCTCGAAGATGAAGACGATCGAGGACAGGCCGAGGACGGACTTCGAGCGCATCGTCTGCAGGTACGGGATGCCGTTGAGCGCGCCCTCGAGCGGGACCGTGACGAACGACTCGACCTCCTCCGTCGAGAGCCCCGGCGCCTCGGTCTGCACCTCGACGAGCGGCGGCGCGAACTCGGGGAAGACGTCGATCGGCGCGCGGCGCGCGACCGGCACGCCGGCCACGAGCAGCAGCGCCGCGGCCGCGATCACCAGCGGCCGGTGCCGGAGCGAGAGACCGACGATGCGTCGGAGCAAGGCCTATCTCCCGCCTCCGAGCTCGATCCCGAAGAGCTCGGCCGCCCCCGCGGTGACGACCTGCGTGCCGGGCGCGATCCCGGCTTCCGGCCCGAGCAAGGCCAGGTCGCCGGCGACGCGCTCGACGTGGACCCGCCGGCGCACGAACCGCTGCGGGCCGGTCGCCTCGTACACCCACGTGGCGCCGTCGATGTCGTGCAGCACCGCGGCCCACGGCAGGACGAGGCTCTCCGCCGCGCCGACGAGCGCGAGCGTCGCGTCGAGCCGCTCGCCCGGGCGGAGCGCCGCGTCCGCGTTCGCGAGCTCGTAGTAGAGGTCGACCGTGCCGGCCGGGGCGCTCGCCGTCGGGGGAGCGGCGTGCGCGGGCGCGGCGGCCGCCGTCCGCCCGGTCCGCGCCCCGCCGGGGCGGCCGACCTGGGCCGCGGCCTCGCGATCGACGTCGTCGAGCTCTGTGACCGGCACGGGAACGCGCACCCAGATCGGATCGAGGCGCTCGATCGTGAAGAGCGGCGCGCCCCCGGGGACGACCATGCCCGGAGCGACCTTCAGGTCGCGCACGACCCCGTCGATCGGCGCCGGGACGGGCACGGCGGCGGATGGCGTCGCCGTCGGCGCCCCGTCCCGCTCGCCGGGCGTCCGCGTGAAGGCGAGGAGCGCGTCGCGACGGAGGCGGGCCGCGTCGAGCGTCGCCCGGGCGATGTCGACCTGCGCCCGCGCCTCCTCGAGCGCGCGCTCGGAGGCCGCCCGCTCGCGCGCCAGGGCTTCGACGCGCCGGAACCGGAGGGCGGCGGCGTCGTGCTCCGCGCCCGCGCGGGCGACCTGGCCCTCGGCGTCGGCCAGCGCTTCCGAGCGCCGCAGCGCCTCGGCCGGCGTGAGGAGCGGCGCGAGGGCGAGGACGGTCTCGCCCTTTCGCACGGCGAGCCCGCTCGCCGGCGCCCGCCCGCCGCGCGGCAGCTCGATCGAGGCGGCGAACGGCGCGGCAATGGCGACCGACGCTCCTGGAGGGACGACCGCCTCACCGCCGTACCGCCGCGTGCGCGGCAGCGCACGACGCTCGACGTTCGCGAGGTGGGTCGGGATCTCGAGCCGGCGCTCCGCCTCGGGCGTGAGCGTGATCGCGGCGACGGCCGTCTCGCCCCCGGCCGGCTCGACGCGGGCCGCGGGCGGTGGGTCGGAATGGACGGCCGCGGCCGGATCGCAGGCCGCCAGCGCGACGGCCAGGAACAGCATCGCCGGCTCGAAGAAACGAGAGTTCACCCGGAGCGCCTCCAGCCCCGCGATCGAGCTTCGGTCCCGATCCCGGAGCCCAATCTTACGCCGGCGACGTTTCGGCAAACCTGAAGCTGCATGACATTTTGGCATCGGCGGTTACGCCCGCCGCCGAGGCGCGCCCGGCCGGGCTCCCCGCGCCCGGCGCCCCGGAATTCACGGGATCTTCACCATCGGCTCGACCCCGGTTCAAGGCGCTCGACTACGCTGGCGAGCCCGATAGGAGGGGGCGGCCAATGCAGACCCAGACGATCCTCACGACGGCTCTCGGGCTCTTCTCGGCGATCGCCATCGCAGGCTGCCCGGGGAAGCACGACGGGGCGGATTCCAAGCTCTCGGGCACGGTCAAGGTCGACGGCTCGAGCACGGTCTACCCGATCAGCGAGGCCATGGCCGAGGAGTTCGGGAAGGCGCATCCGAAAGTGCGCGTGACGGTGGGGATCTCGGGCACGGGCGGCGGCTTCAAGAAGTTCGTCGTCGGCGAGATCGACGTCAGCGACGCGTCGCGGCCGATCAAGGAAGCCGAGATGAAGGCGGCGACCGACGGCGGCATCGAGTACATCGAGCTGCCCGTCGCGTTCGACGGCCTCTCCGTCATGGTCCATCCGAAGAACACCTGGGTCGACCACCTCACGGTCGACGAGCTGAAGCGCATCTGGCAGCCCGGCTCGAACGTCAAGAAGTGGAGCGACGTCCGGCCCGGCTGGCCGAACGAGGAGATCCGGCTCTTCGGCGCCGGCCACGACTCGGGCACGTTCGATTACTTCACCGAGGGCTCGTTCTCGGGAAGCCCGGTGACTCTTCCCTTCCGATTCACGATCGAGAACGGCCGGATCGCCGCCTTGAGGATCGAGTCATAGGAGTCAGGCGAACCTTGATCCTCTGACCGGAGCTACCGCGGACGCGCGATGCCGAGCTTCTGCATCCGCGCCTGCAGCGTCGAGCGGTTCATGCCGAGGCGCGCCGCGGCGCCCGACGGGCCGGCGATCTTCCTGTTCGTCACGGCCAGCGCCTTTCAGGATCACCTCTCGCTCGGCATCGCGCATCGTCGTCGGGCCGTCCGGCGCCGGCGCGGGTGCAGGCGGCGGCACGGCCGGCGCGGATGGCGGCGTGGCGGAGGCGACGGCCGCGGCCTTCGCGCTCTCGCGCGGCGGCGGAACGAGCAGCCCGGGCGGGAGATGGACGTTCCCCGGCCACGAGTAGCGCCGGAACGCCTCGAGCGCATCGGCCGGGATCGTCTCGATCCGCTTCCTCAGCCGGGCGGCCGCGCGGTCGACGAAGTGCCGCACCAGGGCGACGACGTCCTCGGAGCGCTCGCGGAGCGGCGGCAGTGAGACGGGGAAGACGTTGAGGCGGTAGTAGAGGTCGCTCCGGTACTGGCGGTCGGCCACCATCTGCGCGAGGTCGCGGTTCGTCGCCGCGACCAGGCGCACGTCCACCTGGATCGTTCGCGTCGAGCCGAGGCGCTCGAACTCCTGCTCCTGGAGGACGCGGAGGAGCTTGGGCTGGAGCTCGAGCGGAATGTCGCCGACCTCGTCGAGGAAGAACGTCCCCTTGTGCGCGAGCTCGAAGCGCCCGACCTTCTGCGCGACGGCCCCCGTGAATGCGCCCTTCTCGTGCCCGAAGAGCTCGCTCTCGAGGAGGCCGGTCGGGATCGCCGAGCAGTTGAGCTTCACGAACGTCCGATCGCGGCGCGGCGAGTTCTGGTGGATGGCGCGCGCGATGAGCTCCTTCCCGGTGCCCGTCTCGCCGCCGATCAGCACGGTCGAGTCGGTCGCCGCGACCGCTCGCGACCTCCGCGAGGACGCGCGCAAGCGCCGCGCTCTCGCCGACGATCTCGCCGAAGCTCGCGCGGATCTCGCCCTCGAGGTAGACCTTCTCCTTCCCGAGCCGCTGGTTCCGCTCGGCGAGCTTCGCGTAGGCGAGCGCGTTGTCGACGGCCGGCGCGATCAGCCGGGCGAGGTCGACGATCCGCTCGACCGCGGCGGCATCGAACGCGCGCTCGCGGTGGCTCGCGACGCTGAGCGCGCCCAGCGCGCGCCCGCGCGACACGAGCGGGACGGAGCAGATCGAGCGCACTTCCTCGGCCCGGAGCGCATTCGCCGTCTCCGCGCCGAACGCCTCGATCTCGGCCGGCGTCGTCGCGTGGACCGGCTCCCGCGTCGTGAAGGCGCGGCCGGCCGTCGAGCGGTCGAGCGAGACGAGCGCGCCGCCCTTCACCACGCCCGCGCGCGCGTCGGAGAGCACCGTGTGCAGGCGCAGCGCGCCCTCGGCGTCGTCGTGAAGCAGGAGGGCGATGAACTCGTGCGGCAGCGCGCGCCGGAGGGCGGCGTCGATCGCGCGTACCAGGGCGTCGAGCTCGATCTCCGAGGCGACCAGGCGGCTCGCCTCGAGCAGGAGCCGGAGGCGGTCCCGCTCCTCGCCGAGCCGCCTCTTCAGCTCGTCGGCGCGCTCGCGGTCGAGCGCGGCCTCGACGGCGAGGGCCACCTGCTTCGCGACGAGCGCGAGGAGCCCTTCGTCGGCGGCCGCGGGCGCGCCCTCGCGCCGGCTCGCGAAGCCGATCGCCCCCAGGCGCGCGCGCGGCGTCGTCAGCGGGAAGAACCAGGCCGAGGCGACGTCGCGCGCGCGGAGGATCCGCGTGCTCTCGGCGAAGCGCGTCTCCGTCGCGGTCGACCGGATCAGGACCGGCTCCTGCGTCCGGAGGACGTGGCCGCTGACCGTACCCTCGACCGGCATGTCGCCGGGCGGTTCGATCGCCGGCTGCCGGCCGGCCTTCCCGAGAAAATGGAGGCGCATGAGGTCGCGCCCGGCGTCGTGGAGAACGACCAGCACGAAGTCGGAGGCCGCGATCGGCTGGAGCCTCGTCGCGAGCTCGTCCATGAGCTCGGCGACGCTCCGGTGGGCCACGATGGCGCCGATCAGGTCGAAGAGCGCCGTCGCGGCATCCCGCATGCTCCTCATCTTGCGACCCGGTGAGGGTCGCGGTCAAGCAGCGATGCCCGCCGGCCGGCACTCGCTGCCACGCGGCAAGCATCTCCCGGCCCGACGCCGCGCACGGCCGCGCCGTTCGCGGCGTCCGCGGCCGGCGTCGCCGGTCTTTCCGCACGGTCTCGGGTTTGCACTGTAGCGCCGACAGCCATGTGGAAAACGGTTCGGTTCGAAGATCAACCCCTTGCCCTGCCGAGGTCGTCATGCTGCGCAACTCCGGTCGTCTCCTGAGCCTCGTGGCCGCTGCGATCCTGGCCGTCGTCCCTGCCGGCGGAGCGCGCGCCGACGTCGCGCCGCCCGAGCCCATCTACCCCCTCGCCGCGTCGCCCGCGGGCGCTGCGGCGGACGAGGCCGCGCTCGCCTCGAAGCTCGTCGGCGCCGGTCTCTCCGCGTCCGAGGCCGAGGCCCTCGTCGCCCGGCTCGGACCCGAGGAGCGGGCGCTCCTCGCCGAGCGGGCCGAAGGCGCCGAGGTGGGCGGGTTCGCCCCGTTGATCGCCTTCGGCGTGATCGCGGGGATCGTCGTGGGCGTCATGGCCCTCTTCCGCGGGATCGACGCGGCCGGCGGCGACGACGAGAAGCCGGCCGGCGCCCCCGAGGCCGCTCCCGCGCCCGAGCAACCCGCGCTGCCGCGGCCGTAAGGAGGAATCGTGCCCCGCCACGCGAAACCGAAGCTGCGCTCGTCCCGCGCGCTCGCCGCCGTCGCCCTCCTGGCGGCGGCGAGCGCGGGCTGCGCCGTCTCGGGCCACGAGGTCCGGGAGGACCTCGTCGCCGGTCGCACGCCGGGAGCGGTCATCGCCGGCGTCCCCTTCGTCGCCCAGGAGGGCACCGAGGACTGCGGCGCGGCGGCGCTCGCGATCGCGCTCACGCACGCCGGCCGGTCCGCCGCGCACGACACGCTCGAGCGCGAGATCGTTCGCCCGAGCGCCGGCGGCTCGTTCACGTTCGACCTCGCGCTCGCGGCGCACGCGCGCGGCCTCTACCCGTGGGAGCGGCGCGGGCTCGCGCTCGACGACCTGCGGGCGTGGCTCCGCGCCGGGCGGCCGCCGATGGTGCTGCTCGCCGTGCGTCCGTTCGCGCTCGAGCGCAAGCACTTCGCCGTCGTGACGGCGATCGACGACGGACGCGGTCTCGTCCTTCTCCATGACGGGTCCGAGGCCGATCGGCCCTACGAGGTCGCCGACTTCCTCGAGCGCTGGCAGCACGCGGGCCGCATCGCCCTCGTGACCGTGCCGCCGGAGGCGTCGCTCCCGGCCGGCTTCGCGGCCCTCGACGCGCGCGAGCGCGGGCGTCTCGGCCTGCTCGCCGAGCGCGCCGGGCACGCGGACGCCGCGCTCGCGCACTACCGGGCTGCCGTCGCGCTCGACTCGTCGCTCGCGCCGGCGCGCGCGAACCTCGGCCGCCTGCTGCTCGTGCGTGGCCGCTTCGACGAGGCCGAGGAAGAGCTGCGCTTTGCCGTCGCGCTCGCTCCGGGCGACGTGCGCGCGCGCAACAACCTCGCGTACGCGCTTCTCGAGCGGGCCGCGCGGCTGCCCGCCGGCCCGGCGCGCGCGAGGGCGCTCGTCGAGGCCGATGCGCTCGCCCGGGCGGCTCTCGCCGCGGCGCCCGCGGACCTCGCCGCCGTCTGCCGCGACACGCTCGCGCGGGCTGTCGAGGCTCGCCGCGCCGACAGCTTGACCCCAAGAGGAGAGTGATCTCACGAGCGGATCTTCCGGCCGCAACGACAGGCTTGATGACCCATCCGGCCTCTCGAAAGAGTGCCAGCGAGAAAGGAAGGCGACCCATGAGTACGTTCACGACCAGGGACGGCACGCAGATCTACTTCAAGGACTGGGGCAAGGGTCGGCCGGTCGTCTTGAGCCACGGCTGGCCGCTCTCCTCGGACAGCTGGGAGTCGCAGATGCTCTTCCTGGCGTCGAGCGGCCATCGCTGCATCGCCCACGACCGGCGCGGGCACGGGCGTTCCAGCCAGCCGTGGGACGGCAACGAGATGGACACCTACGCGGACGACCTCGCGACGCTCTTCGAGGCGCTCGATCTCCGGGAGGCCGTCCTGATCGGCTTCTCCACCGGCGGCGGCGAGGTCGCCCGTTACATCGGTCGTCACGGCACGAAGCGCGTCGCCAGGGCGGCTCTCGTGTCGGCGGTGCCTCCCCTCATGGTCCGGACGCCGTCCAACCCCGGCGGTCTGCCGATCGAGGTCTTCGACGGCCTTCGCGCCGCCTCGATCAAGGACCGTTCGCAGCTCTACAAGGACCTCGCCGGCGGCCCGTTCTTCGGCTTCAACCGGCCCGGCGCGAACGTCTCTCAGGGCCTGATCGACTCGTTCTGGCTGCAGGGCATGATGGGCGGCCACAAGAACACCCACGACAGCATCAAGGCGTTCTCCGAGACGGACTTCACCGAGGACCTCGGGAAGTTCGACGTGCCCACGCTCATCATCCACGGCGAGGACGACCAGATCGTGCCGATCGACGCGGCGGGCCGGGCCTCGGCCAGGCTGGTGAAGGGCGCGAAGCTGATCGTCTATCCCGGCGCGCCGCACGGGATCACCGGCACCCACAAGGACAGGCTCAACGCCGATCTCCTCGCCTTCATCGAGTCCTGAACGCGAGAGGGCGCTCGTCGCGCCGCCGTTCTCGGCTCGCTGTTCGAACCTCGCGAGCGCGTCTCGACGTGTCGGTCGTCGCGCGCTCGCGGCCGGGCAACCCTGCCCGAAAGGAGAACCCATGCTCGGTCTCACGCCCCTCGGCATCTTCCATACGGCGATCAGCCTGATCGCCCTCGGAGCGGGGGCCTTCGCCCTCGTCCGCGACAAGCGGATCTCGCCGGAGAACAGGGTCGGGCAGGTCTACGCGATCGCGACCGTCGTCACCTGCGTGACCGGCTTCGGGATCTTCCAGCACGGGGGTTTCGGCATCCCCCACGCGCTGGGCGTCATCACGCTCGTGGTGCTGGGCGTCGCCGCCGTGGCGGGCTGGACCCCGTGGTTCGGCCGTTCCTCGCGCTACGTCGAGACGATCGGCTACTCGGCGACGTTCCTCTTCCACCTGATCCCGGGCTTCACCGAGACGGTGACCCGCCTGCCTCCGGGCGCCCCCCTCGTGACGGACAGGGAAGGCCCCGAGGTGATGCGGGCCGTCGGCGTCCTGTTCGTCGCGTTCCTGATCGGCGCGGCGCTCCAGTTCCGGCGGTTGCTCGCGACCGGGCGGCCGTAGCATCGCTGCCAGGTCATACCGTGAGCCTGACGGAACGATACGCGCCCGACAGACCGGGTGTCGATCGGGGTCGATGTGAGCGACAAGCACGGCGCCTGCGCCGGATCGCCGAGGAGACGATCGCCGACGTGAACGCCTCCGGCCTCTGGCCGGGCCCCGTCGTCACCCGAGGTGCGGCCGGCCGGTCCGTTCTGGGAGGCCGAGCCAAAGCATCAGGGGGCGTCAAGCCGCGGCCGGCACGAAGCCCCGAAGGTCGTGCGGACGAGCTCGACGATGCGCCGCGCGCCGGCCCCCGTCGGGTCGAGGTCCGGGTTGTAGATGGTGAGGTTCATGCCGAGCAGGCCCGGGACGGCGAGCGCGGCCGCGAGCGCGTCCTCGAGGTCCGCCCAGCCGAGGCCGCCGGGCTGGAGGTAGTCGACCGCCGGCAGGGCCTCGGTCGAGAGGACGTCGAGGTCGAGGTGGAGCCACCAGGCCCCGCGGGCCGCGTGGAGCCGGGCGGCGGCGCGGCGCGCCGCGCTCGCGCAGCCCTCGGCCAGGAGCGTCCTGTCGTCGACGAGGAAGAGCTCCGCCGCGAGCGACCTCGCGCCCTCGCTCGCCATGGCGGCGGCGTCGCGCGGGCCGAGCAGCGCCACGTCTCCGGGCGCGACGAGCGGGAGGAGGTCCGCGAGCGGGGCCGGGAGGCCCTCCGTCCCGCGCCCGAGGGCGAGCCCGAGCTCGCAGTCGGCGGCCTCGCCGGTGGTCGAGGCGTGGGGCGGCCACGTGTCCTCGTGGCCGTCGAGGAAGAGCAGCCCGACCGGGCCGCCCCGCGCGTCGCGCGCGCCGGCGAGGCAACCGAGGAGGATCGGGCAGTCGCCGCCGGCGACGAAGGGCACCAGGCCGGCATCGAGGGCTGACCGGACGGCGCGGCGCGTCGACTCGACCATGCCCGCGAGCGAGTCGACGGCGATGAGCCCCGACCGCGGATCGCGCCCGGGGGCGAGCGGCGGCACGACGACGTCGCCGCCGTCGCGCGCCCGGAGGGCCTGGACGAGCCCGGCGGCGCGCAGGGCGGCCGGCGCGCGGGCGACGCCTCCGGGCCGGCCCGCGGAGTTCGTGGGGACGCCGATGAGCCGCACGGCCATCTCTCCTCCGATCCGGCCGCCGCCGGTGCCGCGGGGGCGACGGCCCGGCGAGCGCGTCGCCGAGCGACCGGACGGCCGCCCCGGAGGAGGACCCGGGCCGGTTGCGCCGCCGAGACGGACCGCCGCCGGTCAGCTCCACTCTGACCGAAATCCCCCGCCGGGCGAGGCGCGGGACCTCGCGCCCGACGACGCCCCCGGCGATCGTCGGCCGCGCGACGGGGCGGGCGGCGGGATTGCGGCGAGGGGGGCCCTCGTCATCGGGACGATCCTCCCGGCGGTCCACCGCGACCGGCTCGATCCTCCGGGAGGTCGTCTTCCGGAAAGGGCTCGCGTTCGTTACGCTGGAGGACTGCAGGTTCAGCTCGCTTTCCCGGACACTGCCCGCATGAGCGAAGCGCGCCCGAGACCCAGGGTCGCCGTCCGCCCCGTCGCCGCCGCCGGCGCCGCCGGTGCCGCCGGTGCGGCCGTCCTCTTCTTGACCATCCTCGCCGGCTGCGCCGGGAACGAGCCGCGGGTCGGCGGCGTCGACGAGCCGGCGAGCGAGATCGCCGAGACGCACCTCGTGTCGATCCTGCCGGGCGGGGTCGAGCCGGCGGAGGTCCTCGTCCGCGGCGAGGCGGCGGTCGTCGGCTTCCTGTGCCGCGTCCCCGACCGTCCGGTCGCCGTGCGCCTGCCGGGACGGGTGCTCGCGGGCGCGAAGCTCCCGAACACGCGCGGCTTCGCGACCGACGGCCAGGACACCTTCGCCGCGACGCCGCTCACGCCCGGAGCGCTCGTCACCGTGGACGTGCGCGGCGACGTCGGGAAGGGGATCCGGTTCGTCGTCGTCGGGCTCGAGCGCTCGCCGGTCGAGGGGTGGATCCGGCGCGCGCCGCCCGGGGCCGCCGCCTCCGCCCCGGGCCCGGGCCGGGAGGAACGGAGATGAGGACGGCCGCACCCGCTCCGCTCGCGCTCGTCCTGCTCTTCGGCACCGCCCTCGTCGCCGGCGGCTGCGCGGGCGCGCCCGACGTGATCGTCGACGGGCCCGCGTTCCAGGCCGCCGGGATCCGGTCGATCGCCGTGCTGCCGTTCGTCTGCGCGCGCGAGGGCGACGCCGACACGCTCGAGCGGCTTCCCGAGGACGAGAAGAAGGCCGCCCGCGCGCGCCTCGAGACGATCCGGCGGATCTTCCACCATCAGCTCCACACCGGCCGCTACCTCGTCCAGTACCTCGAGGACACGGACGGCGACCTGCGCCAGCACCGGATCGACGCGGCGCGCCTGCGCCCGATGACGCCGGCGCTCGCCGCCTTGCTGTGCCGGGTCCTGGCCGTCGATGGCGTGGTGCTGGGCGAGGTCTCGAGGTTCTACAACTTCGAGGCGGCCGTGATCTATCGCCAGGCGATCCAGGCCCGCCTCCGGCTCTTCGCGGCCGATGGCAAGGAGGTCGCCGGCATCGAGCACGGCGTGAGCAGCACGGGCGGCATCCTCATCGAGAGCAGCCAGTCCGTGACGGCCATCCAGGGGACGATCGACAACGGGACGGACCTGGGCTTCCTCCGCCTGGCGGAGCGCTTCGGGGTCGCCGCGGCGCGCGCGTTCCCGCCGCCGGCCGCGCCCGTCCCCGTCGAGCGCCTCCTCGAGGCGATCCGCATCGAGACGGTGACGCTCGCGCCGAGCCGGAGCGGAAGCTTGTCGCTCGGGGACACCCTCGACGTCGAGGTCCGGGCGACGCCGGGACTGCGCGGCACGATCGGCCTCGGCTCCGCGAACCGGGGCGTGACGCTCGAGGAGCTGCCGGGTCGACCGGGCGTCTACCGAGGCTTCTTCCGGGTGACGCCGGGCGAGTGGTCGAGCGGGCCGGTCCGCGTCGTCCTGCGCACGCGCCAGGGCCTGAGCCGCACCCGGTCGTTCGACGCGACGATCGTCGAGATCGACGCCCGCCTCCCGGCCGCGCCGCACGCCCTCACGCTCAGGCCGGGCCGGCCGGCGCGCCTCACCTGGGCGCCGCCTCCGGACGGGCTCGCGCGCCGCTTCGCCGTCTACCGGCTCGAGAAGGACGGGACGTTCGCCCTCGTCGCGCGGGTCGACGGCACGGAGGTCGAGGTCGACGGCGGCGCGCACGGATACGCCGTCGTCGGCGTCAACGCCCGCGGTCAGATCGGCCGGATGGCGGTCGCCCTCGCGTCCGGCCCCGCAGATGGCGGCGCGACGCCGGGGATCGGCCGATGAGCGCCGCCCGTCCCGCCCGCGCCGCATGCCGCATCCTCGCCGCCGCCCTCGGGCTCGGCGTCCTGGCCCTGCTGCCGGCGTGCGCCGCGCCGGCGTCGTTCGAGGTCGACCCGAAGTTCGCGGACCTCGGCCCGCGCCGCGTCGCCATCCTTCCCTTCGTCGACCGGGCGAGCGGCGACCAGCTCCTGTCGCGGCCGTTCGTCGCCCTCGTCGACCTCCTGCCCGTGCTCTCGGACGACGAGCTCACCCGCGAGCACGCGCCGACGATCCTCCGCCTCCAGCTCGCCGCCAACCTGCACCGCAGCGCCCACGTCATCCTGCCGCTCGAGGTCGTCGACGCGAAGATCGCGAAGCACGGGATCGACGTGCGCGCCGCGTACGACCGGAAGGACCGCGACCGGGTCGCCCGCGAGCTCGGGGAGGCGCTCGACGCGGAGCTCCTCCTCTTCGGCGAGGTGACGAGCTGGGACCGGAGCTTCTACTTCCTCGAGTCGCGCATCGAGGTCGGCCTGCGCCTCGAGGCGCGCTACGCGCCGGACGGGCGGCGGACCTTCCTGGGCGAGGTCGAGGAGTCGCGCTCGGCGGGCATCCTCGAGCTGCCCGTCAGCACGGACGCGGTCGGCGCCGGCTTCTCCGTCTTCGGCAACGCCCTGAAGGGCCTCGGCAGCTCGGGCTTCGCCGTCCTCTCGCACGACGTCACGCGCCGCATGATCGACGAGGGCCGCGCGGCGATCGTCCGCGCGCGCTACGGCGAGGCGTTCGCCGCGAAGCCGGGCCCGCCCTCGATCGCGTTCGCCGCCTTCACGCCGCAGGGCTTCGTCGCGCCGGGCGACGAGGTCCTGGTCGTGGCATCCGGCGACCCGCACGCCCTCGCGACGTTCCGCTTCGGGACGTGCCACTGCCCGACCCACATGAACGAGGTCGCGCCGGGCGTCTACGTCGGCGTGAAGCGCGTGCTCCCGGGCGAGGCGTTCGACCGCGAGCGCCTCACGGTGCGGCTCGTGAGCCCGCTGCTCCAGGCGGCGACGCTCACGGTCCAGGCGCCCACGCTCTCCTCGAGACCCATCGCGCCGTGACCCGGGCCGGCGCGCCGGAGTGAGCGGTCAACGGTCGTCAAACGGAGGGGGAAAGCATGAAACGCGTCCTCATCGTCGGGGCCGGCTTCGCCGGCATGTATGCCGCGCTGTCCGCCGCGCGCCAGCGCGACGTGCAGGGAGTCTCGTCCGATGCCTTCGAGATCGCCGTCGCCGCGCCGGAGCCGCGGCTGGTGGTCCGTCCCCGCCTGTACGAGCCCGCGCCCGAGACCGTGGTGGCGCCGCTCGGGGAGCTGTTCGAGGCCCTCGACATCAAGTTCGAGCGGGGACGGGTCGACGTCATCGACGCCGCCGGCCAGTCGGCCGAGATCGTCGGGCCCGACGGGACGCGGCGCACGCTGCGCTACGACCGCCTGGTGCTGGCCGCCGGCAGCCAAGGGTTCAAGCCGGACAACATCCCGGGCCTGGCCCGGTACGCCTTCGCCGTCGATCAGCTCGAGGAGGCGATCGTCCTCGACCGCCACCTCAGCTCCCTGGCGAGCCGGCCGCCCTCGGCCGCCCGCGACACGGCGGTCGTCGCCGGCGGCGGCTTCACCGGCATCGAGGTCGCGACCGAGCTGCCGTCGCGCCTGCGCGCCGTCCTCGGGCCGGAGGCGAAGGTCCGCGTCTTCATCGTCGAGCGAAACGAGACGGTCGCGCCGGCCATGGGCCAAAACCCGCGTCCGCTGATCGAGCAGGCGCTGCGCGAGGTCGGCGTCGAGACCCGGCTCGGCGTGGGCGTCGCGTCGCTGAACGAGAGCGGCGTCACCCTGAGCGACGGGCAGACCATCGAGAGCCTGACCGTGGTCTGGGCGGTCGGCATGCGCGCGAGCCCGCTCACCGCGCAGGTCCCGGCCGAGCGCGACCGGACCGGTCGGCTGGTGGTCGACCCGAACCTGCGCGTCGCCGCGGTGCCGACGATCTTCGCCGCCGGCGACACCGCCCTCGCGGCGACGGACGACCTGGGCCACAAGGCGCTGATGTCGTGCCAGCACGCCAACCGGCTCGGCGCCGCCGCCGGGTTCAACGCGGCGGCGGACCTGCTCGGCGTGCCGCTGGAGCCGTACCGGCAGAAGAACTACGTCACCTGCCTCGACCTCGGTCCGTCCCACGCCGTGTTCACCCGCGGCTGGGACAGCCAGGTCGAGCTGAGCGGCGAGAAGGCGAAGGCGCTGAAGAAGGAGATCAACACGCAGTGGATCTACCCGCCGAAGCCCAACCGCGCGGACGCCTTCAAGGCCGCCGAGTGGGCGCGGCTGGTCGACTACTGAGACTGAGAGGAGCGGGTTCCCGGCTCGCGTTGACGCCGGGACCCGACCGAGCGTAGGTTGGGATCATCCCGAGCGCGACCGTGTCCGATCCGTCGTGGCGGATTCCCGGAGACGAGTCCCATGAGCCCCTTCACCACCGGGACCTGCGAACCCCGTCGTCCGGCGCCCCTCGCGGTCCGCCCCGCCGCGCGCGCCGCGGCCGTCCTGCGCCTCGCGGGTATCCTCGGGCTCGCGCTCGCGCTCGGGCTCGCGCCCGGCCTCGCGGGCTGCGGGCGAAGGGCGCCGCCCTCGCCCCCGGGCGGCGCGCCGAAGGTGACGGTCGCGCGCCCCGAGATGCGGACCGTCTTCGATCAGGACGAGTTCAGCGGCTGGTGCGCCGCGCCCGAGACGGTCGAGGTCCGGGCGCGCGTCCGCGGCCACATCCAGAAAGTGCACTTCCGGGACGGCGAGCTCGTGAGGGCGGGCGACCCGCTCTTCACCCTCGACCAGCGGCCGCTCCAGGCCGAGCTCGACCGCGCCCGCGAGCAGGTCCGCATCCACGAGGCGCAGAAGGTCGCGGCCGTGAAGGACCTCGCCCGCCAGACCGAGCTGCAGCAGAAGGGCGGGGCGAGCAAGAGCCAGGTCGAGCAGGCCGAGGCCGAGGTCGGCACGCTCGACGCGCAGATCGAGGCGGCGAAGCAGGAGGTCGAGCGCGCGAAGCTCGACCTCGAGTACGCCGTGATCACGGCCCCGATCGGCGGGCGCACGGGCCGCGCGCTCCTCACGCTCGGCAACCTCGTGAACGCGGGCGGGAGCGACCCGCTGCTGACGACGATCGTCGTCCTCGACCCGATCCACGTCTACATCTACATCGACGAGCGCACGCTCCAGCGGCACCGCACCGAGCGCCGCAAGGTCGACCCGGACATCATGAGGAAGCACATAAGCGAGGCCAGGATCCCGTTCTTCTTCGGCCTCGAGATCGAGGAGGGCTACCCGCACGAGGGCTTCGTCGACTTCTCCGACAACCGCATCGACCCCGCGACGGGGACGCTGCTCGCGCGCGGCTCCGTCCCGAACCCGGACACCCTCTTCTTCCCCGGCGCCCGCGTGCGCGTGCGCGTCCCCCTCTCGTCCCACGAGGCGCTCGTCATCCCGGACACGGCCGTGCTCACCGACCAGGACCGGAAGTACGTGGTCGTCGTCGGCGAGGGCGGGACGGCGGTGCGCCGCGACATCCGGCCGGGCCGGCTCCTCGACGACGGGATGCGGGTCGTGCTCCCGGCGCCTCCGGGCGAGAAGGGGCTCACGACGGACTCGTGGGTCATCGTCCTCGGCATCCAGCGCGCGCGGGTGAACTACCCGGTCGAGCCGTTCGACGGGGACGGCAAGCCGGTCGCGGTCGCCTCCGCCGCCGCGGCGCCGTCGCCCGCGCCCCGGGCGAACTGACGTGCTCGCGCGCTTCTTCGTCGACCGGCCGATCTTCGCGACGGTCCTCTCGATCGTCATCCCGCTCATCGGGCTCGTCTCCTTGCTCAGGCTGCCCGTCGCGCAGTACCCGGAGGTCGCGCCGCCCACGATCCAGGTGACGGCGACCTTCCCGGGCGCGAACGCGAAGACGGTGGCCGAGACCGTCGCCTTCCCCATCGAGCAGGAGGTGAACGGCGTCGAGCGCATGCTGTACATGTCGTCGCGCTGCACGAACGACGGCGTCATGACGCTCAACGTGACGTTCGAGCTCGGGACGAACATCGACATCGCCCAGGTCCTCGTCCAGAACCGCGTCGCGATCGCCGAGGCGCGGCTCCCCGAGGAGGTGCGCCGGATCGGCGTCCAGACGAAGAAGCGGTCGCCGAGCCTGCTCCTCGTCGTGAACCTCATCTCGACGGACGACCGCTACGACAAGCTCTACCTCAGCAACTACGCGACGATCCACGTCCGCGACGACCTCGCCCGCCTGACGGGCGTGGGCGACGTCTTCAGCTTCAGCCCGCTCGAGTACAGCATCCGCGTCTGGCTCGACCCGGAGAAGCTCGCCTCGCGCGAGATCACGCCGACCGACGTCATCCGGGCGATCGGCGAGCAGAACGTCGAGGTCGCGGCCGGTCAGCTCGGCCGCCCGCCCGTCCCGGCGGACGAGGCGGTCCCGTTCCAGCTCGTCCTCAACACGCGAGGACGGCTCCTCGATCCCGGGGAGTTCGAGGACATCGTGGTCAAGACGGGCGAGGAGGGGCGCGTCGTCCACCTGCGCGAGGTCGTCGCCGACGAGAGGCGCGATGAGCGGGGCCGCGTCGTCTTCTCGGGGGTCGAGCTCGGGGCGCGCAACTACGACGCCAACGGCTACCTCGACGGGAAGCCGGCGGCGGCCCTCGGCATCTTCCAGCTCCCGGGGTCGAACGCGCTCGACACCGCGGGGGCGGTCCGCGCGAAGATGGAGGAGCTAAAGGCGCGCTTCCCGCCGGGCGTCGACTACCGGATCGTCTACGACACGACCGTCTTCGTCGAGGAGTCGGTCGACGAGGTCGTGAAGACGCTCTTCGAGGCGTTCGTCCTCGTCTTCATCGTCGTCCTCGTCTTCCTCGGGGACTGGCGGGCGACCATCCTGCCCATGATCGACGTGCCCGTCTCGCTCCTCGGCACGTTCGCGGTCCTCTCGCTCCTCGGCTTCTCGCTCAACAACCTGACGCTCTTCGGCCTCGTGCTCGCGATCGGGATCGTCGTCGACGACGCGATCGTCGTCGTCGAGAACGTCGAGCGCTGGATGGCGAAGGGGCTGCCGCCGCGAGAGGCGACGCTCAAGGCGATGGGGGAGATCACGGGCCCCATCATCGCGATCACGCTCGTCCTCTGCTCCGTCTTCATCCCGGTGACGTTCCTCGCCGGGATCAGCGGCCAGTTCTACCGGCAGTTCGCGCTCACGATCGCGGCCTCGACGGTCATCTCGGCGATCAACGCCATGACCATGGCCCCGGCGCGCGCCGTCACGCTGATCAAGCCGCACGCGCCCGGGCACGCGCGGGCGGAGGTGCTCCCGCGGCTCGGGATCGCGCTGATCGCCGGCTTCATCGCGTACCGGCTGCTGGCCGCCCTGCTGCTCGAGCGGATCGGGGTCCGGGAGCCGGCGGGCGTGTGGGCCGTGCGGATCGGCGTCTTCGCGGCGGGCGCGGTCGCCGGCTTCCTCCTCGCCCGGCCGGTCAACCTCGTCCTCGGGAAGCTCCTCGCCCTGTTCAACCGCGTCTTCGACCGGGTGTCGGCGGCCTACGCGGCGATCGTGAAGGGCCTCCTGCGCCTCGCCGTCATCGTCCTCGTCCTCTACGTCGGCCTGCTCGGGCTGACGTACGGCGTCTCGCAGACCATCCCGACCGGCTTCATCCCGGACCAGGACAAGGGCTACCTCGTCGTCAACGCCCAGCTCCCCGAAGGGGCGAGCCTCGGCCGCACCGACGCGTTCGTCCGCAAGATCGCCGCCGAGATCCGGAAGGAGGAGGGCGTCGCGCACACGAACGAGATCCCCGGCTTCTCGGTGATCCTCGGCGTCAACCTGAGCAACGCCGGCACCATCTTCGTCCCCCTCGACCCGTTCGAGGAGCGCCGGGGGAAGCCGCACCTCACGGGTCCCGCGATCGCCGCGCGGCTCCGGCAGCGCCTGGCCGTGCACCAGGAGGCGCTGGTCGGCGTCTTCAACGCCCCGCCGGTCGAGGGGATCGGCAGCACGGGCGGCCTGAAGCTCCAGGTCCAGGACCGCGGCGCCGCCGGCCCGCGGGCGCTCGCGGGCGCGGCCTCGAACCTGGCCGAGGTCGTCCGCGGGACGCCCGGGTTCGCGGTCGCCTTCGCCCCGTTCAGCGTCAGCCAGCCGCAGCTCTTCGTCGAGATCGACCGCGAGAAGGCGAAGCAGCAGGGGATGTCGCTGAACGACGTCCACCTGGCGCTCCAGGCGTCCCTCGGCTCCTTCTACGTGAACGACTTCACGTTCCAGAACCGCAACTTCCAGGTGAACGTGCAGGCCGACCCGCGGAACCGCACGCGCATCGACGACATCGGCCGCATCGAGGTCCGGAACGCGCGCGGCGACCGCGTGCCGCTGAAGACGCTGATCGACGTGCGGGACATGGCCGGCCCCGCCTACGTCGACCACTACAACCTCTACCCGTCGGCGGACCTGCTCGCCGTCACGCTTCCCGGGACGAGCTCGGGCGACGCGATCGCGGCGATGGAACGGATCGCGACCGAGCGGCTCCCGTCGCAGATGGGGTCCGAGTGGACGGAGCTGACCCTCCAGGAGGTGCTCGCCGGGAAGGACCTGCTCTCGAAGCTCGTCTTCCCGCTCGCCGTCCTTTTCGTCTTCCTCGTCCTCTCCGCGCAGTACGAGAGCTGGTCGCTGCCGTTCGCGATCGTCCTCGTCGTGCCGATGTGCGTCCTCGCGGCGCTCGGGGGGCTCCTGATCGTCGGGCTGCCGAACGACATCTTCGCGCAGATCGGCTTCGTCGTCCTCATAGGCCTCGCCGCCAAGAACGCGATCCTCGTCGTCGAGTTCGCGAGCCAGCTCGAGCGCGAGGGCCTGCCGTGCCGCGAGGCCGTGATCGAGGCGAGCCGCGTGCGCCTGCGGCCGATCCTCATGACGTCGTTCGCGTTCATCCTCGGCGTCCTCCCGCTCGTGCTGGCGACGGGCGCCGGCGCCGAGATGCGCTTCTCGCTCGGCGTCGCCGTCTTCAGCGGCATGATCGGCGTCACCGCGTTCGGCCTCGTCCTGACGCCGGTCTTCTACTATTCGGTGCGCTGGTTGACGGACCGGGTGGGCGCGAGGAAGGCGAAGGCCGCCGCGACGACGCCCGAGCCGGATCCCGCGCCGGCCGCGCCGGCCCCACCGGCCGCGCCGGCCGCTGAGGGAGGCGCCACGGCGCCCTGATCGCCCTGCGCGCGGCGATCGGCTACGATGCTCAGGCGGGACGCTTCCGCCACTGGCAAAGACCGTTTGTCATCTCGGTCGCGTGGCCCGCCTCTATTCATTCGCCAGAATGGGAAGGACGGGGATAGCTCGAGGTCTTGGTTGACCGTCGAACTTGGTATACCAGACGCGCGTGCCCACGGCCGGACGCCTTCCGTCTCCAATGACGTTCTGCGTGTGGAAGAAGACTGTCTCGCCCGCATCGGAGAGAATGAACCCAAACGAGCGGACCGGGTAGTTGACTACGGCGCCGGTCTCCCGTGCGGGCGTCAAGTAGCAGATGTCGTCGCACAGCTCCGCGAGTCTCGCCGCCGTCGGTCGATTGTTTGGATCACGCTCAAAGCACTGCATGATCAACTCGTGAATCTGCTCCGATAGCCCGCCGAACTGAACGTGCGACGACACCCTCCTCGGCAGGGCGGGCCTCTTTCCTGACAAGATTGTGGCCACCGCCTGCAATCCCGAGCGGAAGGGCGGTTCACCCGTCAATAGTTCCCACGCGATAGCCGCGACTGCCCAAACATCAGCCGGCATGGATGCTGTGCGCGGCGATTCGATCACTTCCGGAGCCATATATGCCAGAGCACCCATGGCTGTTTTCGATGACCGTGTCGTCTCGTCTCCGCCTGCGACTGCATCATCGATCTCTCCCGCGGCCATTTTCGCAATTCCAAAGTCGGTGATCTTGAGACTCCTGAGCGCCAAGCCGTCGCCTATCAGAATGTTTGTTGGCTTCAGGTCGCGGTGAACGACCCCGGCGCGATGAGACGCGGCGACGCCCCGGGCCAGGTGATGCAGCATATAGGCGACCGCGTGCGGATCAAGTCGCGTGAACTGCGATGCAACCTGACGCAGATTGAGACCATCAACAATCTCCTCGACCATATAGAATCGGCCATCTTCCTCGAAGTAGTCGAGGGTCTTCGCCACATTGGGATGATTCACCCTGGCGCTGATGACGGAGCTCTCCCGAAATCGCCTTGCCACGCGGGCGTCTTGGGGTACCTTGAGCGCGACCCTGCGCTGTAGGGTGTCATCTACCGCCGCGTACACCTCCTGCATGCCACCGCGGCCCACTTCAGCCTGGATGACGTACCTGTCTCCTATCCGGTCGCCTATTGAAAGAAAGCTCACAAGACAACCTCAGGATGTGAAACGTCCATGGTAATGAAGACCCGCTCGTTCGGCCGACGAGTCGGCCCTCCAAGCGCAATGACTGCGCAATCCGGAACCGTCGCGCCCGGGGAGAGTTGCATGTTGTTTATCCAAGCGTCACCGGTTAGGGTCGATAATCGGTAATCTATCCCGTCATACTCCATCGTGAGGCTTGCCGTGATGGAGGCTGACGGGTGTGTCAACGGCCGCACTCAACTCTACTGTGGAGCGAGTTACTTGTTGAATCCGCGCGAGGTTATGCTTCAACGACTCCAGGCGCTCAGCGATCTCGTACTCCTCGCGCCGTAGCTGTGTCAGCTCGTCTGCGGCCGCGTTCGTGTTCTCACCGCTGAGCTGCCATATCCGTTGACCGCGAACGCGCGCCGGTGCGGCCGACAGATGACGGAGGAAGTCCTGTGAGGAGAGCGCCGGCCCATAGGGTGGGGCATTTGGCATGAGGCCAAACTCACGAGCCTCAGAGTACAGGCTCCGAAGTTGTGATAGCCAATGTTCGGAGACCCGCCGCGCGTCTGCAAGCTGCCTCTCGAGCCGCGCGATCTCGGCCCGCAGCGCTGCGCGCTCGTGCTGAAGCGCAAAAATGCTCGGCGGGGACCGCGCCCAGGACGAACGGGAAGATAACCTTCAGCTTTTCTCGGTGCTCCGTCGTATCGGCCTTGAAGAACAACGTATATGGATTCGCGACGATGTGCTGCGGCTGCATGAGAAAAGCCATCATGTCGCGAGAGCTGGGTCGACCCTGGAATCCAGGCTCCGGCGCGCCTTCGGCAAAATCGAGGCTAGGTAGACCGGCGAGCTGGTTAAGCCGCTCCTTGACTGCACGAACATCGCAGTTCGTCTCCGGACGATCCGGAATTGGGATGTTGTTCTTCCCCTCGGACATGAACATGTTGCCCGTCGAAGCCCGGCCTTCTGGCTCGCGACGAGCAAGCAACAGTTCGCGCCCGACGAGAGCGACAACAACACCAATGCTGACGTTCATGCAGCACCTTCTCGCGCCCTCCCCGTGGTGTACCGGAACTTCTGGCGAGCAGCACTAGCATGATCAAGGGCAGTGTGGGGCCGCGCTTTTTAGCCGTAGCGTCCGAGAACTCCTTGACGAAGGACCAGACAGCACACGCGCCGAGCGCGGAGTTCTGGACGATTTCAAGCTCATCATGCGGCGATACTGGCACGCGCGCCTCCTGTCATGAGCTGGGCTTGAGGTTTTCGGCGAATCTCGGGTGGCCGCCCCCATGGGAGCGGTCGATCGCCGTCATCTGACGGTCCTCGGCGGTGGCCTGCCCCCGACCACGTTGACATAGGGCCCGCCAGCGTCGTAGACTTGCCGCCACCACCATTCTAGCGAGTGCTCGAGGCCGGCGCCCCGATGGGCTTACCAGCCGGGTGGTTGGATCAAAGTTCTCATTCCCGGGCGAGATCCCGTCCCGATCGGGAGGACCGCATGAGTTGCTCGAACTGGAGCGTGTCGAGAACGCTCGTGACCATGGCGGTCGCGGCAGGCGTCATCGCCGCGACATGGACGGTTCCCGCGGCGGCGCGAGGGGGGGAGACCGTCCTCGTGACGCCGGAGCCCAACGAGACCCACGATGCGGCCCTCTATCGCCACGCGCTGGACCCGGTCCTCGAGTTTGCGACGCTCCAGCTAGAGGCGCGCACGTACCGGCTATCGGCCGACGCCGGAGCGGCAGCCGTGGCCCGGCTGATCGCCCAGGGGAAGGTCCTCGATCCGACCGCGAAGGGAATGGCGGAGAAGGGGTACCTTCACCTCGTGAACCGCAATCTCCGCGGTACCAACGTCATGCTCGCCGCGAACGGCAAGCCGCTGGGAGAGTCCGGGGTTCCCCACGGAGTGGCCGCGGGCACCGAATCGCTGATCGAAGGCTCGGACCTCGCGCGCGAGCTCGAGCTGGTCTCCCCTGCCGAAGGTCTGGGCCATCAGCCGGTCTCGCGCCCCCTGCCGATCTTCCGGGCATCGGGAGTGACGACGATCGAGAGGATCACGTTCAGGAACCGCACTCCGCCCGATCCGGTCGGGCCGGTGCTCGACGGCGCTTTTGCCCGAGTCGTTCGTTGCAAGATCGACAGCTCCAACGTGGGGATCCTGGCCGTGAACCGCGGATCGGAGGGAGAGGGCTCTCTCTTCAAGGTCGAGATCTCGCAGAGCATCTTCCTCGGAGGCGCGCAGCGCGGGATCATCATAGGCAACTTCATCACCCGGGGCGCTTGCACGGAAGCGCGCATCTCCCGCAACTACTTCAAGGGGTTTGCGCAGAACAACGTGGTCGTGTGGAACAACGGGACGTCCGACTGCAGCGTCCGCGCGGTCAGCTTCGGGAACCGCGTCGACGGAGAACGTGACGACGGCTCCAGGTCGGCCGAGGGAATCTTCGTCGGCAACACGCGTCTCGAGAACGCCTTGAGATCGGGCAACCACACGGAGCTGATCTCGATCGCCGATAGGAAGTTGGATCGGCCTCGGCGGCGCGAAAGTACCGCAACTGGCGGCGGACGTCAAAGGGGGAACGGCGGCGGCGCACGGACGGCTGCCCGACACCGGGGGTCAGCGGGTTGTCAG
>Ga0187893_10004123_pt1 | contig 28191 bp, 49 predicted proteins | sample MA1701074metaG_FD_139574 | JGI IMG/M metagenome (GOLD analysis project Ga0187893, IMG submission 139574) | White microbial mat communities from a basaltic lava cave in the Kipuka Kanohina Cave System on the Island of Hawaii, USA - MA170107-4 metaG ... | reverse complement strand
TTGGACCCCTAGGACGGCGGCTGTCGGACATACTCCGCTACACGTTCGACTACAGTGAGTCCGGCACCAGGCAAAACTTCCTGGACTACCTGGCCTTGGTGCGTTCAATATGGCCTGAGAGGAGTCGGGTTCAGGAGATTGCGAACACGTTTCGTCAGATGTCTGAGGGGGACTGGAAGAACGCTCTGAACCGCTCCGCTCTGGACTTCGGGATCTCGAAGGCTGAGCGAGATGCACTTGTAGAACTTCACGAACGTGGGTCATCGCTTCTAGGACCTGACGGTCGTATTCAGCCTGCAAAGATCCAAGAAGCTGTGACGCCTCGGGCATGGGAGACGCTCCGCTCAGAACTACTCGATCCTCGGGTTCATCGCCTGATGGAGGAGGGCTGGTTAGTATTCTCGGGTCGGGCATCGAGTCACCCCGCAGTACAAAGTAAGGCTAAGATTCTTGATCCTATCACAGGGCACAGCACAGCTGTCGGCCCGCCTACCCCGTTCTGGCCACACCAACCGGTCCGTAACGAGGTCAAGCGTATCCTTGCTGAACAGAACATGAAGCGTGTGTATAACGAGCGTGGCTACGCTGATAAGATGACCTATGAACAGTTTGCCCAGATCTACGCCGACTGGGTCAAGGCTGACGACCCCGCGACAGTCCTGCGTAAGTATGCCGGGATAGAGAACAAGCGTCTACTCGACCTCCATGCCGACGCTAAGGCTCATGGACGTACTGTCGCTGAAAGCGCTCGTTATTACGGGTACGAGGACGATCCGCTGCGCGCTCTGCTCAAGTACAACCTCTACGCCCTGAAACGTGCCGCATATCTGGAGCATGGTGAAGAACTTGTTGCCATTCGCCAGCAGCTTCGTAAGGAGCTTGGTGAAGGATCTACAGGTCACAACTTCGTCGAGAAGGTAGTCAGACTTAGCCAAGGCATTAGTGAGCGGGAGGATATGCTATATCGATCCACCGATGCTTGGGGTATTGTCGCCGGTGTCCTCTACCCCGCCTTCCTCAAGCGTGCGTGGTCCCAAAACTTCCTCCTTCAACCGAACTTCGTTCAGATGCAGACCGGTATGGCTCCCATCATCAAGGCCGTGTGGCAGCGCTACGGGAAGATCCTCGGCATGAACGACAAGGAGCTTGCTGAAGCTGCAGAGCGCAGCGGGGCCACGTTTCCAGCGTTCATGGCCCGCTACCACCTTCCCGAGGGTGCAGCCCAGCAGTACAACAAGACCGCCAACATCCTCAATACCTTCAGTGTCAGTGATGCCGTCACTCGACGCTGGGCCGGTGAGATAGGTATCCCCGCAGCCGAGGCCCTCATACGTAAGTGGTGGAGGGACCCAGCTAATCCCAAGTGGCAGCGTGCACTAGAAGAGGGAAACCTCAACCCAAATGAGCTCTATACCCGCATGTCGGCTGCTCCACGCTCTACCTGGGAGAAGGGTGGTATGCCCCCCATACCCTCAGCTGCTCTCCAACGCTATGCTCAGACACTCGCCAATCGCAGTATGGGCCGTACAACCATCCGCTCTCTCCCCGCATGGATGGCGAGCGATACGCAGGCACACAAGGTCTTCATGATGCTGCACCGCCAGCTCTCCAGCAATGAAGGTGTATTCTGGCGTAACATCAGCAATGCCCCGACGATCGCTATCGGTATACAGCGTGCGCTCCGCCACACAGCGGGAGCAGCTGTGGCAGGTACGCTCTACCAGGGCCTGATCAACTGGGTCATGGGGAATGGCTTCTTTGATGTTAATGAACCACTCGCCAAGGCATTCAAGGACCAGAAGATGGCAGCCTTCTTTGTCAAGAGCATTGCTATGGGGTATGGTACAATCACTGCTGGTATCCTCCTCAGCGGGTTGAATGCACTCGCCGGGAACTACGGAGGCATGACCTATGGTATCCTGACCCCACCTGCCGCAGCGCTGATCGACGAGGTCTTCAATAAAGCTGCACAAGGCAAGTTCGATGAGGTGTTCATGCGCCTCCAGCCCTCAGAGGTTGCTGACGTGGTCTATCGCAGACACAAGAAAGAGGAACGTCAACGCAGGTCTGCTCCATCACCAGGTAGGCTCCAGGGTCTTGGTATAGGACTGAGCCAATGACACTGCGCGAAGCTCGCTGCCGCTTTACACACTGCCTCTCACTCCTTGTCCTGAAGGCTGAGACACTAGGGTACGAAGCTGCCTTTGGTGAGGGTATGGACCGGCTTACTGTGAAGGACCCCACCAGCGACCACATGCCTAACTCACTACACCACCTTGGACTTGCCCAGGATATTGACCTGTATAAAGATGGTGTATGGTGTACAAAGACTGAGGATCATACACTCCTTGGTCTATACTGGGAGGAGCTTGGTGTTGAGCTTAACCTCCCACTCGCCTGGGGTGGACGCTTCAATGATGGCAACCACTATTCTCTACAATGGCAGGGACGACGATAACCCACGACCATGACCCCATCCCAGATATACAGAGACGCCTCACACGCATAGAGGACAAGCTCGACGTAGTCAAGACTCACACCGAGGGCCTCAAGTGGGTCAAAGGCTCTCTGGCGGCTCTGTGGGCTTTGGTGCTGTCCACGTTTGGTATAAACCACCGGCTATAGATGCTATACCGACCAATAGTGCCCCACCTATTGCCAGGGCGACACCAGCCATCATGACACCGAGTGTAAAGTAGAATCCGACAAGAACCATGTTCATAGTAAGTCCCTTTCATTAAGGAAGGTAGCAATGACAATAAATATAAGCGCGGTTATCCCAATAATGAACAGACATGCTGCTGCTCCAGCTCCTAATGCTACACCGTTGTATATAACCTCTGATATTGACATAGGAGACCTCCAGTGATGTTTATTGTTGATACAGTCCTAGCAAGCATTAACAAGGTTGTTGACAAGATCTTCCCCGATGCCAACATTCGGGAGCAGGTCAAGGCCCAGCTTGCAACCGCGGCCCTTGACTGGTACAAGCTTGAGATCAACGACAAGGAATCCGCACGCAAGCGTGAGGTCGAGACCAAGGACAGCACGACCAAGGAGCTGGCCTGGATCTACACTGCAGGTTACTTCGGCATGCTTGCCGCCCTGCTCTTCGGCCTGGTCGAGATACCCGAGCGCATGATGAGCCTACTCGATGTCCTCATGGGTGTCCTCACTGCTGGACAGTACAGCATCATGGCCTACTACTTCGGTAGCAGTGCAGGCAGCCAGTCCAAGGACACCGTGTTGAGTGTCATTGCGAAGAACGGTAAGTAACTAGAACCCATCCCCGTTCTCCAGCCATTTCTTGTTCTCGTATGGCGCGACAACACGCCGCCAGAACTCCTGTGCAGTAAGCAGGATGTTCCCATAAACAGTACATAAGTCAGCGTAGCGTGGTTCGGGTGGTGTCTGTGCCACCATCAACCGCGTCACCACATACGCCATGTCACCTGGGTTGGTTACCTGCTCAGCGAGGCTCTGGATCAGAGGGTCCAGGGCCTTTTTTCGTTCTATCCGTACGTATGGCATACTCGACCTCCTCCATCCTGTGATACACAGGCTTACCCGCTTCCTTCGCCCAGCCCACCTCTAGGTCGGCACCCTTGCTCTCCCCTGGTACACGGAACAGGGCATCACACGCCAGCACGTACTGTCGGTCAAGCTCCATCCACTCCTCCCAAGCGTGTAGGTAGAACAGGTTCCAGAAGTGTGTTAGGTGCGGGAGGTATGGTGCCCCACCAAGCAGGAATATACTCTCAGCATAGTCAATCGCTGCGCGTATATTCCTTGTGGTGTCCGAGTAGCTCCCATGACTTAGCGGTCCAGCTACATAGATCTTAAGCATTGTCCTCCTGATCATATATCTCGTAGTGGCGTATGCGGTTTATGGGCCAATGACTATGACGCCTTTCTGCCGGTATACACACAGTCAAAATGGTATTGTTAGCCTCAAGAAATATGTGTGTAACATCATTAATCACCATGTCTGTGGTCTCATCGTCCAGAAACAACCTTATACTGTACTTATGCATCTTGCTTTGACCTGTAGAAGTAATTGCGAGGTTCGCACACGGTATTGATACCCTTGTCCTCCAGAAGCTCCAGGCGTACCTCATCACACAACTCCACAGTCTCAAATACACCAAGGACCGGTGGTTCAAAGTGTGCGATGCTGAGGAACATCACCCAGACTATCGTTGTAGTAAGCATGTTACTTCTTTCGTATGTCATCCAGTTCAGGATGCGTCTGTTCGTACTCGATGAGCGCGTTAGCCCAGAACTTCACACTACCCAGGTGGTGCTGTCCGTCTACAGGACAGCGTGACTCCCCGTTGAGGAACAGACCCAAGTGCCGCATCAGCTTACTCAGACACACGGACCAGGGCATCCCGTTGCGCCATGACTCAGCCCCATACTTAGCCGCGCCGATGAGATATACGTACTCTTCTTCCAGCATTCCCGCGTTTGGGGTCAGCGCTGGAGCGTTTAGTAATGCATTCGTTATCTCGTCACCGACTACTGCCACTTTAACATCCGACATCACCATCCTCCTTTACTGTTTTGACCGTCCCACTATCACTGTGTCCTTCAGTGTCGGCGCTTGTATCAACTGCCCCGACTGGGACTCCAACGCCTCCAGCCTTTTTCTTAGAAGCTCGTTTTCGCTTGACAGGCTTCTTATCGTCTGTAACAGCTGAGCCCTTGTAAGATCCCGCCGCCTGATCGTCCACATGCTCCAACGCCCTCGCTTGTTTAAGTACAACGCCGATATACTCTGCCAATTCCAGCTGCGTCACGCTCTTTGGAACACGCCATGCATGACGGCTGATGACATGAATAAATGGGGCCGTCGGCAGAGACCTAACTAGGTGCCCCATCCCGATTATCCTGGCCACTAGGTTCTCGTCCCACAGCTCCTGGCCCAGAAGTATTGTCTGCTGATCCTGTTTCATGTGCCTCCTGTTGTACACAGTATTGTACCGCCCGTGCCTGCGCCCATGCATCATGCAACGGGTGGTGTTTCTTCTCCCGACGAGTGACTTCCTTCCACTTCTCCGGGTCGATGTCAGTCATAGCGAAGAGTGTCCTGGTATCCCGACAGTCATGGTGGTCGAAGGGCAGCTTGCGACGTAGACGCCTGTAGTATTCCATGAGTATAGGAATGTCAAACGTCGCACCATGACTCCACACGTACTTGATCCGGTGAGACTTGATCCACTCGTTAAGGCTGTCGAGGAACTTGAAGGCTGCAACATTAACCATGACATTGTGTGAGGTCAGTATCCTCCCACGCAGGCCGTCGTCCTGCTTCAACCACCAGTAGATAGTGTCAGCATCAACTTCCATCCCAAGGTTCATGCAGCTCTGTGGGTCAACTGGGGTGTAGAAGCAGTCTGCAGGTACTGGGATATCTCCAAGCAGGGTCCCAGTAGGGTCAAAGTCAACAGCTGCAGCCTCAATGATGACCGCCCGTGCGCCAGTCCCCCACGTCTCCAAGTCCAACATCATGTGTCCATCAGGTTCCACGTTGTTCTCCTTCAACAAGCCTAAATTTGCTAAGGAGCGATGGATTAGCCTCTCGGAGTCGCTGCAGAGCCAACTCATCTCCCCGGTTAAGTGCTGCACGATATGACTGGATAGTGGCATCAACATCTCGTTGGTGTCTGTATGGTGTATGGTTCATCGTGTGTGACCAACAAGATAGTGGATTCCCCATCCACACCAGGTTGCGAAGACAACGGGTATGAGTGCCAATGGCTCTGCAATAAATACGGCAACTACTGCTATGCCTACACCGCCTAACCCTACGCAGATCGGTGTCCAGGCAAGTATGGTAAGGACCTTTCTCCTCACGCCTTAATTTCCTTAATCAAGTGCTTGGTACGCAGGTACAACGCCTGCAACCCAAGCGTGTCAGACTCACACCGCCGTATCATGGTCGGCATAGCCTTACGTGGGTTAGCCAACACTTCGTTCCACTCATCTGCACTGACGGTCATCTTGTGTACAGCCTCTTGGTTATCCCGATCAGTAGACTCACCGGTTCGTCTAATACGCAGCCAGTCCAGCAGGTGAGCCTGGCTCCGCCTGGAGGTATTCAGGTTAGACTTCAGCGTGTAATACATGTCAATGTGCGGCTTCCGCTGTAGTGGGGGCAGACCCCACTTGAGCAGCCGTGTGTTGATCATGTAGAAGTCGAAGCCCTTCCCATAGTACGTGATCCAGCAGTCCATCGAGGAGAGCAGCTCGGCTGCCTGCTTCACAACTTCCTTATCGTGGCCCGGCTTCGTGATCGCATACGTCACACATCTCTTACCGACTGGCCTGATACTGACACAAAGGATACTATTATAATCACCTTTTAACCCTGTAGCTTCAAGGTCGAATGAAGCTATTGTTCCCGCTGCCTCAGCTAGCCTGAGGAACGTCTGAGCATCAACTTGCACATCATACCCCGCCTCTTAGTATTCTTGAGGGTTTGCTTGGTCTTGCACTGGATCAGGTATAACACATTATCATGTGTGTCACGGAACTCCCAGGTATAGAGTGTTACCTCCCGCTTGCCCAGCTTCGTCGTGAGCCGACTTGCCGGTGGGAGCCCTGACACTGCCATCACGTCAGCTGGTCCGTGGCTCCCAGCTGACCGCCAGGCTGTGTAGCCAAGCATCTTATAGAAGTTGACTACGTCGTACTCCAACTTCCTGCCACGAAGGTAGTTCTTGTTAGGCACTGATCCACCCTATGACTGCACCCATGTACGTACACAGGAGGATACCCACACCAACCCAGATTGAGATCGAGATCCAATTTGCTTTGACATACTCTACCATGACTTCTCCTTCAAAGTGTTGGGGGCAGGCCTAATTGCCTGCCCCACTGCCGTCCCCAGCGTGGGGCTAATACTGATCCACGCCCGCGCCCTTCAAGCTCTTCCCGAGGCCAGCCAGAAAAGCATCAATGTCCTCTGCCTTCCTGTCGCCGCCATGCGGACTGTTCTTGAACTTGCCCGCAACTGTCTTGTTGAAGTTACAAGCCCGGCGCAGCTTAGCTGCCTCCACACCGTTCAACGTGATGGTCACGTTGGGCTTCACAGATGGTGCTGATATAACCGTCATTGCTTCACCTCCCCTCACGTCATGCTGCTAGAGCAAAGTACTCTGCAGGTTTATACTCCTTGTTCCCGCTCTCAGGCGGCAGGATGATGGAGAAATCAGCAGGAAATGGTGTTTCCTGACCAGCGATATTGTATGCACGTTCCACGATCTGTTTGATCTGCTCAAATCGTGCTGGTGTAAGCTCGCTACGTTTACAGTACCACTTCTGTGAGTCGTGCATGCCCCAGCCCCAGCGTAGATATGGGTGCTGGCTGTGTAGGGTGACGGCAGTGGTGTTGAAGATGTCGGCCACCGCGCCCTGCATGGGCTGATCCAACCCCTCTCGCCGCCTGGAGTCACCCTTGCTGAGGAACCGCCTGGGACGACCCATAAATGTCCGTATCAGTGCGGTCTCTTTAACCTCAGTCTCTGTGCGGATCTTCCACGAGTAGTACGCCGGGTCCGACGTTGCCAGTTTGGATAGAGCAACTCGAAGGTCTGTTGCGTTCAGACCGAATTGAGCTGCCGCTTGAGCGGCGTTGCTTCCCGAGCCACCATACCACATCTCATAGCGGCCCTGTTTGGCAAAGACCCGTCGTGGATCATCCTTCCCCTTCCAGTTATATTTCCTCCGCCACGCCTCACTGGACGCGCTCCGATGAGGATCTACGAGATCCGGGGGGAACTCATACCCGAACATGTAGCATACTGTCCAGGTATGAAGGTCGAAGTTGTCGTCAAAGGTTTTCTTTAATAACGTACTTCCTGTTAAGGCTTGAAGGACCCTCGGCTCAATGGCACTCCAATCCCAAGATATACATACTTCGTCTTCGTCAGAGGTAACGATGTCTCGAAGATCACTGGGAAGTTGTGCAAGTGGAGGCTCCGTCGTACTCCATCGACCAGTTTTCTGGGCGTGGATCGCAAAGTTGGGGTATACCCGATCAACAATGTCCTCTCGCTCCACCCCTGCTTTCCAGTACTGCGTCCTCGCCCGCTTCCTCGTGTTCTTGTTTTCCTCACCATAAACTCCCTTACACAATCCGATGATGTAGTTATTAACTACCTGCCAGGTTCCGGCCCAGAGTGCTCTGGCTTCAAGTATCGGGTCAGCTCCTGCATGCACTCTTTCAAGCAGTGAGTAGTGCTTATCGTCTGTCTGGTCGAAGGTGATGTCCTTGCTGGTATCGTACAGAGGTCCCACGTACGACCTGAGTCTAGCGATCGCGTCATCGTTAGTCGTAGCCCTTTTTGTGTCCTTGTTAAGTTGTAGTGGGTAGCCCCGCTCGGTGTAAAGATACGCTTTGAGCTGGTGACCCGAGTTGAGATTGATGGGGTAACCAACCGAGAGTTGGGCAAAGGCCTCCACTTTCTTGATAAGTTGACTGGCTTCATTAAAGACCTCTAGGACACGCTCCGTGTTGACCCTTATACCCTGATCGCTGGCCTCCAGAAGTAATGGGATAAGACTGAGAGACTGTTTCCTATAGATTGCCTCAGCCTGTGGGTCCAGGGCAAGCGCACGAGATAGACTCTCCCAGGCCAGCCCCGTGTCAATAACATCACCGTAGTTGTAGCGGAGCAGGTCAACATCACGAAGATGCTTGAACTTACCATACTTTCCATAGATGCTCCCCAGGAACTCCAGTGTATGTGGCAGCTCACACCACACCACAGCGTGGGCGAGCATGGTATCTTCTATCTGTTTGTAGTCTCTGTGACCCAAGCTAAAGGCGCGGTTGAGACACTTGAGGTCCGCGTGTGCATTGTGGAAAACGCACGGTGTACGTCTGACGGCTCGGGCGAACCTCCAGGCATACCAATCTCTGATAGGTGGGGTACATCCTGCCCAGTCAATCGACAGTACTTCGCAATGGACAGCCAGCGTATCCTGTGTGGGGCTTGGACTACCGGCAATGTCCACGTGAGAACTAGGAAGATCTGCCTTTCTGGTCTCCCCCACTCCCCTTCCGGCTTGTACCCTACTTGTTTCAGCTCCGGCAGACCGGAATGATAATCCCAGGACAAGTAGATCTCGCGTAGCTGGGACGTATTCGGTGTCAACAACGAGGTATTGGCAATGACCGGCGTCGGCGGCATCGAACAGACGTTCGGCATCTTTAGGTATTCGGTCCGTAGGGGCTCGATGTTGAGGTGGCGGTGGAGGATTGGCCCAGCCGGATCGCCTATACTCTCCAATATGTCTCCAGTCGAGATTTGACACCCAAGACATCGCGGGGTCTCGGAAGGTGTCGGCTGTATGGACAGTGGCGAAGCTTGGTCTATGGCTGGGTCTGTGTCCGAGTAGGTAACCTCGCCAGTCCGTGATGGACATGGCCTTGGCGGACGACTCTCCCTCAATGCCTGGTCTCGTGCCAACTCCTGCATGTATCTCTGGTACAAGCTTGGTGTATTTATCGGCATGTCTAAGTGTTAGTGCCCCTTGTATGATGACAGCCTGTACGCTGTCCGGTACCTTACCATATGCCGCTGCACAGTGTGCTGCCGCTGCGTCGCACGTTTCCTCATCAGGGAGGTCATTCGTGTGTCCATACCGACACCGAAGGACATTCCCGACACTGATCTCAGGTCCACGCTTCAGCCCACTAAGCGGTATAAACTGCTCGTTAAGAACCTTCCCAGTTTTACCAACCGCAGGTATACCCAGTCTTTCTTCATCAGCCCCAGGATTCTGGAGCAGGATGAACAACTCGCTATCAGGATGTATCTCATCTGGGACGTATAGCTGACTTGCCTGCTCCAGTGGGCACCCCACGCACGCCGGTGTCTTCCTCTTGGGTCCCGGCACCCATCCCTGCGGAGGCACCCAGTGCTGCTCCTCGAACTCTTGTCGTGTCACCACGCCCCTTCATATAACGCCTGAAGTCCTTGTGTAGGTCGGTAATAATGGCAGCGGCAACCTCAAGGTCTGCATCTACATGCTGTAGTATATCCCAGTCCTCAGCTATCTGTTGGACCAGCTCCTCCTTTGTCTCGATGATCACACCTGAACCCTTTCAGAATAGGCCCTAGAATGCTCACATTTGCCCCCAGAGACACGATCTCCCCCCGACTAAGGGTAACACACAGGCCCAAGACCATCGCCCGTCCTGGGCCAAATGTGTTCGTTTTAGAGGCATGTGTGGCAAAATGCCCCACTTTACCCGGTTGGGTGCGCGCTAAGTCCTCGGGAAGTGTACTCTTGGGTAAATTACTGACCAGCTAGAGCCGAAGCCGTACTAGTTTACGCACTCTCTACCCTCAACACGCCTGTAACCCACACGCCGCCCCCCAACCTCACTACTCTTCATGTCCTAGATAGGCAAAGAAGAAGATCAAACCAAGCACAAGCAACCCGACTATGATTCCAGTCACTTGACTTTCCCCACCGACTGGACGTAGTTATTGGGCTTCCACCCAAGCTTACGCAGTTCAATGGCCTCTTCATCGGTCTTTGCATCCTTGTAGGTACGCTTCCCATCAGGACCAGGATCACTGGAGAAGGTCTCCGTGATAAAGGCCCCCACAGGGTACTGCGTGAACCGCTCAAGCAGTGCCCCCGCATCCACCATCGACCCCACATTCCCCTTCATGTCAGGGAACAGGGCGTTGGCGAGTTGGTTATACAGCCTGAACTCCCGGTCCAGCTTGTGGCTCTTCGTCCGTCCCTCATCTGGTGAGATGAAGAACCCGATGGTCAGCAGCCGCTTGCTGTCTTGGAAGACCTCAGCCTTACAGTTGATGATCCGCCTTCCCTCAGGATGCGCGGGTGTCGGTTCATTCTTGTATCCACTAAACTTTGTCCCTTGTATCTTGTAGAAGTTGGTCGGTACGGTTCTAAATGCGTTGGCTTCTGCTACAGCATCAGCCGACGCCTTGATTGCAAACAGCTCCTCCGGTGAAATAGGAATTGATTCCGGCATTAGTAACCTTTCTACTTCGCATGTTCTTGTATGGTAGTCTTGATCTTCAGCCAGCTTCCCTGGCCCGTCGGTAGCTGAAGATCCTCTGTGATTTGACGGGCTAGCCGTTGCCTGACCACAATGGTTGCGTTCGGGGCAATAATAAGTTTTCTACTAACTGCACCTGGCCCCGTAACCTCCGCTTGAAGGTATCCCACGAAATCAAACCAACCTGCGCTTCCAACTGCCTGTCTTCCAGGAAGATCAGGAGAGATGTAGGTTCGCTGGGTAACAGCATCGACACTGCGATCTGATGGACATACAGCAAGCACATATCTTGCTGTGTTTCGCAAGAGGGCCAACGCATTGTCCATCTCTCGATGGTATTCCCCCCACTCGTTAGATTCTTTAGTAAGCCTGGGTAGTCTGTCACTGCCCAGAACTGAACGCATAACCCATCGGCCAAGAACGGAAACGCTGTCCAGGCCCACCGCCTGGAGGCGCTTTCCTGCATACTCTTTGCAGAAGGCTCGATAATCGTCGTATGACCCATGATTCTCCCCAACATCTCCAAGCTTGAAGCTCTTCGCTGAGGCTGCCCCGTCCTCACCAAGCATGTTGATGAACTTGATAGGCCCCGCCTTACTCTCCTCTGCAAGCAAGTCACCTAGTAGAAACGTCTTACCTGATGCCCGTATGCCGTGGACCATCATGGTGAAGCTGTCCACGACCAGTAGATCTAAGTTGAATTTTTCTCTCATTGTATGTTATCATTGTAGTCCTCGTTGGTATTTAAGAAAGGCAAGCGCGCTCTCCTCGAAGTCCTTGTTTGTCGTGTAAATAAAGTCACTGGTATCGCCAGGCTCCCAAGTGTATAACTCACCATCATCGTCCGCTGTCCGCCCACATTCGGCAATGAACTCCAGTATACTAACCAAGCTCAACTCAGGCTTCTCAAGCCACACATCCCTTAGCAGCTCAGTCAGCTTATACACAGGAGCGATATCTGGTAGTGGCAGCTTCTTGCGTCTCATTCTGGTAGATCCCTCAGCTGTACATACTTGGTCCGCATTAAGTTGGGATCAAGGTTGAACTTCATGCACGCATCAAACATAGGACACCACCCGAAGTTATCTCTGTGTGTGGTGGCAGGAATGGGCTGTACTGTCCCATCCTGTATACCATTGATACGATCAGAGAGCCCCTCAGCCCCTGTGATCCAGAACTGTAACTGCTCTGGGGTATAAAGCCAATACACAGACTCTATGGTGAAGGGATGCCCCACAACGAGGATCAAGCAGCTGTACACAGGTACATCTGGTCCTAAGCTGCGAGCATGCCTCCAGGCTACGTTATACTGCAGGAACTGAGGGTCCCAGTGGTATTCTTCTATGGTGTTGCTACGGTATCGTGCATCCAAAGCTGACTTATACTTGATATCCCCCACACACTCGAACCCAGTAGGCTCAACCCCGCCAAGGTCAGGCCTACACGAGTAGCTCGGGATAGGCTCCTCCACTGCATTGACACTCTGCCAAGCCAGCACAGGAGTGTTACGTGCGAACAGTGGGACGATGCGCCGTATCTCTGCCCTACTTGTAGCATCCGCGTCAGCGGGAAAGATAACCCCTTGCTCTTGGCAATAGGTGAACTGCCTGTCAAACAGGGCCACTGCTTCATCTACTAACGTAATCAGGAACTCCGACTGCGTAAGCAGGTCGCGGTTACCCTGCATGATCGCCTTGTGTACGATCTCCGCTGCCCTCGCTATGGCATTCCCACGCAGCCGTGGAACGAGCGAGCGGTGGGCTTGCTGCAGCTCCCACCTCTCGACATACTGTAGCTGGCCCAGTATGTCGCAGCGACCAAATTGTTTCTGCATACTGGGTGAGCGCAGTATGCGTAATTCAGCTGGCATTTTCTCGTGTCTCCAACTGTTGAGAGCCAGAAATTGACCCCCTGTTCCAAAGTGTTGCAAAAAAGACACAGGTGTTGCATTTTTGACACACCACGCTCTGACCCCCTCTCTAATAAAGTGTATCATTTATACCACAAAGTGTGTCATAAAAGACACAGTTGTTGCATAAATCACACACTATGGAACGATCCACGATTTCCAGACTCATAACAGGTGAGAGCTATGCTCGCCTCACGGCGAGCCTACTTCTACTAGTGTACTAACACAGTAGTACCAGTCACCTAGGTCAGGTGGTTTCTCCTTCCACTCCTTACCCTCAGATCCATCCTCATTAGGAGGACTATGCATGGTAACCTCGTAGTCCTTCATCCCCTTCTCAACCTCCTCCTTCGCAGTCGCACAATCGATAGACGTATCGAAGACTCGTAGTGGGTAACGGTTTAGTGTCGTCTCACCCGCAGGGGCGCTTACCACGATTGCTGCCCACAACACATAGACGACGATGTTCATGGCCATACCTCCATGCAAGCATCTTCACTAGGAGAACTCGATGGTTCGTGTTCTTTCTGCGGAGGATTACATCTCCGTCTCGCGGCCCCAACTGACTTGGCTAATTCCCTCGTACGTTCCATATCCAGGCATCGTTTTGCTAATTGGTGAGCCAAAAGCTGGGAAGAGTTTCTTAGGATTGCAGGTAGCGATGTGTATAGCATCTGGTACACCCTTTCTAGGACAGCCAGTCGCTGCAGCATCAGTTCTGTACCTCCAGCTCGACACCAGCGAGACAGTATGGCGACAGCGCCTAACTGATTTACGGTCTTCCGGTGCCCATCTCCATCCAAACCTACACTTTGTTCATCCTGATGATCAACCGACACGTGTCAACATCCTCTCCAGTGAGACCAGGCAGTTCCTCCACCAGGCTATGAATGAGTGCGAGCCCAAGCTCGTAGTGATTGACGTGCTAAGAGAGCTTCACAGTGGCGACGAGCAAGATTCCACTGCCATGAAGCTGGTAGGCGATGCAATAGCGTCCACCTTTCAAGGGCGGACAGTACTGCTAATTCACCACACACACAAGCTTTATGAAGGGTATGGTGCACCCAACCCCATGAATGCTGCACGTGGGTCCAGTTATACTTCAGGTAAGGCAGATGCAATTTGGCTCCTTCACGGTACTGTCCTAACCATTGTCTCACGCTTCCACCACACTGAGAAGCATGCGCTAAAGTGGGAATCGAATGGGTTGTGGAGCTTCCCTCAGCTTCGCTCCGCGCCTCGTCATTAACCGCCTGAACCGCACCAGCATTCGGTGCGCCGAGGTCTTGCTGCACTTGAGTCGAGCAGCAACCTCAGTGAGGCTCAGCTCGTCCACGTAGTACCACTGCCCTACCAATCGTAGGGTTCGGGGCATGCGTGCCATGAGCGCCTGTATAAGCGCAGCGCTTTCCTCAGCAGCCTCCGCTTCCCAGGGTCGTGAGTCAATATATGCCTCTTCATATCCATTGTCTGTTAGCTCTGCCCGCTCTCCACGATCCATGAGGTCCTCCGAGGTGCTCAACCTATGGAGGTACCTATAGACCCTATTCCTAACACTACGCCAGACGTACTCATTCCAGGACTTTATCGTGTACTTGCGCGCAGCATCTCTGATCCCAAGCCAGCAGTCTGTATACAGCATATCGATAATATCGTAGCTTACCATAGGAAATAGATGGAGTAGGCCCTTCACGACACGTGCACGGCTGGCCTCGAACTTCTCTGCGAGTTGTTCCTCTTCTTGTATAGACATAACACATACATCACTCACGTGGGGTGGGCCACTGGAGTATGGCCCACCCACTGCTCCAGCTAGTCACCTGAAGCGACATCCTCCGCTCCTTCGACGAAGTGGTCCCAGGCTGCCTTGGCATGTTTATCAAACTTGATCGACACGCCGTCTTCGAGTGTCACGAGACACCCGTCGTTGGCTTCTTTGACTACCTTAATGACCCTGTTCTCATCGAACACGACTCTACCTATACGTACCATTTCTATCACCTCCTTCCGTGTTGGACTCACTACTCCCAGAGCTTGAGGGATGGTATTCTAATAACTTTGTCTCCTGTTTCAAGGAGTGAGGTATCACCGGTGTCGCTCCCCCACCAGGCGGCGCAGGTAAAGCACAAGTCTTGGTCAATCTGAGGGTATCTGACGATCCCTCCAGGATCTTCCTCATAATCGTCAACTCGTACTCCCCAATGTAAGCATGAGTCACACTGGCTATGGCCCGTCTCAGCTTCTTTATCTTGCCTACTCGCCAAGCTATCGATTTCTTGATTTTTTTTTAGCGAGGCTGGTAGGTGCTCAAGGTCGCCGCGTGTCAGCTCACGATCCTTCCGTGTATGGTAGTCCTCCCAGAACTTGTCACCTTGTGTATTAGGTGTAGACACGCTATGTCGCTTATCTGTTGTATGCCATCCGCCATACCCACAGTATGACGACGGGGTAATGTAAGTACTATATCCGTATAGGTTGAAGTCACCCTCCTCCCACAGCCTGAACTCGTGTACGGAGTAGAGCGAGCGTGGCTTCGTACTGAAGGTGAAATGCTCTTGACACCCGGCCATAGCAAGGGCATCCTCGATCCACATACCCACTGAGGCCCATACGACACCTAAACAGTTCTCTAGTGTTCCAACCCCGCATACAACTAGGTCACTAGTTGCACCACGACCCAACCACGTAGTATTAGGCTGTTCAATGTCAATGTACGTTACAGTTCCGCTTGCTGAAAGGTCTCTGATCGGCCGTTTCTCGTTGATATGTGCAAAGATATGCTGAGAATCACAGGTAAACTCCCGCTTAAACTGGTGGTTTAGCTGTTCATGGTCGAACACGAAACCATTATGTGCACCAATGATCCTCCCGATGTGGAATGGGTGCGCATTCTCTACTGTGATTGCTCCAGTTGTAGCCTTCCGCGTGTGACCAAGTACATTTGGAGCGAGGAATGAGCGTATCTTACAGGTCTTCTTGATAGAACCTATATTCTTCCGTATGGTGGGCAGCTCCTTGGTTACCCACGAGGCTACACCCCAGCTGTCATCCCCACGTCGCTCGGCATTGAAGGCCAGTACTGCGGCGAGCGTGTGCAGCTCGATGTCCTCCAGTGCTTTCTCACTTAGACTCCAACCAAATAAACCACACATCAGCTGTGTCCCTCCCAGAAGTCTTCAGCTATAGTATGCTTCTTGGCCCACTTCCTGCGGTCTGCCAGCCAGTCACGCACCGCAGCATTTGGAGCTAGGGTGTGTAATAGACTATAACTTGACTCAATATAGGCGGCTGGTAGTTGCTTATACTTCTTGCCTACAATCTGGAGAGTAGGCTCCTCCAGCTCCTTACATCGCTCCACCACCTTTGGCATAGTACTGTGCTTTGCATACTCACACAATCCAGCTAATAGGATACCCCAGTTGATGATATTATCTGCGAGTACGGTTCCCGGCGGCATGCGGAACTCTATAGTTCCACGATGTACAAACGAGTGTACATTAGTTCCTCGATATCTATCGGCACGTCCACTACCGTGTTTATTCTGCTTTGCCTCATTGACGCTGCGAGATGTATGATATCCATACAACTTATCTAGGATATACTTACGATACAGCAATGTGCGCCTGCGGTCTGTATCTCCCGGCCCCATACAGCTCTCAGCATCGTGCAGGCCAAGTAGGTACTGTGGCGCCCAGAACCGACAGTATTGTTCAGACCATGCCCTAAAACTCGGTATGATACTGTAAAGACCGGCCTCAACACATGCTACAACACGTAGGAGCTTAGCGAGATCGAAGTACCCAAAGTCACGACAGTCTACGTGTATATGACATCCCGCGCTACTAGTAATATATGCCTTAGCTGCAGCCAGGCCTGCGCACAGGTTTGTCATTTGCTCAACAAGTAGGTCACCACCTGCAGGGTGTGTATTGAACTCAATACCGCCGCTTGGCAAACTCCCATCACTCACGGCTGAGATATTCCATGCCTCCATGATAGTGCACATTGTACTGTATGAAACAGTATTTATATTGAAGCCACAGACTTCGACCTCGGCAGCAACAAGGCGTGGTATAGGATTCCTTACACAGTCCGTTGGACCAGGAACATAACGCAGGAGGTTGACTTTTCTTCGTATACGCAGTCCTTCAGCAGACCTTGAGCCAGGTGCATGGAAACAGCACTCACACTCCTTACCCCCACCACACTTGTTACAGATCCTTTCAATGTTAGCATATATCATACCACATCCATTACACGCTATGCACCGGCAGCAGTTCGCGCAGCCGTGACAGGCACCACAGGTGCGTAGTGGGGTCACCTGCATACAGCCAGGACAGTGGGTACAGCGGCAACACTTGATACAAAGACCACATTCATGGCTCGTAGCCTTAAGCACTTTATCCATGCAGCCGTGACAGAGCCTATCTACCTCGGCGTTATAGACCAGCATAGCTCGACCTGTAACCGGTATATCTACTTCAATCTCTAAGGTGTATACATTCATGCATCAAGCTCAGACGACGTGAAGCCTGCCTCTGGTGTAAAAGTTCCTTCAACTGACTCGACCATACGTGTTACTGCGGACCGTGCCCGCCCACTTACGGAGATGAGTGCACCCTGCCCACGTGGGAGCAGAGTTGGTCTTACAATGTGTCTACATGGACGTGCCGGACGTGGTTCAAGGAATAGACCACCCCAAAGCCTTGCCCCATCACGTAGTAAAATACCGTGACTATCTGAACACCGCACTTTTATGACAGGCGGGACATATTCGAGTGAGTAGCGTGTTGCTGGCTGTAGAATGTTCGTGTTCAAGAATGTTATAACATCTTGTGCGTGTCCCTCATTGAAGCTGTTAAGGAAGTGGGTTATGACGTTAACCTTTCCAGTAGTGATGCTGTAGCTTCCACCGAGGTACTGCAAGATGAACAGTGTTAAGCTGGCGGATGTGTCCATGACATTGATAGAGTCATTTGTGCTCATATAGCTTCCCTCAGAGATTCCCAGCTTTCCACGAAGAAAAGGTGAGGCCTCAACCTTGCGTCGTATATCAATGACCCAGTGTGTATGGTTGAGCTTAGTCATAGTATGGTACCCCACTCATCTTTAATTGATCCATTGTTGCTCGTACAGTAAATAGAACTTCCTCACAGAATACTGGCGTACAAGTTTGACCAATGCTGTGTACGGTAAGTATCAGCGATGTAAACAAGACCGCTTCAACATCGATATTATGTATGATGCGTATCGCTAAAGCCTGCATGTGTTGTATTGATGAATAATAGAACACAACGTATGGCGTATTCCCAGTATATGGAAACTCGTCGGTGGTAAGTGTTGGGCATACATCCACTCTGTTACTTCTATTCCACTCGAAGTTGTTATAGTGATCTAGGATTTCGTGGCGGTCCATTTCATTGTAGCATGGGAGTCTTCTCACTAGCTCAAAGAATGGGTCACCAGGCTCGAAGATAATCAATGTTGACTCTGCCAGCTTCATCAACTTATGACCCTCTCTAATGCATCAATCAGCTTACTTTTGAACCGCTTCATCATCTCTGGGATGTCGCTCTTGCTACATTCAGCGATGGCGTTAAGTACTGTTACATTGTCGTATAGCCTACGCAACTTAGTTGCTGAGAGGGTCAGATGTAGAAGCCTGACCTCCCACCAGGTCAGCTCAATTACATACCTGGAAAATATCTTTTTCCCTTGTGTTTTCGTGGGTTTAGACACGTCTTAGCCTATAAAACATGGAACGGTTGCCCCCATTTATGACTCTATAGTAGTATATACTCTACTCTAGCCCAAGGGGCAGGTGTGTAAACATACTACTCCTTACAACTCTTGGCCTTGTTAAACGTGTCGATGTCTGTGGCAAGGACATAGAGTCTGGTGGCGAGCTTTCTATACTCTGTGTCGGTGGGGTCGTAGATTCCTTGCTGAAGCCCATATGCCACGCGCCGCATGTGTATAGTCAAGTCGTTGATCTCTACCTCTGACTTAGGCTTGGCTTTTGGAGTGTCCGGCTGGGCAACCTTCTGCGTCATATCAGTCCTTCCCAAGCTGAGTAGCCAGCACAATGACAAGTATGCCAGCACCAAGCAGGATAACGAGACCAAATCCATGAGCCACCACTCTACCACCCCAGTCCCGGCTTAAACTCGAAGCCATAGTCTACGGCAAGGTCCTGTATATCACGCTTGAACTTGGGCAGCGTCTTAGCGAGGTCAATATGCTCGACCTCCTGCCTATCAAGCAACTCTGCACTCACTGTAGAGCTTAGTGTCTGGATTGTGATGTTGATCAGCTTCATCTATACACTCCTTTGGCTCAACCATCTCAACGAAGGCTGCAATCTTCTCACGTGTCCACCTGTGTGTATCATTTAGGTGGGTAAAGATTTTGTACCACTTTAGTACGGATACGTGATATTTCTGGTGTACGTTGCACGCTGGGCATTCACCAGGATTTCTCACCCACGGCCATATTAAGCTGGTCTCTGCCCAGTGTAGATGAGGATATCCTATACCTACGAGCCCAGCTTCAAGAGCACATAGACCATTATTCAAACCATGATACCGTTGTGGTGCAGTCATAGCACCAAGCCTGATTGCTTCACTCAGCTTCATTTTGTACCTCCACGCATACAAAGACCTCTTGGCTCTGCCTATCTATCGCCACATGCTTTAGTACACCATTCCGTATACTTGACACTAGCTCGTGTTGTTCGGCGCGTGTGCTGTCAACGGGTATGAGAATAGTCTTGGTCATGGGTACTATGCCTTTTTCATCATTATGTTATTTAGTAAAGACAAACTCTATCCCTAACTTCTTACCTAGCTCTATAAGCTCTGACTCTCGCCTCTCCTGTGTTAGAGTCACAGAGTCATTTACAGCATAGGCTTCAACTAGAGTATGTGAGTTCTTGATATATGGCTCGACACGTATGTCTTCGATTTCCTCAAGCGTCTTGAGCTCCAATATGACATTCTCGTGTATCCCAAGTGTACGAGCTACGAAGCCAAAACAGCACATCTTTCCATCGGAACCACGATAGAGATAGCTCTCCTCCATACCCTCACCATGTAGCCATGTAGGGCGGTCAACCTTGACTGTCAGTAGCTCGTTATTCACCGACGTATCTCCCTTACCAAGCTGTTTAACACCGCAGTATTGACTGCCATAGCATCGGCCAGCGCATTCAAGCGAATCAGGAGCAAAAGTCTCTCATCCCTGGTCAAGCCCTTGTTCAGATTTGCCCCCAGAACGCCCAAATTTGGCTTCTGGGCGGTCTTTGTGGCCCGTCTCGACCCTTGCCTCAAGTTTGCCCTGCGCCTCTCCTGAGCCCGTTTTGTTCGTTTTGGGTGGTGTCTCATTTTTGACACAGTTCAGCCTTCCGGCTGCAACCAGTCTGACATTGATCCTGTGAAGTCTCTACATGCAGGCGAGGTAAGCGGAAGAGGGTGCTTGGCCAGACATACTGTATGTAAGGGCGCATACTCCAGATTGAGGTTTGCACACCCCTGACAGAGTGCATGCTCTTTGGACACAGCATCAAACACTTCGCTGATATCGTCAATATCCATGTTTAGTCCCTTTTCACATACGTCATGATGGCCAGCGCTATGAGGCTTGCCAGTAGGAAGAACTCAAAGTGTTTCATTATTCCTCAATTCATCTGCCTCGTAAACTGCTAACACCTTGCTGGTCCGCCAGTCATCAAACAAAGCGTACGTTCCAGGGCGCACATACATGCTTAGAGAGTAGCGAGTCTGACCTATTGCATTGAATGTGCTCTCTGCGTTGCTAGCTTCAACCTTAGTGATAGCAAACCGTCCATTCTCGGCACGTATGCTGTAGGTCGAGTTTATGGTTCTAATCATTATCACCGCTATAATCCTTTCCTAGTGTTAGGGGTATATGCTCAGTAACTATAACATCGGTTGTAGCCTCAGCAATCATCGCTAATACCTCTCCATAACTGGAAGCATACTTAGGGCTCCAGCCCTCTAATTTCCAATCATACCAGACGATGTACTTCTGTCCATTCAGTGGCGTGACTATCATGTCGTCCGCAGTCTCCCTATGTACCTTGTTCCATGCTTGGCAACCATGCGCCTGTTTAGGTCCAGGGCTGTAGGTGTCCTGCTGCTTGCGAGCTCCTGGTACACCATGGTCTTAGTCTCACCACTTACCACAGGCAGCGGAGTATAGTTCGGCCATGCCGTCCCCGACCGTCCCAAGCGTGGTGAAATCTGAACCGGCAGGAGCCTTTGACTTGGCTTCCTGGTGTTTAGGACTCGCAGGGCCATGATCGTCGCTCCTAGGTCAATTCTGTTCGTTCTAGGGCCACTCCTGAGTTGATTCGGGGCTGCAAGTTTCCTCACAGCCCCTAGGTCAAACCAGGCTCAGGTTTCTTCGCCTGCGCTCAGCTCATCCTCCGTCGGTTCAGGCTGGATCGCTTCCAGACCGTACCGCTCTCGGATGCCGTTGAACGCTGAGAGAGGGATTGCCAGCCCTGTGAGTACGTTGCCGTTGACTCCCATGAGAGCTGGCTTGCCCTCTAGCTCAATCCCGAAGTCTTTGCGGTTGACCCCCGTCGCCCCGTAGTTGAGGCTGATAGAGCCCTTCTCGACATTGACCGTCGGGTTGGCAATGAACGTGTGAGAGATGCCGTTGTAGGTCACGCGGACCTCAGCGGTCAGAGGGAGTTCAGCCCCCCGCATCTCCTCCAGCGCGACTTCCTTCATGGCACTCTTCGCCATCTGCGCCGGAGTCCGTTCCTTGCCACGACCAGTTGCTTTGACGAGTGCCATAGGACACCTCAAGCATTCTGGTAGGGGATGGAGGTTAATGTTGCCCCATCCGCCAGGCCCCCCTACCGTTGGCCAGGCGGGGAGGTGTTGAAACCGAAGCGAACTCAAAGCAGGACTCGTGCCAAACTTGTAAGTTGTTGATTTTCCAGGGCTGACAAGAAGCGTGCCACGTCAAATGTAGGTTGAACCAGACACCAGTTGATTAGACTGGGGTTAGAATTGAGTGAGATCAACAGCTTAGCTCTGTGGCAGAAATGAGACAGGGTGTGTGATTTAGGACACACGTTGCACAGGCGTCATTAGATTAATGAGTGCAAGAGTGATGCCAATGACACATGTGGTACAAAGGAGACACCATGAGGGTCACAGGAAGGGTACCTCTACCAGGCACACCCCTTGCTATAGCAAAGAATATGCCAATGTTTTCCACAGCTTACCCACAGTTTGTCCACCCCCAGGCCAGGGGGTAGGCTTGTGTCAGGTACTTGTTAGTGGCCAGGGCGTGGGCCATGTTAAACCATCTCCAGTGCCTTATATTACGCGGGGTTATAGCATGCACGCTTTGAAGCTTCTCCTCGCTTGGCTCTACACGGGGGTCCCACTTTGGCTAGGAAAACTGCACTCAAAAAGAGACTAGCGCCATCCGTGGGGGATCTCTCCGCTGAGGAGGCAATCGAGGACATCGGGGGCCTCGACCCAGGCGAGCTCCCAGACAAGGGCCGTGACCACAACCCTGGGCGAGCCATCTACCGCCGCCAGCTCGACAAGTTCGCCAAGCTCGAAGACAAGGACAAGCACAGCGCCCTCCGCCAAACCTGGAAAGAGGTTGCTATGGGCGCAGCCACCCGCGCCAAGCTCTTCGTCTCCACCTGCGCACCCAAGGACTTCGGCAAGCTCTATCAACTCATCATGTCTGGTGCCGTCAGCATCGACAAGGCCTTCCCCCCCAGGGAGCACACGCCGGGCCCGGCCTTCGTCGTCAACCTGTTTGGCTCCCTCGGCCAGCGCGCAGCAGCCATCGCCGTCCCGCCCACCCCCACCAATGTCATTGACTTGAAAGAGGAGAATCAGGTATGGCAAACTTCAGAGCAGACGACGACGGCATCCTCGTTGCCGACCAGCACGGAGACCTCACCTACCACGAAGCCAGAAGCCTCGCCGTCACCGACTGCCTCGAAGCCATCGAGTCCGCCGTCTGGGGCCTCGTAGACGACATCGAGTACATCGCTGACGCCGAAGCTGATGACCCCAGTGACCCCAAGGAGACAGCATGACCACATTCAAAGCTCTCATCGTCCAGTTCGTCCACTATGTCGCTGACCCCAAGTTTGGTGTCGGCTACGTGCTCGGTGTCTGCACAGTCCTAATCTACCTCCTGGTGTTCTGATGGTTACCTGGGTCCTCTGGATGGTCTTTGTCTCCGGTGGCGAGGTGTTCTCAGTCCCACTCGACCGCTACTCCAGCTATGAGCAGTGTGATCTGGCTCGCAATGATGCTGATGCCAGCGAGCCCAACGCCGCCTACCTCTGTATACAGTCCAAGCCTGTTGGTAAGGAACTCTGATGAGTGACTTCAATCAGTACATGGACGAGGTCCACACCTACCTCCAGAAGGTCAAGCGTGGTCGTCGTGTCCCTAAAGGTGATAAGGACCTGCCCAGCACCAGTCCCGAGGCCGACCGCCTCAAACAGATGCTGCAGTACCAGTCACCCATCCCGGCTATGGGCCTGCCCACCCGCCCCGAATCTCCAGTGACCTATGGAGCCCCTGTGGAGCCTCCACGCGGGTTCAAGGGAGAGTGGGTGGCACCGACACAGCCACACGCTCCGGCCAGGCCCAACGAGCCTGCCCCACGCTTCTCAGACCAGCGGATCAAAGGTGAGCCAACCAAGTTTGAACGCTTCCTCAAGCAAGTGGGTGATGTTGCTGGTGACCCACGCAATGCCTGGATCGGTATGGGACCAATGACTGCTGTCCGGCCATTTGGTTGGGGTGCTGAAGTTCTCCGCCGCTACGCCCTACGCGGGAAGAACTATAAAGACCTCAATCGAGAGTTGACCAACCGGGTGGTATCACCCAGTGCACGAAACAAGATTGTTGGTGATTTTCGAGCAGCAACAGACATCGCTGCACCGGGAGAGAGATTAAACCCACGTTATCTGCAAAAGGATGCAATGAGTAATGCAGGTGACTGGCTTCAGCACTGGGGAACACGCAGTAAGTCTCTAGCTGGCGAAGCCCAAACGCTGGACTACGAGCCAATCCTTGCAGAGTTAGCTACGAAACAGCCACAGTACTATGGCCCTATCGCCCCAGGTCAGTTCCACCTTGGTACAGCTATCAATGCAGCCAAAGCCGGAGCCTTCGACATCAGGAAGGCCCACTACCCAGACCTACCACCTGTGTCCGATGCTGAGTACTACAAAGCTTTCCCGATAGAGAGGTCATCTCTCACGTCTGCCGAACACCGTGAAGTATCAAGGGCTATGGACCTCCTAAACCAGTTAGGCAGGTCCACCAACCCACGCCCCAACGTCCGTCGTCCACGCCAGTAGCTTATGCCCTTCTCACCCTTTGACAAGCGTGACTTCATCAAACTAGTCGAGCGTGTGTTCGGGTTTCGTCCTGGTTCAGTAGCAGGTAGTCCAACGACTCAGTTCCTTCGTGGTGATGGTCAGTGGCAGGTACCTACAGGTAGTGGCCCCTCAGCTAGCAACAGTGTTGTCAGCGAGACAAGCTTTGGTCAGGCCTCTGCTGTAGGCTCAGCCAGTGCCTACAGCCGCGGTGATCATACGCATGGCAGTCCCACCAACCCTGTCACAGCACATGAAGCAAGTGGTGACCCCCATGCTGGGTATAGGCTAGAGAGTGCACCCATTGGCACCACAGACCTATCTGACAACTCAGTAACTTATGCAAAGATCCAGGATGTCTCTGCTGGTGACAAGCTACTCGGCAGGATCAGTGGTGCGGGTGACGCCGAGGAAATCGCATGTACCGCCGCAGGACGAGCCATTATTGATGATGCCGACGCTACGGCTCAGCGTACAACGCTTGGACTTGGCGCTCTCGCCACGCTTGCTACCGTCGGTACATCACAGATCGACAACGACGCCGTTACGTATGCTAAGATTCAAAACATCTCTGCGACCTCACGGTTCCTGGGGCGCATCACGGCTGGGGCTGGCGATACCGAGGAACTGACCGGGACACAGGCCACGACCCTCCTTGATAACTTTACTACGTCGCTCAAGGGTACAGTTCCAGGCTCAGGTGGTGGTACGACAAACTTCCTTCGTGCCGATGGCTCGTGGGCTGCACCTCCAGGCGGGAGTGGATACGCCACCGTTGAGGATGAGGGCACACCACTCACCCAGCGCACTACGATCAATTTTGTTGGGGCTGGAGTGACGGCATCGGACAGCGGCGGGAAAACACAAGTCTCCATACCAGGTGGAGCGGGCGCAAGCTGGACGACCTATGAGGCTGACCTTGGCGCGGCTGGTTCCGAGTCCTGGCGTGGCAGATTCACGATTACTGATGCCGCGATCAGTCCATCCAGTAAAGTCATCATTCAACAAGCCCCAGGTCCGTACACTGGAAAGGGTACCCGCGCTGACGAAGCTGAGATGGACCCACTATGGTGCGTGGCCGAGCCGGGTAGTGGACAGGCGACGGTTTACTGGCGAACACATGGCTATCTAGCCCATACCCTTAGAAGAATCAATGGAAACCAGCCCATTGACACAGCAGCCAACCGTCCGATTCAACCCGACTATAACGTAGACACAGTACAAACCATCCTCGGCAGGGTCCGTGGCAACGTCAAATTTAACTATACGGTGGCGTAATGGCGATCATCGAAGGCGGAGCATCCGGGTCACTTGTTGATGTCGGCTCCGCGACAAAAGCGGGGCGTGTCGAGACTCGGCCAACCGACGTAGGCTCACTCGGCGCGTACCAAATCTGTTACGTGAGCGGAACAATGGCAGCAGGACTCGCTGGGGGCGCGACGATCTTTTCATGTCGCTGGGGCGATTCGACCCGCAGTATGGTTGTGAGGCGTGTGTCATTCCTGGCCCAAAACGCTGGAACAGCCTTTACTGCTGGTCTCTGTCTATTTGACATGATCGCGGCAAGGGCCTTTACCGCCAGCGATAGTAGTGGGACAGCGGTCACCTTGACTGGCAACCAGGGTAAGAAGCGTACATCGTTTGGCTCGTCCCTCGTAACCGACATGCGCGGGTCCTCAACTGCTGCGCTCACGGTAGGAACTCGGACGCTTGATACCCTCGCCATGTCTACAATCTTCGGCGCGGTCCACGCCACCTCGACTAACTATTTAATGGTTCCAAGCAACAACCCAACAGTAACAGGAACACTAGCAGCAGCAACAGCTACAGGCGGTGCTCGCGGCGTAGACTTTTGGTATCCCGAATCTGCAATGTCCTGGCCGCTCGTCTTTGTCCAGAACGAAGGTTTCATCATCCGTGCAACCGTCCCAGCAACTGGCACGTGGCGGTTTGCCGTCGAGGTTGAATGGGTCGAGATCGTCGCAACTGGTGGATATAACTAATGGAGACACGGTAATGGCACTGGTGCAAGCGAGTAGTACAGCTTGGTCTACAGCATCGGGTGGTGTAGACATTGTACAGTTGTTAGATGTATGGAACTCTGTTCTGCTCTACAACCGCTCGGCAACGCAAGAGTTATTCTATCGAGCGGATGGGGTTGACCCTATTACAAATGGAGACAACTCAAAAATCTGTCTTCCTGGCGAAATAGTCGTTGTAAACATGCTTTCACCAAGCACCCCAGAGGTTAGGATTATCTCTTCGTTAGGTATACCTTATGGTGTGGAGGGTTTTACATGAAACGTCTGCTTACCGTTCTTCCGACTGAACTAGTTTTGTCTAGTACAGCTTCGAACAGTGTTATGAGTCTGTGCGAAACCTTCAATTCAGTTGTGCCGTGTATAAAGATCCTGTTAAACCGGACTTCAACGCCGGAACAGACACCCGCCGTATTCCTCTATAAAATTGAGGCGAGTGACGGGCGTATTTGGCGTCAGCACATCACATTCGACAATCCAAGTAACCCAAAGATGACATTTGAGGTTGTCGATCCTTGGCGTTTAAGTGAGTTTTCCAACCAACGCAACGTGCGAAATGCGTTTGTGAATCTAGTTGCGGCATACCCAGCGTTAGAGAAGATAGTGTACGACTTCTACGTAGTTTAGTAATGCCCGTCACCCGTGACCGCAGCCTTGCCGCTGCCCTCAACGAAGCTGGAGAGAGCAGCCTGTGGCGCTGGGATAAACTCCAAGCCCAGGAACTCTTCCTGACTGCTCCTGAGCCATTCACCTGCTTCTCTGGTGGCTTCGGGTCAGGCAAGACCACAGCTCTCTGCGCGAAGGTCATCCTGTTGATGACCGCGATACCCAACAATCTTGGCTATCTCGGACGCCTCGATGGGAAATCCCTTCGCCACTCCACGCTCCTCTCGCTCCTGGATATGCTCCCCCGCGAGTACATCCGTAAGCACAACGAACAGAACGGCTTCATCCAATTACACAATGAGGTTGGAGGCAGTAAGCTGGTCTATGGCGACTTTAAGGATATCAACGACCTCAAGAATATCCCGCTTGGCTTCTACGCCATCGACCAAATGGAGGAGGTACCGTCTAGAGTATGGGAGTATCTGGCTGGCCGTATTCGCAGACGCACCCCTGTCCTCACAGATGGTGGACAGCGCCAATACTATGTTGAAGGATCATGCCCAGCCAATTCTCTGGACTCTCGCCACTACTCGCGGGCTGGCTCGATTGCAGCTCGACGGTGTCTCCTGTGTGGTGCGGGTCTCCCCGCTTTCTCGGACGAAACTACAGGTGATGCTAAGACCCCGCCATGGGATCTCATCGTCCACAAGCGCTACGGCTTCGGAGTCTGTAACCCCGAGGGACCCAGTCACTGGATTTATCAAACCTTCTGGGGACTACCTGGCGCACATGGAGACAGCGTTGGAAAGGTCGATGCAGAGACTGGAGCGCGCTACCAAGGCTTCCATGCGACGATCTACGACGGCCTCCGCGCAGGCTTCATCGACCGTGAATATGTCGGCAACCTCGAAACCCTCTACCGAGACAAGCCCACTATGTGGGATCGATATATGCTCGGAAAGTGGGTTGAGGCCGAAGGACTGGTCTACCCCGGCTGGTCCCGCTCGACACACACCTTCGATTACCGTGCAAGCCGATGGGACGACGGTCGTGGTGTCGTCCGGCCAGGCGGCTACCTCTTTGAGTACATCGACCACGGCCTCACCGCCGCCACAGCCGTGGGCTGGATCTATTCTGAGCACTGCACGTGCGGCTGTAACAAGAGCAACTTCTACATTGTGGACGAGCATTACGA
>Ga0187893_10004122_pt1 | contig 28191 bp, 24 predicted proteins | sample MA1701074metaG_FD_139574 | JGI IMG/M metagenome (GOLD analysis project Ga0187893, IMG submission 139574) | White microbial mat communities from a basaltic lava cave in the Kipuka Kanohina Cave System on the Island of Hawaii, USA - MA170107-4 metaG ... | reverse complement strand
TGGCGCATGGCGGTCGACGTCAACGTGAACGGCCCCTTCTACTGTCTGTATTACTTCTGTCCGCGCATGGCCGCGGGCGGCGGCGGGCGCGTCGTCACCGTCTCGTCCGGCGCCGCGGTGACCCCGTCGTTCGGACGGGCCAGCTACACCGCGACCAAGCTGGCGCTCGAGGGCATGAGCCAAGCGCTGGCGCACGACCTGGCCGGCCGAGTCGCGGTGAACTGTATCCGCATCGACGTGCCGATCTGGACCGAAGGGTTCGATGCCACGCTCCCCGCGGAATTCGACACCTCGTCCTTCGAGGACGCGGTCATCATGACCGACGCGGTGCTGTGGCTGGCGAAACAGGACCTCTCGTACAGCGGCCACGTGCTGACGCTCGGCGAGCTGCGCGAGCGCGGCGTGCTGCGCGCCGCGACGCGCGCCGGGCGCGGGTGAGCTGAACGTGGCCGATCCGTCGCTGCGCACACTGCTCGACGTCGCCGTCGACGCCGCCCGGGCGGGCGGCGCCCGTACGCTGCCGTACTTCAATGCTGGCGTGGCGGTCGAGTGGAAGGACGACGGGTCGCCGCTCACCAACGCCGACCGCGAATCGGAACGCGCCATCCGCGAGATCGTCGGACGGGTCTTTCCCGACCACGGGATCCTCGGCGAGGAGGAAGGCGAGACGCGTGGTGCCGCGCCCTACCGCTGGATCATCGATCCGCTCGATGGCACGCGGAGCTTCGTGCGCGGCGTGCCGCTCTACGGCACGCTCGTCGGCGTCGAGCGCCAGGGCGAACCGGTCGTGGGCGTCGTCTACCTCCCCGCGCTGGACGAGCTGGTCGCAGCGGCCCAGGGACTGGGCTGCACGTGGAACGGCCGTCCCTGCCGCGTCTCCGGCGTCGAGCGGCTTGACGCTGCGCTCGTCGCGACGACCGACGAGCGCACGGCCCGGCGTCGTTCGGGCGCGTACCTGCGGCTTGCCGACGCCACGGCGCTGCAGCGCACCTGGGCCGACTGTTACGCCTACGTACTGGTGGCGACGGGGCGCGCCGAAGTGGCGCTCGACCCGATCATGAACGTGTGGGACTGCGCCGCGCTGCTCCCCATCATCGAAGAAGCCGGGGGCCGCTTCACCGACTGGCGCGGGCGTCGCACGATCGACGGCGGAGAGGCCGTCGCCACCAACGGCCTGCTCCACGCGCGCGTGCTGGCAATCCTCGCCGAGCCGTAGACCGCTCGCACCCTCGCGCGCTTCGCCCGCCTACGCCGTCGCCTTGATGCCGTACAGCTTGGCGGCGTTGCCGTAGGTGATCTGACGCCGCTCCGCGGTGGGCACGCCCTCGAACATCTTCGTGACCGTGCGACGCGAATCCGGCCAGTCGCAGCCGTGGTGCGGGTAGTCGGTCGACCACATGACGTTGTCGATGCCGATCGTGTGCCGGTTCTGCACGCCGTAGCGGTCGAGCACGAAGGTGAACATCCAGTTCGAGCGGATGTAGTCGCTCGGCAGGTTCTTCTTGAGCTTGATCTTCGCCCAGTGCCGATTGCGCTCGTAGCGGTCGTCCATCTGTTCGGCGTAGTACGGGATCCACCCGATGCCCGCTTCGACCGACACGAACTTCAGGTCGGGGAACCGGTCGTGGACGCCGGTGAGGATGATCTCGCCGAGGAGCAGCGGCATCGTATCGAGGCCGGCGCCCGAAAGCGTCGAGACCTGGCGGCCACCGGTGCCGGTACCCGAGGCGGCCTTCGCCTTGTCGGCGTCGACGGGCGTGCGCGGCTTCGGGGCAACCTTGGTCCGAGACACGAGCCCGATGTGGAGGCTCACGGGCAAGCCGAGCTTCTGCGCCTCGGCGAAGAAGGGATCGTCCGCCTCCGAGACGTTCGGATTGCCGCTCGGCCACGACGACACGAGGACGCCCCGCAGTCCCATCTCACGGCAGCGACGCATCTCGGCGATCGCCTCGTTCACGCCGATCGCCGGCATCTGGCCGATGCCGATCAGGCGATCGGGCGCCTTGGCACAGAAGTCCTTCGCCAGCCAGTCATTGTAGGCTTGCACGCCGCCGAGATGCAGGTCGTTCTCCGTGCCCTGCATGAAGTGGCGCATGGTACGCTGCGGCGAGTAGATCACCTCGGCCACGACGCCGTCCTCGAGCATCTCCTCGACGCGCGCCGTCGCCTCGAAGTTGCCCTGGTTGATCATCTTGTAGTGCGCACCCGACCAGCGCAGGTCTTCGCGCGCGCGCCCGCGGGTCACCGTGACGAGGCCGAGCGGCGCCGGAGCCCCGCCGTCGTTGTAGAGCCACGCGTCGCCACCCTCTTCGTCGCGCACGAGCTTCGGGGCGAGCGGCCGCAAGGCACTCGGCAGCCAGCGCTCCCAGAGGTCGGGCGGCTCGATGATGTGCGAGTCGCTCGAGATCATCGGATCGGTGTGGACGTCCATGGGTGCGCTCCTTCGAGATAAACGATCGTTCGTTAACTTTGCTTACCAGAGTTCCCCGCGCGACGGAAAGGGGGGCGGGGCCCCCACTCGAAGGCGCCCCGCTCGCCTGCTAAGTGGGCGTCTGGGCAGGGGATGCGGAGCGGCGGCGGCACGGGTGGGCTATGGCAGGCCATGCGGTCGTGGCGGACCGCGTCCGTCGCCCTGCTCTCGTTCGCGTCGGGACTGCCGCTCGGCCTGGTCTGGATCGCGATTCCGGATTGGATGCGGTCGTCCGGCGTCGACATCCGCATCGTCGGCCTGACGACGCTCGCGCAGGCGCCGTGGAGCTTCAAGGTTCTGTGGTCGCCGCTGATGGACCGCTACGCGCTGCCCATCTTCGGGCGACGGCGCGGCTGGGCACTCGCCGCGCAGGTGGCACTGTTCGCGCTCACCCTGATGCTCGGCGGAGTCGGCGATCACCCGGATGCGCCGTGGATCGTGATCGCGCTGGCGCTCGCCATCGCCTTCGCGGCCGCGACGCAGGACATCGCCATCGACGCGTACGCGGTGGACGTCTTGCGGCCCGACGAGCAGGGCGTCGTGGTCGGTGCGCGCATCGCGATCTATCGGGCGGCCATGTTCATCGCCGGGAGCCTCGCCATCACGCTCGCCGGTCGATACTCGTGGCCTGCGGTGTGCGCCGGCCTGGCGCTCGCCTACCTACCGCTCATGCTGGTGACCGCAGCAGCACCGGAGCCGGAGCGTGGACCGGCGCCGCCAACGAGCCTGCGCGAAGCCGTCTGGCAGCCGATTCTCGACGTGCTCGCGCGCCATCGTGCGCTCGAGATCCTGGCGTTCGTCGTCCTCTACAAGCTCGCCGATAATCTCGCGCAGAGCCTCACCCGCCCGTTCCTGGTGGACCGGGGCTACGACGACGTGGCGCGCGGCGTGGCCCTCGGCAGCGTGTCGTTGGTGTCGACGCTCGCCGGCACGGCGCTCGGCGGCATCACGACGAGCTTGATCGGCCTCGGGCATGCGCTCTGGATCTTCGGCGGGCTGCAGGTCTTCTCCAACATCGGCTACGTGCTGCTGGCGCGGAGCCCGGCGAATCTGCCGCTCATGTACGCGGCCAACGGCTTCGAGCAGCTCACGTCCGGGCTCGGCACCGGCGCCTTCTCGGTGCTGCTGCTTCGGCTCACCGAGAAGCGGTTCTCGGCCACGCAGTACGCGTTGTTCTCGAGCCTCTTCGGCTTGCCGCGCCTCGTCTCCGGGCCGATCTGCGGCGCGATGGTCGACGCCGTCGGGTGGGAGGCGTTCTACTGGTTCACGATCGCCTGTGGCGTGCCGGGGCTCGTCCTGCTGGCGCGGTTCGTTCCACCAGGTGTGCGCGATCTTCCTCAGTATGAGGTCCGGGCCACGCCCGAGATCGGCGCGTCGGGACGGCGCCTCTTCCTTCCGGGCGTCGTGACGGCCGTCGCCACGTTCGCGGCGGCGACCCTTGGCGCCGCACTCCTCTTGGTTCTCAAGGGCGCGCGCACGGGCGGCGATCCGGTGGGACTATCCTCCGCGCTTTCGGCGACGCTCATTCCCGCCACCATGGCGGACTGGATCCAGCTCGCGGGTATCATCGTGATGGCGGCCCTAGCCGGGTTGCTCGGGGCAGCGGCCGCCGCCGTCCGAACGCGCAACCCGTAACTACCTGATCTACCTCGGTACTAGGAAGGGCTTGACTTTGTCAGTCGATACGTTTAAAAGCTCGAACATATGGAAATGACTGAGTTGCACTTCGCATCGGCCGAGGTCGCCAATCTCACTGATTTGAGCCGTTTTCTCGTCGCTCTCGGCGACCCGATCCGCCAGCAGATCCTGCTGCTGCTCTCCCGGGAGCGCTTGAACGTGAGCCAGCTGACGGATCGCGTACACCTGTCCCGCCCCGCGGTCTCGCACCAGATCAAGGTGCTCGCCGACGCCGGACTGCTCGTCCAGGAGCGGCTCGGTCGCGAGCGCGTCTACCGGCTCGATCCCACCAAGTTCCGCGCCTTCGTCCAGCAGCTCGGCGGCTTCGTCGACCGCTGCTGTACCGGTGTCACCTGCCGCTGACCGCCCATCATTTCGAGGAGGAATCGTCATGAACAAGTTCCACGTCTCGTTGTACACCGCCGACATCGCGGCGGCCGTCGCGCGGTACAAGAAGATCCTCGGCATCGACCCCGCCAAGGTTCGGCACGACTTCGCGAAGTTCGAGCTCGAAGACCCGCCGGTCGTGCTTTCGGTGAATCTCGGCGGCGAGCCCGGCACGCTCTCGCACCTCGGCATCCGCTATCCGGGCACCGGAAACGTCGTGACCGAGATGGTCCGCACCAAGAACGAGGAACTCGATCTCCTCGAGCAGCAGGGGACCACGTGCTGCTATGCGAAGTCGGACAAATACTGGGTGCGGGACGCCGACGGGGTACCGTGGGAGATGTACACGCTGCTCGCCGACGCCGAACCCGAGACGGCGGCCGATGCGCAGCTTCGGGGACTCCTCGGCCAGGGCATGGCACCGTCCCCAGCTCCGGCCGGTTGCTGCGTACCCGGCGAGTCGCGCTAGCGACGCCAGGCACCGCGCGGTGAATCAGCGCTGCAGCTCTTGCAGCGCGTTCGCCGCGGCGGTGTCGGACGGATCGAGCTCGAGTGCGCGTGCCAGCGCGCTCATCGCGCACCCGTCGAGTCCCTTGCGCTCGTAGAGCAGTCCCAGGTGATAGTGCGCGGAGGCGTCGTTCGGATTCGCGTCGACGACCTTCTCGAAGCACTCGATCGCCGCTTCGACGTCGCTCTTGCGTTCGCGAATGATGCCCAGGTGGTACCAGGCGATCACGTAGTCCGCGTCGGCCCCGATGGTGTCGCGAAACGCGTGCTCGGCCTCGTCCAGTCGCCCGAGGTGGAAGAGCGCGATCGCGAGCCGGAAGTGCGCCGGGGCCGAGGCGGGGTTGTACTGGATCGCGCGGCGCGACGCGCCCACGCACTCGGCCATCGCCCCGCGACGATAGTGGCAGAGTGCGAGCTGGAAGTGGGCCGCCGAGAAGCTCTCGTCGATCTCGACCACCCGCGCAAACGCGCGCTGCGCGTTCCCGACCTGCCCCAGGTGGTAGTAGGCGAGCCCGAGATTGAAGTGCGCGCTGGCGTTCTCGGGATACGCCTTGATGATCTGGAGGCAGCGATCGCGGTTGCGCTCGGCGAGGTTACCCGTGAGCGCGCTCTCGACCGCCGCTTCCCGGAGCGCCCAACCGCAATGCTTGCAGAAGTTGTGGTCGGCTGCGTTCTCTGTGCCGCACTCCGGGCACGGACTCGCGTCCGCCCTGGCCATACGTCGATGTTCCCACCGCCATGGGCAACATTGCAAGGCCTTGACTCGGCGCCTGCGACCACGCCCCATGCCCCGCATGCGCTATGAGCCCTTCGCCCGCGGAAGCCATCCAGTCGGTGTCCGAAGCGCCGACCTCACGGACGCCACACGCGACCGCCGTCTCGCCCTGGAGGTCTGGTACCCGGCAGACGCCCGGCACGTCGGACGGGATGTGGCGGAGGACGGTGGGGACCGCTACGAGCTCCTCCCCGGGCTGCCGCTGGTCAACCAGGACGCCGTCCGCGACGCCATGCCGGCCGCGGGCCGCTTTCCGCTGATCGCGTTCTCGCACGGCTACGGCGGCCACCGCCGCCAGTCGACGTTCCTCTGCACGCATCTCGCGAGCCACGGCTACGTCGTCGCGGCCGTCGACCATCGGGGCAACACGATCCGTGACGTCTTCGAGCAGACGATCGCCGCGCGCTCGGGCAAGCCGGCGCCCGATCTCCTGGCCACGCTCACCGAGTTCATCGCGCACCGGCCCGGGGACGCGAGCTGGATGATCGATCGCGTCCTCGACGGCACGGCCGGCGGCGTCGCGGCCCACGTCGACGCCGAGCGCATCGGCGTGGCGGGACACAGCTTCGGCGGCTGGACCGCGCTGGCCGTCGCGGAACGCGACGCCCGCATTCGCGCCGCGCTGCCGCTCGCGCCGGCGGGTGGCCGTCTCGAGCTGCCGGCGAATCCACTCGCGGACGCGCTGGACTTCGGCTGGCGCCGCGACGTCCCGGTGCTCTACGTCGTGGCCCAGCGCGATTCCATTCTGCCGCTTCCCTCGATGCTCGATCTCTTCGAGCGCACGCAGGCCCGCAAGCGCATGGTCGTGATGCAGAACACCGACCACATGCACTTCTGCGACCGCGCCGCGCAGGCCCACGAGATCTTCCGCATGATGCCACCCCCCGGCTTCTTCGAGGACGCGGCGAAGGTGACCCCACCCTTCTCGGAGCTGGCCGCCGAAGAAGCGGCCTACGACGTCATCCGCGGCCTGGCGGTGGCGCACATGGACGCCGCGCTGAAGCAGCGTGAAGATGCGACGGCGTTTCTCCAGAGTGATCTCACGGCCGTGCTCGGCGGGCGCGGGATGGACGTGGTCGTGCACTGACGCCGCGGCGAGCAACGCGCAGCAACCGCACGAACGCCGCACGCGAGCGCCGCAACGCGCGCTCGTATCCCAGCCGCTCCACGTCGTCGCCGATGATCTCAAGCTCGTAGAAGCCGCGGTAGCCGCCGCGCTCGAGGGCGGTGACGAGACCGCCGAGCGGCGCGATGCCGCGCCCGAGCAGCGCCCGGTCCATGCTGCGCAGCGTGACGGCCTTCACGTCGGAGAGCTGCACGGCGTGAATGCGACGCCGGGCGTCCGCCGCGACGACGTCGAGCAGCGCGGGCTCCCACGTCGAGTGCCAGACGTCGAGGACGTAGCCGCCGCGCCCGCCGCCGTGGCGCGCAAGCGCTCGGGCCGCCGCGAGCGTGTTCACGAACGACAGGTCCTGGCGCAGCGGGTGGATCACCTCGATGGCGAGGCGCAGGCCCGCCGCCGTCGCTTCCGGCAGCAGCGTCGCGTAGGCATCACCGAAGCGCCGAGCGGCGTCCGCCCAGGGCGCGTCACCGCGCGGGCCGCTCAGCACCACGACCACCCGAGCGCCCACGGCATGGGCAAACGCCAGACCGCGCCGCACGTCGTCCATGCCCCGGCGGCGGCCCGCGGCCGTCGCGCCGAACCGGCCATACGAGCTCACGTGCGCCACGCCGAGACTCGACGCGCGCAGCAAACGCACGGCGCGGCGCTCGCCGTACGCCGCCACCTTGGACACGGCGAGGCTGATCGACCGAAAGCCGAGCCGCTCGAGGCCACGCACGTCCTGCGCCAGCGACCAGCGCCGCAGCATGTAGTGTCCGACCGACAAGCGGTCGAGCGCGTCTCGACGGGCCAGCGCGCCCGCATCCTTGGCAGCGAGACCTCGTCCGCCGCAATGCGGAAACTGGATGCGCCGGACGGTCATGGCTTTGGACGAGACCGGGCTTCTGTGCCATGGATCGGCGCGAGGCGGCAAGGTGAAATCGGCTCCGACGATCGCACGATTGCTCGCCGAGCGAGTGCCGCTCGTGCTGCCGGGCGTGTGGGACGCGCTGTCGGCGCGGCTCGCCGCGCGGGCCGGGGCGCGGGCGGTGTTCATATCCGGCTACGCGCTCTCGGCGACGCGCTTGGCCGAAGGGGACATCGGTCTCGTCACGGCGACGGAGGTGCTCGACGCGGCGGCGCGCATCTGCGAGGCCGTCGACGTCCCTGTCGTGGTCGACATCGACACCGGCTACGGCACCGAGCGAAGCGTCGAGCGCACGGTGCAGCGTCTCCTGCGGATCGGCGCCGCCGGATGCTTTCTGGAGGACCAGGTCTGGCCGAAGCGCTGCGGGCACCTGGCCGGAAAGCAGGTCGTGCCGCTGGAAGACTATCTGCCGAAGCTCCAGGCCGCGCTCGCAACGCGTGGTGGCGCACCGTTCCACGTGACGGCGCGCACGGATGCGCGCGCCGCCCTCGGCGTGGACGAGGCGCTGCGTCGGGCGCAGGCCTTCGCCGCCGCGGGCGCCGACGCCGTGTTCGTCGAGGCGCCCGAATCGGCCGACGAGATGGCGCGGGTGCGCGCCGCCGTCCCCGAACGCGTGCCGTTGGTCGCCAACATGGTCGAAGGAGGCAAGACGCCGCTTCGGTCCGCCGCGGAGCTCGCCGCCGCCGGCCATCCGATCGTCGTGGCGCCGCTCACCGGCCTGCTGGCGTCGGCGCGTGCGCTCGAGCGCGCCTACGCGGCGCTCGTCCGCGACGGTGCCTCCCGGGCCGTCGCAGACGACCTGCTCGGGTTCGGCGCGATGAACACGATCCTGGGCGTCGGCCACCTCTCGCCGCCGGACCGCTCCTCGTGACGCGCATCGTCGGGATCGTCAACGTCACGCCCGATTCGTTCTCGGACGGCGGGCGATTCCTCGACCCGACGCGGGCCGTCGCGCACGCGAAGCAGCTCGTCGCCGACGGGGCGCACTGCATCGATCTGGGGCCCGCATCGAGTCGTCCGGGCTCCACGCCGGTGCCGGCGGACGAAGAGATCCGCCGCATCGCCCCCGTGCTCGACGCGCTCGTGGCCGACGGCGTGGTGGTGTCCGTGGACAGCTTCCAGGCCGGCACGCAGCGCTGGGCGCTGGCGCGCGGCGCCGCGATGCTGAACGACATCCACGGCTTCCCGGACGCGTCGCTCTATCCGTTGCTGGCGGCGAGCGCGTGCGACCTCGTCGTCATGCATCACATCGCCCGCGAGACGAGCGCGCTCCCGGTGTCGGCCGACGTGGTGCTGGCCAGCATCGAGGCGTTCTTCGAGCAGCGCGTGCGCGCGCTCGCGGATGCCGGCATCGCGCGCGAGCGGCTCATCCTCGATCCCGGGATGGGCTTCTTCCTGAGCGGCAACCCCGACGTGTCGCTCGCCGTGCTGCGGGCGTTGCGCTCGCTGCGCGCCCGCTTCGAGCTGCCGCTGTTCGTGTCGGTGTCGCGCAAGGCCTTCCTCCGGACGCTCACGGGCCGCGCGCTTGCCGACGTCGGCCCGGCCACGCTGGCGGCGGAGCTGTATGCCGCCCGTCACGGCGCCGACTACGTCCGCACCCACGACGTGCGCGCGTTGCGCGACGCGCTGCTGGTCACGCAGGCGCTCGGGTGCTGACCGCGGCGACCCTGGGCGAGCTGCTCGCCGCCGCCGCTCGCGAGGATTTCCTCGCCACGGCGTTTCGCTACGGCGACGAGCGCATCTCATATGCCGATTGGGATGCCCTCGCGTCGCGCGTCGCGGGCGGCCTCGCCGAGGCCGGCGTGCGGCGGGGCGACGTCGTGGCACTCTGCCTCCCCACCACGCCGCTCTACATGATGTGCTACCTGGGTGCCGCACGGCTCGGGGCGGTCACCACCGGCATCAACGTCCGTTACCGGCGCACCGAGATCGGACACATCCTGCGCCGCTCCGGCGCCGTCGTGCTCGTCGCGGTCGAGCGCTGGCACGACACGGACTTTCACACCCTCGTGGACGCGCTGCGGCCGGACCTTCCGGAGCTGCGCGAGATACGGTGGGTCGAGCCGGAGACGCTCCGCGCGGGCACCGCGGAAGCGCTCGAGGCCGTGGCACTCGACGGCTCGTGGAGCGGCACACCACCTGCGCCCGACGATCCGCTCGCGATCGTGTGGACGAGCGGAACCACCGGCGTGCCGAAGGGTGCCTGGTACGCGCACCGAAGCGTGCTGGCGCTCGCCGAGATCGAGGCGCGCCGGCATCCCCGCGGCATTCCGCGGCGCGAGAAGCATCTGGCGGCCGGCCTGTCCTTCGCCCACGTCGGGGCCATGGCGCGGATCGCCGTGCAGCTCGGCTCGCTCGGCGAAACGATCATCCACGACGCCTTCGATCCGGCGGCCGTGCTCGCCGCCATCGAACGCGAGCGCTTGTTGAACCTGGGCGCCTTCCCGACGCAGGCCGTGATGTTGCTCGAACACCCGGAGCGAGCGCATCGTGACCTGTCGTCGGTGCAATCCGTGCTGCTCGGGGGCGCGCCGGCGTCGCCGGCGCTCATTCGGCGCGTCCAGGACGAGCTCGGCGCGGGCGTCCGCGTGCGCTACTCGTCGACCGAGGTCGGCATCGCGACGGGGTCCTTGCCGGACGATCCGATCGACGTGCTGTCGACGACAGTCGGCAAGCCGACGCCGGGCGTGGAGCTGCGTGTGGTCGATACGAGTGGGCGGCCGGCGCCCCCGGACGAGATCGGCGAGGTGGTGGTGCGCTCACCCGCGACGATGCGCGGCTACTGGCGGGATCCCGACGCCACGGCGCGCGTCATCGACGCCGAGGGCTGGGTGCACACGGGCGACCTCGGCTGGCTCGACGCCGCAGGCTACCTCCACCTGCGCGGCCGGCAGAGCGAGATGTACATCCGTGGCGGATTCAACGTGTACCCCGGGGAGATCGAGGACGCGCTGGCTCGGCATCCCAAGGTGGCGCGCGCCGCCCTCGTCGGCCTTCCGGACGATACGTTCGGCGAGGTCGGCTGGGCGTTCGTCGTGCCGCGCGACGTCGCCGATCCGCCCGTGCTCGCCGAGCTGCGCACCTACGTCGGCGAAGGGCTCGCGTCGTTCAAGCGACCCGACGGGCTGACCGTGCTCCCCGAGCTGCCCCTCACGCCGATGTTCAAGATCGACAAGGCGGCACTCCGCGCTCGCGGACGAACGTAGTTCCGACCCGAGATACATCTCGGGTCGGGACCGGACGAGTGTGGACCGGTTGGTGCCACCGTGCGACTCACGCGCGCGTCCGGTTCCGACCCGAGATGTATCTCGGGTCGGCGTCGAAGATCTGCCGTAGGCTCTCGAGGGCGGGGCGGACCGGTACGCCGAGACGATCGAGATCGGCTCGTACGTCGACCGCCTGCATGCCGGCGAGGCCGAGCAGACTCTCCGATCGCAGCGGGAGCGTGACGCCCGCGCGCTCGGCGGCGCGCAGCGCGGCCAGCACCGGGGCGAACGGCAGCGGCACGAACAGGCACCGCAGGCCACGCTCCCGCGTCATGGCGCGCAGAAACGCCTTCATGGTGATGGGCTCGCGCTCGGCGATCGCGGCCATGCCCGTGAGCCGCCGCTCGATCGCGGTCGCCATCGCGTTGCAGAGGTCGTCGATGTGGACGGTCTGCAACGGCTGGCGCCCGCCGGAGAAGATCGGGACCACGTGCAAACGCTCGGCGGCACCGAGGAGCTGCTGGAAGAGGCCGCTGCCGCCCGCCGCGAGGACGAGCCCCGGGCGCAGCACGAGATCGTTCGGGCCCGCGAAGAGACGTTCCATGGCCCACTTGCTCCGCCCGTAGGCACTCGGGGCGTCCGCCCGCGCCGCGATCGACGACACGAAGACCCGACGCGTGATGCCGAGGCGGGTTGCGACGTCCAGCAGGCGGTGCGTTCCGTCCTCGTTCACGCGGCGCGCACGTTCGATGTCGCTCTCGCGCGTCGCCCAGGCGGCGTGCACGAGCACCTCGGAGCCGGCGAGCGCCGCCTCATCGACCTCGTCGGGCAGGACGCACCGGCCGGCGATCACGCCGGGGCCGAGATCCGCGCCCACGGGATCCCGCACGAGCGCGCGCACCGTGAAGCCGCGCTGCACCAGCGCGCGACACAGCGGCCGGCCGACGAATCCCGCGGCGCCGGTCACCGCCACGACACGATCGATCATGCACGCGTCGCCAGCGGGAAGAGCACCAGTCCCAGCACCACGCGTCCCACCGCGGCGAGGCCGATCGCGGGCAGCGCGAGCACGAGCCGGCCGAGCCCCGCCTCGCGCGGGAGAAATTCCGCCGCGCCTTCCGGCGTGGTCTCGAGGAGCGCCGCCATGATCAGCAGGCGCTGGCGGAGTCGGCTCTGCGGCGCCACCAGCGCCGTCGCGGCATCGAGCGCGCCCACGCTCCAGGGATGGCGACGCACGAAGGCCAGGAGCGCCCGGTCGCGCTCGGCGTCTGGGCTCGGCAGCAAGTGGGCCACCGCGCGGGCGTACCGGTCGGCGACGTCGGAGGGCGGCGCCGCCCGCACGAGATACCGGGCGAAGATGCGCGCCTCGTGCGCCATCGCGTCGGGACCGTCCACGTCCATCGTGCGCACGAAAGCACGGCCCGCCGCGCCCGGCAACGACGTGCGGGCCGCGCGCCCACATGCGACCGCCTCGACGCGCGTGACTCGATCCGCTACAAACCGGGCTCGTTTTCCCCGTTTCCCTTCGGAGGATTGCGCTCATCGCCGGCCCGCAACCACCCTGCACGCTCGTCATCCCCGCGTACAACCAGCGCCAGCGCGTCGTCGAGTCGGCCCACCAAGCGCGCGAGCACCTGGACGACGTCTTCGGGACGCGCGCGGAGCTGATCGTCGTCGACGACGGCAGCCGGCCCGAGGAATGCCCCCAGGAGCGCGATCTGCCCGAGCGCACCAAGCTCGTGCGGCACGTGAAGAACGAGGGCAAGGGGTCCGCGGTCCGCTCCGGGCTCCTCGATGCCCGGGGCGAGTACGTGATCTTCACCGATTCGGACCTTCCCTTCACGCTCGATCCGCTCGAGACCACGGTCGCGTGGCTGCGCGAAGGCTCGGATCTCGTCATCGGCGACCGCTTGATGGACGACTCGGAATGCGTGGCCGAGGTCACCCCGGTGCGCCAGCTCTCGAGCGTCGTCTTCACCTTCATGGTGACCCGGATCGTCGGCCTGCCGTTCACCGACACGCAGTGCGGCTACAAGGGCTACCGCCTCCGGGCGGCCCATCAGCTCTACGCCCGCCTGCGGACCCTCAGCTTCGCCTTCGACGTGGAGATCCTGGCGCGCGCCCGCGCCTTGGGCTACTCCATCCGGCGCCAGCCGCTGCGCCTGGTCAACAACGACGACACCACCGTGCGCCTCTCCCGACACGCCCCCCGCATGCTCTTCGACATGCTGCGCATCGCGTGGCACGTGCGTCGCGACGACTATGTTTAATCGCTGGGTGCGGATCGTCACCGTCGTCGCGATCTTCGCGCTCGTGTGGGGCTACCTCCTCTCCTACTTCAAGCCGGAGCTCCTCCTGCTCGACACCATGGACGCCGGCGGCGACACGCCGTCGTTCCACCGACCCATCAAGCACTTGAAGGAGGTGCTGCTCCCCGCCGGCAACCCGCTCGGCTGGGACCTCGGCAACTTCGCCGGCTACGCACCCTATCAATTCTATTTCCTGCCTCCGGCCATGCTGATCGTGACGCTGTCGTGGTTGGGCGTGCCCTTCTTCGTGGCCTTCAAGCTGGTGAGCGCGCTCGGCAGCTTCCTGCTGCCGCTGTCGACGGCGCTCTGCATGCAGGGGATGGGATACGCCTTTCCCGTCCCGCTGATCGCCGCGGCCGCAAGCCTCGTCTTCCTCTTCAACGAGGGGAACTCGATGTGGGGCGGCAACATTCCGAGCACGCTCGCCGGCGAGTTCGCCCACAGCCTCGCGTTCGCGCTGTCGATTCTGTTCATCGGACAGCTCTACCGCGGCGTCGAAACCCTGCGGGGTCGCCGTCGTCTCGCGGTGCTGCTGGCGGTGACGGGGCTGTGCCATCCGGTCGCGTTCATCAACGCGACGGCGCCCGGGGTCTACTTCCTGCTCGGCCGGGACAAGTTCGCGCGCAACGCCCGCTTCATCGCCGCCGTGTACGGGACGGCGGTCCTGCTCATGTCGTTCTGGCTGGTGCCGCTCATCTTCAAGCTCGGCTATGCCACGTCCATCAACTGGAAATGGTTCTTCACGTCCTGGCGCGAGCTGATGCCGCGCATGTTCTACCCGGTCGCCGCGCTCGCCGCGCTGGATCTGGTGTGGGTCGCCATTCGACGCCGCCCCGAGCGCTGGCCGCTGCGGTACGCGGTCGGCGCGGTGCTGGGCGCGGCCGTCGTGGCGTACTGGGCGGGGCTCGCCTCCCGCTCGTGGCAGTCCCACGCGATCGCGGTCGGGGCCGGCCTCCTGGTCGTCGCCGTCGTCGATCTCATGCGGCCGGCGACCAGAGGTCGCCGCGAGGACGAGCCGGCGCACTACCTCTTCGCGAGCTTGATCGCGACCGCGTTGTGCTTCTTCAACGCCACCGAGGTCGGGCTCCCCGAGATCCGGTTCGTTCCCCTCGGCTACATGCTGCTCGTGCTCCTCGCGGTCGACCTCGCCGCCCGGCTGCTCCGCTTGCTGGCGCGTCCCGACGCCCCGGGCCGCACGTGGGAGGGGGCGTTGATCGAGGCGGTGGGTGGACTCGCGATCGTCGCCGGCATCTTCGCGTGGACGCACAACAACACCAGCTTCATCCCGAGCTGGATCCGTTGGAACTACGAGGGGCTGCAGAAGAAGGCCACGTGGGGTCTGCTCGACCGCATGACGACCAAGCTGCGCGGCACGATCGGTGACCCGCGCATCGCCTACGAGAACTCGCCGTTGCACGACCGGTTCGGCAGCATGCGCGTGTTCGAGAGCCTGCCGCTGCTGTCCGGGCGCCCGACCCTCGAGGGCGTGCTGCTCCAGACGGCGGTGAACTCACCCTACATCTACTGGCTGCAGTCCCAGGTCTCGAAGCAGGGCAGCGGCGTCATTCCCGGCTACCCCTATCCGTCGTTCGACGCGCAACGCGCCACGCCGCGTCTGGCGATGTTCAACGCGCACGATTGGATCACGATCACGCCCGAGATCACGAAGCCGCTCGAGCAGGACGCACGCTGGGAGCGCATCTTCCACGAGAATCCGTACTCCATCTTTCACCTGAAAGACGCCGATCCGCACTACGTGCGCGTGCCGAAGTTCCGTCCGGTGCTGATGGACACGGAGGACTGGAAGCACGAGTTCCACCGCTGGTTCGCACACGACGGCTCGCTCGACGTCCCGCTCGTGCTGGGCAAGTCGGTGCCCCCGGGCGAGCGCGCGCGGTTCCCCACGACGACGACGTCGCCCATCAACCTCCCGCGCCATCCCATCGACAAGACGTGCCAGATCGACGAGCGTCTCGATCACTTCAAGATCGAGTTCACGACCACCTGCCCGGGCGAGCCGCATTGGATCGCCGTGTCGTATTTCCCGAACTGGCGCGTCGAGGGTGCCGCGCACGTCTTTCTCGCCAGCCCCGCCTTCATGCTCGTCTATCCCGACGGCCCGCACGTGACGCTGCACTTCCGGCGCATCTTCCCCGACTATTTGGGTCTCGTGCTGAGCGGCATCGGGCTCCTCGCCTGCGGCGTCGTGATCCCGCTCCGGCGCCTGGCACCCGCGCTGGATGGGACCGTCGAGCGCGGGCTCACCGTCGCGCACCCGGTGCTGCTCTGGGGGGGCAGCGTCCTCGTCGTGTGCATCACGGCGCTCAGCGTGGCGCGCGACTGGGGCCCGCAGTTCTTCTATACCCGCGGGTGGAAGGCGTTCTCCTCCAACGACTACGTCACCTCGCAGCGCGACTTCGAATGGGCGATCCGTCTCGGCGGGGAGACGAACACCGCGGCCGACGCCACTTTCTTCCGCGCCGCGAGCCTGCTCCGTCAGAACAAGTTCGCCGACGCCATGGAAGGGTACCAGGCCATCGTCGAGCACTTCGAGAACAGCATGTGGGTGGCCGAGAGCGAGTACCACGTGGGGCTGTGCCTCCGGAACCTCGGTCGCATCGACGAGGCGGCCACGAAGTTCCAGTACGTGATCGTCACCTACCCCGGCAATCGCTGGGCGGGCTTCGCCCAGGAGCAGCTCGGCCAGATCCAAGCCGAGCGCGCGAAATCAGCCGCGCAGAGTCCGCAACCCAACCAGTAGCACGAAGAGCCCTCCGAGCACGGCCGCGCCGACCCAGAGACCGCCGCCGAAGCGATCGATCAGCGTCTCCGACGGGATGATCTCGACGACGCCCTGTCCGAGCACGGCGAAGTGCGTGCCGTCCGCATCGTATTCGATGGCCGCGAACACCGGATAGCGGCTGCCGGCGAGCGCGGTGCGATTGGTGAGCGTCACGGAGATGGTCTTCTCCTCCCACGCATCGAGCTTCACCTCGCTGGTGGGGGGTTCGGCTTCGATGCCGGTGGGAACCATCACGCGCATCGTCGTCGTGCGGGCGACCCCTTCGAGGTTCTTCACCTTGATTTCGGCGTCGTTCGTCTTGGCGAGCTTGCCGGCGGTCATCGACGCGATCGCGATCTTGGCGGGCGCTGGATTGCCCACCGCGATGCGCCCGCCCTGGACGGCCTGGAACGGATACTGGTTGCCGTCCGTGTAGTCGACGCCGACCAGGTACGGCCACGTGCCGGTCGCGAGCTCTCCCACCTCGACGGTGACGGTGTCCTCGAAGCGCCCGTTCGGCGCGAGCGACTCCTGGCGCGTGCCGCGGACCTCCTTGTCGCCGAACCGCACGAGCGGCGTCACGGCGAGGGCGGCCTCGTCGCCCGTGTTGCCCACCTGCACGGCCACGATGAGCGACTTGCCTTCGAGCCTGGCGCTCTGCGTGGTGGTGATGCTGATGCTCCCGGCCTGTGCGGTCGCGGCTCCCGCCAGCACGCAGAGCCATGTGAACACGGTGCGTGACGTCATGGCGGCCACCCATGCCATGGCATCGGCCAAAAGCAAGCTCAGCCCGAGCTGCGGGGCGTGAGCTTGTCGGTCAGCCGCGCGCGCAGGTGCTTCAAGTACGCGGCGATCGCCACGACCGCGGCGAGCGCGGCCGCCACGCGCACGATGGAAGCGTCCGGCGCGCCGTCCACGATCTGCTTCACCTCGAAGGCCAGGTAGGCCAGGGCGCCCAGAAACGCCGTCCAGATCGTGATGCGGTGCACCGGGAGGAGCGGGCCCGGACCGGCAGCGGCAACCATCGCTCGTGATCTAGCAAGCGCCGGAAATCCGTACCACCCGTGCCCGGGGCGCGATTTCCCTTGACGCTCGGCCGGACACGGTGCGATGCCCGAGGCATGAATGGCGTGGCGCGCATGCTCCTGGCGGCCGGGTTGCTGCTTCCAGCCTGGGCGTCCGCAACCGACGTGCTGGTCCCGGGCAAGCTGCTGCGGCTCTCCGAGACCGCGGGAGATCCGGCGACGCGGGGGTTCGTGTTTCGCGCCATGCCCGACGCCGCCATCGCTCCGCCGTTCGGCGATCCGACGACCGGGGCGTCGTTGTTCGTGTTCTCGTCGAACCAGCCCGGCGGATGCCGCGCCGACATCGCGCTCCCCGCCGCGAGCTGGAAGCCCCTCGGGAACGATCCCGCCAAAGGATGGCGCTACAGCGACAAGACCGGCAGCGTCGCCGGGATAAAGCGCATCGTCGTGAAGGCCGCGGCGAGCGGCGGCAAGATCACGGTGAAGGGCACGGGCGCGTCGTTTCCCTGCGGCATGTCCGTGAGCCAGCAGACGCCCTTCGACGTGACGCTTCGCATGGGCGGCGACCGGTACTGCGCATCGTTCGGCGGGACCATACGGCGCAACGATGCGGGCAGGCTCAAGGTCACGCGAAGTCCCGCGCCGCTGGTCTGTGCGGGCGACGACGTGCGCGTGGCGACGCTCAACGTGTTGCACGGGCTCTTCTGCCCGGCCGCCACCGCCAATTGCCGGCTCGCCGATCGCATCGCGCTGCTCGGCCAGTGGATCGTCGATCGCAAGTGCCCCGAGATCGTCGCGCTGCAGGAGGTGTCGAGCAGCGCCCCGGGCAACGATGTCCTCTTCCACGTCACCGAGCAGCTCCTCGACGTCTGCCCCGATCCGTATCGCATGACCTTCGAGCAGACGTTCGCGTTCGACGACACCGTCATCCTGAGCCGCTACCTGCCGATCGCAAGCTCCGTGCAGCCGTTCTACGGATTCGGCCGTCACGCCCTGCACGCGCGAGTCGACCACCCCATCGGGCCGGTCGACGTGTTCTCCACGCATCTCGCCTCGGGAAGCGACCTTGCGACCAACCCATGCGGCGACCCGCCGTTCGGCCCGTGCCCCGCGGAGTGCACGGCCGCGGGCGCCGTGAACGTGCGCGACTGCCAGGCGGTGCAGCTCGCGGCGTTCGTCACCGCCGAGCACGACGTCGACGGCCCGGCCTTCGTCGTGGGCGACTTCAACGAAGATTTCGGGTCGTTCGTCTACGACCAGTTCGTCACCGGGCTCGGCGCGAGCGACACGTTCCTCGACGCCGGCAACGCCGAGTGCAACGCCGGGACGGGCGTAGGATGCACCTCGGGCCGCATCGACGACGATCTCACCGACCTCGAAGCGACGGCGCTCGTCGTGGACAATCGGATCGACTTCGTCTTCATGATTCCGCCGGGCGGATCCTCGACCTGTACGGGCACGCTCGACACGCCGGCAGATGCCGACGCCGACGGGGTCGGCACGCGGCTCTTCGCGGCGGAGCCCAATCCGTTCGCGTCCTGCGGGGCGGCCCCGGATCCCATCTGCTGGGTGTCGGATCACAGCGGCGGCGAGGCCGACGTCAACTGCGACTGAGGGTGGTGCGCGGGTGGGGGCTGTCTCGAGCGCGGGGGCTGTGGCAGGTTCCGGGGAGTGATGCGGTCCACCCGATCCGGCGGCCCGCGAACGCGGACGGCCGTGTCGCCCGTGCTCCGGCAGTCGCTGGCCGACGAGCTCGCGCGCCATGGGCTGCGGGCCACACGCCAGCGCGTGGCGTTGCTGCACATGCTCCGCGCCGCCGTCGGCCATCCGACGGCGCTCGACCTGCACCGTGCGCTTCGCACCGAGCACCGCAACGTGAGCCGCAAGACCGTGTACGAGATCCTCGCGTCCTTCCTGACCGAAGGTCTCGCCGCCTGCGTCACCGACGGTGGCGAGCCGTACCGCTACGAGGCCCGCACCGCGGCGCACTACCACGCGCGCTGCCGCGTCTGCGGTCGATTGTCCGACCTGGCCGCGAGCGCGGACGGACAGATCCGCGGACGCACCAGCATGCCCGAAGGCTTTCGTGTCGAACGCATCGCCGTCACGCTGCACGGCGTCTGCCTGCGCTGCCACGACGAGGTCTAGGCGGCGATCTACACAACACTGATTGTTGACAGCGTCGCGCGCCCGGTGCTAGACGCAGACCGTCGCGGAGGGTGGCCATGATGGCGATGCCGACTGGAAACGAACGGCGCCCCGGAGCGTCGCGTGGAGCGCGCCGGGCACTGGCGCTGGTCGCACTGCTGGCCGGCGGCGTGGACGCCGCCGACACGAAGGCCCCGCACGGGGCGCTGGCGATGGACGCGCAGCAAGCGCTCATCGATGCCATGGGGCCGAAGGCCGACCCCGCCCTGCCCGCGGCGATCGACCCGGTCGTCTGGAAGTCCATCGTCCCGGCCGACAACCAGATGAACGCCGACCGCGTGGCGCTCGGCCGCAAGCTCTACTTCGACGTGCGTCTCTCGGCCGACGGCACGGTCGCCTGCGCGACCTGTCACGACGTGAGCCGCGGCTTCACCGACCAGCGCCCGGTGTCCGAAGGCATCAAGGACCAGCTGGGTCGCCGCAACGCGCCCACCACGCTGAACGCGCTGCTCATGCAGACCATGTTCCTCGACGGCCGCGCGCCCTCGCTCGAAGAGCAGGCCAAGCTGCCCATCGTCAATCCGATCGAGATGGGCATGAAGGACGGTGCGCAAGCCGCCGCCGCCATCGCGGGTGACGCCGAGTATCAGCAGCTCTTCCAGAAGGCCTACGGACGCGCGCCCAACTACGAGGACATCGGACGCGCGCTGGCCGCCTTCGAACGCACGCTGATCTTCATGGACACGCCCTTCGACGACTTCGTGCGCGGGAATCCCGACGCCGTCTCGGCCGAGGCCCGGCGCGGGTGGGAGCTGTTCAACGGCCAAGCCCGGTGCGTGTCGTGCCACTGGCTCAATCCGTCGAACCCCATTGGCAGCGACAACCGCTTCCACAACATCGGCGTCGCAGCGCGGCATCAGGACTTCGAGCAGCTCGCGAAGAAGGCGCTGACCGCCCTCCAGCAGGACGACAGCGCGCAGGCCGTCGACGAGCTCGCGCTCGGGAGCGACCTGTCCGAGCTCGGGCGCTTCATGGTCACGAGGAACCGGTCCGACATCGGCGCCTTCAAGACGTCCCAGCTCCGCAACGTCGGCATCACGCAGCCCTACATGCACGACGGTTCCCTGCAGACCCTGTGGGACGTCATGGACCACTACAACAAGGGCGGCGAGGCCAATCCCTTCCTCGACGGCGGCATCGAGCCGCTCGCCCTCTCCGAGGCGGACGTCGACGCCGTGGTCGCCTTCATGTTCACGCTGACGGACAAACGGTTCGCCGAGCAGAATCAGCGCGAGCTGGCGCGCCAGCGTGGGCTGGCGCAGACGCAGCGGCCGTTCCGCGACAACGCGCTCGCCAACCGCCAGCAGTTCCCCTTCGAGGCGCGCGTGCTCGGCACGGGAAAGGAGTAGAGCCCATGGCCCGGCCACGGTTCACCAGCATCGAAACGAAGCACTACGCGGAGCGTGAGGCGCTATATCGTGCGCTTCCCCACCTCGATCGGCGCAGCTTCCTTAGGGTGTCCGCGGCGGCGGCGGCCGCCGCGCTCGGCGCGGGGGTGCGCTACCACCCGCATTCGTTCCTCACCATCGACGTGGCGCAGGCCGCCGTCGACCACTCGTTCCGCATCGCCTACATCTCCGACTCGCACCTGTACGACCGGACCGTCAACGAACGGTTCGTGCGCCAGCTGCTGCGCGCCGTCGACGACATCAACGCCCTCGATCCGCAACCCGATTTCGTGCTGTACGGCGGCGACCTGGCGCAGCTCGGGCAGCGCCCCGAGCTCGATCTCGGCGCGCAGATCCTGAAAGCCGTGAAGGCCCCCGTGCGCATGATGGTGGGCGAGCACGACTGGTACCTCGACATGGGCGAGCACTGGCGCTCGCTGTTCGGCGAGCCGACGTACTCCTTCGAGCACAAAGGGGTCCGCGTCATCGTCCTGAACAGCGTGGTCGAGAAGGACTTCTGGACCGCGCGCGGCATGACGCCGATGCAGCGCATGCAGACCGTGGCGGGCCTCGACAACGGCGTGCAGAGCCCGTTCTCGGTGGGCGACGAGCAGCGCGCCTGGCTGAAGAAGGATCTCGAGAAGGTCTCGAGCAAGACGCCGCTCCTCGTCTTCTCGCACTCGCCGCTCTACAAGCTCTACAAGCCCTGGAACTTCTGGACGGACGACGCGGAGCAGGTACAGGCCATCCTGAAACGCTTCGCGCGGGTGACCGTGGTGCACGGACATACGCACCAGCTGCTCACCAACCGCATCGGCAACATCCATTTCCACGGCATGCTCTCGACCGCGTGGCCGTGGCCCTACGCGCCGCAGGGCATGCCGCCGCTCACCATCCAGATGAACCGCGCCGATCCGTTCAATCCGGCCGACGGGCTCGGGGACGGCGAAGTGCTGGTCCACGCCGACGGCCTGGTCGACAAGGTCTACAACCTCTGGAACCGCGACCCGGTTTCCGTGCGGCGGACGTACATGACTTCGGGCGGCAAGAAGGACGTGCCCTCGAAACCCAACCTCGCGAGCTACTAGGAGGACGTCATGCGCGCCAAGGGTCTGCTCCTCACCGCCCTGTCCCTGCCCGCCGTCGCGGCACTCGGCGTCCTCATGCTGCGCACGGATCGCGCGATCGCCACCGACGATCCGAACACCGTCGAGGTCGAGCTCTGCGACAGCGAGACCAAGGTCACGGTACCCAAGCCGGCCAATCCAACGCCCGAGGACGGCCAAGCCATCTCGGATGCGCTCATGGCGCAATGGCGGCGCAGCCATCCCGAGCGCGACTGGGTCGCCGAAGAGCTGGAGCGGCACACGCTCGTCCCGCCCGCCGACAACAGCGGGCTGGTCGGCCGCGGGCAGGGCGCCACCTACGGCCAGATCAGCAAGGAAGACGTGCTGGTCTGGCAGAACGAGACGGTGAAGCTCGCGGCCGAGGGATCCCGGGTGTTCCACAGCGGCGACGAGCTGGGCAGCACCATCGCCGTGTCGTGCGACATGTGCCATCCGCACGCCGCCAACACGCACCCGGAAACCTACCCGAAGTTCCAGGTGCAGCTCGGGCGCGTGGCGCTGCTCCGCGACATGATCAACTGGTGCATCGAGCACCCCGTGCGCGGGCCCAAGCTCGCCGCCGACGACCCCAAGATGCGGGCGCTCGAGGGGTACATCCTCGCGCAGCGCAAGGGCAAGGCGCTCGACTACGGCCGCCGCTGACCCTGCGCGCGGTCATGGTGGTCCGGGCGTCGGAGGTTCAGGCGCCTGCGAGGAGACCCCGCAGCACGTAGGGCAAGAGGCCGCCGTGGCGGTAGTATTCGACGTCGTCCGGCGTGTCGACGCGCGCGACGACGGTGAACTGCTTCGCGGGACCGGCCGCCGGCTCGACCCGCACCGTGAGCGGCTTCCCGGGCCGCAGCCCTTCGGCGATGCCGTCGATGGCGTAGCGCTCCGTCCCGGTGAGAAGGTGGGTGACGGCGCTCTCGCCGGGCAGGAACTGCAGCGGCAGCACGCCCATGCCGACCAGATTCGAGCGGTGGATGCGCTCGTAGCTCTCCGCGATGACGGCGCGCACGCCGAGGAGCAGCGTGCCCTTGGCGGCCCAGTCGCGTGACGACCCGGTGCCATACTCCTTGCCGGCGATGACGAGCAGCGCCGTACCGTCCTGCTGATAGCGCATCGCGGCCTCGTAGATGGACATCTGCTCGCCGGACGGCACGTGCACCGTCACGCCGCCTTCCGTCGACGGAACCAGCAGGTTCTTCAACCGGATGTTGGCGAAGGTGCCGCGCATCATGACCTCGTGGTTGCCGCGCCGTGCTCCGTACGAGTTGAAGTCCTTCGGCTCGACGCCGAGCCCCACCAGATAGCGTCCTGCCGGGCTGTCCTTCTTGATCGAGCCGGCGGGCGAGATGTGATCGGTCGTGATGGAGTCGCCGAGAAGCGCCAGCACGCGTGCGCCGCGAACGTCGCGCGGCGCGGCCGGGGTCGCGGCCATGCCCTCGAAGAACGGGGGCCGCTTGATGTACGTCGAGCGGGCGTCCCACTCGTAGCGGTCGCCGGTGGGCGACGGCATCTGGCGCCACTGCTCGTCACCGTCGAAGACGCGTGCGTACTCCTCGCGGAAGCGGTCCGCCGTGACGGCCGCCATCGCCTTGCAGAGCTCCTCGCCCGTCGGCCACACCTCTCGCAGGTAGACGGGCTTCCCGTCGGTGCCCGTGCCGAGGGGCTCGTTCTCGAGGTCGACATCCATGGTGCCCGCGAGCGCATAGGCCACGACCAGCGGCGGCGAGGCGAGGTAGTTGGCGCGCGTCAGCGGATTCACGCGGCCCTCGAAATTGCGGTTGCCCGAGAGCACGGCCGCGACCGCGAGGTCGCCACCCTCGATCGCCTTGGCGACGGGGTCGGGCAAGGGACCGGAGTTGCCGATGCACGTCGTGCAGCCGTAGCCGACCAGATCGAAGCCGAGCGTCGCGAGATCGCCGAGCACGCCCGCCCCTTCGAGGTAACGCGTGACCACCTTCGAGCCGGGTGCGAGGCTCGTCTTCACCCAGGGCTTGACCCGCAGGCCGCGCGCGGCCGCCTTGCGTGCCAGCACGCCCGCCCCGAGCATGACCGACGGGTTCGACGTGTTGGTGCAGCTGGTGATGGCCGCGATCACGACCGAGCCGTGACCGATCTCGCCGCGCTGTCCGCCCATCTCGATGGGGACGCGCTTGGCTCCGTCGCCGTTCTTCGTGTACTCGGCGAGCGCCGTCTTCCAGGCCTGCTTGGCGCGCGAGACCGGGATGCGATCCTGCGGACGCTTCGGCCCGGCGAGCGAGGACTCGACCGTGCCGAGGTCGAGCGAGACGACGTCGGTGAACTCGGGCTCGGCCGCATCGTCCGTCCGGAAGAGCCCCTGCGCGCGGAGGTACGATTCGACGAGTTGCACGCGCCCTTCATCGCGGCCGGAGAGGCGCAGGTACGCGAGCGTCTCGGCATCCACGGGAAAGAAGCCCATCGTGGCGCCGTACTCCGGCGCCATGTTGGCGATGGTGGCGCGGTCGGCCAGCGACAGCGCCGACAGCCCGGGGCCGCAGAACTCGACGAACTTTCCGACCACACCCTTCTTCCGCAGCATCTCGGTGACGGTGAGGACCGCGTCGGTCGCGGTCGCGCCGGCCCTAAGCTTACCGGAGAGGCGGAAGCCCACGACCTGCGGGATGAGCATGACCGTGGGCTGCCCCAGCATGGCGGCCTCGGCTTCGATGCCGCCGACGCCCCACCCGAGCACGCCGAGGCCGTTGATCATCGTGGTGTGCGAGTCCGTCCCCAGCACGCTGTCGGGCATTGCCACGATCTCGGCGCCGCCCGTGCGGGTCACGACCACCGGCGCCAGGTACTCGAGGTTCACCTGGTGCACGATGCCCGTGCCGGGCGGCACGACGCGAAAGTCGCGGAATGCCTTCTGCCCCCAGCGGAGAAACGCGTAGCGCTCGCGGTTGCGCTCGTATTCGAGGACGACGTTCTGCCGAAAGGCGTCCGGCGAAGCGTACGCGTCGACCTGCACGGAATGGTCGATGACCAGGTCCATCGGCGCCAGCGGATTGATCTTCCCCGGATCGCCGCCCATGGCCGCCATCGCGTCGCGCATCGCCGCCAGATCGGCGACGACCGGCACCCCGGTGAAGTCCTGCAGGATCACGCGTGCCGGCATGAACGGGATCTCGCGCTCCGGCTCCCGTTTGGGCTGCCACGCGAGCAATGCCTCGACGTGTTCCCGCGTGACGCTGCGGCCGTCCTCGAGGCGGAGCAGGTTCTCCAGTAGGATACGGAGGGAGTACGGCAGCCGCGCGGCGCGGGCCCCGAGCTCCGCCAGACGGAAGACCGTGCAGCGTGTGCCGCCGAGTTCCAGGGTCGTTCGCGTGCCGAAGCTGTCGGAGGACGCCATGTGCCCGAGAGTATAGGCGCCCGGGAGGTCGTTCCAAGGGCCAGGCGAGCGACTCTCGGCCCGCTCATTGCTTCAACTCGGTGAACTCCTGCGTCGGCGACGTGCCGCCAGCGCGAGGCTCGCGATCGCGATCCAGCCGAGGGCACTTGCGAGCGCGCCGATCGCAACGCTCGGCGGTCGATACTCGAAGCGGATCCGATGGGTACCCGCGGGCGCGGGGACGCCCCGAAACAGATGGTTCGTCGGGATCACCGGCGCCGGCCGGCCGTCCACCAGGGCGACCCACCCAGGGTAGAACGCGTCCGCGAGCACGACGAGACCCGGGTGGGCGAGCTCGGCCTCGATCTCGACGACGCGCTCGTCGTCGACGACGATTTGCGCGCCGTGGCCATGCGGCGGCGCGTCGTGCGAGGTCGTGAGCGAAAGGTCTCCCTCGACGTAGCTCTCGGCCAGCGGATCGAAGCCGTCGGCGGAGATCGCGGCCAGGAGGGCATCCGTGGGCGGCGCGCGTCGCGTGCGGTAGACGACGAAGGCGCGCGGCTGCACGTGGGGATTCTCCAGCAGTGCTACCTCGGCGTCGATGGAGGGGCGAGACACGAACCCCGCCTGCGTCACCAGTTCGCTCACCTCGGGGACGGCAGTGAGATGCGCAGGCAGTACGACGTATCGGACCGCCGCAAGGTCGAGCAGCCGCCGTCGTGTCGCCGCGGGAGCCACCCCCGGCGGTGGCTTCAGGCTGCCGGGCGACCCCGCGAACAGCCACGGCGAACGGTGATACGTGGACGCTCCCTCGGTGAAGAACGTCAGATACTCGGCCTGGCGGCGAGGTGCCAGCGGCTCGTAGTCGTCGAGAACACGCACGCGGTACCGCGTCGCCAGCTTGAGCGCCATCTCGGGCAGCAGGCTGGCCAGCCCGCCGTGGAACCAAACCCGGTCGTGCCCTGCGCGTTCGGCCAGCGCGCGATAGGCCGTCTCGTGTCGCCGGTAACGAGGGACCACGTCGGCGTAGGTGAGCATGTGGCGCCAGGACGACAGGGAAAGCTCGATGCCGACGAGGACGACGGGGAGCACCGCCATCGCTGCGACCCAGCGCCGCGCCCCCGGGGCTCGCCAACGTTCGCGGATGGTGTCGAGGCCGACGGCGGCGGCGATCGCGAAGACGAAGTCGGTGACGCCGAGCACCCGATCCGGAAAGCGAAACGATCCGAGGAAGGGGAGGTGGCGGTACACCTCGAAGAACGGCGTCAGGCGACCGAGCGCGAACACGACGGTCGTCACCGTCATCGCGACGGCCCACCAGCCGAGCGTCCGATGCCGCCGCGAGAAGCAGGCCAGCACGCCCAGCACGAGCGCCGCGACGCCCCAGGAGAAGGGCCCGCCGGCGACGGCGGAGCGCAGCACGCCTACCGCGGGACTAAAGGGCGCCATCGCCTCGGGCGACAGGCCCGTGTGCACGCCGTTTCGCACCAGATCGAGGGCCGGCACCAGCTGGATGCCGGCGCCGAGGACGCCGAGCCCGACGCCCCCGGCGAAGGCCGACAGGGAGGCCACCCACCGCGTCAGTCCCGCGTGGCTGCCGAGCAACGAGGCGATCAGGAGCGAGCCCCAGGTGTACAAGAAGTAGACGGTCGGCTGGGGATAGCCGGCGAGGAACGACAGCGCGGTCGATGCCGCGAGCAGGGCAACCGCGCCGGGCATGAACTCGCGCGCCAGGCCGAGGACGGCAATGGCACCGAGCGGAAACCACACCGCGGCTTCGGGGTAGTTCGGCGATGCCAGGCCCAGCGGCAACATCCCGCGGAGGCCGACGAGCATGGCGGCCAGCACCGCCGCGGCGCGCGACAGGCCGGCACGGCGCGCGAAGGCCATGGTCGACAGCGTGACCAGGACGAGAATGAAGGCGTGCGACAGGGCCAGTGCCGTGTGGAGCGGCAGCACGAGGTGGAGCGCGTGGAGCGGGAAGAAGAACCCGCCCTGCAGCGTCCCGAGCCACGGGATGCCGCACAGCTGATACGGGTTCCAGAGCGGCAGAACGCCGCCAGCCAATCTTTGGTAGGTCGCCTCGTAGGTGGGATAGAAGTAGACGTCGAGGTCGACCGGCTGCGCCGTGGCGGGCAGGCGAAGCACCCAAGCCGCCAGCACGACGACGCACAGTCCCAGACCGATCAACGGCGTTGAGCGCTTCGTGTCCAAACGGCTTTGCCTATCCCCGCCCGCGCGAGGCGCCCCCGCCGCTCGCCATGCCAACTAGCACCGCGCACGCGGCGGCCGCGAGCGAAACACCGAGGCCCAGCGACAGGCCAGGCGGCCGATAGATGAACTCGACCTGGCGATCGCCCGGTGCCACACGCACGCCGCGCACGAGCGCGTTCGCGAGCCAGACCGGACGCTCCGCGCCGTCCACCCGTGCTCGCCACCCCGGGGCGAAGGCATCGGCCACGACGAGCACGCCGGGCTCCTGCACGTCGAGCTGCACGCGCACGCGCTCCGGGAGGTCTTCGACGATCGACTGCGCGCGCGCGGGTGCGGGCGTCAACGCTCGTGGCCTCGTGTCCGTTCCGGGGTCGACGAGCACGACTTCCTGCGATGGATCGAAGTCCCGCTCGAGCATGAGCGCCAGCGCCGCTTCGTCGGACTGCGCCCGGCGCGCTCGGGTGACGACGTACGCCCGCGGGAGCGCGCTGGGATTGCGCCACACGCGGAAGTCGCGCACCGTCCCGGCCGCCATCCAGCTCTCGGAAGGCGGCAGCTGCCCTGCGGGAAGAACGACACCGGTGACGGCGGCCAGGTCGAGCAGCGTGGGCTCCGCGAGCGCCATCCCCGGGACCGCACCGGTGAACGGAGCGGCCGCCGGATCGTTCGGCACGGTTTCGCCGCTCGCCGCGTACAGGAAGCGGCCCAGGCGACGCGACGACAGCGGCTCGTAGTCCTGCAGGACCCGCGTA
>Ga0187893_10004121_pt1 | contig 28192 bp, 23 predicted proteins | sample MA1701074metaG_FD_139574 | JGI IMG/M metagenome (GOLD analysis project Ga0187893, IMG submission 139574) | White microbial mat communities from a basaltic lava cave in the Kipuka Kanohina Cave System on the Island of Hawaii, USA - MA170107-4 metaG ... | reverse complement strand
GCGCCCTGCCCGCCCGACATCAAGCGCCGCATGATCGAGTGGTGGGGCGACTCGATCTGGGAGTACTACGCCGCGACCGAGGGAGGCGGCACGCTCGTCTCGCCGCAGGAGTGGATGAAGAAGCCCGGCACCGTCGGGAAGGCCTGGGCCAACTCGGAGATCAAGATCTTCGACGACGAGGGGAACGACGTCGCGACCGGCACGCCCGGTACGGTCTACATGCTGCGCGGTCAGGCCGACTTCGAGTACTACAAGGACAAGGAGAAGACCGACAAGGCGCGCCGCGGCAGGTACTTCACCGTCGGCGACATCGGCTACCTCGACGCCGACGGCTACCTGTTCCTCTGCGACCGCAAGGCTGACATGATCATCTCGGGCGGCGTCAACATCTATCCGGCCGAGATCGAGTCGGTGCTGCTCACGCACCCGAAGGTCGGCGACGTGGCCGTGTTCGGCATCCCGCACGAGGAATGGGGCGAGGAGGTGAAGGCGGTGATCGAGCCGATCGAGGGTGCCGCGCCCGGCGCCGCACTCACCGGCGAGATCCTCGACTTCCTGAAGGACCGCCTCGCCAGGTACAAGACGCCGAAGTCGATCGACTACGTGACGGAGATGCCGCGCGACCCGAACGGCAAGCTCTACAAGCGGAAGCTCCGCGATCCGTATTGGGAAGGCCGCACCCGGAACATCTGATGAACTTTGCATTCAGCGACGAGCAGGAGGAGTTCCGGAGCACGCTCCGGCGCTTCCTCGACGAGAAGGCGCCGCCGAGCGAGCTGCGCCGCACGTTCGCCGCGCCGGCCGGCCACGACACTGCGCTCTGGAAGCAGATGGCCGCGGAGTTCGGCCTCCAGGGCGTCCACCTGCCGGAGTCCGTCGGCGGCCAGGGCTTCGGCTTCCTCGAGCTCGGCATCGTGCTCGAGGAGATGGGCCGCGCGCTCCTGCCCTCGCCGTTCTTCGCGAGCTCGGTGCTCGCCGCCGAGGCGATCTGCTGCGTGGCAACCGAGCCGGAGCAGCGGGCGCTCCTCGCCGGCATCGCGTCCGGCGAGGAGATCGCGACGCTCGCCTTCGTCGAGGACGGCGCGGGCTGGGATCCGGCGGCGCTCCGGCTCCCGGCGCGCCCCGACGGCGCGAGCTACGTGCTCGAGGGCGCGAAACGCGTCGTGCTCTCCGCAGACGCGGCGACGCGGCTCGTCGTGGCGGCTCGGCTCCCCGGCACGGAGGGCGCCGCGGGCCTCACGCTGCTCTCGCTCGAGGCGAACGCGCCCGGCGTCCGCATCGTCCCGGAGGAGTCGATCGACCTCGCGCGGCGCGTCGGACGCGTCGAGCTCGCGGGGGCGCGCGCGCGGCTCGTCGGCGCGGCCGGAGGCGCAGGCCCGGGACTCGCGAAGGCGCTCCGGCGCGCTGCCATCGCGCTCTCCGCCGAGATGCTCGGCGGCGCCGCGCGCGCCCTCGAGATGGGCGTCGTCTACACGAAGCAGCGCGTCCAGTTCGGGCGCCCGGTGGGCTCGTTCCAGGCGACGAAGCACCTGGCGGCGGACGTGCTCCTCGAGCTCGAGCTCGCGCGCTCCGCCGGCTACTGGGCGTGGTGGGTGGCCGACCAGGACGGCCCCGAGCTGGCCGAGGCGGCGGCGCTCGCGAAGTCGGCCTGCGCCGAAGCCTATCTGCTCGCCGCCGCCACGAACCTCCAGCTCCACGGCGGCATCGGCTTCACCTTCGAGTCGGACGCGCAGCTCCACTACCGCCGCGCGCGCGCCGACGCGGCGCTGCTCGGCGAGCCCGCGCTGCATCGCGCCGCGCTCGCGCGGGAGCTCGGGCTCTGAGCGCGCCGCAGGAGCCGAGGCCCTCCGCGACGGTGGTTCTCCTCCGCGACGCCGAGCCCGGCCTCGAGCTCCTGCTGCTCCAGCGCGCGTCGCGCGAAGGGAAGCCCGGGCCCTGGGTCTTCCCGGGCGGCAAGGTGGAGCCGGGCGACGTCGTCGCCGGAGACGCGGCCTCGCGCGAGAGCGCGCTCCACGCCGCGGTGCGCGAGACGCACGAGGAGGCGGGGCTCGCGCTCGACGAGAGCCGCCTCGTCGCGATCTCGCGCTGGATCACGCCCGAGATCTCGCCGCAGCGCTTCGACACCTGGTTCTTCCTCGGCGCGCTCGACACCTCCCACGAGGTGGTGGTGTGCGGCTCCGAGATGGTCGCGCACCGCTGGATCGCGCCGCAGGAGGCGCTCGCCTCCCACGCGAGCGGCGCGCTCTCGCTCGCACCGCCGACCTTCGTGACGGTGAGCTGGCTCCTCGAGCACGCGCGCGCGGCCGACGCGCTCCGCGCGCTCGCGGGCGCCCCCTTCATCACGTTCCGCCCGCGCATCCACCGCACGCCCGAGGGCGCCGTGATGCTCTACCCCGGCGATGCCGGCTACGAGACGAACGACCCGGGGAGCGAGGGCCCGCGCCACCGCATCCTCGCGCTCCCCGGCGGTTGGCGCTACGAGCGACGCGGCACCTAGCCGCGGAACACCGAGATCTCGACCGCGTCGGGGAGCGAGTCCTTGTACTCGACGGTCGAGGGGACGTTGCGCGACGCGTAGCGGCCCGAGTCGCGCACGTGCGCGAGGTAGGCGGAGCTGTCGAACAGCCCCACGTTGTCGGCCACCACGACGCTGCCCGGCCGCAGCAGCGCGTGCTCCTCGAGGCGCCGGAGGTCGGGCAGGTACAGGTCCTTCCAGTGGTCGAGGAAGACCAGGTCGAAGGGCGCACCGAGCGTGGGGATCGCGTCCTCCGCCTTGGCGTGCCGCACCTCGACGAGCTCCGCGAGGCCCGCGAGCTCCACCATCGCGCGAGCCACGGCGGCGTTCCTGCCCGACGCCTCGACGGAGATCAGCCGGCCGTTCCACTCCCGCAGCAGCCGCGCGATCCGCACCGCGGAGTAGCCGACGAAGGCGCCGATCTCGAGCGCGCGCAACGGGCGCTGCTGCCGCACCTCGGCGTCGAGGATCTCGCCCTTCTTGTCGCCCACGTTCATCAGGAAGGAGCGCTCGCGGGCGAAGCGGTCGAGCGCGGCGAGCACCGAGTCGGGATCGCCGGGCCGCGCGTTCTCGCGCGCGAACGCGAGCGCCTGCTCGACGCGCGGCGGGGCGCCGCGCAGGCGGTCCCAGACGAAGCGGCCCGCCTCCTGGAGGCCGAAGCCGAGGAGCGCCTTAGCGTTGCCGCGCTCGATCCGGATCGGGAGCTTCATGGGATCCTCCTCAGGGTTTCGCTCGGGGCTCCACGGTAGCCAGCCGGCGTTCCTCCTCGGCGCGGAGCTCCGCGAGCGCGGCGAGCCCCTCCTCGACCCGTCGCGAGGCACTCCCGTGGTGGGTCGCGGCCGCGGAGAACTCGATCACCGGGCGGTCGTCGGTGTTGGGCGGCACCGCGCTCGACCACTCGCGGAGCACGGCGCCGCCGCAGACACGGCTCGCGCCAGCGAGGCGCGCCGCGCGGCCGGATCCGGGCGCGTCGCGATAGCCCACGAAGGCGAGGAGCGGCCGCCCGGCATCGAGCGTGTTCAGCCAGAGCTCGGCGTGCTCGAAGGCCGACGCGAAGCTCCGGGCGAGGCTCTGCACCTCGAAGAGCGCGGCCTGGTCGAGCTGGAGCCACTGCGCGAAGACGCCTCCCGCCGAGAGCCGCTCGCGTACGTTCGCGAAGTGCTCGAGCGTGTAGAGGTAGCCGGTGCCCGCGTGCCAGGGGACGAAGAGGTCGCCGACGATCACGTCGAAGCGCGCGTCCGTTCCGAACAGGTGGTTCCGACCGTCGGCGAGGCGGATCTCGACGCGCGGGTCCTCGAGCACGCCCTGGTTTGCCTCGCGGAAGAAGCCGGCGAGCCGCACCACGCCCGGCAGGAGCTCGAGAGCCACCACGCGCGAGACCTCCGGATGCGAGTGGATCGCGGCCACGCTCGTGCCGGTCGCGACGCCGATGAAGGCGACCGCGCGCGGCGCGCCGTGGAGCGAGAGCGGCAGCTCGCCCTGGCTCTTGTGCACGTGGCTCCCCGCGGTCGAGCCGAGCGTGTAGCGGCTGTTCACGACGAGCTCGCGCACACCCTGCGCGTCCTCGAGCACGGTGACCGTCGCGCCCTCGCCTTCGTCGAGCGCGAGGAGCTTCGAGCCGGCGGGCACGATGGTGGGCACGATCTGCCAGCTGCGCTGGCTCGCGAGCGCCACGAAGGCGAGCGCGAGGCCGAGCCCGACGAGCCGCCCGCCGAGGCGCCGCTCGGGCCGGAGCGAGGCCAGCAGCGCGAGCCCCGCATAGAGCGCCGCGACCACCAGCAGCGACGCGCCGGTGCCGAGCGCGGGGATCAGCACGAAGCCCGCAGCGAGCGAGCCGGCCACCCCAGCCAAGGTGTTCAGGCTCGTGAGCCGCCCGACGAGCGCGCCCGCGGCGTCCGCGCGCGCGATGGCGGCGCGCCAGGTCGCCGGCAGCACGATGCCGACGAGCAGCGCGGGCGGACCGATCACGAGCGCCGTGATCGGGAGCAGCAGCGAGGCGGTGCCGAGCGGTCCGAGCCAGAAGGGCTGCTCGAAGGACGTGAGCCAGATCCGCGTGAGCAGCCCGGGCGCGACCAGGATGGCGGCGGCGCCGAGCCAGGCGCCCGTCGTGATCAGCGTCCACGGCGACACTCTGCGGTCCACCACGGCCGCCACCAGCGCGGAGCCGAGCGCGAGCGAGACGAGGAAGGTCGCGAGCACGATCGCGAAGCTGAACACCGAGGAGTCCATCGCGTTCACGAGCAGTCGCGTGAAGAGCACCTCGAGCGCGAGCGTGCCGAGGCCCGAGAGCAGAGCGACGAGGGCGAGCGTGCGCGCCCCGCTGGCGAGCGCCGGCGGGAGCCGCTGCCCAACCGGCGCCGGCGCGGCATCGCCCGAGAGGCCCTGCGCCGCGCCGAACGCCGCGAGCGCAGCCGCGAGGTTCAGCAGCGCCGCGAGGAACATGCTGCCGCGGACGCCGACCGCGATCGGCAGCCAGAAGCCCGCGAGGACGACGCCCGTGACGCCGCCCAGCGTGTTCAGCGCGTAGACGAAGCCGATGCGCCGCCCGAGGTGGGCCTCGCTCGCGACCACGGCGCGGGACATCAGCGGCAGCGTCGCGCCCATGGCGAAGCAGGGCGGCCCGAGCGCCAGCGCGGCGAGCGCGAGCTGGACCAGAGAGAGTGCCGCGGGCGTGTCGAACGTCGCGCGATAGAGGTGCGGATACGCGTGGTGGTAGAGCGCGAGCCAGGCCAGCACGAGGAGCGCGGCCGCGGCGATCGCGAGCTCGAGCCAGGCGTAGACGCGCAGCGCCGCGCGCCGGGTGGTGGTCGCGTAGCGTGCTCCGGCCCAGTTGCCGAGTGCCATGCCCAGGAAGAACGCGGCGAGCACGATGGCGGCCGCGCGCGTCGTGCTGCCAAACACGAGCCCGAAGCTGCGCGTCCACATCACCTGATAGACGAGGCCCGCGGCGCCCGACGCGAAGAAGATGACGTAGAGCGCCCAGGGGCTCTTCGCTTCGGGGCCGGGCTGGGTCACGGGCCGCGAGAGTAGCGGCCGCTCGCGCGCGCCGGCTCGCCTCGTGGGCCGAGCCTACTTGCCCTGGAAGACCGGCTTCCGCTTCTCGAGGAACGCGCGCGGGCCCTCGGCGGCGTCCTGCGAGCTCATCACCTGCATGCCGTACTTCTGCTCGATCGCGAAGGCCGCCTCCTCGGGCATCGCCTCCGTCTCGCGCAGCGTGGCGAGGATGCCCTTCACCGCGAGCGGCCCGTTCTCGGCGATGCGCCGCGCGATCTCCTTCGCCTTCGCGAGCGCGGTCCCGTCGGGCACGACGTGGTTCACCAGGCCGAGCTCGTAGGCGCGGCGCGCGGGCAGGTCCTCGCCGGCGAGGAGCATCTCCGCCGCGATCGCGTAGGGGATCTGGCGGCGGAGCCGCACCGCGGAGCCCGCCATCGGGAAGAGGCCGCGCTGCACCTCGGTCACGCCAAACTTCGCGCTCTCGCCGGCCACGCGGATGTCCGTCCCCTGGAGGATCTCGGTGCCGCCCGCGCGCGCGAAGCCCTCGGCGGCGAGGATCACCGGCTTCTTCGGCCGGTAGGTCTTGAGCCACGCGCCGTAGATCACGTGCGGCTCCTTCTTCACGCGCTCCATCCACGGGTTGTCGGAGACGCCGGCGCGCATCTTCCCGATCTCGGAGAGGTCCATGCCGGCGCAGAAGGTGTCGCCGCGTCCGGTCAGGATGCCGACGCGCAGCTCGTCCTCGGCGTCGAGCCGCACCCACGCGTCGTAGAGCCGGCACATCACTTCGCAGTTGACGGCGTTCTTCTTCTCGGGCCGGTTCAAGGTGACAACGAGGACGTGGCCTTCGGCCTCGACGATCACCGCAGGATCGGGCATCTGGGTCTCCGTTCGCCTCACCCGAGGCGAAGCCTCGGGTGGGCTCACTGCGCGGGCCGCGGACGCGGCCCTTGCCGACTGGCTTTGGGGTGTGCGCGTTAGCTCCTCGGAAGCTGGTCGAAGGGGACGTCCTTCGTGTCGTGGGGGTCGCGCGGCATGCCGAGGACGCGCTCGGCGCAGACGTTCTTCTGCACCTGGTCGGTGCCGCCCGCGATGTGCCAGGCCGGCGCGAACAGGAACTCGTTCTGCCAGAAGCCGTGGCGGAGCAGCGCGCCGGGCCCGAGCGCCTTGAGCGCTACGTCGGCGGCGCGCGTCATCACGCGCGCGAGCGCGAGCTTCATCACCGAGGTCTCGGCGCTCGGCATCTGCCCGCGCCCGAGCTTGGTCACGACGCGCGCGTTCAGGAGCTGGAGGCACTTGAGCTCGGCGTAGACGCGGGCGAGTTCGTCGCGCAGCAACGGATCCCCGTCGCCGTGCTCCTTCACGCACGCGCGGAGCGCCTCGAAGTCGAGCAGGCTCGAGAGGCCGGCCATCGCCATGCGCTCGTGGAGGAGCGTGGTCTGCGTGATCGCCCAGCCCTGGCCGATGGCGCCGAGGCGCGCGGAGTCCGGCACGCGCACGTCCGACAGGAACACCTCGTTGAAGCGCGCCTCGCCCGTCATCTCGACGAGCGGGCGCACCTCGATCCCGGGTGTCTTCATGTCGAGCAGGAAGTACGTGATGCCCGCGTGCTTCGGCAGCTTCGCGTCGGTGCGCGCGATCAGGATGCCGAAGTCGGCGTGCTGCGCGCCGGAGCACCAGGTCTTCTGCCCATTCACGAGCCAGGCGTCGCCGTCCCGGACCGCGCGCGTCGCGAGCGAGGCCAGGTCGGAGCCGGCGCCGGGCTCGCTGAAGAGCTGGCACCAGACCTCGTCCGCGTGGAGCAGCTTCGCGAGGAAGCGCTCCTTCTGCGCATCGGTCCCGTGCGCGATCAGCGTCGGGCCGGCCATGCCGATGCCGACCGCGAGCATCGAGTGCGCGGCGCCGCGTTTCGTGAGCTCCTCGTTCCAGATGATCTGCTCGATCGGGCCGAGGCCGCGCCCACCGTACGCCTTCGGCCAGGTGAGCGCGCCCCAACCGTGCGCGGCGAGCGTCTTCTGCCACGCCACGTGCTCGCGGAAGACCTCCTCCATGTCTGCGCCTTCCGTCGTGTAGCTGCGGAACTGGCGCGGGGCGTGTGCTTCGAGGAAGGCGGTCGCCTCGGCCCGGAAGGCCGCCTCGGAGGGGGAGTCGCGGAAGTCCATGGGGCCCTTGCCGCGAAAATAGAACGTGTTTCAATCTGGGGCAACCTCGAACGGCCGTGGTACACCATGGCCTTCCCACGACACGGGGCAGCGATGTTCGTCGATCTCACCTCGGAACAGAAGAAGCTCCAGGCGGAGCTCCGCGCCTACCTCGCCAAGCTGATCACGCCGGCGGTGCTGGAAGAGATCCGCGGCTCGGAGGGCGGCGGCCCCCGGTACCGGGGCGTGCTGCGCGAGCTCGGCAAGGACGGCTGGCTCGGTGTCGGCTGGCCGAAGGAGTACGGCGGCCGCGCGATGTCGGCGATCGAGCAGTACATCTTCGCCGAGGAGATCCAGCGCACCGGCTTCCCGCTGCCCTTCCTCACGATCAACAGCGTGGCGCCGACGATCATGCGCTTCGGCACCGACGAGCAGAAGAAGCGCTTCCTGCCAAAGATCCAGGCCGGCGAGATGCTGATCGCGATCGGGTACTCGGAGCCCGAGGCCGGTACCGACCTCGCTTCGCTCAAGACCCGCGCGGTGCGAGATGGCAGCGAGTGGGTGATCAACGGCCAGAAGACGTTCACGAGCCTCGCCGACCACAGCGACTACGTGTGGCTCGCGGTCCGCACGAACCCGACCGCGGCCAAGCACCGTGGCATCTCGATGTTCCTCGTGCCGCTCGACGCGCCCGGCGTGAAGGTGACGCCGATCTGGACGATGGGCGGCGTGCGCACGAACGCGACCTACTACGAGGACGTGCGCGTGCCGCTCGACAACCTGGTCGGCGGCGAGAACCAGGGCTGGAGCCTGATCACGAACCAGCTGAACCACGAGCGCGTCGCCCTCTTCAACTACGGCCCGATGTCGGAGACGTTCGCGGACGTGCTGCGCTGGGCGAAGGAGACGCAGCACCCGGACGGCGGCCGCGTGATCGACAAGCCGTGGGTGCAGCAGAACCTCGCGCGCTTCCAGGCCAAGCTCGAGGTGCTGAAGGTGATGAACTGGAAGCAGGCCTGGGACATCACGCAGGGCGGCCTCCATCCCGCGCAGGCCTCGGCGATCAAGGTCTTCGCGAGCGAGTTCAACGTCGAGGGCTACCACCTCTTGATGGAGGTGCTCGGCGAGGAGGGCGCGATCCGCGACGGCTCGCCGGGCGCGGTGCTCCGCGGCCGCATCGAGCGCACCTACCGCTCCGTCCTGATCCTCACCTTCGGCGGCGGCACGAACGAGGTGCAGCGCGACATCATCGCGATGGCCGGCCTCGGCATGCCCCACTACAAGAGCTAGGAGCGATCCGCGTGGACTTTTCCTACAGCGAAGACCAGCAGGCGCTGCGCGAGCTCGCGCGCAAGATCCTGGAAGAGCGCGCGACGCACGACCGCCTGAAGGAGATCCGGAAGACGGCCGAGCGCATCGACCACGAGCTCTGGCACGAGCTCGCGAAGTCGAACCTGCTCGGCGTCGCGATCCCCGAGGCGTTCGGCGGCACCGGCACCGGGCTCCCCGAGCTCGTGATCCTCGCCGAGGAGATCGGCCGCGCGGTCGCGCCCGTGCCCGTGGTCCCGACGCTCGTCGAGGCTGCGCTCCCGCTCGCGGCCTTCGGGAGCGAGGCGCAGAAGAAGCGCTGGCTTCCGGCGGTGGCGGCGGGCGACGCGATCCTGACCGGGGCGCTGGCCGAGGGCCCCGGCGCGAACGTCATCGCGAAGAAGGACGGCGTGGGCTACCGGCTCACGGGCCGGCGCCCGCTCGTCCATGCCGCGCACGTGGCCGCGGCGCTCGTGGTGCCCGCGAAGCTCGGCGGGAGCGACGCGCTGTTCCTGGTCCAGCGGGACGCTGCCGGCGTCTCGCTCGAGAACGCCGAGACCACCGACGAGCAGATCCGCCCGCACCTGACGCTCTCGGGCGCGCTCGCCGAGCCGCTCGGCGACCCCGCGCGCGGCGACGAGGTGCTTCGCTGGACGCTCGACCGCGCGCTCCTCGCGCTCTGCGCGATGCAGGTGGGCGTCGCCGAGCGCGCGCTCCAGCTGACCGCGCGCTACGTGACGGAGCGCAAGCAGTTCGACAGACCGGTGGGCTCGTTCCAGGCCGTCCACACGCGCGCGGGCGACGCGTACGTCGACCTCCAGGCGATGCGGCTCACGACCTGGCGCGCGCTCCACCTGCTCGAGCAGGGCGAGGACGCCACGAACGAGCTCGCGATCGCGAAGTTCTGGGCGTCCGAAGGAGGCGCGCGCATCACGTACGCCGCGCAGCATCTCCACGGCGGCATCGGCGTGGACATCGACTACCCGGTCCACCGCTACTACCTGTGGGCCCGGCAGATCGGGATCCACCTCGGCACCGGGAGCGCGCAGCTCGCGAAGCTCGGGGAGCGGCTCGCGGCGGGCTGAGGTCTCAGCAGGCCGCCGGAGGGCGGTTCCTGCGGAGGCGACATCAACCGACTCTTGGAGCCGGAGCAGGAACTGCCCTCCGGCGGTCCCTGGCTACAGTTCGCTCGCGCTCTTGATGATCTTGCCGACGATGCCGTACTCGAGGGCCTCCTCGGGCGACATCCAGTAGTTGCGGTCGGTGTCCTTCTCGACGCGGTCGAGCGGCTGGCCGGTGGCCTCGGCGATCGTGCGGTTCAGCCGCTCGCGCGCCTTCAGGATCTCCTCGGCCTCGATCCGGATGTCGGTCGCCTTGCCGCCGATGCCGCCGAGCGGCTGGTGGATCATGAAGCGCGTGTTCGGCAGACAGAAGCGGTCCTTCTTCGGGGCGGCGAGGTAGATGTGGGTGCCCGCGCTTGCGACCCAGCCGGTGCCGATCATGCGCACCCGCGGTTTCACGAAGCGCATGATGTCGTGGATCGAGTCGCCGGCCTCGACGTGGCCGCCCTCGGAGTGGATGAAGACCGTGATCGGCTCGTCGCTCTCGGCCGCGAGCGCGAGGAGCTGCGCCGTGACGGCCTGCGCCAGGCGCGAGTCCACCTCGCCGTGGATCAGCACGGTGCGCGACTGGAACAGGCGCTCGTGGATCTTGCCGGGGAGGAGCGGCGGCAGCGCCGGTGTCTCGGTGTCCGAGTCGTCGTTCATCTCTTCTCCTCGCGAAGGCCGGAACGTAGCGGATCGGCGAGGAGCGGCGGCGGCTTCTCCGGCAGCCCCGGCGCGCTCCACGCGCCGTCTCCGTCCGCATCCACGAAGATCGGGTTCGCGATCGCGAACGGGGTGAAGTCCGGAAGGAGCGCGGCGTAGGTCGCGTCGGGCTCGCCCTCGGCCTCGACCACAACGAAGCCGTCATTCGCGAACTCCAGCGGGAGCTCGAGCGGCGTCCCGCGCGCGATCCGGAGGTCGGCCACGATCTCGCCGTCGCGGTGGACAAGGAGGCGATCGACTGGCACCCAGGGCGCGGCGTCCACGGCGACGCGCAGGCTGCCGCGCCGCCCCGTGAAGCGCTCGCCCGGGCCCGCCTCGCCGAGGCGGACGTCGAGCAGCGGGCCGGTGGTGGCGAACGCGCGCCCGGCGCGAAGCGCTGCGAAAAACGCCGCCTCGTCGAACTCCTCGACGCGGTCGTTCGCGAGCGCCACGTAGGTGCGCGGGAGGCCCGGCACCTGGTAGGCGCGATGCGAGTCGCTGTTGCCGACGCCCACGTGCACGACGCCCTGGAGCAGGAGCGAGAGCCAGTCGGCGCGCACCAGGCGGAAGCGCGCGAGGTCGGGGCCGTTCAGCAGCTCGACGCCATCGTAGTCGAGGTCGCGGAGGCCGCTCCCGGGGTCGCGCTCCGCGAGCGCGTGGTTCGGCTCGGCTGCGAGGTCCCGCGTCGGGTCGTACGGCTCGCCCGCGACCGCGAGATGCGTGTAGTAGGCCTCGGGGTCGAAGTCGTCCTGCGTCCGGCCGCGTGGGTGGTTCAAGTGGACGAACGGAGCGCGGTCCCCGTTGCGCACTTCGGAGAGCACCGCGCGCAGTCGCCGGCCTTCCGCGAGCGGCGCACCGCCGCGCGGAGCGAGCGGCTCGCGCCGCAGCGGGTAGGCGTTCAGGTGGCCGATCGAGTGCGGCGCGTCCTTGCCCAGGAACGAGCTCGTGATCTCGACCCCCGTGATGCCGAACAGCCGATCGCCGAGGCCGAGGCTCGCGATCGCCGGGCTGGGATCGAGCACGCGGTCGTGCTCCGTAGACACCAGCACCTCGGCGCCATTCGCAGCGAAGGCCGCGAGCTGGCGCGCGAGCGGCCACGAGGTGTCGAAGCTCTCGGCGCTGTGCACGTGGAGGTCCGCCGCGATCCAGCCGGGCGTCTCGAGCGCGCGCGACGGCGGCTCGAGGACGAGGTCCGCCGTCTCGCCGGCGGCGAGCGTGAGCTTCGTCTCGCGGACCCCGTGCTCGGGGCCGCGCGTCGCTAGGACGCGGTAGCGGCCGGGCGCGAGCGTGACCTCCGCCGGTTCGTCGGCGAGGCCCGCGAGCGAGACCGCGTTCACGAGCGTCGCGGGCGGGATCTCCTCTCCGTTCACGCGGAAGTCGAGCAGGTCGTCGCCGAAGCGCGGATCCGGCGTGCCGTCCTCCCCCACGAACACGAGGCGGAGCGTCTCGCCGCGCGGGAGCCGCACGCGCGCGGGCGCACCGAGCGTGAGCGCTTCCAGCGCGAGCGGCTCCGCGCCGAGCGCGAGCTCGCGCACGACCTCGCGGTCGCCCGGCGCGACGGCGCGCAGCCGATAGGAGCCGGCGGGAAGCCGCAGCGAGAAGGCGCCGTCGGCGCCGGGGCGCACCTCGCTCACCGGAGCGCCGGCCGCGGTCGCCAGGTGGATGCGGGCCGTGGGGTCGTCCACGCGGCCCGAGAGTTCGGCACCGCCCGCGAACCAGGCGTCCGTGACCGAGGCGACGTCCGCGCGCGCGCCGACGCGGATCGCGCGCTCGAGCACGAGTGTGTCGCCCGCGTCGAGGTCCATGAGCGGGAGCTGCGCGAGCTCGAGCACGCCGGGCGCGCCCCCGCCGCCCCCCACCCAGAACGGCCGCGCGAACACGCCCGTCATGGTGAAGCTCTCGCCCGTGATCGAGAACGTGGCGACCGGGGCGGGCGCCGCGCCCGCGCGGCGCAGCTCCGCGCGCCGGAGCTCGACGCCGTACGCGAGGCCCGGCTCGATCAGCTCGCCGCCGACCAGCACGTGCGCGTCGGCGGCCACGATGCCGCGCAGCATCGTGAGCGGGGAGCTCGGATCGCCCGACGGGTGCGCGAAGCCGACCGAGCGCGAGAGGTCGCCCCGCACCAGCGAGAAGGGCCGGAGCTGACCGACGGCGTGGAACACGACCTCGCCGAACGCGAACATGCGGTCGCCGCCCTCGCCGCGCTCGAGCTCGGTCGTGACGGTGAGCTCCTCGGGTCGCGCGACGTCGAGCTCGTACGTGGTGCGGATGCGGAGCCCCGGCCGCCCGCCCGAGGCGACGACCCGCGCGGAGCGATCGTCCTGCTCGGCCCGGAGCTCGGTCACCGGCACCACGCTCGAGCGCGACAGGTTCACGAGCGGCACCAGCGCGCTCCACTGGTCGTTCGCCGAGCCGCAGCGCACCAGGTCGACGAGCGCCCCGCCCTGCGGCGAGATCGGGGACTCGTGCTCGGCGCTCGCGATCACGGCGCAGAGGGTCCCGTTCTGGAGCGCGAAGTCGCCGACGCCGCCGTCGGCGTCCGGGCCGCCGAGCTGGAGGCGCGCCGCGTTCTCGGGCGTGATCGGCGCGGCGATCAGCTCCGCGGACGCCGGCCCGGCGAGGAGCACGGAGAGCAGGGCGACGGGCCAGCGCACGGGCGCAGGCTCTAGCTCTTCTCCACCAGCTTCGACAGGTGCTCGATCTGGCCGTCTTCGCGGCGGTGGAGCACCTCGTTGTAGTGGCGCCCGCGATGTGCGCGCGCGCCCGGCCGCGCGAATCCCGTGACCGCGCTGATGCGATAGGTGTCGAGGTCGTCCCGGGTCGGTGGCGGCGCGGCGTGCATGGTGTCGCCGTAGTGGAGCGACACGTCGCCCGGCGCCGCGGCGAAGGAGGCGCCCCGCGGCGCCCGCGGATCGCGCGCGTCCACCGGTCCGCAGCCGCACTGCCACGAGCCCGGCAGCATGCGGAGCTCGCCCGTCTCGGGCGTCGAGGGCGTGAGGAAGACCGACGCGATCAGCGTGGGGCACATGAGCGCGTGGCCGCCCATGCCGCAGTCGCGGTGCCACGGCAGGTCGCCGAGGCCCTCGCTCATGCGCGGCCGCTTCCAGATCACCGAGACACCCTCCTCGGCGGAGGGCGGTGCGCGGTGCTCGAGCTCCTCGTCGGCGAGGTCCTTGAGCGCCACGAGCCGCGGGTCGCGCGGGAGCCCGCGGAGCGCCGGCTTCGCGGCGGCGCGCGTGACGCGGGTCAGCGTCTCGGCGCCGGCCGCGTCCTTCCCCCACCACGAGAGCTTGTCGCCCCTCCGCGCCTCGCCGGCCAGCACCGCCGCCTCGGCGCGGAAGGCCGCGATCTCGCCCTCCGCGAAGACGCCGCGCACGAAGAGGTAGCCGGCCGTCCGGAGGAAGTGGGCCATGTCCTCGCGGTCGGAGGCGAGAGTGAATGTCGCGGCCGGGTCGAGTGGTGCGCCGGCGCGGTCGCGGAGCTGGACGTCGTCGGCGTCGTAGACGGGGCGGCCGCTCCAGATCGCGCGGAGGGCCGGCTCCCACGCCACCCAGCGGAGCGCGCTTCCGCGCAGGCACTTCGCGCGCCCGCCGTAGAGGAGGCCCGCCGCGGCGTCGCGCTCGCGGACCAGGTTCTCCCACAGCTCGGGAGCGAGCTCGATCACCGTATCCGCCTCGGCGTCACCCGCGACTACGTCCATGCCTTCGGCGCGCGGCAGGTAGGTGTAGGCGTCGCCGCCGGGCAGGCGGAAGGCGAGGCTCCCGAGCCGCCGCGCGCCCTTTGCTGCGAGCGCGCCGCGGCCGCCGCGGAGCAGCGGGGGGAGCTCGTCCCGGTGGTAGCGGTGGAAGTCGAGCGGGCTCTCGGCGGCCATGGCTCCTCCGGCCGCGTCATGCTGCCGCCGGATCGGCCTCGGCGCTAGCCTCGCCCGCTTCGGGCGGAGGGGCGCATGCGCGTCGGCGAGGTCGAGCACCCGGAGCGCGAGGCGTGGGGCAAGCCGCTCGCCGGCGTGCGCGTGCTCGCGGCCGAGCAGATGCAGGCGCTCCCATACGCCACGCAGCTCCTCGCGCACCTCGGCGCCGAGGTCGTGAAGGTGGAGCCGCCCGGGCGCGGCGAGACCGGCCGCGCCTCGAACCCCTTCCTGATCGACGCGGACGGGCGCAAGGTCGGCGCCACGTACCTGCGCAACAACCTCTCGAAGCAGAGCGTCGCCATCGACCTCAAGCACGCGGCGGGCCGCGCGCTCTTCCTGCGCCTCGTGCCGCACTTCGACGTGGTGGCCGAGAACTTCCGCGCGGGCTCGATGGCCGCGCTCGGGCTCGGCTACGAGGCGCTTGCCGCGATCCATCCGCGCCTCGTCTACCTCTCGCTCTCGGGATTCGGGAACCTCGCGCCCTCTCCCTACGCGCGCTGGCCCGCCTTCGCGCCGATCGCGGAGGCGATGGGCGGGCTCTACGAGCCGACGAAGAAGCCGGGCGAGCCGCCGCCGGTCGTGGTGGCGGGCGCGCTCGGCGACATCTCGACCGCGCTCTTCGGCGTGATCGGCACGCTCGCGGCGCTCCGCCATCGCGACGTCACGGGCCTCGGCCAGTACGTGGACGTCGCGATGTACGACGCGATGATCGCGATGACCGACATGGTGCCGTTCCTGTGGTCGATGGGCGCGCCGGCCTCGATGGCGGGGCCGGGCTCGACCGCGCTGGTCGGCGCCTTCGCCGCGAAGGACGGCCACTTCGTGGTGGCGGTGTTCCGCGAGCCGATGTTCGAGAAGCTCTGCCAGCTGCTCGGCCATCCGGAGTGGACGGCCGACCCGCGCTTCGCCGACCGCACGGGCTGGGCGCGCCACACCGAGGACGTGATCCGGCCCGCGCTCGAGGCGTGGGCGGCCGACAAGACGAAGCTCGAGGCGGCGGCGGCGCTCTGTGCGGCGGGCATCGTGGCCGGGCCCAGCAACCGCGCCGAGGACATCGTGCGCGACCCGCACGTGGCGCTCCGCGACATGCTGATCGAGGTGCCGCGGCCCGACGGGGAGCGGCCCTACCTCGTGGTCGGGAACCCGGTGAAGATGTCGCGCCTCGCCGAGGGGCCGGTGGGCGCTACCCCGCGCCTCGGCGAGCACACCGACGAGGTGCTGCGCGGCGTGCTATCGCTCGGCGACGACGAGCTCGCCGCGCTGCGCGCGGTGGGTGCCATCGAATAGGAGGGCCAGCCCATGCCGCTCGACCTCGCGGAGCTCGTGAGCCCGCGCCACACCGCCGTGGTGACGTCGGAGATCCAACGCGGCGTGATCGGCGACCTCTCGGCGCTGCCCGAGCTCGCGAAGCAGGGCCGCGAGATCGTTCCGAACGTGGCGCGCGTGGTGGAGGCGGCGCGCGCCGCGGGCAGCGAGGTGATCCACTGCATCGCCGAGCGCCGCGCCGACAACCGGGGCATGAACCGGAACGCGCGCCTGTTCGGCTACATGGCGAAGGCCGAGCCGAAGATGCTGCCCGGCTCCCCCGCCACCGAGATCGTGCCGGAGGTGAGGCTCCATCCCTCGGACGTCGTGCTGGCGCGGCTCCACGGGCTCTCGCCCTTCTCGGGCACCGAGCTCGACTTCGTGCTCCGGAACCTCGACGTCGCCACCGTGATCGCCGTCGGCGTCTCGGTGAACATCGCGATCCAGAACCTCACCTTCGACTGCGTGAACGCGGGCTACCAGGTGGTGATCCCGGTCGACGCGGTCGCCGGCACGCCGCGCGAGTACGTCGAGATGGTCTTCGAGCACACGCTGCGGAACGTCGCGACGCTCACGACGACGGAGGAGCTGCTCCGCGCCTGGAGCGGGGCCCGCTGAGGCCGGCTCCCCGGTTCAGCCGTGCTTGCGGACGAACGCGCCGATCTGCTCGATCGCCCGGGTCGCCTCGGGGAGGAACGGCGCGAACGCGTGCCAGACGTGCGGCATCTCGGGCCACACCTCGAGCGTCACGTCCACGCCGGCCTGCTTCGCCTTCTCGGCGACGCGCGTCGAGTCGTCGAGCAGCACCTCCGCGTCTCCCACGTGGATCAGCAGCGGCGGCAGGCCTCTGAAGTCGCCGTAGAGCGGTGAGGCGAGCGGGTCCCCGGGCTGCGCCCGGCCCTGGAGGTAGACGGCCGAGAGGAGGCGGATCGCCTCGGGGCCGCCTTTCAGGATCGGGTCGCGCTCGGCGCGCGTGCGGTAGGAGTCGCCTGTCGCGAGGAAGTCGGTGGCGGGCGAGATCGGGATCGCCGCGTTCGGGAGCGGGAGGCCGCGCTGCTTCAGGGCGAGCAGCAGCGCGAGGGTGAGGTTGCCGCCGGCCGAGTCGCCCGCGACGAAGAGGCTCCGCGCGGGCGCCGCGCCGATCGGGCCGTGCTCGCGGAGCCAGCGGTACGTCGCCACGCAGTCGTCGAGCCCGGCCGGGAAGGCATGCTCGGGCGCGAGCCGGTAGTCCACCGCGAGCACTGCGCAGCCGGTCGCCGCCGAGATCCGCGCCGAGAGCGGGCGGTGCGAGTCGAGGCCGCCCGAGGTCCAGCCGCCGCCGTGGATATAGAGGAGGCGGCGGTCCGGGTCGGCGCCCCGCGCCTGGAGCCACTCGCACGGCACGCCCGCTACGTCGAGGCCTCGCACGTCGGCCTCTACACGGCCGACCGAGGGGTCCACGTCGCCGAAGCGGTCCACGATGCGGCGCTGCGCCGCGAGATCGCCGGCCGCGGCGGCCTGCTGGCCCTCGGCGACGAGACCACTCAGGTGCTCCACCACCTTCGCGAGCTGTGTGCTGGCCATCAGAGAGCGTCCTTCACGAAGGCGCCGCCCTTCAGGATCGCGCGGAGCTTGCTCCGGTCCTGGAGCAGCGCGATGTCCTGCGACGGGTCGCCGTCCACGACGAGGAGGTCGGCGTAGTAGCCCTCCTTCACCTGGCCGGCCGGGACGTGGCCGCCGAGCAGCTCGCCGCCGTTCTTCGTCGCCCAGCGCAGCACGTCGAGGGGCTTCATGCCGCCGGTCTTGACGTAGAACTCGAGCTCCTCGGCGTAGCGCCCGTGCGGGAGCACGATGATGCCGTAGTCGTCGCCCGTCACGATCTTCACGCCCGCCCGCTGCGCCTGCTGGAGCCGCCGGAGCACGTTGTCGAACTCGGCGCGCAGCGGCGCCATCTGCTCCTCGGTGGCGAGCGAGAGCGCGGCGTCCGGCGAGAGCATCTGCGCGGTGAAGAAGGCGCTCGGCACCCAGAAGACGCCGCGCTTCGCCATCAGCTCGAGGCACTCGTCGTCGAGCTGGTCGCCGTGGTCCACCACGTCGAGGCCCGCGACGACGGCCGTCTTGATCACGTTCTTCCACGAGCAGTGCGCCCGGACCTTGGCGCCGCGCGAGTGGGCGGTCTCGATCACCGCGTCGAGCTCGCCCTGCGAGAGGCTCATGCCGCCCGCGTACTCCGGTACGGCGTGCCCGCCGGAGAGGAATACCTTGATCATGCGCGCGCCGCGCTTGATCTCGTGGCGCACCAGCGCGCGGAACTCGTCGGGGCCCGAGGCGAAGACCTGCGCACCCTTGTTGCCGAGCTCCCACCACCACTTCTCCTGGTCGGTGTAGCCGCCGACGGTGTCGAGCCCGCGGCTCGCGGGCAGCATGCGCGGCCCCTCGATCAGCCCGTCCTGGATCGCGAGGCAGAGGTCCGCGTCGACCGTCCCCGCGTTCGCGCCCGAGGACACGATGCCGGTGATGCCGCAGTGGAGCGCCGTCCGGAGGTTCTTCGCGCCCGCGAGCGCGAGCCAGTTCTCGGGCTTCTCCACGCCGAGCGGCTCCGGCTGGATCGTGATGTTGTTGTACGAGGCGTGGAAGTGGGACGAGATCAGCCCCGGCATCAGGGTCTTGCCGTCGAGGTCGATCACGCGGTCGCCGGGCTGGGCGGCCAGCTTGCCCTGGCCGACCGAGCGGATCGTCTCGCCCTCGACGACGACGTTCGCGTTGGCCCGGGCCGGCTTGTCGCCATCGAGCAGGTTCGCGCCCGAGAAGATGATGCGGGGCATGGCTTCCTCCTGAACGGGTTCAGTCTACGGCGCTCGCAGCCGGAAGGCTGCGAGCAGCTCGCGCTCCTTCGTGAGCGCCTCCTCGTGCTGGTGCTCCTTGACGTGATCGAAGCCGCGAACGTGCTCCGGCAGGCTCGCGATCTCGACCGCGACGGGCAGGCTCTCGGGCGAGAGCCCGTCGAGAAGCTCGGCGACGGTCTTCTCGTAGTCCGCGATCAGCCGGCGCTCCCAGCTGCGGTGCCGCGTCCAGCCGAACGGGTCGAGGGGCGTGCCGCGGAGGCGCCGGAGCGGCCGGAGCAGGCGGAAGAACGGGAAGATGAGCCCCGTCGGGATCCGCCACTTCCGGACGCGACCCGTCTCGGGATCGCGCGGCGCGAGGAAGGGGGGCAGGAACTGCGGCGAGAGGTGGAGCTGGAGCCGGACCTCACCCTCGAACTCGCGCGCGAACTGCGCCGAGAAGCTGCCGTCGGTGTAGAGCCTCGCGACCTCGTACTCGTCCTTGTAGGCGAGGAGCTTCGCGAGGTTGTGAGCGACGGCGCGCGCGAGGGCCTCGCTCCCGGGCACCGCGGCCGCCTCGCGCTCCCGCACGCGCGCGACGAGCGCGCGGTAGCGCTCGGCGTAGCGCGCGTCCTGGTAGCGCGTCAGGAGCTCGCTCCGGCGCGCGACGAGCTCGTCGAGCGTCGTCGCGGGCGGCGGCGCCGAGCCGCCGCGCACGAGCGGGCGCGCGATCGCGTCGACCGCCTCCGGGTCGTGCGCGAGGAGGCGGCCCCAGAGGATGGCGCGGCGGTTCATCGCGACCTGCCGCCCGTTCAGCTCGATCGCGCGGTCGAGCGCGGCGAGGCCGACCGGGAGCCTCCCGAGCTGGGCCGCCACGCCGAGCAGCAGCAGGTTCGAAGCGATCGCGTCGCCGAGGAGCACGCTCGCGAGCTGCGAGGCGGGCACGAAGCGAGCGCCGTCCTCGCCGCACGCCTCGCGCACGGCCGCCTCCATCCGCTCGCTCGACAGATCGAGGTCGCTGTTCCGCGCGAAGTCGGCGGTGGGCGCGACGTCCTGGTTCATCACGGAGAAGGAGCGGCCCCGCCTCGAGCGGGGCAGGTTCTCGGGGTTCGTCGCCACGACGAGGTCGCAGCCGATCACCAGGTCGGCCCCGCCCACGCCGATCCGCGAGGCGAAGATCGCGCCCGGCTCGCGCGCGATCCGCACGTGGCTCGACACGGGGCCGTTCTTCTGCGCGAGGCCGGTCACGTCGAGCTCAGAGCAGCCCTTGCCCTCGAGGTGCGCGGCCATCGCGAGGATCGCGCCCACCGTGACGACGCCCGTGCCGCCGATCCCGGCGACGAGCACGTTGTACGGCTCGTCGCAGGGCGCCGTCGCCGGCTCCGGCAGGCTCGCGAACGCGGCGTCCGCCGCGGCCACGCCCTCGCCGCCCGCCTTCCGCACCTTCCCGCCGAGCACCGACACGAAGCTCGGGCAGTAGCCCTTCACGCAGGAGTAGTCCTTGTTGCAGGACGACTGGTTGATGCGGCGCTTCCGGCCGAGCTCGGTCTCGACGGGCTCGATCGAGATGCAGTTGCTCTGGACCGAGCAGTCCCCGCAGCCCTCGCAGACCGCCTCGTTGATCACGATGCGGCGGTCCGGGTCCGGGAACTCGCCGCGCTTCCGGAGCCGCCGCGCCTCGGCGGCGCAGGTCTGGTCGTAGACGATGGCGGAGACGCCCGGCACCGCGCGCAGCTCCTTCTGCACGGCCACGAGGTCGTCGCGGTGGTGGAGCGTGACCCCGGGCGGGAGCGCGCCGGGCGGGAACTTCTCGGGCTCGACCGAGACGAGCGCGATCCGCGTCACGCCCTCGGCGGCGAGCTGGCGCGCGATCTCCGGGCACGTGATCTCGCCGGCGAGCGGCTCGCCCTCGATCGGCTGCCCGCCCGTCATCGCGACCGCGCCGTTCACGAGCAGCTTGTAGGTGACGTTCACCTTCGCCGCGACGGCCGCGCGGATCGCGAGGAGCCCGGAGTGGAAGTAGGTGCCGTCGCCCATGTTCTGGAACAGGTGCGGGAGCGAGGTGAACGGCGCCTGCCCGATCCAGTTCGCGCCCTCGCCGCCCATCTGCGTGACGGCGAGCGTGCGCCGCTCGGGCATCCACGCCGCCATGCCGTGGCAGCCGATCCCGCCGAGCGCGACCGAGTCCTCCGGCACCACGGTCGACGTGTTGTGCGGGCAGCCGGAGCAGAAGGCGGGAAGGCGCGTGAGCTGGCCGGGCGGGGAGGCCGTCGGCGCGGGCGGCGGCGGGCGGAGGCGCGCGCCCACGCCGGGTGAGGCGGTCTCGAGCCAGCGGCGGAGGAGCTCCGCGACGAGGCCCGGCGCGAGCTCGCCCTCGGCGGGCACGAGCGGTGCGCCCGCGGCGTCGCGCTTGCCCGCGAGGCGCGGGTGCACGGCCTGGTTCACGAGGAGCCGCGCGAGCTGGTCCTCGATCACTACGCGCTTCTCCTCGACGACGAGCACGTCGTCGAGGCCGCGGCAGAACGCGAGCGCGTGCTCGGGCTCGAGCGGCCACGCGAGCGCGATCTTGTAGACCGAGAGCCCGAGCTCGCGGGCGAGCGCGTCGTCGATCCCGAGCGTCGCGAGCGCCTCGCGCACGTCGAGGTAGGCCTTGCCGGTGGTGACGATGCCGAGCCGCCGCTGCGGCGCGTCGAGGACCACGCGATCGAGCCCGTTCGCGCGCACGAACGCGAGCGCGGCCGGGAGCCGCTGCTGGTAGAGGCGCTTCTCGACCTCGAGCGGGAGGTTCGTCCAGCCGATGTGGAAGCCCGGCCCGCGCGGGAAGTCGGGCTCGACGAGGCGCACGCGCTCGGGGCCGATCTCGACGGAGGCGGCGCTGTCCACGGTGTCGGTCAGGCACTTCATCCCGACCCAGCAGCCGGAGAAGCGCGAGAGCGCGAAGCCCGCGAGCCCGAGGTCGAGGTACTCCTGCACGCTCGACGGGTTCAGCACCGGGATCCCGCAGTGGATCAGCGCGTGCTCGGATTGGTGCGCGATCGAGGACGACTTCGCGCCCGGGTCGTCGCCGCAGAGCGCGAGGACGCCGCCCCGGGGCGCCGTGCCCGCGTAGTTCCCGTGCTTCAATGCGTCGCAGGAGCGGTCGACGCCGGGCCCCTTGCCGTACCAGATCGCGAACACGCCGTCGTACTTCGGGCCCGGATGGAGGTTCGCCTGCTGCGTGCCCCACACCGCGGTCGCGGCGAGGTCCTCGTTCACGCCGGGCTCGAAGCGGACGTGGTGCTCTTCCAGGTGCGCGCGCGCCTGCCAGAGCGCGAGGTCGTACGTGCCGAGCGGCGAGCCGCGGTAGCCGGAGACGAAGCCAGCGGTGGAGAGGCCAGCCGCGAGGTCGCGCTCGCGCTGGAGGAGCGGGAGCCGCACCAGCGCCTGCACCCCGGTGAGGTACACGCGGCCCCGCTCCCGCGTGTAGCGGTGCTCGAGCTGGTAGGTGGCGTCGAACGGGGGGGCGCTCAGCGGGGCTCTCCAGACACGGAATTGAAACAGGTTCTAGTTCCGAAGGCCAGTCAGGGTCGCCGCGACTGGCCCCGTGGTCGGCCGCCTCCGGATGCGGGCGGCGTGGGAAGGTACCGCGGCCCTCGGCTACCAACTGGCCCGTGAGAATCGGCGTCACGATCCACGCCACGGACCTCGCGATGGACGTGGCCGAGCTCGCGCGCGAGGCCGAGGCGCGGGGCTTCCACTCCCTCTACGTCCCCGAGCACACGCACATCCCGGTGAGCCGGCGGACGCCGCCGCCCACGGGCGACGCCGAGCTGGCCGAGGAGTACAAGCGCACCCCCGATCCGCTGGTCGTGCTCGCGGCGGCCGCGGCGGTGACGCAGCGGATCCGGCTCGGCACCGCGATCGGGCTCCCCGCGCAGCACGACGCGATCAGCCTCGCGAAGCAGATCGCGACGCTCGATCGCGTCTCCGGCGGCCGCTTCGTCTACGGCATCGGCTACGGCTGGAACGTCGAGGAGATGGAGGATCACGGCGTCGATCCGAAGCGGCGCCGCGCGCACGTGCGCGAGGTGATGCTCGCGATGCAGGCGCTGTGGTCACAGGAGGTGGCGGGCTTCTCGGGCGAGTTCGTGCGGTTCGAGCCGAGCTGGCAGTGGCCGAAGCCGCTGCAGCAGCCGCGGCCGCCCGTGCTGATCGGCGCCGCGCCGGGGCCGACGCTCTACGCGCACGTCGCAGAGTTCGCGGACGGCTGGATCCCGTTCGGCGGCGCCGGCATCCGCACCGCTCTTCCCGAGCTGCGCCGCGCGTGCGAGGCGCGCGGCCGCGACCCGAGCGGGCTTCACGTGGTGCCGATGGGCGTGTTCCCGGACGAGGGCAAGCTCGCCTACTACCAGGAGCAGGGCGTGACCGAGTGCGTGCTGCGGCTCCCGTCCGCGCCGCGCGACGGCGTGCTGCCGGTGCTCGACGACTACGCGCGCCACCTCGCCCGGGAGCGCTGAGCGGTGGCGGTCGCACTGCCGTTCGGCGAGCTGCGCTTCACCTTCGCCCGAAGCTCGGGGCCCGGCGGCCAGAACGTGAACAAGGTCGAGAGCAAGGCGGTGCTGCGCTGGGACGTCGGCGCGAGCCGGGCGCTGCCAGCCGCGCTCCTCGCGCGCTTCCGAGCGCGCTTCGCGCGCCGTATCAACGACGAGGGTGTGCTGATGCTCGCGAGCCAGCGCCACCGCGCGCGCGAGCGCAACGTGGCCGACTGTCTCGCGAAGCTCGAGGCGATGCTCGCGGAGGTCGCGACGCCGCCGAAGCCGCGGAAGCCGACGCGGCCCGGAAGAGCGGCACGCGAGCGGCGCCTCGCCGGCAAGCGCGCGACCGCACGCAGGAAGGCCGAGCGCCGCGTCCGCGACGAGTGAGCGGGGGTGCGGCTCAGCCGAGCTCTTCCTGGACGAGCGTGAATTCGCGTCCCTCTGGATCGTGGAGGATCGCCGACCGGCCGAACGCCTCGTCCTGGACGCCCCGAACGACCCTCGCTCCCGCGTCCTCGAACGTCGCCAGCGCCTCCTCGAGGTCGTCGACCAGGAAGTCCACGCGGAAAGGCGCGGGATCCTGTGGATCGTCGGGCAGCTGGCGGTGCAGCGCGAACTTCGCTCCGCCCAGCGGGAACGACACCCAGTTGGGGCCGGCCGTCTGGCCGGTGATGCCCGTCGCCGTCTCGTAGAAGCGGCGCAGCGCATCGAGATCCTGGCAGAAGACGTAGACGATCATTCCCGACGTCACTTCCGACTCTCCTCTTGTCGTTCCAAGTACTCGCGGAAGATCCGCTCCACGAGACGACTCAACGAATCGCCACGCTCGATCGCGTGGTGCTTCAGCTCTTTCACGAGCTCGGGGGGCAGGTAGACGTTGAACTGCTGCTTCTCTACGAGCTGCGGAGCGCGTCGTCGCGCGGCGGCGGCCATGCTAGGATGCTAGTATGCTAGCCATCTCCGTCAACCCCGACCCGGAGGCGAGCATGTCTGTACAGGCCGAACGAATCCGAGACGCGGAAGCGCGTCTTCTCCAGCGCTATCACGCCCGGCTGACGGGGCGCTTCGTCTCGCTCAAGGTGAACGGCCAGCTGCTGCGGCTGCGGGTGCTCGAGGCGGGCTCCGGAAAGCCCCTCCTGCTGCTCCACCCTGCCGGCTGGTTCGCTGCGCACTGGGCTCCTTTGCTTCCGTATCTTCCCGGCTTTCGGCTGCTCTGCCTCGATTTCCCCGGCCATGGGCTCAGTGATGGTGTGGACTATCGCGAGCATGCGCCGCGCGCACACACGGTCGCCCTGCTTCGCGAGCTGGTCGCTGCGCTCTCGCTCGGCAAGGTCGCGCTCGTCGGGAACTCGCTCGGGGGCATGGCGGCCCTCTGGTTCGCCAGCGCCGAGCCCGACCTCGTTTCGAGCCTCGTGCTCCTCGGCCTCCCGGGATCGGTTCTCGCCGGCGCGCGTGCCGACCTCGCCCTCGCCGCGCTCAGCATTCCCGGAGTCAACCGCCTCGTGCTGAGACTGCCCTCGAGTCCAAAGGGCTCTCGCGCGCTGCTAGGGCGCGCGCTCGGCCCCAGCGCGCTCTCGCGTATGGCGACGGAGCAGTTCGACGTGCACTACGTGGCGAGCCGCCGCGACGAGTTCGTGGTCACGCTCTCCACGTTCATGCAGGCGACGCTTCGCTGGCGCTCCCCTCGGCCCGGCGTCGTTCTCTCCGACGCCGAGCTCCGCGCCATCGCACAGCCCGTGCACTTCGTTTGGGGCGAAGGGGACATCTACGGCTCCCCTTCGATCGGGCGTCGCACCGCGAACATCCTGCCGCATGCCACGCTCGAGGTTCGACCCGGCGGTCACTTCCCCCAGCTCGACGCTCCGGAGACGTGCGCGCAGTCGATCCTCCAGTTTCTCGGGTCTTCGTGATCGATACGTGAGCCCTCTCCGAGGAGGCTCGTTGCTAACGCTGCCGGGCCTCGAGCTCTGCGCGCGTCGCCGCGTCGAGCAGCTCTTCGTCGATCTGCTCCGGGTCGAGGTAGCCCGCCGCGTAGCGCAGGTACACCTTCTCGCGCACGAACACCTCGAAGAGGTCGGCGTCGATGTGGCCCTCGTCGCGCATCTCCTCGAGCACGCGGAGCGCCTGGCGGAGCGACATCGGCTTCTTGTAGGGGCGGTCCCGCGCGGTGAGCGCCTCGAACACGTCCGCGAGCCCGAGGATGCGGCCCTGCAGCGAGATCTGGTCGCGCACCAGGCCGTTCGGATAGCCGTGCCCGTCCATGCGCTCGTGGTGCGCTCCGGCGATGGCAGGGACGTTCCGCAGCGAGCGCGGATACGGGAGCTGCTCCAGCATCTCGATCGACGCGACCACGTGGTGCTCGATGATCTTGCGCTCGCGCGAGTTCAGCGTGCCGCGCGAGATGCTGAGGTTCTCGACCTCCTCGTCGCTCAAGATCCGCGCCACGACGCCGTCGGGGCCGCGCCAGCGCCAGCGCGCGGCGATCTGGCGCACGCGCTCGACGTGCTCCGGCGACGAGCGCTCGCGGCCGAGATTGCACCAGCGCAGGAAGTCGCGGTCGGCCTCGAGCGCGGCGACGCGCTCGGCCAGCGCGGCGTCGGCGGCCTCGGCCCCGCGCTGCGCCTCCAGCTCGAGCTCGCGCTTCGCCACCTCGAAGCGAGCGTCGACGACCTCGATCCGGTCGAAGAGCGCCTCCAGCTTGGTGGACTTGTCGATCACGTGGACGGGTGTCGTGACCTTGCCGCAGTCGTGGAGCAGCGCGGCGATGCGGAGCTCGTAACGCTCCGTGTCCGAGAGCGAGAAGTCCTTGAGCGGGCCCTCCTGCGCGTCGCACGCGGCGTCTGCGATCAGCTCGGTCAGGATCGGCACGCGACGGCAGTGCTCGCCGGTGTACGGCGACTTCTGGTCGATCGCCTTCACGATCAGCTGGATCAGGCCCTCGAAGAGCGCGCGGAACTCGCCCGCGAGCCGCTGCTTGGTGAGCGCCACCGCGGTCTGCGACGCGAGCGACTCGGCGAGCGCGAGGCTCTCGAGGTCGAACGCGCCCGCGCGCACGAGCTGGAGCACGCCGATCACGAGGCCCTCGTGGTTTCGCATCGGAATGGCGAGCTCGCCGAGGAGCGAGTCGTGGTGCGTGCGACCGGCGGCGGCCGTCTCGACGGCCCGACGGGCGAGACGCTCCGCGCGCTCCGCGTCCCCGGAGCCGTCCCACTCGAGCAGCAGGTGGCGCACCGGGCGATCGTGGGTGTCGGTGAGCGAGAGCGCCCCCGCGCTGGCGTCGGTCACGCTCATCGCGCCGCGCAGGATCGTCGCGAGGAGCCGCTCCGCGTCGCCCTCGACCGAGAGCGCGCGGCCGACCGAGCTCATCGTCTCGACGACCGCGATGTGGCGCTCGATGTTGGCGGCCATGGTGTCGAAGGAGTCCGCCAGCTCCTCGAACTCGTCCCCGGTCTCGAGGCGGATGCGCGTGCCGAAGTCGCGCGCCGCGAGGCGCCGGGTCGCGGCCTGGAGCAGCCCGATCGGCACCAGATTGCGCCGCACCAGCACGAGCGTCGAGAGGCACACGGCCAGCAGCGAGAGCAGCGTGACGAGCGGGAACAGCGTCTGGAAGCGCGCGAGGGGCGCGAGCAGCACCGTGCGCGGCTCGGCCAGCTCGAGCGTCCAGGTGGCGCCGCGGAACTGCGGGCGCAGGAACAGGTCCCACGTGCCGGTCCGCTTGGCCTCGTCGCGCGGCCCGTGGAGCGCGCTGTAGAGCGGCTGGCCTTCGCTCGTAACGACCAGGTCCACGTTGGTGCGCAGCGCCTCCGGCACGAACAGGAAGCGCGGGTCGGCCTCTGCGGCGAGCCAGCGCGTGGCGCCCGCGCCGCGCAGCAGGACGATGCGCGTGGGGTCGCCCTCGACCCGGAGGAGCGAGCCGCCGGCCGCGAGGTGGGCGGCATCGTCGGCCGCGAGCGGCCCGGCCTCGCGCAGCGCGACCGTGCGGAAGCGCCCGCGCGCCAGCGCTTCGGGGAGCGCTTGGCCCGACGGCCCCGCGGCGTCGAGCGCCGCCTCGAGCAGCAGCAGCCGCTCCAGCACGCCCATGCCGAGCTGCTTCGCGTCCTGGCCGAGCCGCGCGTCGGCCTCGCGCTCGAGCTGGCGCGTGACCTGCACGTAGGCCAGCAGCGCGAAGCTCAGGATCGGCACCAGCGCGCTCCCGAGCACCGCGAAGAAGACGCGGCGCGCGACGCGGCTGGTGAGGAAGCGGCCGTCGATCCAGCGCCCCCGGCGTCCCTCCATCCGTGCGCCCCTAGTACTTCGCGGCCAGGCCGAGGAAGCCGCCGTTGTTGCCGCGGACGACGTCGTCGAGGCTGGCGGGGTGACTCAGAACCCGATTCGTGAGCCCATCCCTTCCTCGACTGTAGAGGTCGTAGTCCGAATTGATCGGAACCAAGAACTGATCTCTACGACTCGCAAACGCTCCACCCGGGTTGCCTTTGATCTTCAGGTAGGAATAGGGGCGTCCCCACGGATCTCTGCGGCCTCCGAGCCCGATCGCCGCGAGCGAGCTCGGCAGCCGCCCGCCCTCGAAGACGATCGGGTCGAGGTGCGACGAGATGTCCTTCAGCTCGATCACGGCGCGCGCGACGCGCACGCGCTCGATGTAGGTCAGGTACTGCGCGAGCGTGAGCGCGCCGAGCACGCCGAGGATCGCGATCACGATCGCGAGCTCGACGAGCGTGAAGCCGCGGCGGCGGCGTTCCCTAGCCACGTCCCGGCCTCTACTCCCGCGCGCCCGCTCGCGCGCGCAGCGCCTCCAGCATCGCGTTCAGCGCCTCGGCCTCGCGCCGCAGGTAGTCGCCGGCGCGCAGCGTGAGCGGCTCGGGGATCTCGCCGCGCCGCACGCTCTCGAACACGCGTACG
>Ga0187893_10004120_pt1 | contig 28205 bp, 18 predicted proteins | sample MA1701074metaG_FD_139574 | JGI IMG/M metagenome (GOLD analysis project Ga0187893, IMG submission 139574) | White microbial mat communities from a basaltic lava cave in the Kipuka Kanohina Cave System on the Island of Hawaii, USA - MA170107-4 metaG ... | reverse complement strand
CTCGAAACGCCTTTCTTGTCGTGGTGCGAGTTTTCCTTCAAACACTCATACGCACGGCGGAAACGGCGTTTCGGGCTATTCCGCTGGATCTCGAGGAATAAATCGCGCTTGTCCGAGGCCTAGTGGAACCCGGGGCGCGAGAAACGCCCGAGGACGAGCGAGCGCATCTCGGCGCGAAAGCCGAGTTCCAAGAGAAGCTCCCGCTCGCCCGGGCCGTACTCCTCGACCTCGATCCGGCGCCCGCGCGCGAGCAGCGCGCGAAAGACCACGCCGTAGCGCGGGTCGGGAGGTCCGCGCAGCTCGACGCGCCCCCCCGAGCGACCGACGACGAGCACGAGCGATGCGCCCTCGTAGACGAGCCATGTCGTCGCGGCGCGTGCGGGCAGATCGGGCAGCAGGTCGAGGCCGCAGAGCGACGCCGGGTCGGTCGCGTTGCACCACCAGATCGCCCGCTCGTCGAGGTCGGCCGACAGCGCCTCCGGGGAGGCGAAGTGCAGCCCGGGCACGCCGGCGAGAATGCGGCCGCCGGCGATCTCGCCGGAGAGTTCCATCAGCCGCATCGTGCGCGCGAGCCGCCCCCAACGGAGCGGCGGCGGCTCTTGGGCGCAGAGCTCGCGGCAGAGGATCCCGTACCGGCGCAGCAGTTGGCGGACGCGGATGCGATCGTCGTCGAAGGCGTCCGCGGGTTCTCCGGCCTCGATCCGCGACCAGACGCCGTCGAGCGGACGAGAGGAGACCCAGCTCCCGCGGGCACGGCGGGGCGGCGCGGCGGGGGAGGGCGAAAAGCGTGACGCGATGCCCTGGCGCAAGGTCGCGAAGGAGTCGTTGCGGATGCGCCCCTCCCACGCAGCCGACCAGAGGCGATGCGCGAGGTCCGCCGAGGGGAGGCCGCTCCTTCCCAGCAGCGAGAAGAAGTCGCCGCCCCCCCACGGCAAGGGGTCCCCGTCGTCGGGAGGAGCGTCGCGGAAGAGCGCGATCTCGTCTTGGAAGGCGAGCGCGATCCGCTCGCGCCCTGCGCCATACCAGCAGAGATCGCTGCCGGCGACGACCGCATCGAGCAGCGCTGCGTGGTAGCCGGCCACGCGAGCGGGCAGCAACGCCGCTTCGAGCAGCGCCGCCGGCACCGGGTAGCCGAAGAGAGGCTCGATCCGCGCGCGCACTGCCGCCTCGTCCCCGCTCGCGGCCGGTGCGACGAGCCCCTGCACCGTCGCCAGCAGCAGCGGAAGGCGCGCGACGTCGAGCGCGCGGACCTGGGACCGCGCCGCGCGTCGCGACATCCGCAGCAGCCGCTCCAGGTTCTCCGCATCGCACCACCCCGCATCCAGCCGGACCACCGTTCCCCCGTCGGCGAGCCGCCGGAGCGACGGTTCGAGCCGCTCGGGAGCAAGTCCGACCATCGCCGCGAGCGCTCCGCTCTCCACCGGCCCCCGCCCGGCCAACAGCGCGGCGAGCAGCCGGTCGAGGAGCCGCTCCTCTCCGCCGCGGGCCCTCTCGATCCAGCCGAGCGCGCTTCGGGCGACGGTCCAACCACCCCCCCACGCCACCGTCGCGAACTCCGGCGAGTCGGGGACCTCCCCCGCCGGCAGCAGCACCCTCTCCTCGGCGTGGTCGAGCCACCCTTGCAACTCCTCGGGCCGATAGCCGGGGGCGGTGCGCCCGAGCTTCGATTCGAGCTCCTCGATGATCTCAGGCGCAAGGAGCCCTTGGGAGAGCGGGGGGCCGAGTACGACCGCCCGCTCCGGCGTGTCCTCCTCGTACATCAGCGTGTTGACGGTCCGCCACGCGACGCCGCCGGCGAACGGCGACGGCGCGGAGGTAGAACAGCGACCGATGCGGATCTTCCCGCCCCGCACCTCGTCGAGCCGCGCGGCGAGACCGTCGAGATCGAACTGCTCTTCGAAACACTCGCGCCACGTCTCGGCGATGATCGGGAAGTCCTCGTAGCCCGCCACCGAAGCGAGCAGCTTCTTCGCGCGGTGCCGCGTCAGCCAGAGCGGCATCCGGAGGCCGGCGCGCTGGCGCGGCAGCAGCAGCGCGCGCATCGCGTTCTCCCGAAAACGCGCGCCAAAGACCCCCGAGGCCCCCAAAGATCGACGCAGCGCAGGGAGGATCCGCTCCGAAGAGAGCCACTGCTCGAGATCGACCTCCGCGAGGTCCGGCAAGAGCAGCGCGTCGTCGTTCGAGAAGACCTCGACGCGGCTGCCGAGGCGCTCGCCCAGCAGTCCGCCCAATGCAATCGCGAGCGGGCGCAGGATCCGCCCCCCCCACGGGGCGTGCAGGACCAGATGGCGCTCGGGGCCGCTCGTCCGCTCCAGCAGCAAGTGCCAGCGGTGCGGCAGCGACGTGCCGGTGCGTTCGCGCTGCGCGCGCAGGAACTCGAGCAGCGACGCGCACGCAGCCCCGTCGAGCCGGTGGGCCGTGCGCAACTCCTCCGCGAAGGCCGGGTCGTGAAGACGCCCGTCCGCCCGCTCGAGAAAGAGGCCGATCCGCTCGCAGAGCGCCCAGTCGCGGTTCCACGCCTCGGCGCGCCAGAAGGGCGCGTGGTCCCCCTTCGCGTCGGCCGGCCGCGCCTCGACCTCGTTGCGGGAGATCCGTTCGATGCGCCAGAGCCGCGCGCCGAGGGCGAAGAGTTGGCCGGTGCTCCCCTCCCAGACGTACTCCTCGTCGAGTTCGCCGATCCGCTCGCCGCTTCCCGCATGGCGCACCGTGAAGTAGCCGCGGTCGGGGATCACGCCGCCCGACCGCCAGACGAGCGAGCGCGCGCCCGGTCGCGCGACGACGCGGCCGTTTGTGGGATTCACCAAGAGCCGCGGGCGCAGTTCGCGCACGCGCGTCTCCTGGTAGCGGCCGAGCAGCATCGCGACGACGCGGTCGAACGCCTCGCGCGGCAGCGTCGCGTAGCTGAAGGTGCGGCGCAGCAGCGCAAACGTCGCGTCGAGGTCGCACTCCTCGACGGCGGCCATCGCGACGAGCACCTGCGCGAGCACGTCGAGGGCATTGCGCACCGGGCGGAGCGGCTCGACCTCGCGCCCGAGGATCGGCGGCACGAGCACCGCGGCGTCGAGGAAGTCGCGGCCGTGCGTCGGGTAGATGCGCGCGAGGCTCGTCGCTCCGACGGCGTGGCCCGCGCGGCCGATCCGCTGCACGGCGGAGTGGATCGTCTTCGGCGACTGCACGAGCAGCACCTCGTCGAGCGCGCCGATGTCGATGCCGAGTTCGAGCGAACTCGTCGCGACGAGCGCGCGCAGCGACCCCTCCTTGAGGCGCCCCTCGACGACCTCGCGGATCCCGCGCGAGAGCGAGCCGTGGTGGGCGTAGGCGACCGGCGCCTCGGAAGCGTCGTTGATCCGGCGCGCGAGCCTCTCGCTCAACGCGCGGTTGTTTACGAAGAGCAGGGTCGAGCGGTTCCGCCCGATGCGTTCGCGGAAGCACTCGACGAGGGGGGGCCACGGGGGGGAGGCGACGCCGTGGACCGTCACCTCGGTCTCTTTGCGATCACGCGAGACGACGATGCCGACCGCGCGATCGGGGCCGCCGACGAAGGAGGCGACCCGTGCAAGCGGTTGCACCGTTGCCGAGAGCGCGAGACGCTGGAACTCCCCCGACAGCGGCACCAGCCGCTCGACGGCGGTCATCAGATAGGCGCCCCGCTTCTCCCCCGCCACCGCGTGGATCTCGTCGAGGATCGCCAAGCGGACTTGGCCGAGCATGGCGCGCCCTCCGCGCGACGCGAGCAGCAGGTTGAGGCTCTCCGGCGTCGTCACGAGGATCTCGGGCGGGCGGCGCACCATGCGCCGGCCCTCCTCCGTGGGCGTGTCGCCCGTCCGGACGCCGACGCGCACGTCGCCGCCCATCCGCGTGCGCAACTCCCCGAGCGGCTCGACGAGATTGCGCCGGATGTCGTTCCCGAGCGCCTTCAACGGCGAGACATAGAGCACCCGGACCGTCCCCCCCTCCCAGGCGCCGGTCACGAGCCGCTCAAGCGCCCAGAGGAAGGCGGCCAGCGTCTTTCCGCTGCCGGTCGGCGCGGTCAGGAGCAGGTGCTCCCCGGCGGCGATGCGCGGCCACGCCTGCGCCTGGACATCGGTCGGCGCCTTGTGCCGTCCGAGGAACCAGTCGCGGACGCGGGGGTCGAATGCGGAGAGCGGCATCGGCTAGGCCGGTTATCATCGCACCGTTGCAGAGCCTCGATCCGGCAGCCCTTGTCGAGATGCGCCGCCTGCTCCGCCGCGCGAGGGCGGGCATCTTCCTCCGTACGACCGCGAACGCGGGGGGGCTGCTGCTGCTCCTCGCCGCCTTAGGGCTCATGGCCGCCCGGCTGCTTCGTGTCGAGGGCCCCGTCGGGGCCGCGCCGGCGCTGCTCTTCGCCGCCGCGCCGCTGCTGGGGGCGGTGCGCGCGCTGCGACTCCGGATCGCCCCCGGCGACCTCGCGATCCACCTCGACCGAAGGTACGGCCTCGAAGGGCTCCTGCTGACGAGCCTCGAGAGCGACGCGTCGCGCTGGCAGGCGCGCCTGGGCGAGCGCCTCCGCGCGGCCCACCGCGACCTGCCACAGCCCCCCCTCCGCCCCGCATTCGTACGTCTATTCCCCCCCGCCCTGCTCCTCCTCGGGCTCCTCCTCATTCCCCCCCCCGAAGAGGTGCGCGCGCGCGAGGACATCGTCTTCGAGCGGGCCCTCGATTCGCTTGCGAAGGAGATCGAGATCGCCGCGGCCGAGAAGCGGATCGGCGACGCGGCGACCGAGGAGTTGCGCCAAAGGAGCGAGGAGCTTCGGAAGGAGTCGAAGGCGCGCGGGCTCGCCGAGTGGGCCGACCTCGATGCCCTCGCCGCGCGGCTCGAGCACGAGGAGCAGGCGGCCGCGGAACAGCAGCGCGCGTTGCGCGGCGCGCTCGCGGCGGTGCGCGATGCGCTCGAGCGTCGCGACGCCGGCGAGACCGCTCGCGAACTCTCCCAGCTTCTCGAGGCGGCGGATCAGGCGGGGCTGCTCGACCGGCTTCCGCCGGACTTGCAACAGCGTCTCGCCCGCGACGCGGCCGGCAGAGTCGATCCGCAGAACCTGCCCGCCTCGCCGGAGGATCTGCTGCGCCTCGCGGAGGGGCTCGCCGACTCCATCGACAACCCCGCCTTCCTCGATCCGTCGGAGATCGGGGACTTGCAGGAACTCGTCGAGGGGACTCCGGTGCCCGGCGGGCCGGCGCCGCCGGAGGAGGGCGGAGGCAAGGGCGGCGTCGAGCGCGGCCCCGGCCACGCACCGCTCGACTTCACGAACCAGACGGACGGGGCGACGGACGCCTTCCAAGCGAAGCGGCTGCCGCCGGGGCGCGTTCCGCCGAAGGAGTGGGAGGTCGCGGGGGTTGCCCGCGGCGAGCCCGACGCGAATCCGGAGCGCCCGACCGGGGCGGGCGGCGAGGCGGGGAGCGGCTTCGGCGAGGCGGCATGGCAGCGGAGGCTGGCACCGGGACACCGCGAGGCGGTGAGGCGGTTCTTCTCCGGGAAGGGGAAGACCGCGGGAAAGTAGGGACCCGATGGAGGGAGAGAGGGGCGGGCTGCTCAATCCGGGGGAGGTCGCGTCGGCGGCGGAACTGCTCCACCGGCTCCGCGACGGGCTCTCGCAGGTGCTCTTCGGACAGGCCGAGTTGATCGATCTGACGGTCGTCGCGCTCGCGGCGCGCGGCCACCTGCTGCTCGAAGGGCTTCCGGGCCTCGGCAAGACCGAGCTGGTCAAGGCGCTCGGCCAGCTTCTCGGCCTCCGCTTTCGCCGCGTGCAGTTCACGCCGGACCTGCTGCCGAGCGACATCACCGGCGGGCCGGTGCTCGAAGAGGAGGGCGGCAGGCGCCGCTTCGTCTTCCAGCAGGGGCCGATCTTCGCGAACCTGCTGCTGGCGGACGAGATCAACCGGGCGTCGCCGAAGACGCAGTCGGCGATGCTCGAGGCGATGCAGGAGAGGCGCGTCACGGCGCTGGGAGAGTCCTACGACCTGCCGCGCCCCTTCTTCGTTCTCGCCACGCAGAACCCGATCGAGCTCGAAGGGACCTATCCGCTGCCGGAGGCGCAACTCGACCGCTTCCTCTTCAAGCTCGAGGTGCCGTCGGTCGGCGCCGACGTGATGGCCGAGATCCTGAAGCGGCGCCGCCGCGGGGAGCCGCCGGCGCCGAAGCGCGTGCTCGAAGCCCTCGACCTCGACCGGCTCTTCGCGGCGGTGGACCGGATCTTCCTGCCCGACGCGGTCGCCCGCTACATCGCGCGGCTCGTCGAAGCGAGCCATCCGCACCGCCCGACCGCCCCGGAGAAGACGCGCGGGCTCGTCCGCTACGGCGCCTCGCCGCGCGCGGCGATCGCGATCGCGGAGGCGGGACGGGCGTTCGCGCTGCTCCAGGGCCGCCCGAACGTCGACTTCGCCGACGTGGCCCGCGTCGCGACGCCGGCGCTCGCCCACCGCCTCGTGCTCGACCACGCCGCGCGCCTCGAGGGGATCTCCCCGGCGCAGGTCGTCGCGATGCTGCTCGCGTCGGTGGACGCGACGCGCGAGCCGCTGCCGGGGGGGCTGCGTTGAAGGCGTTCCGGGCGGCGCCGATGGCGCTGCTGCTCCTCTCCGCGCTCGCACGCGGAGAGGAGATCCTCCCGCTCGGGCAGAACGTCCGCGCCATCGTCGACATGGTGCCGAGCGGCTGCCGCTACGGCGGCTACGGCTTTGCGTCGGTGCTCCTGCAGAATCTCGACGCCTCCCCCCACGAGATCGGACTTGATCTCGCCTCCTCCTACGGCGCGCCGCCCTTCCTCGTGACGAAGAAGGTCCCGCTCGCCGCCGGAGAGCAGGTCACGCTCTTCCTGCCGCTCTATCTCGGCGACGGCGCAAGGAACCTGCGGTTTGCCGTGGATGGCAATTCCATCGGGGGCCGGGGGGCCTACTGCGACACGAGTCCGCGCGGCGGCATGTCGGTGCTCAACGTGACCGAGGACCCGACCTCGTTCCGGAACTGGTATGAGGAGTTGCGGCTCGTCGTGCCGCCGAGCGGCGGGTCCCGGAGCCCCGCGACGGGCCTCTACTACGGTTCGTCCGGCAGCGAGGTGGTCGGCCCCCGCGCCCCCTCCCAATTGCCCGACCGGTGGCAGCTCCTCTCCGGCTACGACCTCGTCCTGATCGACGGACGTGCGAAGGGCCTCGACGCGGAACGCCAGCGGCACCTCGTGGGCCACCTCGCCGCCGGCGGCACGACGTTTCTCCTCTTCCCCGATGCGCTGCCCCCCGGGCCTCTGCGCGCGCTCGCCGCGGGAAGCCCCCGCGTGCGGTCCGGCCTGCACGCCTTCGGGCGCTGGGCCTCCTTCGACGGGTCGACGCGACTCGAATCGCTCCCGGAGCCGGAGCGGCTCAGGCTCCAGTGGGCGCTGCGCACGCGCGGCGGCCTCGCGGCGCCGGCGGAGCCGGTCTCGGGCTACGCCCCCCCGTCGATGCTGCACGCGCTGCAGATCCCCGGCCTCGGCGAGGTGCCGGTGCGCGGCTTCTTCCTCTCGCTGACCCTCTTCGCGCTGCTCGTAGGCCCGGTCAACTACATCGTGCTGAAGCGGCGCCGGCGCCTGATGTGGCTGCTCGTCACGGTGCCGCTCTCCGGGCTGATCTTCACCGGCGCGCTGCTCACCTACGGCGTCTTCCGCGAGGGGTTCGGCATCCAGGGGGTGCAGCGTTCGCTGACGGTGCTCGACCAGCGCAGCCACGAGGCGGTCTCCTGTACGACGCGGACGCTCTTCGCCGGCCTGAGCCCCTCGTCGCTCGCACCCGGAGCCGGGACCTATCTCTGGTGCCTCGACTTCCTGCCGGGCGAGTGGCGGGCCGACCAGCCGCCCCACCGCCTCGAGATCGACATGGATGCGGGCGGCAGGATCGACGGTTCGATCCTTCCCTCGCGGACGATGACGACGCTCGTCACGGTGACGCAGTCGGCGGCGCGCGAGCGCGCGCGCTTTCGCCGGAGGGGCGACGCGATCGAGGCGCTGCCGGCGCCGCAGTTCGAGGACGAGGGGCAGGTCCTGCTGCGCGACTTCGACGGCTCCTGGTGGGAGGGGCGGGCCGGCGGACCGCTCCGCGCCGCCTCGGGGCCCGGGCGCACCCGCGACCTGATCCTGCGCCGGTTCTTCGACTTCGAGCTCCTCGAGAGGAAGGGGCTCCGCCTCCCCAGCGAGGGCGAGGTCAGGGCCTGGGCCGACGACCTGCTCCAGCCGGGCAGCTATCTCGCCGCCGCCCGCGCCGCCGCCGCCGCGGAGGAGTTCGGGCTCGCGATCGACTACCGGGAGCAGGCCCATGTCCTGGTCGGGCTGCTTGCCGAGGAGGACTTCGTTGAGTAGCGCGCTGCTCGAAGTCGAGTCGCTGACGCGCCGGTACGGGGATCTCGTGGCGGTCGATGATCTGTCGTTCTCGATGGAGCGCGGCCAGATCTACGGATTCATCGGGCCCAACGGCGCCGGCAAGACGACGACGATGCGCATCCTCGCGACCTTGGATCTGCCCGACGGCGGCGAGGCGCGCGTGGACGGCCGCTCGGTCCTCGTCGATCCCCGCCACGCCCGGGCGCAGATCGGCTTCATGTCCGACACCTTCCTGCCCTACAGCAACCTCGACGTGATCGAGTTCCTCGACTTCTTCGCGCGGGCCTACGGACTGCGGGGCCGGCGGCGCATCGAGACGGTGCGCAGCGTCACCTCGTTCTGCGGCCTGCTCGAGTTCCAGCACCGGCCCGCCACGGGACTCAGCAAGGGGATGGGGCAGCGGCTCCATCTCGCGAAGACCCTCGTGCACGACCCGAAGCTGCTGATCCTCGACGAGCCGGCGGCGGGGCTCGACCCCCATGCGCGGATCGAGTTCCGGGAGCTCTTGCGGGAGCTCTCGTCGGCGGGCAAGGGGATCCTGATCTCGAGCCACATCCTCTCCGAGCTCTCGGAAAGCTGCGACGGCGTCGTCGTGATCGAGCAGGGGAAGCGGCGCGCGGCGGGCACCCTCGCGGAGATCGCGAAGGAGGTGCAGGCGCAGCGGGCGGTCCACGTGCGACACCTCGGCGACGACGAATCCGTGCGCCGCTTCTTCCTCACCCAGCCGCACGTCGACGCCGTCGACGGCACCGGGGGGCAGGTCCACTTCGACTTCTCCGGCGACGAGGCGGCGCTCGCGGCGCTGCTCGCCCGGGCGGTCGGCGCGGGGATCGCGATCCTCGAGTTCCGGCAGCAGGAGACCGACCTCGAGGAGATCTTCATGCGCACGACGCGCGGGGGACTCCAGTGAGCGCGGAGGTCGCGTTGACGCGCGGGGAGCGGCTGCTCGACCGGGCGAACGCGATCCTCGTCCGCGAGATCCAACAGGCGCTGAGCAGCCGGCTCTTCCTCGCGACGCTCTCGCTCGCGGTCGCGGCGATCCTCGTCATCGGGCTCAGCGTCGCCGCCGCCGGTCCGGAGGCCGGCAACCGGATCGGGCGCGCCGCGTTCGCCGGCACGCTCTCCGCGCTTGCCGTCGTCGCCTTCCTGATCGTGCCCTTCCAGGCGTTCCTCTCCACGCGGGCCGAGGTGACCGCCGGCACGATCGAGCACCTGCTGCTCACCCACCTGACGCCGGGCGCCATCGTCCGCGGCAAGCTGCTCGCGGCGCTGACGCAGTTCCTGCTCTTCCTGTCGCTCTTCGGCCCGCTGCTCGCGCTGACCTTCCTGCTGCGCGGCGTGGACATCCCGACCATCGCCTTCTTCCTGCTGCTCGCGATCCTCGGTTGCCTCTGCGCCACCTCCGTGACCGTGGCGCTCGGTGCCGCGTCGTTCTCGCCGCGCTTCCGCGCGCTGCCGCACCTGCTCGCGACCGCGGGCCTCGGCTTCCTGACCCTCGGTCTCGTCGTCGCGATGGGCGAACTCCACCGTCTCGTCGAGCGCGCGGTGCGCGACGGCCATGTCGACGAGATCCTCAGCGCGCTGAGCCTCCCCGCGCTGCTGACGCTCGCGCTCTCGTCGATGGTCGCGTCGAGCTTCCTCTCGCACCCGTACGAGAACCGCTCGACGCGCTTTCGCCTGCTCGCGCTGCTCGCACTGGCGGGCGGATTCCTCTGGGTCGCGCTGACGACCCCCTCCCACCTGGCCTCCGAGGTCGGCCCCGCCTACAGCGCGGCGGCGGCGGGCGTGCTCTTCCTCTTCGTGCTCTTCGCCGTCACCGAGGTCGAGACGCTTTCGCCGCGAGTCCGCACGCTTGTGCCCCGTTCGCCGCTGCTCGCGCTGCTCGCCGCCCCCTTCCTGCCCGGCGGCGGGCGCGGCCTCGTCTTCGCGATGCTGCTCTCGATGCTGGGGATGGCGGGGGCGCACCTCTACCCGCTCTGGGTCGAGGGAGCGGTCGCCACCGTCGACGGGGGACGCGTCGCGCTGCTGCTCTGGCTCTACGTGCTGCTCTACGGCGCCTTGGGCCGGCTCCTGCGGGCGCGACTCGCCGACAGCCCGCAGCGCACGCTGCTGGCCCGGGCGCTGCTGCCGCTGCTGCTCGCCGTCGGCGGCACCGTGCCGGTGGTCTTCGACGCGCTCTTCGGGCCCGGCGTCCAGCGCTGGCACTTGGGGCACCTGCTGAACCCGATCTGGACCGCCGTGATGATCGACGGCCGCCGGACGCCCGCGAGCCTCGTCGCGCTCGGGCTCCTCGCCGGCCTTGCGCTGCTGCTGGCGGTGCCGTCGATGGTCCAGGGCATCGCCGAGGTGCTGCGCGCCGCGAAGGAGCGGCGGTCGCGTGCGCGCTGAATGCGCGGCGGCGGCGCACCGCTACCGCTTCCCGATGCCGCGCCGGCCGCTCGCCGGCCGCACCGGCCTGCACCGCGGCCGCGGCGCCGGCTCCTCCCTCGAGTTCCTCGAACACCGCGACTACGTCCCCGGCGACGACCTGCGCCGCGTCGACTGGCGCGCCTTCGCCCGCACCGACGAACTCAACGTCCGCCTCTTCCGCGAGGAGGTCGCACCGCGCATCGACCTGCTCGGCGACGAGTCGCAGAGCATCCGTGTCACGCCGCTGAAGCGGCAGGCCTATCACGACATCATGGATGCGATCTCCCACTGGAGTTCCCGCGACGCCGGTGGAGTCAGGAACCTCGAGAGCTTGGGGCGCATCCCACCCACCCCGCGCGCGTTGCGAGTCTGGGTCTCGGACTTCCTCTTCGAGGAGGACCCCGCTCCGCTCATCCGCAGGTTCGCGTCGGGGGCGGCGGGGATCTGCCTCGTCCAACTGTTGGATCCGTGGGAGATCGACCCGGCACGAGAGGGCCATCTGACGCTCGTGGACTGCGAGGGCGACGGTCGCCTCGATCTCGAACTCGATGCGGCCGCCATTGCGCGCTACCGCGAGCGCCTCGCCCGCCTGCGCGCCGCGGTCGAGCGGGCGGCGCGTTCGGCCGGCGGGAGCTATGCGCTGGTGGAGGCGGCCGCGCCGGAGACGATGTTCCGGAGATCCCTCCTGCCGCAGGGGATCGTCGAGCCGCGCTGATGGGTTTCCTCTCTCCGCTCGGGCTCCTCGCACTGCTCGCGGTCCCCGCGATCATCCTGCTCCACCTCTTCCGGCGGCGTCTGCGGGAGCGGCGCGTCGCGGGCCTCTTCCTCTTCGCCGCCGACCGCCTCGCCGCCGACGCCGGGCGCCGGCGCGCGCCGCTCCGGTCGACGCCGAGCCTCTGGCTCGAATCGCTTGCGGCGCTCCTGCTCGCGCTCGCCATCGCCGGACTGACCTTCGGCGCAGAGTCGCGGCTCCCCCATCTCGTGCTCGTTCTCGACGATTCCGCGTCGATGGGGGCGGCCCATGGCGGCAGCAGCACGGTCGAACGCGCGAGGGAGGCGGCGATGGAGCGCCTCGAGGCGCTGCCCTCCGGCGCAACCGCCACCGTCATCCTGACCGGCCCCCGCCCCGCCGTCGCCGCCGGCCCCCGCGCCCCCCTCCCCTTCGCCCGCGAGGCGGTCGCGCGCTGGAAGCCGGAGCGCCCCTCCCACGACTTCCTGCCCGCCCTCCACCTCGGCCGCGAACTCGCGGCCGACGGCGGGCGCCTGCTCTTCCTGACCGACCGCAGGTTCGCCCGGTGCCCGCCGGGCACGGAGTTGCGGGCCTTCGGGCGCGCGGCGGCCAACGCGGCGCTTCTTTCCGCGCGAAGGAGCGGGGGTCGCGTGCATGTGGGGCTCGCCGCGTATGGAGGGCTGCCGTTCGAGAGCCGCTTGCGCGTGCGGGGAAGCGAGCGCCCGATCGTGCTCGAGCCGGGGGTGACGCAGAGTCTCTCGTTCGACGATCCGGCGCCGGGCGAGCCGCTCCTGCTCGAGATCGCCGACGACGCGCTCGCGATCGACAACTCGGCGACGCTGCTGCCCGTGCCGGCTCGGATCGTCGGCTTCTGCGCGCAGGTGGACGCGGAGACGCAGGCCCTGCTGCGGATTCCGCAAATCGTGCGGGCCATGCGCGACGTCGTCCTCGTCTCCGAGGGTTCGCGCGCGCATCTGCTGCTGACGGCGACGCCGGGGGCGATCGAGCCGGGGAGGGTCGAACTGCTGCTGACGCCCCTGCCCGCGGGGGGCGAGCGCGACGATTGGATCGGCCCCTTCCTGATCGAGCGCCGCCACCCGTTGCTCGACGGCGTCACGCTCGAGGGGGTCGTCTGGGGGGCGGGGCGCGTCGACCTGCCGGGGCTGCCGCTGCTGCTCGCCGGGGAGGTCGCGCTCCTCTCGGAGGAGGAGGGGCCGCGCTACCGGCTCAACCTCGACCCCTCCCGCACCAACCTGCCCGCATCGCCGGACTGGCCGATCCTCTTCTCGAACCTGTGCGAGGAGGCGCGCCGCCGGATGCCGGGGGCGGAGGAGATCAACGCGCGGCTCGGCGAGCCGCTGCGCTACCGGTTGGGCGCTCACGACCGCGCCGACGCGATCGAGTGGAGGTTGCCCGACGGCGGCGTCGAGCGGAACCGAGGCGAAGGGATCGCGACGCTCGACCCGCGCGGGCCCGGGATCCACCGGTTGCTGCAGGGCGACCGCGAGTTGGCCTCGTTCTCGGTGCACTTCGTGGACGGAAGGGAGTCCGACCTCACCGGGGCCGAAGAGATGGGCATCCCCTCGGAGACCCCGGTCCGGAGTGTCGATTTCGACGGCGGAGGCGGCATCGAGACGCAGATTCTTGCGCTGCTGCTGCTGCTTGTCGTGGTGGCGGACTGGCACCTGCTCGGGAGGGGGGCGTGATCCGGCTGCTTGCGCCCGAGGCGCTCTTGGCCATTCCGCTGGCGCTGCTCTTCCTGCGCGGGCGCATCCGCCATCCCCAGCCTCTCGTGCTGCTCCTCCGGGTCCTTGTGCTGCTTGCGATCGGCGGGCTGCTTGCGCGGCCCTATCGCCGCGGCGCCGAGGAGGGACGCGACTTCGTCCTCGTCGCCGACCTGTCGCGGTCGGTGCCCTCCGAGGCGCACCGCCGGATCGAGGAGATCCACGGGAAGCTCGCCGCGGCGGTGCGGCCCGGCGACCGGATCGGAATGGTCGTCTTCGGCCGACAGAGCGCGATCGAGTGGCTGCCCGAGGCCCGCTCGCGCTACCGCCCGCCCATCCGCGCCGTCGACCGGGAGGCGAGCGACATCGGAGAGGCGATCGAGAGGGCGCTGGCGCTGCTTCCCGAGGGCCGGCAGGGTTCGTTGGTGCTCTTCTCCGACGGCGAGTCGACGGGAGGCGACCCCCTCGCCGCCGCCCGCGAGGCGCTGCGCCGCGGCGTGCGCATCGATGCCTACCCGATCCGGCGGCCCGGCGGCGAGTCGGTCGCCGTCGAGGAGGTGGCGCTGCCGGGGGAGGTCGCCGCCGGAGAACCCTTCCGCTTCTCCGCCTGGGTCCGCGCGGAGCAGGCGGGCGAGGTGCCGGTGAGGCTCTTGCGCGACGGCGCCGTCGTGGCCGAAGGGCGGCGCGATCTTCGCCGCGGGCTCAACCGCATCGTGCTGCGCGACCTGCTCGCGGAGCCGGGGATCCACGGCTACGAGGTCGAGATTCCCGGGATCGAGGACCGCACGCCGGAGAACAACCGCGCCCGCGGCGTCCTGCGCGTGACGGGCCACTTCCGGCTCCTTGCGGTCACGCCCTTGGGCCGGGAGGACCGGTTGACCGGCTCGCTGCGCGCGGCGGGCCTCGAACTCGACGTCGTCGCCCCGCCGCATGCGCCGCTCTCCCTTGACCGGCTCGACGGCTATCGCGCGGTGCTGCTCGAGAACGTCCCGGCTCAGGATCTTCCGGCGGGAGCGCTGACGGCCCTCTCGAACTTCGTGCGCGATTGCGGTGGCGGCCTGCTGATGACCGGGGGCCGCGCCTCCTTCGGCCCCGGCGGCTACCACCGGACGCCGGTCGAAGAGGTGCTTCCCGTCTCGATGGAGATCCGGCAGGAGCAGCGCAAGTTCGCGCTCGCGATGGCGATCGCCCTCGACCGCTCCGGCTCGATGGCGGTGGCACTCCCGTCGGGCCAGACGAAGATGGACCTCGCCAATCTCGGAGCCGTGGCCGCGGTCGAACTGCTGGGGCGCGCCGACAGCGTCGCGATCCTCGCGGTGGACTCCGAGCCGCATCCCGTCGTCCCGCTCTCGTCCGCGGAGGCGAAGGGGGGGATCGTCTCGCGGATCCGGACGATCGAATCGATGGGCGGCGGGATCTTCGTCGGCGCGGCGCTCCACGCCGCCGCGAAGGAGCTTGCCGGGGCGACGCAGGCCAACAAGCATATCGTGCTCTTCGCCGATGCCGCCGACAGCGAGGAGCCCGACGACTACAAGACCTTCGTCCCGAAGCTCGCGAAGGCGGGAGTCACAGTCTCGGTGATCGGGCTCGGCCTCGACACCGACGTGGATGCGGCGCTGCTGACCGAGATCGCGACGCTGGGGGGAGGGCGCATCTTCTTCACGCAGGATCCTGCCGACCTGCCGCGGCTCTTCGCGCAGGAGACGATCCAGGTCGCGCGCTCCTCCCTCGTTGAGGCGGAGACGGAGCTCGACCGGCTTCCGGACATCCTCGCGATCGGCGACCTGCAGCAGGTCGCCTTCCCGGCCGTCGGCGGCTACTCGATCGCCTACGCGAAGCCGGGCGCCTCGACGGCGCTCGAGACGAGGGACGACCAGAAGGCGCCGCTCCTCGCCTTCTGGCACTGCGGTCTCGGGCGCAGCGCGGCGCTGCTCGCCGAGGCCGACGGCGCGCTCACCGGTGCATGGGCGGCGTGGGAGGGGTACGGGGGGGTTGTCTCGACACTCGCCCGCTGGCTCGCGGGCACCGAGGCGACCGGCGACCTCTTCGCCTCCATGCGCCGGGAGGGCCACGAGGCGATCCTGACCGTCGAGGGCGAGGCGGGCAAGGAGGCGCTGCTCGCCGGTCTCGACGCCGTCGTGCTGGGCCCCGGCGGCGAGGCGATCCCGGCGCCTCTGGTCCGCATCGAAGAGCGACGGCTGCGCGCGCGCCTCCCGCTGAGCGGCACCGGGAGCTACCGCCCTGTGGTGCGCACCGCCACCGGCGCGCTGCTGCGCGTGCCGCCCGTCACGCTGCCCTATTCGCCCGAGTTCGAGCCCCGACGGGATCCCCGAGGGGGTGAGCGCGCCCTCGAGCGGATCGCCTCCATCAGCGGCGGCACCGTGGATCCGACCCTTGCGCAACTGGCCGCCGGGGAGCGGACCGGGAGGGGCTTCCAGCCGCTGGCGACGCCCTTCGCGATCGCGGCTCTGCTGCTGTTGCTGCTCGAAATCGCGGTGCGCCGCCTCGACCTGAAGGTCGCGAGGCTTAGGCTGCCGGCGCTGCCGAAGATCCGCCTGCGGCGCCCCTCCCGCACCCCTACCCCCCCCCGCCCCCCCCCCATGCCCCCGGAACCCGAGTTGCCCGGCATGCTCGACCGCGCCAAAGAGAAAGCGCGACGAAAACGATGAGCGGCCTACGATAGGGCGATGAGCGACTTCCCCCTTCCGCTCCGGGGCGCGATGAACCCCTCCTCACAGCGCCAAGGGACGACGCCGGGCAGCTTCGCGCTCCGAGCGGAGGTGGGCGGCGCCCTCGCCTACGCCTCCCCCGATACGCCGGGCATGCCGGTGCCGTCGACGAAGACGGCTTGGGACTTCGCGCCAAGAGGCGCGGCGGGCAACACGACCCAGCTCGAGCAGGCGAGGAACGGGATCACGACGCCGGAGATGGCGCGCGTGGCCGAGCGGGAGCGCCATCTGACCGCCGAGCAGGTGCGCGTCGAGGTCGCGGCGGGGCGGATGATCATCCCGGCCAACCGCGTGCATCTGACCTACCGGCTCGACCCGATGGCGATCGGGCGCGCGAGCCGCACGAAGGTCAACGCAAACATGGGGGCGTCGCCGGTCAGCAGCGGCACCGACGAGGAGTTGGAGAAGCTTGAGTGGGCCGAGCGCTGGGGCGCCGACACGGTGATGGACCTCTCCACCGGCGGCGACCTCGACCGCTGCCGCGAGGCGATCCTGCGCGGCTCGACGGTGCCGATCGGGACGGTGCCGATCTACTCGATGATCCTCGGACGCAAGATCGAGGATCTGACGCCGCGGATCATCCTCGAGACGATCGAGCACCAGGCGAGGCAGGGGGTCGACTACTTCACGATCCACGCCGGCGTGCGGCGCGCCCACCTCCCGCTGATCCGGAACCGGCTCATCGGCATCGTCTCGCGCGGCGGCTCGCTGCTCGCGAAGTGGATGCTCGTGCACGGCAGGGAGAACCCGATGTACGAGCACTTCGACGAGATCTGCGACATCATGCGCGCGTACGACGTCAGCTTCAGCCTCGGCGACGGCCTGCGCCCCGGCGGCCTCGCCGATGCGACCGACGCGGCGCAACTCGCCGAGCTCTCGACGCTGGCCGAGCTGACCGAGCGCGCGTGGGCGAAGGGGTGCCAGGTGATGGTCGAGGGGCCGGGCCACGTGCCCTTCGACCAGATCGAATACAACATGAAGCTGCAGCGCGCGCTCTGCCACGGCGCGCCCTTCTACGTGCTCGGGCCGCTCGTCACCGACATCTTCCCCGGCTACGACCACATCACGAGCTGCATCGGCGCGACGGCCGCCGCGTGGCACGGCGCGTCGATGCTCTGCTACGTCACGCCGAAGGAGCACCTCGGCCTGCCGAAGCGCGACGACGTCAAGCAGGGGTGCGTCGCCTACAAGATCGCCGCCCACGCGGCCGACGTCGCCCTCGGCATCCCCGGCAGCCGCGACCGCGACGACGAGCTCACGAAGGCGCGCGCGGCGCTGAACTGGGAGAAGCACTTCGAACTCTCGTTCGATCCCGAACTCGCGCGCGCCTTCCACGACGAGGACCTCGACGTCGACACCGACTTCTGCGCGATGTGCGGCCACGACTGGTGCAGCGTCCGCATCAGCAAGGAGATCGAGGAGTTCGCGAGCGGCAAGGAGGCCGCCTACGCGTGGGAGCGCGCGAGGAAGAGCGCGCCGCTGTCGCCGGAGCAGCAGCGCCTGCTCGAGCAGCGCGGCGTGCTCTCCGCCGCCGAGATCCGCCGCCTCGCCCACAAGGGGGAGAGGGCGGAGTGCCACAGCGACCTCGTGCCGGACGCCGAGGACGCGGAGGCCGTCCAGAGGGCGATCCTGGGGGGGGCCGGGGGCCGGGCTCCCTCACGGGAGCGAAGACCGGGCTGATGTCGGCGAGCGGGCGCCGCGCGGCCCCGGCACGCTCCCGCCGCGGCTCGCTGCGGACCGGGCAGGGGCCCGTCCAGCCCCTCCGCGGCCCCGGCGTCGCGCCCTGCGGTCAGAACATCACGTAGACCGACTCCGACACCTCCTCCTCCAGCTCCTCGGTCGGCGGGAAGCGGAGCCCCAGCTCGAGGAGGCGGACGAGGAGCGCGCGAAGGCTCCCGGCGGCGACGGGCAGGGTCCAGTTGCGCAGGAGCGCATCGGCGAGGGCGTCGGGATCGGGGGTCGCGCAGTCCCAGCCCGGGGCGTACTCCATCCTCTCCTGCAACGGCATCGCGTCCTCGTACCGGCACCAGCGGCTCGCGGCGGGCTTGCGCTCGAGCGAGAACCCGACGACCCCGCGCGCGTGAAGCTCGGCGGAGAGCGGGACGACGTCGGACCGGAAGATGTGCCGCAGTTCGTTGAGAAGCGCCGCGGGCTGCGCGGAGTGTTCCGCGCCTCCCGCATCCTCGCTCTCGAGCCCCTCCCCGCGCCCCTCGGGCCAGGGCGGCTGCTCCCTCTTCAGCAGGATGAAGTCGCCGAGGGCGAGGACGTTCATCTCGGTGCGCATGAAGCAGCGATAGGCGTCGGCCGGCGTGCAGATGATCGGCTCGCCCCGGACATTGAAGGAGGTGTTCACGACGACGCCGCAGCCGGTGAGAGCCTCGAAGCGGCGGATCAGGTCGTAGTAGGCGGGGTGGTCGTCGCGGGTGACGGTCTGGATGCGGGCGGAGTAGTCCACGTGCGTGATCGCCGGAAGATCGCTGCGAACCTGCCGGACGACCGGCAGCAGGTCTTCGCCGTCGATGCGCTCCCACTCCTTGCGGTGCTCGCGTCGCACCGGCGCCACGATCAGCATGTAGGGGCTCTCGCGGTCGAGTTCGAAGTACTCGGAGACCCTCTCCGCGAGGACGCTCGGGGCGAAGGGCCGGAAGGACTCCCGGTACTTGATCTTCAGGTTCAGGTCCGACTGCATCTCGGGGCTGCGCGGGTCGCCGAGGATCGACCGCGCCCCGAGCGCGCGCGGACCGAATTCCATGCGGCCGGAGAAGTGCCCGACGACCTTGCCCTCCGCGAGCGCTTGGGCCAGCGCGTCGTTCCGTTCGTCGCCGTCGAGTTCCCGGTAAGGGAACCCGTGGGTCTCCAGGTAGGCCCGGATCTCGTCGTCCGAGAAGTCCGGGCCCCAGTAGGAGCCCCCTTGCAGCGGGCGCGCGGCGAGCCGGCGCGGCTTCCCGAAGTAGCCGTGGTAGGCGTCGAGCGCCGCACCGAGCGCACACCCGGAGTCGCCGGCGGCGGGCTGGATCCATATGTCCTTGAAGGGGCCTTCGCGCAGAAGTCGGCCGTTGGCCACGCAGTTCAGCGCGACACCGCCCGCCAGGCAGAGCCGCTCCTCCCCGCCGGAGACCTCGTGGGCATGGCGCGCCATGCGCAGCATAGCCTCCTCCGTGACGACCTGGACCGAGCGGGCCAAGTCCATCTCGCGGCGCGTGATCCGGGAGTCGGGCGTCCGCGCCGGGCCGTCGAACAGCTCGGCGAACCTGTCGCTCGTCATCGTGGGCTTCGACAGGAACGCGAAGTACTCGAGGTTGAGCTCGAGCGACCCGTCCTCCTTCAGGTCGACGAGGTTCTCGAGGATGCGATCGGCGTACCTGGGCTCCCCGTAGGGAGCGAGCCCCATCATCTTGTACTCGCCGGAGTTCACCTTGAATCCGGTGAACTGCGTGAAGGCCGAGTAGAGGAGGCCGAGCGAGTCGGGGAAGCGCATCTCCTCGATCATCCGGATGTCGTTGCCCGCCCCGACCGCGATCGAGGCCGTGGCCCACTCGCCGACGCCGTCGATCGTCAGGATCGCGGCGCGCTCGAACGGGGAGGGATAGAAGGCGCTCGCGCAGTGCGAGCGATGGTGCACCTCCTGCAGCACGCGCCCCTCGTAGGAGAGGTACTTGCGGATGAGCTGCGGGATGTGGACCTTCGAACGGATCCACCCCGGCAGCGCGCGCAGCCAGGTGTCCTCCCCCTCCTCGCCGATCGCAAGCTGCGTGTGCAGGATGCGCTCCAGGGTCTGTGCCGAATTGTCGTAGAAGACCACCGCATCGAGTTCCGCAGGCCCGATGCGCCCCTCTTCGAGGCAGTAGTTGACGGCCTGGTGGGGGAAGCGGCGATCGGCCTTGACCCGGGTGAACCGCTCCTCCTCCGCCGCGGCGACGATCTTCCCGTCCCGGACGAGTGCCGCCGCGGAGTTGTGGTAGAAGCAGGAGAGGCCGAGGATGTTGAGACTTGGGCCCTCGCGCCGGCGCTTGCGTGCCGGCGCAGGCTTCGGGGAGAGGGTGAGGCGCGTCCCGTTCGCCGGCTTGGCGGGCTGCTTCGGGCCCGCTCCGCCGCCCAGCAGGCCCCGCTCCCGGATCGCGCCGGCCATCAGCTCCGCGAGCAGCAGGTTCCCGTAGGGGGTGAAGTGGCCGGCCCGGAACGCGAGCTCCTGCCGCGTCTCCCAAGGCAGCCGGATCAGCGGCGAGCTGACGTCCGTCACATGCACGCCGCGCTCCCGGTCCTCGATCCCCTCGAAGAACTCCTGGTAGACGGGCTTGGCGCCGTGACGGTAGTACTCCCACGTCGGGATCGGCACGATCAGCAGCGGCAGCGGCGCGACCTCCGCCGCGAACTGCCGGACGATCCTCTCCATCAACAGCCAGCCGGCGCTCGTCCTCGAGTTGAAGTCCGGGTAGGGCTGCACGCCGGAGAGCCGGTAGACCCCCGAGCGCAGCCGCGCGGCGGCCCGCTCGAGCGAGGAGGGCACCCGGATCGAAGCGGTCGTCTTGCGCCACGTCGCGAGCAGGCGCTGGCGCCAGTCCCGGGCGGCGCGCGTGGCCGCGATCGTCTCGGGCTCGATGCTCCCGACCGGCGGACGCTCCCTCGGCACCGGCGAGTGATGCAGTTGCAGCTCCCCCTCTTGCAGCGTGAAGTAGGGCTTCGGGACGAGCACGCGCTCGCGCGTGATCCGGTCGATCGACTCCCGGTGGCTGAGCTGGATGCGCCGGATGCTGTCGACCTGCACGCAGAGCACGGCCAGATCGGCCTCGATGCCGCGGCCGAACTCGCGGTAGAGAAGCAGGTGCTGATCGGTGCCGGACCCCGAGAGGCCGAAGTTGTAGACTTCGGCGTCGAGCAGGCGCCCGAGCTGGTCGGAGGCGCGGTCCTCGTTCGCGCAGTTGTCGCCGGCCGTGTAGGAATCGCCGAACATCAGGATCCGGGGCCGGCCCCCCTTGCGAGGCTCGAATTCGACATCCGACCGGAAGCCGAGGGAGTTCGTCGCGAGGACGTAGCCGCCGGTCTCGTTCGGCAGGCGCGCATGCAGGTTGGGCACGTAGAGATGCCCGAGGGTCGGATGGTAGCGGACCACCATCCGGTGGGTGGACTGGATGAGGAGGAACACGGTTCAGGCACCCGTCCCCTCGGGCCGGCGCCCGAGCAAGTGGTTCAGCGAGAGGAGGCTCCCCGAGGCGATCGCCTCGAACACCTCCTGCGGCACGTGACCGGGTAGCACGAAGCGGCCGATGGCCATCGGATTGCCGGCGTGAGGGTGGAAGTCGTTCGTCACGGCGAAGCCAAGGCGGTATCCGCACCGTCGCGCCCCCTCGAGCACCTCGGCGGACCAATCGGCCGCGGTACCGTTCGGGAAGGCGAGCGAAGCGCATTCGGTGTCGAGTTCGCCCTCGATTCTGGACTTGCTTTCGCGAAGCTCCTGCAACAGATCTTCGGGCGAAAGCCGGGACAGAATTGAGTGCGCGACGCCATGGGAGCCGATGTCGACGCCCATCCCCGCCAGCCGACGCACCTCGTCCCAGGTCAGGAAGGCGTGGAGGTCGTCCGCCGCGAGTCCGGGATCGAGCCGGCTGTGCGACCGGAGATACTCCATGTATTCCGCGGCCTTCCGCGAGGGCTGGCGCTTCGCCTCGCGGACGATGCGCTTGGCCAGCGCGCGCCGGGCTTCCAACCCGGCCGGCACCGGGAGCGGGCCCCGCTCCCCCGGGGACTCGACCTCCTTCAGGGGCCATGCGACGATCCGCTCGACGAGCTCGGTCGGCCAGAGGATCCGCGTCCCGCCGATGTAGGCGGTGCTGACGAAGACGGTCGCCGGGACCCCGTGCTTCGCCAGGAGCGGCGCGGCGTGGGTCAGGTTGTTGCGGTATCCGTCGTCGAAGGTCACGAAGGCCGCGCGGGGCGGCAGCTCCCGCTCGCCGCGCGCCCAGGCGAGGAGGTCGCCGAGGGCGACCGGCTGGAACTTGCGCCTCAGGAATCCGAGGTGCCGATCGAACTCATCCGTGCCGACCGTGTTCTCGTAGCCGAACCGGTCGCCCGCGTGGCCCTCGCGCAAGACGCCATGATAGGTGACGACGAGCAGCTTCTTCGCGCGCAGCGCCCGGCCGAGGGCATTGATGCCGGAGCATCGCAGGCCCAGATAGGTCGCACGCTTCGCGAGGGAGCGGATCATCGGATTCACCTATATAACGGCTGTTTCGACCCGGAGCATGTGCGCGGAGGCGGGGCCGCGGGCCCCCGGGAGCTAGGCCGGCAAGAGCCCCTGAAGCTCCTCCATCGCCTGGGAGTCGCGCGGCCGGTCGCGCCGGGCGTAGGAGAGCTTCAGGTTCTGCAACATCCGGCGCAGCCACTGGGCGTTCGTGGCCGGAGCGAGTAGCTCCTCCGACCGCGCGAAGGTGACGCCCGCCGCCTGCTCGATGCGCGAGAAGGCCTCCGCGCGGGTCAGCACCCGGCCCCCCTCGAAGCAGTCGACCAGCATCGCCCCCTGCCGCGTCGCGACCTCGGCGAGGAAGTGGGCCGGCGAGTTGATCCCCCGGATGGCGAGCCCGATCCGCTCCCCCACTTCCTTGTAGAGCAGCGTCAGCGTGACCGGGATCCCCTGCTTCCGCCGGAGCACCGTCGGCAGCAGGCTGTTGCGGGGGTCGTCGTAGCTCTCGCGATCCCCGCGGTACCGCTCCTCGTCGAAGAGCACCGCGTGCAGGTGGGCGAGGTAGCCGCTCTCGCTGCCGCTCCGCGCCCGGCGGCGGATCCGCGCCGCCAGCAGCTCCAGGCGCCGCAGGACCGCCTCGAGCCTGGCCTGCGGCAACCCGTGCAGCGAGATCGCCACCGCCCCCCGGAGCAGCTCCCCCGGGGCGTCGATCCCCGACACGGCCTCCGCGAAGAGGCGGTAGGCCCCGGGCCGGCAGTGGAGAGGAGCGGCCATTGCCGCTATCGTAGGCCCGGAGTCACGAATGAAACGCGCCTTGGCCCTGCTGCTCTTCGCCCTCCCCTCCCCCGGCGGGGAGATCCGCTTCGCCGACAGCCTCGAGAACGCCGAGAAGGACGGCCGCCCCCTCTTCCTCTACTTCACCTTCGAGACCTGACACTGGTGCAAGGTCCTCGAGAGGGAGACCTTCCCCGACGCCGCGGTCGCGGCGCTCTCCGAGAGGTTTGTCTGGTTCGTCGCCGACCGCGACAGGAGCCCCGACCTGCCGAAGGCCTTTGGCGTCAGCGCCTATCCGACGCTGCTGCTGCTCGGCAGGAAGCGCGAGAAGATCCACCGCTGGAGCGGGTTCAAGAAGCCGGACGAGTTCGTCGCGGAACTGAACGAGGCGCTGCGCCGTCTCGCGCTCTACGAGAAGGGGCTAGAGTGGGACGACCCCTCCCCCCGGCCCCCCTCTCTTTGCGACAGCGGCACCGTCGAGCTGCTCCCCGCCCCGTCGGAGGAGGTGCCGAACGGCATCGTCTCCGTCGGCGACGACCTCTGGATCGCGCAGGGGCAGGTGCTCTACCGCTTCGATCCGGTAGAGGGCGCCATCCTCGCGCGCCATCCGCTCGACACGCTCGTGCGCGACCTCTGCACCGACGGCAAGCTGCTCTACGCCCTCGACTACGGATGGACCGCGGGCAAGCCGATCCTCGCGATCGACCCCGCGACGGGCGGGAGCGTGCGCACGATCGTGACGGAGGCCAACCTCAAGAACAAGGCCTCCGGCGCCGCGGGCATCGCGTGGCGCGACGGCAGGCTCTGGGTGCTCGAAGGGATGCAGGGGCTTGTGCACGAAGTGGATCCGCAGAGCGGCGCCGTCGCCCGGAGCGTCGACTGCGGCGCGCGCTGGCTGAGCGGGCTTGCCACCGACGGCACCCGCCTCTGGACCGCGTCGCGCACCGAATTGCTGCGCCTCGACCCCGACAAGGCCGCCATCGACCGCCGCGTAGCCGTAAACTACCCGGTGCGCGCCCTCGCCGCGAAGGGCCCAGCGCTCTACATCATGGAACAGCTCGTCTTCGGCCACGACAAGGAGCACAAGAGCGTGCGCCTCTGGCCCAAGACGACGCACATCCACAAGCTCTCGCTGCCGTGACGCTGCTGCTCTCTCTCGCTCTCCTCGTGGCGCAGCAGACGGGCGACGGGCCCTTCCGGGCGAAGGTCGAGGGGGTGCGGGGGCCGGTGCTCTCGCTCCTCTACGACTTCGACGACCCGCGCCAACTCGAAGACTTCGAGGAGGTGAGCCTCCCCCATCTCGGCGCCCCGGGCCAGAAGCGGATCACCGTCGAGAAGGGGAGGCTGCTCCTCGACGGGAGCGCCGCGCTGCGGCTCCGGGCGCGCGGGGTTGGGCGGATGCGATGGATCGCGCGCACCGTGCGGAAGGGGGAGCTGGGCCTCTTCGTCGAGGGTTCGGAAAACGACCGGCCCTACCTGCTGGTCAACCTCTTCGACCGCGGGCTCAAGCGCGACGGCGCGCTCCTCCTCGCGCAGTGCGAGAGTGCCGGACCCGACGTGCCGGTCATCTGGCGCGAGATCGCGACCGCCGATGGCGCGGAGGTCGAGAAGCGGATCCGCGGGGATGCGCCCTTCGAGGTCGAGCTGCACTTGCGACCGGGCCGGTTCCTGCTCCGGCTCGGCACGCTCTATCGCGCCCGCCCCTCGCCCGTGCCCCCGAGCCCCCGCAGGATCGGCCTCTGGGTGAGGGAGGCCGCACTGGAAGTCGAGGAGATCCGCATCGATCTCGAACCGGAGGGAGGGGCGCTGCTTCCGCCCGATCCTGCGACGGCCGGCACCACCGATGCGAACTTGCAGCGGACGATCCTCGCGGCGCCGCTGAGCGCCGAGGCGGCGGCGGCGCGGCGCGAACTGGGGCGGCGCGGCCCCGACGGGTGGAAGCGGCTCGACTCCGCGATCCGCACGCTTGCGAAGGACAAGGGCTACACCGCCGTCCCGCTGATCGCGGAACTCGGCGCGGGGCCGGAGCCGGAGCGGCACGCCTCTCTCCGGAAGCTCCACAAGAAGCTGCCCGCCCCGGAGTTGCGCATCGCGATCCTCCGTGCGCTGGCGCCGGACTACCCCGCCAACGCCGACCTGCTGCATGCGGGCCTCCTCGCGCTCCTTCCGGAGCGCGTCGCGCTCTTCCGCGCGCTGGTGCCGCTCGGCCTCCCCGATGAGATCGTGCAGCGGTGCTGCGAGGATGCGCTGCTCGGACCGGAGGCCTACGAGGTGCTGCGCGACCGCGGCGCCGGGCTCGAGGCGGCGGCTCTCGGCCAACTGCCGAGGACCCGCGCGCGGGAGGGACTCTCCGCGGCGGCGTCGCGCGCCTTCCTTCGCGAGTTCGCGCAGGCGCCCAACTGGAAGCTGATCGAGGCCTTCGTCGGGCTCCTTGGCGACGCCGATCCGGAGATCGCCCGCGGCGCCTACCTGCTGCTCTTGACCCTCTCCGGCAAGGACATCGCCCCGGTCGAGGACTTCTGGAACTCCTGGATCGCCGCGAAGCGGGGCGGCTACGCGGTCCCCGGCTTCGACGAGCCGGGCGTCGTCGCCGCCGCGATCCTGCGGGGCAGCGCCTTCCTGAAGGCCGACCTCGCCGCGGACGGCAGGTGCGTCTGGCCCCAGAACTCCGAGTGGCCGGGCTGCGTCGTCGGCGCGACCGCGCTCGGCGTCTATGCGCTGCGCGCCGCGGGGCTGCCCGCCGACGATCCGGTGCTGCGGCAGGCCGTGCAGGAGACGCTGCTCGTCGACGGGCGCGGCATGCGGGAGGACCTCGAAGGGTACACCTACGCGCTCTCGCTGCTCGCGATGGCGCTCGAGGCGATGGATCCGGTCGCGCACAGACAGCACTTGCAGACGATCGCGCGCCGCCTCGCGGAGGGCCAGCTCGACAACGGCCAGTGGACCTACTACTGCAAGGACCGACAGTACGACCGCCGCCCCGCCGCCGGGGACAACAGCAACACGCAGTATGCGATGCTCGGCCTGCGGTCGGCGCGCCGCGCCGGCGTCGAGATCCCGCGCGACGTCTGGGAGCGGAACGAGCGCTTCTGGCGCGAGAACCAGAACGGCAACGGCGGCTGGGGCTACGGACCGAAGGGGTCCTACGACCACGAACTGTCGATGACCTCCGCCGGCGTCGCGACGCTGGGCATCTGCGCCGAGGCGCTGAACGGGCTCAAGGCGTGGGACATCGTGCGCGAGAGCCGCAACGTCGGCTCCGGCATGATCCGCCTCGGCGAACTGCTGCTCGAGAAGGGCTACGACGGGCAGGAGATCTACACCTTCTACGGCGTCGAGCGGGCGAGCATCCTGACGGGCACCCGCGCCTTCGACGACTTCGACTGGTATCGCGAGGGGGCCGGCATCCTCGTCAACGCTCAGAAGGAGTCGGGCGCCTGGGGGAACAAGCACGCCCACGGCATCGCCGAGGGGGCGGGCTACGGCGAGGCGATCGACACCGCCTACGCGCTGCTCTTCCTGAAGCGCGCGACGACCGGGCTGCCCGGCGCGGATGGTGGCGGCGTCGTCAAGATCCCCGGCGCGGAGCGGCTCAAGAAGAAGCGCGGAAAGTAACAGGGCGCGGGGCGCCGCGCGCCCCCCTCACGAAAGCCCCACCTCCGGCCGCGCGCGCTGCGACGCCTCCTCGATCTCCCAGTAGGACTCGCCCTTGAAGGAGAAGAGGCGGGCGAGCAGGCTGCTCGGAAAGGACTCGCGCCGGGTGTTGTAGTCGCGCACGTTGCCGTTGTAGAAGCGGCGGGCGGCGGCGATGCGGTCCTCGGTGTCGGCGAGTTCCTCTTGCAGCGCGAGGAAGTTGCGGTCGGCCTTCAGCTCCGGGTAGCGCTCCGCGAGCGCGAGAAGCTGGCGCAGCCCGGCGATGAGCGGCCGCTCGTCCTCGACCTGGCTCGCGACGGGGCCGCGGTTGGCCTGCGCACGCGTCCGGGCCGCCGCGAGCCCCTCGAGCAGGTCGCGCTCGTGCGCCGCGTACCCCTTCACCGCCGCGACGAGGTTCGGGATCAGGTCATAGCGACGCTTCAACTGCACGTCGATGCCGTGCCACGACTCGCGGACGTGCTGCCGCAGCCGCACGAGCCCGTTGAAAGTCCCTGCGACCCAGAGCAGCAGCACGAACGCGATGCCGAGGCCGACATAGAGCCCGACCGGCGGCTCCGCCTGTGCGAGCAGTTCCATGGACGTACAGCGTAGCCGCTGGTCGGAGGTTTGGTCTGCTCGCTCCGCACGGAGTTCCGCGTCGCGCGCTCCGTCGCCCCGAGTCGCGAGGGGAGGTTAGGATATGGACATGAAGGCGGTTCTCGTCCACGTGACCGAGGAGGACTTGGCCCGCCGCCGCCGCCTTGGACTCGACCGGTACGACGAAATGTGGGAAGGAGTCTTGCACATGACGCCGGCCCCGGACTACGAGCACCAGCGGATCAAGGGAAAGTTGCACACCTTTCTCGACACGCTGCTGGCCCGGCGACCGCGTGGCCTCATCGCGCTCGAAGTCAACGTGTTCAACGACGCGTCGCGCGAGCCCGACTACCGCATCCCCGACATGTCCTTCCTCTCCCCGGGCCGCGAGAACCTGATTGCGCGGGACGGCATCCACGGCGGCCCGGACGCGGTGATCGAGGTCCGTTCTCCCGAGGACGAGACCTACGAGAAGTTCCCGTTCTTCGCTTCGCTCGGCGTGCGCGAGGTCGTGGTGATCCACCGCGATTCGAAAGTGCCCGAGGTCCACAGGCTCGCATCGGGCAGGTTCGTGCAGGCGGCGGCCGATCCTTCCGGCTGGGTCGCCTCTGAGACTCTGGGTGTCAGGATGCGCGCGTCCGGCCAGGAGCGTGCGAAGCTGGTCATCGAGGACGCGGCCGATCGCGCAACGCGCGCGGAGATCTGACGGGCTAGGCCTCAAACAAGCGAGTGGGGGGAGGGGGATGTGCGGAGTCGCCGCGGATGCCAGTCCTGCGTGTTCGGCCCGTCGCCTGTCCCTCCCGAAAACCCGTCCGCACCCGGATTCTGGCCCTCTTGGCCACTTCCGCGAGTCTACGCCGATGACCCCGCTTGCGTCAACCTCAGCTTCGGGTCATCCTCCGGCATGGGCCTCATCCTCCAGCCCCTGACGCTCGTGCGCGCCCTTGCCGCCGACCGCGCGCGTCTCGCGACCGAGAACCTCCTCCTGCGCCAGCAGTTGATCGTCCTCAAGCGGAAGGCGAGACGCCCGAGGCTCGACGACGGCGACCGCGCCTTCTGGGTCGCGGTG
>Ga0187893_10004119_pt1 | contig 28205 bp, 27 predicted proteins | sample MA1701074metaG_FD_139574 | JGI IMG/M metagenome (GOLD analysis project Ga0187893, IMG submission 139574) | White microbial mat communities from a basaltic lava cave in the Kipuka Kanohina Cave System on the Island of Hawaii, USA - MA170107-4 metaG ... | reverse complement strand
GTCGGCAGCGAGGGCAAGCTCGGCGGCCAGGCCGTGGTGCCCGGCGTCGCCGGCACCTGGAAGGACCTGACCGACAACGTGAACTCGATGGCGGGCAACCTGACCGCCCAGGTGCGCAACATCGCCGAGGTCGCCACCGCGATCGCGGGCGGCGACCTGTCGCGCAAGATCACGGTCGACGTGCGCGGCGAGATCCTGGAGCTGAAGAACACCGTCAACACCATGGTGGATCAGCTGAACGCCTTCGCGGGCGAGGTGACCCGCGTCGCGCGCGAGGTCGGCACGGAAGGCAAGCTCGGCGGCCAAGCCGAGGTGCCCGGCGTCGGCGGCACGTGGAAGGACCTGACCGACAACGTGAACTTCATGGCCTCGAACCTGACCGCCCAGGTGCGCAACATCGCCGAGGTCGCGACCGCGATCGCGCGCGGCGACCTGTCCAAGAAGATCACCGTCGACGTGCGCGGCGAGATCCTGCTGCTCAAGGAGACGCTGAACACGATGGTCGAGCAGCTGCGCTCGTTCGCCGCCGAGGTGACGCGCGTCGCGCGCGAGGTCGGCAGCGAGGGGCGGCTCGGCGGCCAGGCCGTGGTGCCCGGCGTCGCGGGCACCTGGAAGGACCTGACCGACAACGTGAACTCGATGGCGGGCAACCTGACCGCCCAGGTGCGCAACATCGCCGAGGTCTCGACCGCGATCGCGCGCGGCGACCTGTCGCGCAAGATCGCGGTCGACGTGCGCGGCGAGATGCTCGAGCTGAAGAACACCATCAACACCATGGTGGATCAGCTGAACGCCTTTGCCGGCGAGGTGACGCGCGTCGCGCGCGAGGTCGGCACGGAGGGCAAGCTCGGCGGGCAGGCGCAGGTCAGCGGGGCCGCCGGCACCTGGAAGGACCTGACCGACACGGTGAACGACATGGCCGCGAACCTGACCGAGCAGGTGCGCGGGATCGTGAAGGTGGTGACCGCGGTCGCCGAGGGCGACCTGAAGCAGAAGCTGTCGGTGAAGTCGAAGGGCGAGGTCGCCGCGCTCGCGGACACGATCAACAACATGACCGACACGCTCGCGACCTTCGCGCAGCAGGTCACCACGGTGGCGCGCGAGGTCGGCGTCGACGGCCGGCTGGGCGGGCAGGCGAACGTGCCGGGCGCGGCCGGGACCTGGAAGGACCTGACCGGCAACGTGAACCTGCTGGCCGCGAACCTCACCACGCAGGTGCGCGCGATCGCCGAGGTCAGCACGGCGGTCACCAAGGGTGATCTGACCCGCTCGATCCAGGTCGACGCGCGCGGCGAGGTCGCGGAGCTCAAGGACTACTTGAACACGATGATCTCGAACCTGCGGCTCACCACGGAGCGCAACACCGAGCAGGACTGGCTCAAGACGAGCCTCGCGAGCGTGACCAGCCTGCTGCAGGGCCAGCGCGACCTGGTCACCGTCGGCCGCATCCTGCTGTCGGCGCTGGCGCCGCTGGTCGATGCCCAGCAGGGCGTGATCTACCAGATGGAGAGCGAGGGCCGGAAGCGCCTGCGCCTGCTCGCGGCCTACGCGGACGGCGACGTCGGCGGCCAGGCGGAGTGGGTGGACGTCGGTGTGGGCCTGGTGGGCCAGTGCGCGGCGGAGAAGCGGCGGCTCCTGCTCGCCGACCTGCCGCCGAACGTGGTCTCGATCCGCTCGGGGCTGTTCGAGGCCGTGCCGCGCAACGTGATCGTGCTGCCGGTGCTGTTCGAGCGCGAGGTCAAGGCGGTGATCGAGCTGGCGTCGCTCGGCGCGTTCAGCGCCTCGCACCTCGCGTTCCTGGAGCAGACCACCTCGAACCTCGGCATCGTCTTCAACAGCATCGAGGCCACGATGCAGACCGAGGCGCTGCTCGAGCAGTCGCAGCAGCTCGCCGGCGAGCTGCAGACGCAGCAGGCCGAGCTGCAGCAGACCAACGAGCAGCTGGCGCAGAAGGCGCAGCAGCTGGTCGAGCAGAACGTCGAGGTCGAGCGCAAGAACCAGGAGATCGAACAGGCGCGGCGCGCGCTCGAGGAGAAGGCCAGCGAGCTGGCGCTGACCTCCAAGTACAAGTCCGAGTTCCTGGCCAACATGTCCCACGAGCTGCGCACGCCGCTGAACAGCATCCTGATCCTCGGCCAGCAGCTCGGCGACAACCCCGATCGCAACCTGTCGCCGAAGCAGGTCGAGTTCGCGCGCACGATCCACGCCGCGGGCACGGACCTGTTGAACCTGATCTCCGACATCCTCGACCTGTCGAAGATCGAGTCGGGCACGGTCTCGGTCGAAGCCGAGGAGATCCCGTTCTCGAGCCTGGTCGACGTGGTCTCGCGCACCTTCCGGCACGAGGCCGAGGCGCGGCGGCTCTCGTTCGACGTGCACGTCGATCCGAACCTGGGCCGGAGCTTCGTCTCGGACTCCAAGCGCCTGCAGCAGGTGCTGAAGAACCTGCTCTCGAACGCGTTCAAGTTCACCGAGCACGGCGGCGTGCGGCTGTCGGTCTCGGCGGTGGCGTCGGGCTGGACCAGCGATCACCCGGTGCTGTCGAGCGGCGGGCCGGTGGTCGCGTTCGAGGTGACCGACACCGGGATCGGCATCTCGCCCGAGAAGCAGCGCATCATCTTCGAGGCTTTCCAGCAGGAGGACGCCAGCACCAGCCGCAAGTACGGCGGCACGGGCCTCGGGCTCGCGATCAGCCGCGAGCTGGCGGCGCTGCTCGGCGGCGAGATCCACCTGCACAGCGCGCCCGGCAGCGGCAGCACGTTCACGCTCTTCCTGCCCCAGAAGTACGTCGGCTCCGGCGCCAGCCTGGCGCCGCGACCGGGCGCCGAAGGGCCGCGCGCGCAGCGCAGCTCCTCGTTCCCCGGCCTGCGCATCGTCGAGCGCCAGCCCGAGACGGTCGAGGACGACCGCGAGCGCATCGCGCCCGGCGACGCGGTGCTCCTGATCGTCGAGGACGACCCGCACTACGCGCGCATCCTCGCGGATCTCGCGCGCGACGAGGGCTTCAAGGTGCTGGTGGCGATGCGCGGCGCCGACGCGCTCGCGCTGGCGCGCGAGCACCGGCCGACCGCGGTCTCGCTCGACGTGTTCCTGCCCGACATGCTGGGCTGGACGCTGCTCTCGCACTTCAAGCGCGACCCGGCCACCCGGCACATCCCGGTGCAGATCGTGACGCTCGAAGAGGATCGCCAGCACGGTCTCGCGCGCGGCGCCTTCTCGTTCATCACGAAGCCCACCACGACCGAGGGGCTCGAGGCGGCGTTCGCGCGCATCCGGAGCTTCGCGGAGCCGCGCCGCAAGCGGCTGCTCGTGGTGGAGGACGACGCCGCGGAGCGGCTCTCGATCGAGCAGCTGCTCGGCGACGCCGACATCGACATCGCGACCGCCGCGACCGGCGCGGAGGCGCTCGCGGCGATGCGCGGGTCTCCGCCCGACTGCGCGGTGCTCGACCTGCGCCTGCCCGACATGTCGGGCTTCGAGGTGCTCGAGCAGGTGCGCGGCGACGAGCGGCTGCGCGATCTGCCCGTGGTCGTGTTCACCGGCAAGGAGCTCTCGCCGGACGAGGAGCACCGGCTGCAGTCGATGGCGCGCAGCATCGTGGTCAAGGGCGTCGAGTCGCCCGAGCGGCTGCTGGACGAAACCGCGTTGTTCCTGCACCGCGTGGTGTCGGACCTGCCGGCCGAGAAGCAGGCCATGCTCGACCGGCTGCTGACTTCCGACGAGGATCTGGTGGGCAAGCAGGTGCTGGTCGTGGACGACGACGTGCGCAACATCTTCGCGCTGTCGAGCGTGCTCGAGCGCCGCGGCATGAACGTGCTGACCGCGACCACCGGCCAGGAAGCGATCGAGATACTGCGCGCGAAGCCCGACACGGCGATCGCGCTGATGGACATCATGATGCCGGCCATGGACGGCTACGAGACCATCCGCTCGATCCGCGAGCTGCCGGCGTTCCGGCGCCTGCCGATCGTGGCGCTCACGGCCAAGGCCATGAAGGGCGACCGCGAGAAGTGCCTCGAGGCCGGCGCCTCCGACTACCTGGCCAAGCCCGTCGACACCGAGCAGCTGCTCTCGACGCTGCGCCTGTGGCTGCACCGATGAAGGCCGGCCTCCTGGACGCCAGCGAGCGCCTGAACATCCTGCTGGTCGACGACCAGCCCGCGAAGCTCCTGACCTACGAGGCGATCCTCGCGGAGCTGGGCCTGAACCTGCTCAAGGCGGGTTCGGCGCGCGAGGCGCTCGAGCTGCTGTTGCACAACGACGTGGCGATCGTGCTGATGGACGTCTCGATGCCCGACGTCGGCGGCTTCGAGCTGGCCAGCATGATCCGCCAGCACCCGCGCTGCGAGAAGACGGCGATCATCTTCGTCTCGGCCGTGCACCTGACCGACCTCGACCGCTTGAAGGGCTACGAGACCGGCGGCATCGACTACGTGCCGGTGCCGATCGTGCCCGCGCTGCTGCGCGCGAAGATCCGCGTGCTCGTGGATCTGCACCGCACCACGCTGCAGCTGCAGCGGCTCAACGCCGAGCTCGAGCAGCGCGTCGCGGAGCGCACCGAGGCCCTGGAGGCGACCTCCGAGCGCGCGCGCGCCAGCGAGGAGCGCTTCCGTTCGCTGGCCGAGTGCATGCCGCACCTCGTCTGGGAGGCCGACGCGAAGGGACGGATCACGTTCCACAACCAGCGCTGGTACGACTACACGGGCAGCGTGCCCGCCTCGCCGGTGGACGCGTCCGCGAGCGCGTTCGCGCACGGCGACGACCTCGAGCGCGTGGTGTCGAGCTGGCGCGCCGCGCTCGACGGCAACGGCACGCCGGGCATCGACTACGAGGCGCGGCTGCGCCGCGCGGACGGCGTGTACCGCTGGTTCCACGTCACGGGCGAGCCGCTGATCGGGCCGAGCGGCGAGCTGATGCGCTGGGTGGGCACCTGCACCGACATCGAGGAGCGGCGCCTGGCGGAGGCGCGCCTGTACGAGGCGGACCGGCGCAAGGACGAGTTCCTGGCCATGCTCTCGCACGAGCTGCGCAACCCGTTGGCGCCGATCCGCAACGCCGTGCAGCTGCTCGGCAGCGAGGAGCCGGCGGGCACCGTGCTGGCCTGGAGCCGCGACGTGATCGAGCGCCAGGTGAAGCACCTGACGCGCCTGGTCGACGACCTGCTCGACGTCTCGCGCATCTCGAGCGGCAAGATCCAGCTGCGCATGGAGGCGCTCGACCTCTCGGCCGTGGTCGCCGGAGCCGTCGAGACCAGCCGGCCGCTGATCGACGAGCGCAAGCACGAGCTGACGATCGATCTGTCCGCGACGCCGCTGCGCGTCTCCGGCGATCTGGTCCGGCTCACGCAGGTGGTGGCGAACCTGCTGAACAACGCCGCGAAGTTCCAGGACCCCGGCGGGCGCATCGCCGTGTCGCTCGCGCGCGAGGGCGACGAGGCAGTGATCCGGGTGCGCGACTGGGGCGCGGGCATCGCTCCCGACATGCTCTCCAAGATCTTCGGCCTGTTCGAGCAGGTCGAGCGCACGATCGAGCGCAGCGAGGGCGGGCTCGGAGTCGGCCTCTCGCTCGTGCAACGGCTGGTTGCGCTGCACGGCGGGCGCGTGGTCGCCAAGAGCCGCGGCCGGGGCAGGGGCAGCGAGTTCTCCGTCCACCTGGCTTGCCTGGACGGCGTGCGCGGCCACGGCGCGCCGCGCGACGAGCGCTCGGCCGGCGCCGCGGGCGCGCGCTCGCTGCGCGTGCTGGTCGTCGACGACAATCGCGATGCGGCCGACAGCCTGTCGGTGCTGCTGCGCCTGCACGGTCACCGCTGCTCGATCGCGCGCGACGGCAGCTCGGCGATCGAGCGCGCCCTCGCCGAGCGGCCCGACGTGGTGCTGCTCGATCTCGGCCTGCCGGGCGCGGACGGCTTCGAGGTCTGCCGCAGCCTGCGCAAGCACGGGCTGAAGCGGACCCACATCATCGCGATCACCGGCTACGCGCGCGGCGAGGACCGCCAGCGAACGTTCGCGGCCGGCTTCGACGAGCATCTCGTGAAGCCGGTCGAGCCCCGGTCCCTGCTCGCGCTGCTCGCCGAGCTCCGCGTAGATGCCTGACGCGCGAGCGCGCGTCCGCGCGGCGATGGGCCTGACCATGCGCCCGTCTCGCGCAGCGTTCCGCTGCCGGCCGCGCGCATGGTCAGGCCGCGCCAGCCGTGGCTGGCGGGGCGCCCTTCAGCGCCCTTCCTCTCCCTCTCCCTCGTGTTGCTCGCGCGCCTCGCGCCTACACCGCGGAGCGACGGGCCGCGCTCAGCGCGGTCAGGCCGAAGCCGAGCAGCAGCAGAGCCGCGGGCTCGGGCACCGGCTCGCAGTCGATCTCCGCCCACGCGATCTGGTCGCCGTCGTCGAAGCCGTCGCCGTCGAAGACGACGTTCTCGAAGAAGTCGGCCGCGCCGGGGCGCAGGAACAGGCCGTAGCCGGTCGCCGGCGCGGTTCCGTTGGGGCCCACGCAGTTGGCGCCGTTGCAGGCCAGCAGATCGAACACTGCGGTCGACAAGTCGATCGGGCCGGACGAGAGCTCGCCGTTGACGACCATGGCGTCGAAGTCGAACTCGATCTCCGCGAGCTCCACGTCGACCGCGTCGAACTCGAACTCGATGCTCGAGCCCGCGTGGTCCAGGCTGCCGGTGATCGGGAACGTGGTCGGGTCGCCGCCGGTGATCGGAAGCACGATCTCGCCCATGGCGCCGGCCGTCGCGCTGCCGTGCGCGTCGATCTCCACGCCGAGCTCGTCGAGGTCGACGGTGAAGAACAGGTGGGTGCTGCAGCCCGCGTCGAGCAGACTGCACTGGACGGCTCGAGCTTCGCTGGCGAAGCCGAGCAGCAACGACAGGACGAACAGGATCTTGATCTGGCTCACAGAAGCATCCTCCCTACCCACCCGGCGCGGGCGAGGTGCAGGTTGCGTGCCCTCCCGTGCGCTTCGCCCGGAGCGCTGCGGCGCCGCGCCCGGCGCGCACGCCCGGCGGCAATCTACAAAGGGCGGCCCGCGGTGAGAGAATCTGCGCGATGAGCCATCGCTCGTTCGTGCTGACTCTCTCCGTCGCGTTCGCGTGCTGGTGGATCGGCTTCGCGTTCGGCCCCTACGACCGCAGCGCCTGGCTGCTCGAGAACGCGCTCAGCCTGATCGCGGTCGCCGTGCTCGCCGCGACCTACCGCAGGTTCCCTCTCTCGCGCATCTCCTATCTGCTGATCTTCCTCTTCCTGGGCCTGCACACGCTCGGCGCGCACTACACGTACTCCAAGGTGCCGTACGACGCCTGGTGGCAGTCGCTGTTCGGAGCGACGCTGAACGAGCAGCTCGGCTGGGAGCGAAACCACTTCGATCGCTTCATCCACTTCGCCTACGGCGCCCTGCTGGTCTACCCCGTGCGCGAGGTGTTCCTGCGCATCGCCGGCGTGCGCGGCTTCTGGGGCTACTTCCTGCCGCTCGACCTCACCATGTCGACCTCGATGCTGTACGAGCTGATCGAGTGGGCGGCGGCGCTCTTGTTCGGCGGCGACCTCGGCGCCGCGTACCTCGGCACGCAGGGCGACGAGTGGGACGCGCACCAGGACATGGCGCTCGCGAGCCTGGGCGGAATGATCTCGGTCTGCGCGATCGCGCTGTTCAACTCGCGCACGAGCCGCGACTTCGCCTACGAGTGGGTCGAGAGCCTGCGCGTGAAGATCCCCGACCCGCCGGGCGAGTAGGACACGCGGCGGCGCAGCGGCTCGACCTGCGGACCACAGCCACTTCTCGACCTCGTCGAGCACCGGCGCCGAGAGCAGGAGCCCGACATGGCCGACACCCTCGAGCCGGCGCGTGTACTGGCGCGGCGCGTCGGGCAGCTCGGCGTAGAGCGCTGGCACGATGGCGTCCTCCGCGCCGACGATCGACACCAGCCGTGATCCCTCCGGCACGTCGGCGCGCGCGAGCTCCTCCAGGAAGTCGCAGCCGGGAACCATCTGCTGCAGGGAAGCGCCGAAGCGCCGCAGCGGCCCGCGCGCCAGCGTGCGCGCGAGCAGCACCGCCGGTGACCCGCGGTGGGGAGTGCCGAGCGTGACCACCGAGCGAAGCGAGCGGCCGCGATCGAGGTTCTTCAGCAGGTGCGCGGCGACCAGTCCGCCCATCGAGTGCGCGACGATGTCGACGCGCGCGTTGCCCTGGCCCCGGGGGAGGCGCGCCAGCAGCGCCGCCACGCGCTGCGCCGACTCGCGGATGCAGCCCAGGCCGAGCCCGAGATCCGCGCGCACGACCTTGCGCGCGGTCCGTTGTCGCAGGGCCAGCGCGAGCGGGAGCAAGCCCGCCCGAACACCGGCCCAGCCTGACAGCAGAACGATCATGCCCGGGCTGAGCTGCAACGTCCGCGCCGGCCCCGCGCTGCGGAGTGCACAAGCTTCCTAGGCGGAATTACAAGCACACGCGCGGGCCCGCGCGGCGGTCGGGGGCGCGGCTTGGCACGCCGCGTGCTCTTCCCGGGAGGATGAGCTCGCAGCAGATGTCCGGTCTCCTGGTCGTGCTCGGACTGGCCCTGATGGCCGCGGTCGTGGCGATGCCGGCGAAGCCGATCGCGGCCGATCAGCGCCTGCTGATCTCGGGCACGGTCGAGGTGGTCGAGGTGGATCTGCACGGCGACCCGAAGCTCGTCGAGCTGGTCTCGCCCGAGCTCGGACGCTTCCGCGTCGCGCCGGACCGGAGCGGCCGCAAGCTGCTGCAGCACGTCGGACGCTGGGTCTCGGTGTTCGGCAGCGTCGAAATGGAGAACGGTCAGCGCGTTCTGCACGTCGACGGCTTCCGCCCGCTCGCGCTGTTCTCCGACGGCGAGCCACAGGCGAGGAACTGAAGGAGACACGCCGTGGCAAGTCGGGGCTACGGAACGATCGGAAGGCTGTGGAGCGCGCTTGTGGCTCGCTTCGCGCGCAAGGGCGTCGAAGGCGCGCGACGCGACGCCGGGCGTGAACCCGGCGACGACGCGCTCGCCAACGTGATCGTGCTGCCGATCATGCGGGCGCCGCGTCGGCGCGGGCAGAGCGCCACGAGGGTGCGGCCGTCCCGCCGCTAGCCTGGCGCGTCCCGACGCCGTCGTCACCGCTCTCGGTCCTGGCCGCGGTGATCCTGTGCACCGCCGCGCTCGCGCTCGGCAAGGCGATTCTGGTGCCGCTCGCCCTGGCCACGCTGTTCGCGTTCCTGCTCGCGCCGGCCTCGTCGTGGCTGGAGCGGCGCGGGCTCGGGCGCGCGCCGGCGGTGATCGCGCTCTGCGCCGCGATCGGCGTGTCGCTCGGCGGTGTCGGCTGGCTGGCGGCCCGCGAGGTGTCCGCGCTGGCCAGCGAGGCGCCGCGCTACCGCGAGAACCTGCGCGACAAGTTCGCCGCCCTGCGCGGCCCGATCGGCTCGATGGATCGCGCGGCCGAGGCGGTGAGCGAGCTCGAGGCCGAGCTCGATCGCGCGAGCCCGGGCGAGCCTGCGGAGCGGCCGCCGCCGAAGGTGGAGGTCGTCGAGCGCTCGCCCGTGCTCGACCGGCTGGCGGGTATCGTCGCGCCGGTCGCCGACCTGATCGCGTCGGTGGCCGTGGTCGCCGTGCTCTCGCTGTTCATGCTCTGGCAACGCGAGGATCTGCGCGACCGGCTGATCGGCCTGGTCGGCGGGCGGGACCTGACGCTCACCACGAGCGCGCTCGACGACGCGGCCGGCCGGATCAGCCGCTTCCTCGGCACGCAGGCGCTGCTGTGCGGCGCCCACGGCGTCATGGTCGGCACCGGCCTGTGGCTGATCGGGATCCCCGGCGCGCTGCTCTGGGGCGCGACGTCGGGCCTGCTGCGCTTCGTTCCGTACTTCGGTCCGTGGCTGGCGGCGATCCTGCCGATCGCAACCGCGGCCGGCGCGCTCGACGGCTGGACGCCCGCGTTGGCGGCGCTCGCGCTGTTCGTGGTGCTCGAGCTGGTCAGCAACAACCTGCTCGAGCCGTGGCTGTACGGCTCGAGCGTCGGGCTGTCGCCGTTCGCGGTCATCCTGTCGGCGGTCTACTGGTCGTGGCTCTGGGGTGTGCCGGGTCTGCTCCTGGCGACCCCGCTCAGCGCGTGTCTGGTCGTGCTCGGACGTCGCGTTCGCGGGCTCGAGTTCATCGCCACGCTGCTCTCCGATGAGCCCGCGCTCCAGCCCGGCATCCGGCTCTACCAGCGCCTGCTCGCCCAGGACGTCGACGAGGCGGCGGAGATCGTGCGGGCCGTGGCCAAGGCCGATCCCGACGCCGTGCTCGACCAGGCCGTGCTGCCGGCGCTCGCGCGGCTGGCGCTCGACTGCGAACGGGACCTCCTGGACGAGAGCCGGGCCGAACAGGTGCGCGGAGCGTTCGACGAGCTGTTCAGCGAGATTCACGAGGCTCAGGCCGACGCGCAGCTCGTCACCGCGAGCCCCCGCGTCGTGCTGGTGCCCGCGCTCGACGCGGCGGACGAGCAGGCGTGCCGCTGGCTCGCGGCGGAGCTGGCCGCGCGAGGCTTCGAGAGCGTGCGAGCGTCGCGCGACGCGCTGGTGAGTGAGCGGGCCGAGCAGGCGGTCGCGGCGCAGGCGGAGATGGTCTGCATCTCCGCGCTCACGCCCGCGGGCGAGACCCGCGCGCGCCAGCTCGTGAAGCGCCTGCGGCGGACGGGCAAGGCGCCCGAGCTCGTGCTCTGCGCCTGGGCGGCCGCTCCCCGCGACGCATCCGGCGCAGCCTCCGACGAAGGCGCTCTCCGGGTCTCACGCGCGAGCGAGCTCTTCGCTGCGCTCGCGCGCGAGGGCAACGCCGTTTGAGGTGCTCCACCGGTGCATGGGGGGGTATTTGGGGACCCGGTGGAGCACCTCGGCCTCTCCGACTCTAGAGAGGCTCGGCGTTGCGATCCCAGGTTGTGCAAGCGGAGTGCCATCGCCGGCGGGCGCGTGCCGCTCTTCTCCGCACCGGACGAGCGGTGAGCGAGGGACGGTTCTACAAACCTGCCCGCCGTGCCTACCGCGAGAGCGACCCTTGCGGAGGCGGGAACACGCCTGAGCGCGTAGGTGACTCGCTTCGCGCCTTGGCACGTGCGTTGCTCATCCAGTCACACGCCGGGCCGGGCGTGGCGAGATCGACACTTCGGGTGGTACGGCTTGCGCTAGTTGGTCTCGCCGCGTCCGGCTCCTTGCGCGGGCTCCATCGTACAAAGCACCGCGCACCGCTCGTCGCTCGCTGAGCTGAAACCGCCTGCGACGCTCCTCCGCGCGGCACGCCTCTTGCTCCTCTCGCTGGCATGAACTCACAGCGAAATCCGTGGCGGACGGCGGTGATCGCCGCGGCGATCGGTCTCCCGGTGCTCGGCCTCGCGTTCTATGGCGGGTCGCGCATGGCCGATCGTCCCGGGCCAGGCTCCGCGCGCGCCGTGTCGGCCGAAGGCCGGCCGAGCCGCGCGGTGATCGAAGACTGCAACGTCTACGCGGCCAACGCGGCGCGCGACAACATGCGCATCGTCAAGGACGGCGCGATCGGCGGCGCGGTGGGAGCGGGCGCCGGCGCGGTCGGCGGCGCGATCGCCGACGGCGACGACGGCCTGGGCAAGGGCGCGGGCATCGGCGCGCTGGTCGGCGCCGCCGCGGGCGCGCTGTACGGACTGAACGAAGAGAACCGCAAGTCGGACGCCGCTCGCCAGGCCTACGCCGCCTGCATCGCGCGCGGCGGACGGAGCTGACTTGGACGATGTGCAAGGAGGACCGTAGTCATGTTGAACTGGGCTCTCGCTTTTCTCGTGATCGCGCTGATCGCCGCCGTGCTCGGCTTCAGCGGCATCGCCGGCGCGGCGACGAGCGTCGCGCAGACGCTGTTCGTGATCTTCCTGGTGTTGATGATCGTTGCCGGCGTCGCTTCGGCGGTGCGCGGCCGTCCGCCCGTCTAGGGCGCCAGGCGATCCGGTGACCGGGCGAGCGCGCCGTCCGCACGGCGCGCTCGTCCTCGTCGCGCGCGCTAGAGCGCTTCGCCGAGGCTCTCGAGCCCGGCGACGAACGCCTGGTGCACGAGCTGGCGCGCGCTCTCCCAGTCGTCGCGGCGCGGATCGCGGATCGTGCCCGAGACGGGAATGCGCGTCTCGATCACGTGCCGCTCCGGGTCGCGCAGCAGGAACACCGCCAGGTCGATCAGGCTCTCCGCCACCGAGTCGAGCGCGCTCTGGCGCAGGAGCTCGCCGGGCAGGTCGAGCGCGCGCAGGTCGGCGATCGCCGGGGTCACGCTGCCTTGCAGGGCGCCGTCGCGGGCGCGCAGGTCCACGTCGACGCGCGCGCTGCCGCTCTCCACGTCGATCCCGAGATAGGCCTGCAGGAGCGAGTTCCACTCCGGCAGGCGCGCGCCCGCGATCCGGAGCCGGCAGTCGAACGACGGCTCGCGCGTGTCGCGGTAGAGCGAGACCTCGCCGTCGATCGAGCCGCTCTCCATCGCGGCGCCCGATCCGCGCAGGTGGAACGCCACGCCGCGCGCGGCCGCGCCGCGCCAGGCCAGGTTCGTGGCCTCGATCTGCAGGCGGTCGAGGCGCACATCCACCTCGGGCTCGGTGTGGAAGTTGCGGAAGTGCAGCGCGCCGTCGCGGATCTCGATCCGGTTCAGGTTGGTCGGAAAGAGCCGGCGCATGACGATCCGCCAGTCGACCCCGGTCGGACCCTGGCGCAGCGCCGGGGTCGGGCCGTCCACGAGATTCAGCACCGGGCGCGAGATCGCGATCGAGCCGCGCACCCGGCCGCGCACCAGCTGGGTCGCGTCGAGCGCGTAGTCGACGCGCTCGGCCGTGACGAAGGGCACGGGGATGCGCCCGGTGCGCCGCACGAGCTCGAGCCCCTCGATCGAGTAGGAGAGGCGCAGCACGGAGATGTCGACGTCGCGGTAGCTTCCGGCGTAGCGCTCGTTGCGCGCGAGCGCGGCGACCACGCGCTGCTCCACCGCGTGGTGCAGCAGGGCGCGGATGCTACAAAGCGCTGCGACGCAAGCGCCGAGCGCGAGCCAGGCTCGCCAGGATGCGCGCGACATCGGGACTCCTGCCGTGTACCCGGCAGGAGTGCAGGGCGCGTGCCGCCCTCAGACGAAGCGCGCGAGCTGGAAGGCGAGGTTGATGCCCTCGCTGATCTCGGCCGCGCGCAGCGGCAGCGTCAGCGCCGCGCGCGCGGGCAGCAGGTCGCGCACGTCGACCGACGGCAGCCCGACCAGGATCGACTCGAGCTTGTGCGCCTCGAGCAGCTCGAGCAGCCGCAAGAGGCCCGTGCGCTCGAGCGCGTCGACGCGCGCGCCGGTCAGGTCGAGCACGACCACGCGCAGCGCGGCGGGGCCGAGATCGCCGAGGATGGTCTGCACGGCCTCGAGCGAGTCCACCGAGCCCGAGTAGGGCAGGATCATCACCGGCCCCCACACGTGCACGGCGGGCGAGAGCGGATCGAACGCGCCCATCATCGAGCCCTCGGCCTCTTCCTCGTCGCCGGCGAGCTTCGCGAGCGCGGCCTGGCGCATGGCCTCGAAGTCGAGATAGGCGAGCAGCGTGGCGGCCTGCGGGTCGCGCGCCGCGCGCCAGGCGTCGGCCGGGCGCGCATCGAACTCGCAGCGCTCGGCGCCGTGCGCGGTGCAGGCGAGCTCGCGCACCAGCAGGAACTCGCCGAGCAGCGCCGAGTACCAGCCCGAGCAGTAGCCCGCGCTCACGTGGCACACCGGCTCCGTGTCGGGGCCGAAGTCGCGCAGGTGCAGGCCCGCCTCGACCGAGGGCTCGAGCCGGCCCGCGAAGCCGCGATCCGCGCGCACGCGCGCGACCGGGAAGAGCAGGGGAATGCCGGGACCCGCGTGGCTCGGGGCGGCGCCGAGCGCGGAGCCGAAGCGCCGGGCCGCGCGCAGGCCGTCGAGCAGGCCCTGCGCGAGACCCATGCCGTACAGGATGCCCGCCGCGTACGGCCGGCCGACGCCGGCGAACGCGTTGCGGCGCAGGCGCGCGAGCTCGGCCGGCTGCTCGAACGCGCCGCGCAGCTCGAGCGGCACCTCGACTCCCTCCGCGTCGCGATCGTGCGCGCGGCTCACGGCAGCTTCCACTCGCCGGCCGCGAAGGCCTCGATGTCGAACTTCGACGCGGTCTCGATGAACGCGTCCTCCTCCCGCTCGGCGAGCCGGATGAACGCGCTCGCGACCGTGGGATCGAACTGCGTCCCGCTGTACGACGCGATCTCCTCGACCACGCGCTCGAGCGGCAGCGCCTTGCGGTACGGCCGGTCGGAGGTCATCGCCTCGACCGTGTCGGCGACCAGGATGATCCGGCTCGGGTAGGGAATCTCGCTCGCCGCGAGCTGGTCCGGATAGCCGCGCGTCGAGCCGTCGTACCACTCGTGGTGGTGGCGCACGCAGGGCACGATGTCGGCCAGGAAGTCGACCGGCTCGAGGATGCGCGCCCCGATCTCGGGGTGGCGCTTCATCAGCGCGTACTCCTCGGGCGTGAGCCGGTCGGTCTTGCCGATGATCGCGTCGGGGATGCCGATCTTGCCGATGTCGTGCAGCAGCCCCGACAGGTAGATGCGCTCGATGAAGGCCGGCTTGCAGTCGAGCTCGCGCGCGATGCGCGAGGCGTACACGCCGACGCGTTCCGAGTGGCCGCGGGTGTAGGGATCCTTCGCGTCGACCGCCTCGGACAGCGCGCGCACGGTCGACAGGTAGGCCTTGCGCAGCTCCTGGTTCTTAAGCGCCAGCTCGCGCGTGCGCGCGTCGACCTTGCGCTCGAGCAGCTGGTTCATCTCGATGAGCTCGGCGTTCTGCGCCTTGGCGAGCACGTTGAGCCGGCGGATCTCGTCGCGCATCGACCAGTCTTCGAGCGCCTGGCGCACGGTCGCGCGCAGCTCGCGGTCGTCCCAGGGCTTGGTCAGCATGCGGTAGATCTGGCCGTGGTTGATCGCATCGACCGCGACGTCGATCTCGGCGTTGCCCGTGAGCAGGATCCGCACGACCGACGGGAAGCGCTCGCGCAGCTCGGCGAGCAGCTTCACGCCGGTCACGCCGGGCATGCGCTGATCGGAGACCACGACCTGGATCGGCTCGACCTCGAGCATCGCCAGCGCGTCCGCCGCGCTGCTCGCGGTGAACACGCGCACCGGCTCCTTGCGGAACAGGCGCGTGATCGCCTTCAAGATGTTGACCTCGTCGTCGACGAACAGGATGCCGGGTGCGTCGGACGACAGCGCGGGCAGCGACATTGCGGCTGCAGAGTTCAAGAGCCGTGCCCGGCGCGCGGGACGCGGGTGCGAAGCGCGGGATCGCGCGTATCACGCGGGCGGGGCGCACGCGGCTGCGCACGCGCTGCTCCTCGGCTGCCGTACGCAGGCGTTTCCCGCGTTCGAGACGGAGGCGCGTGCACTTGCCGCAGAGCTGCGCGCGGACTCACGCGGGCTGCGGCTCCCTTCGCGCGCAGCTCCGCCCGGACGCGTTCGTGCTGCGCGGCTCCGCGCGGCGGCGCGTCAGCCGCGCCGCGTGTTGCCGGTCCCGGATCCGGGACGTCTCAGCCGCGAGACGCCGCGGGGAGGAACGCCGGGTCGAGCCAGAAGATCTCGAGCAGGTGCGCGTCGGGATCGCGGAAGTAGAGCGAGCGGCCGTCGGAGCGATCGTACGGCCCCTTCTCGCACGCTACGCCGTGCGCGCGGAGCTGGGCGCACCAGGCGTCGACCTCGTCGCGCGTCTCGACCATGAAGCCGAAGTGCTGGGCCGCGCTCGGCGCGCTGCGTTCCGCCGCTCCCTGCGAGAGCCCGAGCAGGTCGCCGCCGGCCTCGAGCCAGACCGTGTCGCCCTTGGCGAAGGCGACGCGGAAGCCGAGCACGCGCACGTAGAAGTCGCGCGCGCGCTCGAGCTCGGCGACGCGCAGGTTCAGGTGCTGCAGGCCCTTCACGGCCAGGGTCATCGGCTCGGCTCCCGGCGCGAAGCTCTCACAGGCCGGTGTCGCCCGCAAACGCGGCGGCCGCGACGTTGTCGCCGGCGCCGCCCTGCAGCGCCGCGGTCGCGAGCGCGCGCACGCACTCGAGGTCGCTCGCCGCCGCGGCCATGCGCTCCGGGATCTCCGACGGATCGGGCATGAAGTTGATGATCCCGTCCGAGACCAGCGCGATGCGCTCGCCGGGTGCGCGCGTGAAGCCGCGGTACCAGCGCAGCGGGTCGATCTCGCGCGGGCCGCGCTCGCTCCCGAGCACGATCGCGTTCTGCGGGATCAGCGGCAGCGGAGAGCGCGCGCGGAAGGCGAACGAGTCGCCGAAGCTCGCGAGCTCCACCTGCGCGCCGCGCAGCGCCGCCAGCACAAGACACGTGCGCGACTCGCTTCCCTTTGGCAGGCCGGCGCGCACCGCGTCGGCGAGCTCGAGCACGAGCGCCGTGAACGCGTCGCCGCTCGCCGCGACCAGCCGCTCCGCGCCGGCGCGCGCGTGCTCGATCGCCAGCGCCGCCGCGTCGAAGCCGTTGAAGGCGTCGGCCACGGCGAGCAGCGCGCCCGCCGGCAGACGCACGAACAGCGCGGCGTCCTCGTTCGGGTCCTTGTGCGCGTAGGCCTTCGGCTTGGCCCCGCGCGAGAGCGCGAGCGCGCCGCCGTCGTCGAACTCGACCAGGGCCAGCGGGCCGAGCTCCGGCCAATCCCGTCCGAGCAGGCTGATCGCGCGCATGCCGCGCAGGATAGTAATCTCGGCGCGGGTTTCCCGGAGGGCCGTGGTGAAAGCGATCGCGATCGAGGGCGAGGGCAAGAGCGCGAAGCTCGTGTTGGGCGAGGCGCCGCGCCCGGAGCTGCGCCCCGGCGAGCTGCGCATCGCGGTCGCCGCGACCGCGGTGAACCGCGCGGATCTCATGCAGCGGCGCGGCCTGTACCCGCCGCCGCCGGGCGCGTCCGCCGTGCTCGGGCTCGAGTGCGCGGGCACGGTGCTCGAGGCGGCGCCCGGCGTCACCGGCTTCGCGCCCGGCGACCGCGTGATGGCGCTGCTCGCCGGCGGCGGCTACGCCGAGGAGGCGTGCGTCGACGCGGGCTCGGTCATGCACGTTCCGGCCGGCCTGTCCCTGGTCGAGGCGGCGGCCATTCCCGAGGTCTTCCTCACCTGTCACTTGAACCTGTTCCAGCTCGCGCGCGCGCCGCGCGGCGGCTGGGCGCTGGTGCACGGCGGGGGCAGCGGCATCGGCACCGCCGCGATCCAGCTGCTGCGCGAGGCCGGCGTGCGCTCGATCGTGACCGCGGGCAGCCGCGAGAAGTGCGCGCGCTGCCTCGAGCTCGGCGCGGACGTCGCGCTCGACTACACGGCCGGCGAGTTCGCGCCCGCCGTGCTCGAGAAGACCGGCGGCGCGGGCGTCGACGTGGTGCTCGACTCGATCGGCGCGCCCTACCTGGCGCAGCATCTCGCGTGCCTGCGCGTCGGCGGGCGGCTCGTGCTGATCGGGCTGATGGGCGGCGCGAAGGCGGAGATCAACCTCGGCCTGGTCGTCGCGAAGCGGCTCTCGATCCTCGGCTCGACCCTGCGCGCGCGTCCGGTGGAGGAGAAGGCCGGGATCGTGCGCGGCTTCGCGTCCGATTTCGCCGGAGCATTGGCGGCCGGGCGCCTGCGGCCGATCGTCGATCAGGTGCTGCCGCTCGCGCAGGCGCAGGCCGCGCACGACCGCGTCGAGGCCAGCACGCACTTCGGCAAAGTGGTGCTCGAGGTCTGACATGCGCGCGGCGGTCGTGTTCGAGCACGGCGACGTCGACCGGATCCGGCTCGAGGCGGACTTCCCGGAGCCCGAGCTCGAGCCCGGCTGGGTGCGCGTTGCCGTGCGCGCCTGCGCGCTGAACTTCCACGACATCGCGAGCCGCCGCGGCATGCCGGGCATCACGCTGCCGCTGCCGCTCGTGACCGGCTCCGACGTCGCCGGCGAGGTGGCGGCGCTCGGCGCTGGCGTCACGGGCGTGCGAATCGGCGAGCGCGTGCTGATCGACCCGTTCTACCTGCCGCGCGGCATGATCGGCGAGCGCTGGCACGGCGGGCGCGCGGAGTTCTGCGCCGCGCACGCCTCGCAGCTGGTGCCGATCCCGGACGGGCTCGACTTCGCATCTGCGGCCAGCATCCCGCTCGCCTACGCCACCGCGCACCGCATGATGGTGACACGCGCAGGTGTCGGCTCGGCCGACACGGTGCTGATCCTGGGCGCGAGCGGGGGCGTGGGCACGGCGGCGCTGCAGCTGGCCAAGCGCGCAGGCGCGCGCGTGATCGCCTGCGCGTCGAGCGCGGAGAAGCTCGCGCGCCTGCGCGAGCTCGGCGCCGACTTCGCGCTCGACTACGTGGCCCGGGACATGCGCGAGGCGGTCTGGGAGATCGCCGGCAAGCCGCGCATCACAGGCCAGGGCGGCGTCGACCTGGTGGTGAACTGCACCGGCGGCGGCACCTGGCGCGACTCGATCCGCTGTCTGAGGCGCGGCGGGCGGCTCGTCACCTGCGGCGAGGAGCAGGTCGACGTGCGCTACGTGTGGACCTTCGAGCACTCGCTGCTCGGCTCGAACGGCTGGCAGCGCGGCGACATCACCGCCATGCTCGGCTACGCCGCGGACGGGTCGCTGCGGCCCGTGATCGACCGCCTGCTCCCGCTCGAGCAGGTGCACGAGGCGGAGCGGCTGATGGAGTCGCGCAGCCTGTTCGGGAAGATCGTCCTGCAGCCGTGAACCGCCTAGGCCGCGAGCGCCGGCGTCCCGGCCAGCCGCCGGCTCGGCGGGCGCAGCGCCCACGACGCCATCACCAGCACGAGGAACACGAGTGGGGCTACGACGTCGCCGGGGGCGTCGCCCGCGAACGCGTGCGATGCGGCCGCGCCCGTCAGGTCGAAGAAGAAGCCCGCGTAGGCCCACTCCTTCAGCAGCGGCAGCCCGGGCGCGACGATCGCGATCGCGCCGAGCCACTTCCACACGCCGAGGATCGTGAGCATGTACGCCGGGTAGCCGAGGTGCGCGAGCACCGCGACCTGCTCGTCGCCGCGCGTCAGGAACAGCGTGCCGCCGACGACGAAGCTCGCCGGTCCGAGCACCGTGGTGATCCAGTACGCGATCGTTCGGGTTCGCTCCGACATGTCTCCTCCCGTGAGCTAGAAGAAGCCGAGCTGCGGGTCCTCGCTCGAGGGCTCGAGCAGCGACGGGTCGTCGTTCTTGACCGAGTTCACCTTGATCGAGACCGGATGCGCTTCGAGCGCGTCGGCCGGCACGGGCCGGAGCAGCGCGAGCAGCGCGTCGACGTCGTCGTCGAGCGCAGGATCGAGCCAGCGCGCCTCGGCCTCGCGCGGCAGGATCACCGGCATGCGGTCGTGCAGCGGCGCGACGGTCGTGTTCGCGGGCGCGGTCAGGATCGTGCACGAGTAGAGCGGCTCGGGGGAGATCTCGTCCTTCGGGCGCCAGCAGCGCGCCCACAGCCCGGCCATCGCGAACGGCTCGCCGCTCCGCAGCCCGATGAAGTGCGGCACCTTGCGGCGCGCGAGCGGCCCGGCCTTCTGCCACTCGTAGAAGCCGTCGGCCGGGATCAGGCAGCGCTTCTCGCGCAGCGAGTCGCGGAAGGCGGCGTTCTTCGCCACGCCCTCGACGCGCGCGTTGATCATCAGCGGCAGCGCGCCGATGGCCTTCGCGAAGTAGGGCACGAGGCCCCAGCGCAGGAGCGAGGCAACGCGCGCGCCCTCGCGCATGCGCACTGCGAGCACGGAATCGGTCGGCGCCACGTTGTAGCGCGGCGCGAGCGCGGCGAGCTGCGCGAGGTCGAAGCCGAAGCGCGCAGCCAGCGCCTCTTTCTCGGTGTGCAGCGTATACCTGCCGCACACGTCAGTGGGTCCCGGCGCGGGGGCGGCCCCGCGCCACCCACACTCCGCGCGGCTGCGCCGCGCTGCGCGCGCCAGGCGCTTGCATCAGCGGGTCCCTACGAGGGGCTCCGTGGGCGGGCCCTTCAGCTCGACGGTGTTGCCGTCCGGGTCGCGCACGTACATCGATGGGCCGTTGCCCTCGGCGCCGTAGCGCGTGCCGACCTCGCCGGGCTCTACGCCGTGCGCGCGCAGGTGCGCGCGCAGCGCGGGCTCGTCGAACGGCGTGATCTGCACCGCGAAGTGATCGAGGTTGCGGCCCTTCTCCTCGGGCGCGGCGCCGCCGAGCCGGCCGAGCGCGCCGTCGACCGGCACGAGGTCGATCAGGCTCGCGCCGAGCCGCAGCTGCACGAGCCCGAGCGCGTCGATGCGCCGCTCGACCGCGCCGTCGAGCACCTCGGTGTAGAAGCGCAGCGCAGGCTCGAGCGCGCGCACGCGCAGCACGACGTGGTCGAGCCCGCGCGTGCGGAACGGGCGCGTCACGCGTCGTCCCGAACCGGCACGCCGCCGCGCAGCACCGGCAGCCAGTCGTTGATCGTGTAGCCCTTCTGGGCGAGGGTGCGGTCCAGCGTGCCGGCCTCGCCGTAGTGGTAGACCATGGCCGCGCGCATGCCGCGCGAGCGGTTGTCGGTCGACTTGTGCATCAGGTTGCCGTGGAATACGAGCAGGTCGCCGGGCTGCAGCAGCACGGGCGTCTCGCCGCTCGTGTCGTGATCGGTGATCTCGACGTAGCCGTACAGCGCGTGCGGCCGGCGGTCGGGCTCGACCGCGTGCACCGGCTCGACGTGCGAGCCGGGCAGCACCCAGAGCGGGCCGTTCTCGAGCGTCGCCTCCGTCACCGCGAGCCACACGCCGACCTGCGGCGAGCGGTCGAACGGGAAGTAGTACGCGTCCTGGTGCCAGGGCTGACCGAGCGCGCCCGGGTTCTTGAAGATGAACTGCGACAGGAAGCAGTCGAGGTCGGGGCCGAGCAGCTCCGCGACCACGGCGAGCAGGCGCGGCTCGCGCGCAAACGAGCGGAACACGGGCTCGTGTCGGTGCACGCGGAAGAGCTTCGAGGTGCGCTCCGCCGCCGTGCCCGGCGCGTCGCCGAGCGCCGGTTCGGACATGCGGAGCTCGGCTGCGACGCGTCCGCCGGTCTCCGCGTTCGCGCACAGCTCGCTCACGCGCTCGAGCATGTTCTTGCACACATCGGGCGCCGCGAAGCGCGGCAGGACGAAGAAGCCGTCCTGGTTCCAGGCGCCGCGCTGGGTGTCGTCCAGCATCGCAACAGTATCGCGCTGCGGGCTTCGGAATGTCATTGGGAGGCGGGACTCCTACTCTGCTCGACCGCGATAAAAGTCGATCATGAACATTCGGCACGCCTCGAGGTCGCGCCGCCCCCACCACCACGTTTCGTGCACGCGCTTCGTACACAGCCTCTCGGGAACGACGACGCCCTGTGGGATGGTCGCGCACGTTTCCTTCAGCTGATGGGCACGTTGCTCTGCTTTCTTCTGAGCCTCGGTCTTCGAGGATCGGCCATGCAGGATCATGCCGAAGTCGAGTTGGTCCAAAGTTGAAGAAGGTTGCAGAGCGGCCATCATGCACTGCTCCGCGCTCACTCCTGTTCTCGCCGACGAGCCTGCAAGCTCTCGCTCATGGGCCTTGTTCTGCTCGACGGCCTGCTCCCGCTCGATGTCGCGGTTGCGGTCCCACTCGGCGCAGCTGTCAGCTTCTTGAATCATCATCTTGCACTCCGCTGCTCGGTCATACTTGTCTGCAGGCGCTTCGGCGGCCGGAGCGAGGAGAGCAACAGCCAATAGCAACGCCTTGGACCCGTTGTGCGTTCTGGAACTGGTCATCGATCATCCATTTCACCACGGTCGAGCCCACAGTGGCGAGCGTTGTCGAGCGCGGCCGTAGCAGCCAGGAGACCGGGGCCGGGCTGGAAGTCCGCCAGCGCGCCCTCGACTGCGAGACGGCCACCCGAGCGCGCCGCCGCATCGAGCGTGCGCGTGCGCCGCGCCGGTGTCAGTCGAGCGCCCGCGCAGGCTAAGATCGCCGGCGAGGGGAGGTGCGCGATGTCGCGATACGTGGCCGCGGGCTTGAGCTTCCTGCTCGCGGTGCTCTGGTTCGACCTGATGTTCGACGTGCAGGTGCGCGGCCACGAGGGCGAGCTGCTGCCGCCCGAGGTGCTGGCGTCGATCTCGGGCTACTACGGCCGCGTCACCACGGGCGCGCGGCCCATGAACTTCCTCGTGTCGACGGTGATGATACTGACGATCCTGGCGATCTGCCTGCAGATCCGCGAGCGCAGGACGCGCTGGTGGGTGGGGTGGGGATCGCTGGCCGTGCTGTGCACCGGCGTGACGCTCGCGCTCACGCGCACCGTGCCGAACGCGGTGCGGCTCGGCGGCGCCGCAGACTCGCTCGCGGTACAGAGCGAGCTCGCGCGCGCGATCTACGGCGACCACGTGTACGCGTTCGCGCGCTCCGTGGCCCTGCTCGCGCTGCAGCTCTGCGCCGAGTCGCGTTTCCTGCAGCGCAGGCCGGCAGGGCAACCCGTGGTGGAGCTGAGCGGGATCGAACCGCCGACCTCCTGAATGCCATTCAGGCGCTCTCCCAGCTGAGCTACAGCCCCACAAGGTCGGCGGCGAGGCTAACGATGGCCTGCGACAGGGTCAAGCCAACCGTACTAGTGGCTTCTCGCTCGACTCCGCCTCGCTCCGCGCTGCGCTTGCGGCTATCCTGCGCGCCGCGCCGGAGTGGCGGAATTGGCAGACGCGCGCGACTCAAAATCGCGTGCCCAAAAGGCGTGCGGGTTCGATTCCCGCCTCCGGCATGTACGTGAGATCGAAGCGGAATCGGCGAGCTGCGGCGCTCGCGGTGACGCGCGCCTGGGGTCGCCGCGTGATGGAAACGTGATGGTGGAAAACGTGCATGCCGCGGATCGATAGCGCCGACCTGCAGAAGCGGATCGCTGACCTCGTGGCCGATCCAGACGGAGCGACTTTCAACGGCGCGCACAGGATCGCGGCCGCCGCGACATCTCTTTTGACCTTCGCGTACGGTGCAAAGAGCCCCCAGCTCGAGTCGTTTCGCGCGCACGTGGCCGAGGATCGAGACAATCCCCGGCTCATGTGCGCAGCGGGTCGAGCAGCGCTTCAGACGCTCTCAGCTGACCTCGAATTGGGGCTGACAGGCAGCCTAGGGCTTCGCGGTGCGGGCGACGTCTTGGGCGATCTGGTTGGCCTAGCCCGGGAAGCGCTCGAGTCCAACACGGAGGGAGCGAACAACGTCGCCGCGGTTCTCACCGCCGCCGCGCTCGAGGATGCGCTCCGTAGACTCGGAGAGGAAAAGGCGGGAGTTGTCGGTCGCCCGAGGCTCGAGTCCGTCATCGACGCGCTGAAGGCAGCGGGGGAGCTCCCGGCGGCGCGGGCTCGGATCGCGGGGTCGCTACTGGGCTTTCGCAACGACGCGCTCCATGCGGACTGGAAACGCCTCGACCGTGGCGCCACCTACACCGCCTTGGAATTCGTTCAGCGCCTGCTTCTTGACCACTTTGGATGAGCGGCCGGTCCGGCATCGACGATGGGTGCCTCTCCTGGTCGTGTTCGCGGGCACGGCGGCTGCTGTCGGCGGCTGGTTCGTCGACCGCGCGGCCGAGTTCCCTCTGGTACTTCGCCTTATCGCCGAGGGACCGGCAGCGGCGAGAGGAGTGCTCGATCGCCTGGAGAGCGGAGACGCACCCGGCGGCGTCTCTTTGGACGACCCCGGCGCGCGTTGGCTGTTCGATCGATGGGACTGGCGGATCGGAATTGCCCACTCCTTCAAGGAGCGAGCGACGCGGATCCACACAGGCGCGAACCGCCTTATCCCCGGGCGAACCGAATTCGACGTGGACCTCTGGCTGGGGGTAACCGCGGAGCGAGACCTCGCCGATTCCATGTGGTCGCTTCGAGGCGCACGCAAGCTCGTCGACGACGAGATCAGTCGGCGCGTTCGGTGGTTGGGACTTGCGATGCTGCTTGGAGGAGCCGCGACTGCCCTCGCCGGCGGTCTCTGGGAATGGACTCCGCGTAGTCGAAGGCAGGAGCACGGCGCCGGGAACACGGAGGTCAGTCGCGAAGTGCTCGAGGTCGATGAGTGCTCCCCGCCTCCCTTCGACTCAGAGTAAGTGCCGCCACAGTCTCCCGTCGCTCTGGGCTCAAGTGTGCGTAGCGCTGGGTCATGGCGAGCGTCCGGTGCCCGAGGTGTTGCGCGGCGTCGAAGAGCGTTCCAGCAATAACGGCGCGAGAGCGACAGTGCAGATCGCCATGGCGCTTGTCCGTGTGCGAGCCAGCCGGCTCGAGCGACTGAGCTCTCGCTTCTAGATCCTCCACGGTTGCATCTCCTCTCTGGGGATTCTCGGTGGGGTCGCGATCGCGTGGTCTAGGCGCGCCACAGGTCAGCGTGGCGGCTTGAGCGCCTCGGCGAAGTTCGGCAGCGGGCGATCTGGTCCGCAGGCGAGTCGGCGCTCTGCTTGTCGGTGCTCATGCGGGAGTAGATCGCGGTGCGCACTTCTAACCCCAAGCCTTCGGCCAGCTCGTCGAGAGAGCCAGCATCGCGGACCCGACGATGTACAGGATCCGGTACGCCCAGCGGTCGAGCTTCTCGATCAGCGTTGCGTTCTTTGGTGTCATGATCTCGTAGCCGAGCAGTGCGAGAGTCGCCCAGAGAAGGAGCCCGACTCCAACGTCTCCTATCAGCTCGAGGAGAACCGGCGAGGCGGCACCAAACACGACTCCGCCGACCCGCCCCAGCACGAAGCCCACTGCGAGCGACGCCGCGACAATTAGCAAGGCGCTGCCATACGAGGCGCGCAGCCTGTCGATGTTCTCCTCGATCTCGCGACGACGCGGTTCCTCGTTCGTGCCGAGAGCCTCGAAGAGCCGGCGATCGTGTACTACTGCTCGGTCGGTGAGTGCGCGCTTCGAGAACAACACGAGCGCCAGACCGCGCAAGATCTCCCACGTCGGGAACCGCTCGGGCGTGTAGGCCTCACGTCGCTTCCGCTCGCGATCGTCGGTCTCGGTGCTCATGCGAGCGACCCGGCGATAGAGACGATTGCTACAAGCAGGGCGATGACCTGAAAGAGCATCGCAAGCACCTGTAGCTGCAAGGCCCGGATGGCGATGCGTCCTGCTAGCGCGAAGTCTCCCTCTCGTACTCGGCGTGCAAGGCGACGGAATAGCGCGCTAACCGGCCACCAGTACGCCCTCGCCGCCTCCGCGAACAGCACGTCCGGATCTACATCGGTAGCAGCGACTCCGACCTCGGCGAACACCGTCCGGCCGTCGGCCTCGCCGGATGCCCAGATCGCGACGAGCACGGCGAGATAGCGCTGCACCACTGCGGCCACCAGTGATGCGGCGAACAGGATCATTTGCCACCGGATCTGCCGCGCTGAAAGCCCGGCAGACGCCGCCTCGAGATTCGCGACTAGGAAGGCTGCAGCAGCTCCGAACCCAGCGAGCAACCAACCCGAGAAGCTGTCGATCAACGCGCTGCCGCGGCCGGCACCCTTTGAAAGCAGAGCGTTAGCGACGACCCGACTTCGGATCAACGCAAGTGCCTGATCTCGTCCCTGTTGCCCGCCCTCGCCTATCCCCGTCATGCTCGCCTACTCGGCTCCCGCCGCCGCACGTACGTCCAGCGCCCGTCGACTTCCGCGAGCCCTATTGAGAACCTCTTCTCAGCGACTCGATGGCATCAATCAATCCATGAGCCTTACGTTCGCTGTTCAAGTACACGCGGAGGTGCAGGTACCCGTCGGGGTCGACGATGTCGACCGAGTACCGCCCGCGCTTCTCGTACAGAAGGCTGTCGCCGAGATTGTCCCAGTAGATCGTGGTGGTCGGCGAAGAGACGACACTTCCGAACAGCATGCGCCGACGAACGATCATCTGCGTGATAACGATCTTCTCTGGCGTCGCTTCGACAGTGGTCGGAACGTACTGGCGTGGCTGTTCCTCAAGGGCCCGCTCCACGACCGCGATTGCCTGCTCCTTGGCGACGTCGGATCTCGGGGTGTAGTCGAGTCGTGACGCACCGCATCCAGCCGCCAAAGTCGCGGCTATCGCCACCAGGACACCGCGCCATTCGCGCGCGTGTGCAAAGTCGCGGCAACGCGCGATCCAGGCGGCAGGCCGGTCGGCGCTGTGCTGGTCGGTGCACCTTCCGGCGAAAGTCGCAGGCATCATCACACCCACATTTCTGGCATAGCCAATCAGACCTACGCCGGGATAGACGTCTGGTCGAACGGATCTTCCGGGAGCCCCCTAGCTGGCGGGTTCGCGGGCACGTTCGAGTCCGCTGTTCGCGATCGCTCCGCCGTTGCCATGGACTCCCTGTACTCGCGAGCCTCCGGCACGTGGAGAACCTCGGCGTCGAGACCGAGGCCAGACAGCGCGGCGTGGACCTCGTCCAGAGTCGCCCGGAAGAACTCCTTGCGGTCGTTTGCCCAGTTCAGGCGCTTGTCCCAGAAGTGGGTGTGCAATTTGGTCTCCAGGGCAGGCGCGTCCTCGGAATAGACGAGTGCATGGAGATCGAAGGGAAACGGGACGGAGGCGTCACCGAGTTCCTTCACGCGCTCTTCGGGATCGAGCCGGCGTGTCAGGCCGATCTTGACCACGCCTTCGCCGAACGCGCCGAGGTTGGAGACGACGTAAACGTGTCCGACTCGGGTGAGCTGCGCTTGGGCGATGGCGCGCTCTTTGCGGGAGTGGGCCTCGGCGAGATCCGCTTCCAGCGCCTCGACTCGCGCGAGCATCGCCTCTCGCTCTGCATCGATCGAAGTCGCCAGCTCTTCGCGAGCCCTCTCCAGCGCCTTCTCGTACCGCAACTCTTCCTGCTCCGCCTTGAGCCTCTCCTTCTCGAGCTCTCGCTGGACGCGCTCCTCTTCGCGCTGTTCCGCGCGTTGCCTGCGCTGCTCCTCGCGCTCCCTCTGTCGCTTATCCGCCGCTTCGAAGACGAGGCGGAGCTCGTCCAACCGAGCGTCTCGATATCTAGGTGTGACCGACACGTTCATCCGCTCTCCGAGCTTTCCCAAGGCCTCGTGGGCCTTGCGAATGCGCGTCTCCATCACTCCAAAGTTGTTCCAACTGACGTTCGCGATACACGCGTCAGACTCGGCGTTGAAGGCGCGAAGGATCAGCTTCTCGTACTGCTTGATCAGCTTGCGGCCCTCCGTCTTGCTGCCGCCAACCTGCCACTCGGTTCCGCAGTGCGTCGCGTCGCCGCTCCGTATCATCTGCTTCTGGTCGTCGCGAGCGTCGGCGATCGCTCGCTTGTAGGCATCCGAGTCTTCGTATGTGAAGTGCGGTTTGTACAGCCCGAAGGAGATGTCCTCGAGGCTCTCTTCCAAGCTTCGAACCTCGGCTTCGAGGCTCTGGTGGCGTCGATAGGCGGTCGAGTACCGTTGGCGAAGGGCGTCTGCCTCGGAGCGCAGCCTTTCGATCTCTTGCTCGCCCGAAGCTCTCTCCGCCGACAGCGACTCTCGCGCGCGGGTGACCTCAGCCTCCACGTCCAGCACCGGGGAGAACTTCTGGTCGAGGAGCGAGTACTTCGCCTCCGTCGCAGCAAGGGCTTCTACCGCCCGAGCCTCCGCTCGCTGCGCACGGACGAGCAAGGCGACCAGCCCTGCGATCCCCGCAACGAGGGCCAAGCCTGCGATGAGCAACGACAACGAGTCCACTGCAAGACCTCCGCGAGCGACGTGACTCGGACGCTTGTCGCCAAGTGTCCGGCAGGGGTACACCGGGAGTCAATCGACGCGGGCTTAGAAGGAGAGGCTGGAGTGGCACGATTGCAGCGAGCGCGGCTGACCTCCAGCGCGTACGCGTTGTGGTCGCGGCGGGTGTCGCGCTGGAGGTCGCGCTCGTGCTCGACTCTTGCGGCCGTCGCGGAGACGGTGCCCGACGTCGTGCGTTTCGGGGGCGCGCTGGAGCTGTGCACGCAGGACGCGAGCGCGCGCATGAGGGCGCTCGGCAACGAGACCCGCTTCGAGAGAGGAGAGTGGCTCGTGGACGCGGAAGCCTGGCACCGGCTCGGCGGCGCGGAGCGCGCCGCCGCGGCGCAGTGGGCTTCGACCTGTCTGTTCCGCCTGAACCCCGTGACGATTCTCGACGCGAAGACCGGACACGTGCTCGCGGACTCGAAACGCGAAGAGCGGCCGGCCGCCTCAGCGACCGACCGCTCTTCCTCGAGCGCTACTCGAACGCGTGTCGCGCGCTCAAGCCTCCGAGAAGCCGAACACCGCCTTGGTCTCGAGGAACTCCTCGAAGCCGTTCACGCCCCACTCGCGGCCGTTGCCCGACTGCTTGTAGCC
>Ga0187893_10004118_pt1 | contig 28205 bp, 29 predicted proteins | sample MA1701074metaG_FD_139574 | JGI IMG/M metagenome (GOLD analysis project Ga0187893, IMG submission 139574) | White microbial mat communities from a basaltic lava cave in the Kipuka Kanohina Cave System on the Island of Hawaii, USA - MA170107-4 metaG ... | reverse complement strand
TGTCCCGGGGCTCTACCTGTGTGGCTCCGGTGCCCACCCCGGCGGCGGGGTCACCGGCGCCCCGGGCGCGAACGCGGCCCGGGAGATCCTGTCGGACCTAAAGAGGCGCTGGCCCCGCTGAGGGCGTGGCCCACAGGCTTGCTATGTGCTACCATGTGCTACATGGCGAACGGTCGCGTAGGGATCCGGGAGCTGCGACAGAACCTGAGCGTGTACCTCCGGCGAGTCAAAGCTGGTGAGACGCTGGAGGTCACCGAGCACGGACGACTTGTGGCCGTGCTTGGGCCACTGCCGGACGGCGCCGGAACGCTGGAGCGGCTGCGGGCCGAGGGTCGGCTCACCCCTGCACGGGGGAGCCTCAGAGATCTGCCTCCGCCCATCCGGGTCGACGACCCCGACATCAGCCGCAAGATCCGGGAAGCGCTGGACGAGACTCGCGCAGACACCATCTGATGCCGGACACGCTCTACCTCGACGCCTCGGCGGCGGTGAAGCTCGTCGTCGAGGAGATGGAGTCGTCCGCCCTCGCTGATCGAGTCACAGACGGCTTCCTGATCTCGAGCGAGCTGTGCAGGGTCGAGCTCGCACGGGCGCTGCTTCGGCTCGGGCTCGGAGTCGGCGCGATCCGGCTCGGACGGCGGGTCCTGGATCGCTTCGAGCTGCTTCTCCTCGATGCAGGCATCCTGGATCGAGCCTCCGAGGTTGGCCCGCCGAACCTCCGGACGCTCGACGCGGTCCACCTGGCCTCTGCGCTGGCGCTGGATCGGGAGCTGGATGCATTCGTGACGTACGACCGCCGGCTGGCAGAGGCCGCCGATCTGGTCGGACTTCCGGTCACCTCTCCCGCATGAGCCTCGATGGCGCCGCACGCCTTTGGCGCGCCGAGGCGACGCTCCGGCACGACCGAAGGTACGCGCTGGCGGAGCTCGAGGCGTGCCTCGTCACGGGGCGGGCGCCTGAGGGGCTCGAGGGGGCGCTCGACGGGCGGCTGGTCACCGGCACCTTCGGGTACGGACTGGACGCCGTGCTCGAGGGCATCGCACGCCTGTGGATGCCGTGGAGGGGGAAGGCCTTCGACCCCGAGGCGAAGGAAGGAAGGAACCGGTTCACGGGTGGCGCCCGTCCGTTCTTCCGCCTGTGCTGGCCCGGATATCGCGATCTGCGGCCCGACGGATCGGGCGGGTTCACCGCGTTCCGCTTCGACACGAGCCTCGGCGACAGCGTCACCACTCCGGGCCTGGCGGTCATGAAGATCGACTACGACCACCCCGCGAGCCCATGGCCGATCCGTATGATCCTCGACGAGCTGGTCCTCGTCGAGGCCGGGCAACACCTCGGCCAGGCGCTGATGCGGCGGAGGGGCGGGTTCCGCCGCGTCGCGTGGTTCGCGCTTGAGTCGCGCGACTGACGTTTCAGTCGGCCTCGAACGTGAACTCCATCGCGTCGCCCACCTGCTCATAGCCGATGTCGAGGTAGATCCGGTTCGAAGTCGGGTTCGCCAGATCGGTGAACAGGAAGACCGAGCGAGAGCCCTGCCGGAGGAGCCACCGGCTGAGCTCGGCGACGAGCGCGGTCGCGTACCCGCGCCTGCGTGCCTCGGGTGCCGTGTAGACGGGACCGACCCGGATGCCCGTCGGCGTCCGCCCGCTGTAGCCGGCGAACGAGACGGGCTCGCCGGCGTCCTCCCAGAGCCAGAACCCGGCGTCGGCCGACGCGAAGCGCATGTCCAGCGTCCGGTCGATCTGGTCGAGGTGACGGCGGCGCTCCGGTACGGCTTCCACCAGGAACTCGATCGTCCATCGCCGGAGGAGGTCGCGATCGCTCTCGAGGGCCTCGCGGGCTGCCCCGGGCACGCTCGCGACGTCGCGCACCCGCCGGAGCGCGTAGACGCCCTCCGAGAGGATGCGCTCGGCGCGGCGTCCGGTCGCGGCGGCGAGCGTGACGGCGGCCGGCTCGACGTGCGGCACGTTGCCGAGGATCCCGGGCATGTCGGGATCGTCCGTCGCGACTGCGTCGAGCAGCCGTTCGGCCGCCGCGTCGGTGCTCGGATCGGCGAGGACCAGGGTGTGCGGCGGCGTACGGAGCGCCGCGGCGACCGGCTCGTCGCCCTCCATCACCACCCAGAACCGAACGGACTCGTAGGCGTCCGGGTTCTCACGGAGCGACCCGGCGATCCCGAGCGGCAGCTGGTTCCGCGCCTCGTCGCGTTCGAGCAGCGGGCCGGCCAGTTCGAGGAACGCGCTCGCGTCGGCGAGCCGGACGACCTCCATCGGGCGATGGTACCGAGCGGTCAGTCCGACCAGAGACCCGCCAGCATCGAATCCACCGCGCTCGTCGTCCCCGAGGTCGTCGCGACCGGCTCGACCGCACCCGCGGGGTCGGCGTAGGTGGAGCGGAGCGCGAAGCTCGATCGGACGTCCTCCGGAAGGAACCGCGTGAGCTGCGCGTACCAGTGGCGGCTCTCCAGCCCCCGGTTCGACCGGTGGTACCGGAGCGGGAAGTACACGTTCAGCGCGTCGCGCGCTCGAGTGAGGGCGACGTAGAACAGCCTGCGCTCCTCCTCGAGCTCGTCGGGGTGCCCGGTCGCCAGGTCCGAGGGGATCATGCCGTCGGCGGCGTGGATCACGTGTACGACGTCCCACTCGCCGCCCTTGGCCGAGTGGATCGTCGACAGCACCAGATAGTCCTCGTCCAGGTGGGGCGGTCCTGCGAGGTCCGAGGTCGAGACGGGCGGGTCCAGCGTCAGGTCCGTGACGAACCGCTCGCGGCTCTCGAACCCGCTCGCGAGGAGCTCGAGCTGCTCGAGGTCTCGCAGGCGCGGATCGGGCTGGTCGTAGCGCCGGCGGAGCAGCGGTTCGAGGAACACGGCCACCCGACGGACCTGGGCGGCCGGCGGCGGTTCGAGCGCGAGGTCGCGGAACGTCTCGCGCAGGCCGCAAAGCTCGGCCCGGGCGGGAGCCGGCACCGCGATCGCCTGGTCCCGGAACCTGACCATCGGATCGCCCGGCGTCGTCACGCCGATCGCGGCCATGATGCGCCGGGCGCCGGCAGGTCCCACCCCGGCGAGCAGCTGAAGGACGCGGAACCACGAGACCTCGTCGCGCGGGTTGTCCGCGAGGCGCAGCACGGCGAGCGCGTCCTTCACGTGCGCGGACTCGAGGAACTTCAGTCCGCCGTACTTCACGAACGGGACGTTGCGGCGCGTGAGCTCGACCTCGAGCAGGTCGCTGTGATGGCCGGCCCGGAACAGCACGGCCTGCTCCCGCAGCGCCGTGCCCCGTTCGCGATGCTCGAGGACGTTCCGGCAGACCTGGTCGGCCTGGTCGCGCTCGTCGAGGCAGGTCAGCAGCGACGGGCGTTCGCCACCCTCGCGCTCGGTCCACAGCGTCTTGTCGTGGCGCTGCGGCGACAGAGCGATCACCGCGTTCGTAGCGTCGAGGATCGGCCGGGTCGATCGGTAGTTCCGCTCGAGCTTGACGATCGTCGTCCCGGGGAACCGGTCGGGGAACTCGAGGATGTTGCGGACGGTCGCAGAGCGGAACGCGTAGATCGCCTGCGCGTCGTCGCCGACCACCATGAGCCCCCGACCGTCGGGGCGGAGCGCACCGAGAATGTCCGCCTGGAGCGGGTTCGTGTCCTGGTACTCGTCGACGAGGATGTGGTCGAACATCGCCGAGATCGCCGCGCCTGCGGCCGGGTGGCGGCAGATGGCTCGCCAGAACAGGAGGAGGTCGTCGTAGTCGAGCGCGAGCTGTGCGCGCTTGCGCTCGGTGTACATCTCGAAGATCGTCCGGATGTCGCCGACCTCCTCGGCGCACCACGGGTACTCGCGCTCGAGGACGTCGGCGAGCTTGGTCTGCGCGTTCACGGTCTTCGAGTACACGTCGGCGAGCGTCTCCTTGCGCGGGAAGCGACGCTCGCCCTCGCCAAGCCCGAGCTCGCCGCGGATCAGGTCCATGAGGTCCGCCGTGTCGGTGCGGTCGAGCACCGTGAACCCCGGCGACAGGCCGAGCGCACCCCCGTGGAGCCGCAGGAGCCGGTTCGCGGAGGCGTGGAACGTGCCACCCCAGACGCGGCCGAACCGTCGTCCTCCCGTCAGGCCCTCGGCCCGCGAGAGCATCTCTCGCGCCGCTCGGCGCGTGAACGTGAGCAGCAGGATGCGCTCGGGCGCCACACCGCGGTCGACCAAGCGCGCCACGCGGCAGGCGAGCGTCCACGTCTTGCCCGAGCCGGCGCCGGCGACCACCAGGAGGGGCCCGCCGAGATGCTCGACGGCCGCTCGCTGCTCGGTGTTGAGGGTCTCGAACACGCGTTCGAGCAGTGTAGGAGCCGTGCTTGCGTCGCGCAAGCACGCGCCGGAGCAACTGGACCCCTCACCCCGCCTGTGACAACCTGCACCGACGTAGCCGGAAGGGACGCGTTCTTGCCGATCCACCACGCGGTCCTGGCCCTCCTGCGTGAGAGGCGGACCCATGGATACGAGCTGAAGTCGAGCTTCGAGCAGGCCATCGGCCCCCAGTGGGGCGAGCTCAACATCGGGCACCTCTACCAGGTGCTCGAACGCCTCGTGCGAGATGGCCTCGTGACCTTCAAAGTCGTTTCGCAGGTCGATCGACCCGACAAGCAGATCTATCGGCTGACGAAGGCCGGCCGGCAGGAGCTCGATCGCTGGCTCGGTGAGCCGTTCGTTCGTCCCGGAGGCTATCGCGACGACTTCGTGCTCAAGCTCTTCGCGGCCTCACGCATCGGGCCCAAGAGCGTGCGCAGGGTTGTCAGGAACCAGCGGCGGGCCCACCTGGAGGAGCTCTCCGGGCTCGGGGAACTGCGCACCCGTCATCGCGGCGACCCGCTGGTCGCCTTGCTGATCGAAGCGGCCATCCTCCACACCGAGGCGGATCTCCGCGTCGCGGAATCGGCGGACCGTCGCGCGGACAGGATCGCCCAGGCCTCTCGTGCCGACACCGGATCACGATCCGCGGAGCAGTCGGCGAGGGTACGCGCCCAGCGAGCAACGGGATAGGCTGGCGAGCGGGATCCTTGGTCAGGCGCCCGACCCGGGGCGGTTGATGCGATCGAGCACCTCGTCCACGCCTCCGAGTTCGGAGAGTCGCAGATCCTCGACGATCCTCCCGTCCGAGAGTCGGAGCATCCGCTCGCAGCGTGTCGCGATGAGCGGATCGTGCGACGCGACGATGATCGTCATGCCGTGCTCGTCTCGCAAGGTGAGCAGGAGCTCCATGATCTCAACGCTGGTGTCGGAGTCGAGGTTCCCCGTCGGCTCGTCCGCCAGCAGGAGGCCCGGCTGGTTGATCAGCGCGCGGGCGATGGCGACTCGCTGCTGCTCACCACCCGAGAGCTTGGAGGGTAGCGACTTCCCACGGTCGCCCAAGCTGACCGCCTCGAGAAGCTCTCTTCCGCGCGCGAACTTGTCGAATCCGACCCGATATGGGATGAGGGGAGCCACGACGTTGTCCAGGACGGTGAGAGCCGGAAGCAGATGGAACCGCTGGAACACGAAGCCGATCGTTCGCCGGTAGTCGGCCTGCTCGGCCCTGGAGAGCGACGTGACGATCCGATCCCCCACCCGGATTGTCCCCTCGTCCACGGAGTCCATGGCCCCGACCAGATGGAGGAGCGTCGACTTTCCGGATCCGGACGGACCGGCGATCGCCACCACCGACCCCGCCGCGATCTCCGCGTCGATCCCGTCGAGCGCCGTGATCGACTCGGCCGACCCGGTCCTGTAGACGCGGCACACGTTCTGGAGATGGACGTCGACACCCATCGATCAGGCCTCGGGCCTACAGAACGCAACGCAAGACCGATGACCTACAGCGCTCGTCGCCTCGTTCGACGCGGGTTCCTCCTCGATGCCGCGTGGCAATGTATATCGATTGACCGCTCTCGTCGGCAACACGGAAAGATCATGCTCCGCCCCTTGACCATACCTAGGGAGAAGGTACATGCTCACCATGTAGCTCGGTATCAGATGGAGGTGGGGAACCATGGCCGAGCGAACAGAGTTAGCCGAATCGGGCAGAGCCGTCGGCGTTTCATGCGAAGATTGGCTGCAACCGTCGGGGTTGGTATTGGGATTGCACTGATACCTGCCACGCCAGCCTGGGCAAGCCAATGCTGCAGGGACTCCAGCTGCCCTGCCTGCTCTGGTTCGCAAGTCCGCTACAAGTGCACGGACAACTGTGGTGGAGGGGTTTGTTGCATCTGCGCGGCACCCCAGGGCCAGTGTTTCACGACGGGGTGCATCTGCTGAGGGGATCGCTGCGCGGAACCGGGAAGCACAAGGGCGGCGCTAGGCTGCGCCCGTCCAACATGCCGGACTAGACCGGCCACGCTGGTGGCAGGCAGCGCGAAGGATGTAGACATGTGATCCGCTTCCTGGTGAGCCAGCTTGAGCATCGCAGGAGCCGAACCGCCACGCTCGGTGTCGGCATACTCGTGGCGGCGGTCAGCTTTACGCTGCTGACTTCCGCGGTCAGCACGAGCCGACTCGACGTAATCGGTACGATCTCCGAGAGCTTCCGGCCCGCGTACGACATCCTGGTTCGGCCCGAGGGTGCGTTCACGGCGCTGGAGCGGCAGGAACAGATTGTCCAGCAGAACCACCTGAGTGGCACCTTCGGCGGAATCACGATGCAACAGTATCGAGAGATCAGGCAGATCCCGGGCGTCGAGGTGGCCGCACCCATCGCCAATGTCGGCTACATCCTCCCGTTCCAGGAGATCCCGATCACGATCAACCAGTTCCTGTCGGACGATCCGACTCAGATGTACCGGCTCAAGGTTGAATGGATGGCGAACAACGCCCAGTCCACGTATCCAGACAGCCCTGGCTACATCTACTACACGCGCACGAACTCGTTCCTCAGGATCGGCAATGGGCTCGTCGGAGAGGTGCTCCCTGACGGGAGTACCGTCCCCGCATGTCTCCCATTCATCCAGTCGCGCGAGAGCGGCCTGCTCACGAACAACCCGTTCAGCCTCGCGGCCCAAACTGCGATGTCCTGTTTCTCTGCTCGCAGTCCGGCTCTTCAATGGCCTGTCTACGATCAGGGGCCATTCCGTGGTGGCGACGTCGGGACCTATGCCTTTGTCCATTTCCCGATGCTTCTCTCGGCAATCGACCCTGCGCAGGAACAGCGCCTCCTTGGATTGGAGCAGGCGCTGGTCGACGGGCGCATGCTTCGTGATACGGACGAGGTGCGTCTGGAGCGCCAGGCGGGCTCGCTTACCTACCGCACGGCGCCGATCCTCGTGAGCACCAGGACCTACCTCGACGAGACACTCCAGGTGACCGTCGAACGGCTCGATCTACCGAGCGAGTCGACACTTCATCGTGGGCTCGCTTCAAGTGAGAGGGCCTACCATCTCGTTCGCGGCTTGGAAGGCGAACCGATCGGGACGATCGGCGTCTCCGCGAGTGAGGTCTACGACGTCTTTCTCAAGGACATGGTCTCGGCATTCTTACGGGACCGGATCAAGTACGACGGGTATTGGACCTCCACACCCATCCGATACCGGAACGTCGCAACCGGGAGACTGGCGCCGAAACCCGTCAAGAACCCCCTCAGCGTCTTCCGGGCAGGGTCTTACGGTTCCGGCTGGGCGCCCACGGAGAACCGAGACGTTCAGTACCGACGGCTAGAACCCCATCCTGGGTCTGTCACGTTCGGTTCATCACAGATCTGGCCTATACCCCACGTTCGTGTCGTGGGCCGCTTCGACCCGGAGCTGTTGCCGGGCTTCAGCCCGCTCTCCGAGGTGCCGCTCGAGACCTACTACCCGCCTGAGGTGTTCCCGGCAAACGCTCCGAGCATCGAGGCGCTCGGTGGCGAGCCGCTGCTTCCCACGATGAACCTGGGCGGCTATGTGTCGCCGCCGCCTCTGATGCTCACGAACCTGCGTGGACTCCGCGCGTTCATGGACTCCGACGCCTTCGAGGACACGAACGCGGAGGCGCCCCTCAGCGTGATCCGTGTTCGCGTGGAGGGAGTGACCGGCCCCGACGAGATCAGCAGGGAGCGCATCAGGCGCGTGGCCGAGCAGATCCACCAGCGGACGGGCCTGGCGGTAGATATCACGGCTGGCTCGTCGCCGCGTCCCTTGCTCGTGGAGCTTCCTCCTGGAGAGTTCGGACAACCGCCCCTGCTGGTCCGCGAGGGATGGGTAGAAAAGGGTGTCGCCGTTCGCTTCCTCGAAGCGCTCGACACGAAGAGCCTGGCGCTGTTCATCCTTGTCCTGGTGGTCTGCGCCTTCTTCCTGGCGAACGGGGCCCTTGCGTCGGTCCGCGCCCGACGACGAGAGATCGGCACGCTTCTGTGCATCGGCTGGTCGCGAGGCAAGATCTTCCGGGCGGTCCTGGGGGAGCTGGCCCTCATCGGGGTGATCGCGGGTCTGGCCGGCACCGCTCTGGCAGCGCTGATCGTCGTCGCCTTCTCGCTCAAGATGTCCGTCGCGAGCGTCCTGCTCGTCCCCCCGATCTCCATGGCTCTCGCGATGGCGGCGGGCGTCCTCCCCGCATGGCGCGCGTCGAGAGCCCTACCAATGGACGCGGTGCAGCCGGCGGTCGTGCGGCGAGTCCGAAAGACTACCGTCCGCAAGATCGCGACGATGGCCCTGGCGAATCTCCGACGCCTTCCGTCGAGGACCCTCCTCGGAGCGTTCGGCCTGTTCATAGCGGTGGGCGCTCTCACCGTCCTCCTTGCCGTCAACCTCGCGTTTCAAGGGGCTCTCGTCGGCACCCTCCTCGGAGGGTTCATCTCCCTTCAGGTCCGTGGTGTGGACCTGGCCAGCGTGCTGCTTGCCATCGCCCTCGGGGGCCTCTCGGTGGCCGATGTCCTGTTCCTGAACCTTCGGGAGCGGGCTCCCGAGCTCGTAACCCTGCAGGCCACCGGCTGGAAGGCATCACACCTGCGGCGGCTCGTCACCGCGGAGGGGGTAGCACTCGGCTTGCTGGGCGCGGTGCCCGGTGCGGTCATCGGCGTGGCTCTCGCAGTCGTCATCGGTGGACCGGACGCGCGCGTGTTCCTGGCGGGAGGAATGGGGATCGCGCTCGGCGTTCTCGTAGCCGTGGCGGCGTCACTGGCGCCCGCCTCTCTGGTCGGTCGGATGACTCCGCCCAGCGTCCTAGCTGAGGAGTGAGATGGAAGTCTTGAGCTTGGTCGCACGATTCGTCTTGGCCGTCGTCTTCCTCACCGCGGGTCTGTCGAAGCTGTTCGTTCCGGAGCAGTTCGGCCGCGTCGTTCGGAACTACCGCATCCTTCCGGAAGGCTGGGTCAGACCGACGGCGATCTGGCTACCCCGGATAGAGATCGCGTGTGGTCTCTTGCTGCTTCTCGGTGTTGGCGAGCAGGTTGCTGCAGCTGTCATGGCATGCATGCTCGTCGCCTTCATCGCTGCTGCTGCATGGAACCTGCTGCGGGGGCGCGAGATCGACTGCGGATGCTTCGGAGTCTCGGGCCGACGCCGGATCACCTGGTCGACCGTCGCACAGAACCTCCTGCTCGTGCTGGCCGCATCGGTCGTTGTCGTCGAGCCTGCCCGCGTACTGGCGGTGGGACCAATGCGAGGTGCCGAACCCGGGCTTTCCGCAACGGAAGCGCTCGCGGTGCTGATATCAACCACGCTCGTGCTCGTAGGGATCATTACGGCAGCGGAGGCGCGACGTTTCTCACTCGCGGCCAGAGGAGCCCGGGCGTCGGACGGAGTGGCCGGATGACGACGCCGTGGGTGGTCGCTTTCGTCCTCTTGTGGGCGATCGTCCTCTTGCTCTCGCTTTTCCTGATCGGCTTCTTCCGGCGCGTGTCGAACGTCCTTGAACAGGCCGAGGCTCGGCTGTCAGCTGCGTCCACGGGCGCCGTCGGATCGGGTCTCGGACCGGACAGCATCGTTGGCGATTTCGAGGCGGTCGATGCTGCCGGAAGGCAGGTCCATGGCCATGCCTCGCTGAAGGGCAGGAGGATCTACGTCTTCCTGAGTGTTGATTGTGAGCCATGCCACACACTGGTCGACGACATCAGGAAGCGAGGTCTGCACTCTGACACCGCTGGCATCGTGGTCGTTCTCGACGACGCGCCGGAGGCTCGCTCCCTTGAGCTCCCAGAAGCCCTCTTCGTCATCTACCAGCAGGATCAGAGCGTAGCGCGGGCGTTCGAGACGATGACGACGCCGCACGCGTTCGCGGTCGACGAGTCCGGTGTTGTCGTCGATGTCGCTGTTCCCAACACCGCCGACCAGCTCGATCGCCTCGCGCGTAGCTTGGACGAGTCCAGCTCTACCCGGGCGGTGGACAAGGTCACGGCCTCTGGCAAGGCTTTGTCGCACTGAACGCGTACCATTCCGGGGCCATGTGCCGAAGCATCAAACGCCTGCGCGAGGGCAACGTCCCGGCGACCGAGGGCGAGATCCGGGAGGCCGCGCTCCAGTTCGTCCGGAAGGTGAGCGGGTACCGCGTCCCGTCGGGGAAGAACGAGGTCGCCTTCAACGCAGCCGTCGACGAGGTCACCATCGCGTCTCGCCGTCTCCTCGATGCGGTGACAGGGACCAGTCGGTAGCGGGTCCCGCTACCCTTTGCGAACGATGCCCTACTCGCTCGACCCCACGCCCGAGCAGATGCGCGAGATGGGGCAGGCCGCGCTCGAGTACCTGATCGGGTTCATCGAGGGCCAGCCCGAGGCGCCCGCCTCCGATGTCGCGGGCGCGCTCGAGGCGGCCCGCACCGTCCGAGGCCTCCCGCCCGAGCGCGGTGGGAGCTTCGAGCAACTCATGGACAGCGTCGACCTCGTCGCCGCCAATGCCTACAACACGACCGGCCCCGGGTACCTCCCGTTCATCCCGGGCGGGGGCCTGTTCGCGGCCGCCCTCGGCGACTTCCTCGCGACCGGGATCAACCGGTACGTGGGGATGTGGGGGCAGGCGCCCGTCGGCGCGCAGATCGAGAGCAACGTGATCCGCTGGCTCTGCGACCTGTTCGGCTTCGGTCCCGAGTCGCGCGGGATCCTCACCTCGGGCGGGTCGATGGCCAACCTGTCGGCGCTCGTCGCGGCTCGAACGGCGAAGCTTCCCGAGGACTTCCTGTCGGGGACGCTCTACGTGTCCGAGCAGGTACACGCGTCGAACGCGAAGGCGGCGCGGATCGCCGGGTTCCCGGCCGCGAGCGTCCGCTCGGTCCCCTGCGCGGCGGATCTGCGGATGGATCCGACGGCGCTTCGCGACATGATCCACGCGGACCGTGAGGCCGGACGGCTGCCGTTCCTCGTGATCGCATCCGCCGGGACGACCAACACCGGCGCGATCGACCCGCTCGCTGATATCGCGGACGTCGCCGAGCAAGAGGATCTCTGGTTGCATACCGACGCGGCCTACGGCGGCTTCTTCCAGCTCACCGAGCGCGGCCGGACCGCGTTCGCTGGGATCGAGCGATCGGACTCGATCACGCTCGACCCGCACAAGGGCCTGTTCCTACCGTACGGCACGGGCTCGCTCGTCGTGCGGGAGGGCGCGCGCCTCCGCGAGGCGCACTTCGTCGGCGCCGCCTACCTCCAAGACTTCCCGCCCGAGGACGAGCTCCCGAACTTCACCGAGTACTCGCCCGAGCTCTCGCGCGATTTCCGAGGCCTTCGGGTGTGGTTCCCGCTGGTGCTGCACGGCGTCGAGGCCTTCCGCGAGGCGCTCGACGAGAAGCTCGACCTCGCGCGGTACCTGTACGAGGAACTCTCGACGATCCCCGAGCTCGAGCTGCCGTGGGAACCGGAGCTCACCACCGTGCCCTTCCGAATCCGGGACGGCGCGGACGAGCACAACCGGGGCCTGCTCGACCTGATCAACGCGTCCAAGCGCGTGGTGCTCTCGAGCACGGTCATCGAGGGGCGGTTCACGATCCGGGCGTGCATCCTGTCCCACCGTACCCACCGGAACCGGGTCGAGGAGTGCGTCGAGATCGTCCGCCGCGCCACCGCCGACGTCGTAGGTTCGTGACCCTCGTCTCGAAGCTCGTGTCGACCTCGCGGCTGCTGCTCCGCCCCGTGCAGCCCGAGGATCTCGACGCGTTCGCGCCGATGTACGCGGATCCGGAGGTGATGCGGTACGTGGGCGTCCGCACGACGTCGACCCGCGAGGAGACGGCCGCGTGGCTGGATCGCACGATCGCGCGCAACGAGCTCGAGGGCTGGGACATGCGGACGGTCGTGCTCCGGGAGCCGGAGACCGTGATCGGCAGGTGCGGGATCGCGATCCACCTGGTCGAGAAGGAGCCGGAGCACGAGGTCGCGTACATGCTGTCGCGCGCGCACTGGGGACTCGGCTACGCGACGGAGGCCGCGACCGCGATGCGAGACCACGCGCTCGGAACGCTCGGGCTGCACCGGCTGATCGCATTGATCGACCACGGGAACGAGGCCTCCAAGGGCGTGGCGGGCAAGCTCGGCATGGCGTTCGAACGCAACGTCTGGTTCCACGGGCGCGAGGTCGAGCTGTTCGCGCTCGAGGCCTGAGCCGTGCCCGAGCTCCCCGAGGTCCAGGCGCTCGCGGAGCGGCTCACCGATGTGGTGGGCGGCTCCCGGCTGGCCGGCGTCGAGCAGCTTCAGTTCTCCTCCCTCAAGACCGTCACCCCCCGGGTGACCGAGCTCGTCGGGCGAACCCTCGAGACTGTCGGTCGGCGGGGCAAGTACCTCCTGTTCGAGTTCGGGGGCCCTCGGGTCCTCGTGCACCTGTCGCAGGGCGGACGGATCGACATCGAGGACCCGCCGAAGTCGACGAAACCTCGAGGCGCAGTCGCGCGGATGCGCTTCGAGGGCCGCCCGTCGGTGCTCGTCAAGGAGTTCGGCCGAGAGCGCAAGGCCGGGTGGTGGGTGCTGGCGGCGGGTGACGAGGGACCGCTCGTCAAGCTCGGGCCCGAGCCGGGCTCGCCGGAGTTCGAGCGGTTGGTGCTCGAGGGCGACGACGGGCGGAGGGTGCACACGATCCTGCGTGACCAGCGCACCGTGGCGGGCATCGGCCGGGGTTACTCGGACGACATCTTGCACCGCTCGAAGCTGTCGCCGTACGCGTCGCTCGGGTCGCTCGAACCCGAGCAGCGCCGGACGCTGCTCGACGCGACCCGCGAGATCCTCGCGGATGCGCTGGAGGCCGAACGTCTGCGGGCCGGCGGCCTTCCCACGAAGATCGGCGACCACTTCGTCGTGCACGGTCGCTACGGGGAGCCGTGCCCCGTCTGCGGGGGCGACCTTCGGCGGGTCTCCTACGAGTCCCACGAGGTCACGTACTGCCCGAACTGCCAGACGGGGGGCAAGATCCTCGCCGATCGGCGCCTTTCGCGCCTCATCCGGTGAGCGCAGACCGAGATCTGCTGACGTTGCCGAAGGTGGACCTCCATGTCCATCTCGAAGGCTCCATGCGTGCGAGCACGGTGGTCGAGCTCGCCGACCGGTACGGGATCGAGCTTCCGGAGGGGCTGCGAGAGGGACGGTACGAGTTCCGCGACTTCCGGCACTTCATCGACGAATGGGTGGCGGGCCTGCGGTGCCTTCGCGCTGCCGAGGACCTGCAGCGCGCGGCGTTCGAGTTCTGCGAGGACCAATCGGCGCAGGGGGTCCGGTATGCCGAGGTATCGGTCTCGCTCCCGGATCACCGCGAGAGGTTCGACGACTGGGACGAGCCGCTCGAGGGCGTGCTCTCCGGCCTGCGGGCGGGTGAGCAGGCGTTCGGGATCCGCTGCGTCGTGTACGTCGACGTCGTCCGAGGGATCGACATGGAGCTGTCCAGGGAGGCGATGCGGGTCGCCGCCCGGCATCGTGAGGCCGGCGTGATCGGGATCGGACTCGGCGGGGAGGAGCGGTTCCCGCCCGAGCCGTACGCGGAGATCTTCCTCGAGGCCCGCGAGGCCGGCCTCCGATCGATCCCGCATGCGGGTGAGACGCACGGCCCGGACTCGATCCGAGGCGCGCTCGAGGCGCTCGGGGCCGACCGGATCGGTCACGGCATCCGGGTGCTCGAAGATCCCGGACTCGTCGAGGTGGCGCGGGAGCGCGCGATCGGCTTCGACGTGTGCCCGACGTCGAACGTGATGACCCGGTCGGTGCCGAGCGCGGCCGAGCACCCGCTCCCGGCGATGTTGGAGGCGGGCCTGCGATGCAGCCTGGCAAGCGACGACCCCTCGATGTTCCACTCACCGATCTCGGCCGAGTACGGGTTGTGCAGGGAGGCGTTCGGCTTCGATGACGGTCAGCTCGGGGAGCTCGCTCGGGGCGGGGTCCTGGCCTCGTTCGCGCCGGAGACGGTGAAGGCCGAGATGCTGCGGGGGATCGCGAAGTGGCTCCTCTAATGGAATTAGTGCTCTGAATACATGTCGCACTTGCTTAGAGTTAATGGACTAGATAGTCTAGATCCATGTCACGACTGGCCCTCTCGCTCGCCAACGAGGCTGTCGACTCCGGTGGCGAGCTGCGCCGGTGGCTGGACCTGGTGGGCGAGGATCCGGCCACGAGGGAAGAGGTGTCCCTGCGGCTGCCGGAGTTCGTCGCTCTTCGGTGGGACCTGCGCGAGATGTTCGCGGCCTCGGTCGGCGGCGAGGCGCTCCCTCGAGACACGGTCGAACGGCTCAACGAGCTGAGCGAGCGGGTCCCGCGCGTGCTCCGGTTCGAGCCGCTCGGTCCCGTCGAGGTGCCCCGGCCCGGGAGCGCGACGTCCATGCTCCTGGCGCGGGTCGCCTGGTCCGCGTTCGAGTTCCTGGGTAGCGGCGAGCGTGAGCGGCTTCGGGCATGCGGGGCGTGTGGCCGGTTCTTCGTCGCGTCGCGATCCGATCGGCGTTGGTGCTCGACGGCGTGCGGGAACCGAACCCGGGTCGCTCGCTACCAGGCCCGGCGCCGGGCCGCCGGCTGATGCGAGACTGGCCGGCATGATCGCGATCGTCTCGGGCTTCGTCGCGGCCATCCTGTGGGCAGCCTCGACCATCTGCACGAGCCGTTCGAGCCGCATCATCCCGCCGACCTCCGTCCTCGGCTGGGTCCTGCTGATCGGGATGGTGGTCTCGGCGCCCGCCGCGCTTGTGGATGGCGTTCCGGCCGGCTTCGGCGCGGAGCATGCGACGCTGCTCGGGCTGACCGCCCTCGGCAACACCGTGGGTCTGCTCTGCGCCTACAGCTCGCTCCGGTTCGGCAAGGTCGGGGTGGTGGCGCCAATCACGTCGGCCCAGGGCGCGGCGGCGGCCGTGATCGCCGTCATCGCGGGTGAGCAGCTCGCCACCGGCGCCGGGCTCGCGCTTGGAGTGATCGTCCTCGGCGTCGTGCTGTCGAGCATGAAGGCCGGCGACGACGCGCTGCAGGGCGCGCGCGCGCGGGTCGCCGTGGGCTACGCGATCTGCGCGGCGCTGTTCTTCGGTATCGGCCTGTACGCGATGGGACGGCTGGCCGAAGACCTCCCGGTGAGCTGGATCGTCTTCCCGAGCAGGACCCTCGGGGTCCTCGGGATCACCGTCCCGCTCGCGCTCATGGGCAGGCTGCAGATGACCCGTTCCGCCGCGCCGTTCGTTCTGGCGTCGGGCCTGCTCGAGGTCGGGGGGATCGTCGCGTTCACGATCGGCGCCCGCCACGGCATCGCGGTGACCGCGATCTTGGCATCGCTGTTCGCGGCGTTCGCCGCCGTGGCGGCCTTCTTCCTGTTCCGCGAGCGGCTCGCCCGCGTGCAGGTCGCGGGGGTGGCCGTGATCGCGGTGGGGGTCGGCGTGCTGACGGGGCTCCGCGCGTGACGTTCGCCGACCATCCGGAGCCCGGACTCATCGACACGCGGGACGAGGCGATCGCGCGGCCGATGCTCGAGGAACTCGGGAAGGCGGTCTGGGGCGAGGCGCTCCGGTACCTGTACGAGGACGCACCCAGCCGCCCGCTCCGGTCGCTCCCGTACACGCAGATGCGCCGGGAGTTCTTCGGACCGACCGGAGCTCCCGCGCCCGCGCCGGAGGAGCCGTCGCCTTCGGCCGAGGTCCTGTCGGAGTTCCGCGAACGCATCGCGCCGTACGTCTTCAACACGCAGCATCCCGGTTCGTTCAGCTACTTCACGCCCCCGCCGCTCGTGATGTCGATCGCCGGTGAGCTGCTCGCGCAGTGGACGAACCAGGGGGTTGACGTCTGGGCCGCCGGGCCCATCGGGGCGCTCGTGGAAGAGGAGGTCACCACGTGGTTGCGGCAGCTGGTGGGGTTCGGCGAGGGGTCGTGGGCGGTGCTCACGTCCGGCGGCGTGATGGCGAACCTCATGGCGCTCCAGGTCGCCCGGGACATCCATCTGACCGGTCTGCTCGGCCGGTCCGAGCCACCTCGTGCGGCCGCCCTCGAGGGTGTCCGCGTCTACGCGAGCGACCAGGCCCATTTCTCGATCGAGCGCGCGCTCGACATCCTCGGCTTCCCGCCGGACACGCTCCGCATCGTGGGATCGGATGAGCGGTTCCGCCTGCACGCGGGCCCGGTCGCCGATGCCGTGGCCGCGGACCGGGCCGCCGGGTTCGTGCCCTTCGCGATCGCCGCGGTCGCGGGCTCCACGAACACCGGGAGCGTCGACCTGACCGACGAGCTCGCCGACCTCGCCGAACGTGAGGGCATGTGGCTCCATGTCGACGCGGCCTACGGAGGGGCGGCCCGGCTGTCCTCCAGGGTCGCGCCGCGCGTCCCCGGCCTGGAGCGCGCCGACAGCGTCACCGTCGATCCGCACAAGTGGTTCTTCCAGGCGTACGACATCGGCGGGCTGGTGGTGAAGCGACGGGACGACCTGCGGCAGACGTACCACCGGATGCCCGAGTACTACCGTCATTCCAACGTGGCGGACGCGCCCCTCAATTGGTTCGAGTACGCGCTCGAGGGCACCCGCCGTTTCCGAGGTCTCAAGCTGTGGCTGTCCTGGAAGCACCTCGGGACGAGTGGGCTCGGCCGGCTGATCGAGCAGAACATGGCGCTCGCCGAGCACCTGGCCGCACGGTGTCGTGCGGCCCCCGACTTCGAGGTCGTCCCCGAGGAACCCGAGCTCTCCGTCGTCTGCTTCCGCCACGTCCCCGAAGGGCTCGAGCTCGAGCGGCTCGACGCCTACCAGGACGCGCTGCAGCTCGCGCTGGAGGCGAGCGGCGAGGCCTGGGTCTCCACGACGAAGCTCAGAGGGCGCACGTACCTGCGCGCCGGGATCGTGAACTACCTGTCGACCGAGGCGGACGCCGACCGGATGCTCGAGGCGCTCCGCCGGCTCTCGCCCCAGGCGGCGGCTTCCGTCGGGGGAGGCGGCGGCACCGGCGGCGGGGCCGGCTGAGGCTCGCTACTCCTGGATCGGCATCTCCTCGGTGATCGTGGCCCCATCGTTCGGTTCGCCCCGGCGGTCGCGGCGAGGCGCCATCCGTCGCCCCGCGGAGATCACGAACAGCAGGCCGAGCACGATGATCGGGAGCGGCCACATCCACCTCCAGCCGATGTCGGCGGCCGTGCGATCCCCGGTGAGGAAGAACAGTCCGAGCGCTGTGAGGGCGAGCCCGAGGACGAAGGCGGTCGAGTCGAAGGGATGGCGCTTCATCGCTCGACCCTCAGCTCCCGAAGTTCCTTGCGCGTCGGCGCAAGGCGCGTGACCCAGATGTCGCCGATGCCGGTCTCCAGGTCGAGGACGATCGTCGGCCCGTCGCCGAACCTCGGCTCCCACGTCGTCGACAGCGTCGCATCGACGACGCGCTCGGTCTGGAGCCTGCCGATGTGCACGATGCCGAGACCCGCTCGACCGGTCGCGATCACGTGCGCGTCGAACGGCACCAGGATGCTGATCTCGCCGACGCCGGTCGAGCTCTCGATCGTGACCGACGTGTCGGCGCCGTCCAGGGAGTTGAGCTGGAGGTTGATCCCGCCGACCACGCGTCGGTACTCGGCCTGGACCTCGCTCGCGGACCGCGGGAACTCGTAGAGGTCGCCCACCCCGCCTTCGAGCGGCACGGTGATCATGCTCGCCACGAGGAGGAACGGGACCACCAGGAGCGCGGGCAGGGTGAGCCAGCGGGCCCGCCCGAACAGCGTGCCCACGAGCATCGTGACGCCCAAGATCACGAGCGCGATCGCGGGGAAGGCCACCAGGCGGAGCTCGATCGCGCCGAGGTTCTGCAGGACCGCGGCCACGCCCACGACGAGCAGCGCGACGCCGAGGCCGAACCAGCCCAACGGGGAGCGCTCTCGAGGCGGACGCGGCGCGCGGGGCTCCGGCGCCGGGGTCGATCGCGCCGGGGGTTCGGTTCCCGGCGGCACGGTGGCGCGTTCGACGGCAGGTGTGAGGGACGAGAGGCCGGCGTCGCGCCGGTACAGGAGCACGCCGCCTCCGATCAGCAGCACCGGCCACAGGAGCCACGGCTCGATGCCCAGCAGCACCGCGAGCGCCGCCGCGCCTGCGAGCAGCACCACGAGGCCGATCGTCGGCCCGATGCGGGGGAAGCGCTGCTTGATCCGGCCCGCGGGGGAGACACCGACGTCGTCGCGCGGGACGAAGATCCACATCAGGAGGTAGGTGACGAGCGCCACGCCCAGCAGGGTCCATATCTGGTACGCGATGACCACGGCGGCGATGCCGAACACCGTCCGCACGGCGAGCGAGCTCACGCCGAGGTAGGTGGCCAACCCGCCGGCCACGCCGGCGATCATCCGGTCCGAGGCGCTCCGGCGGAGGGGGCGACGCACTCCCGGTTCCGTCGGCTCCGCCTCCGGGACGACCTCGACGGGCTCCGTGGTCTCCATCGGGGGTCGATGATGGCGGGGACGCGAACGCGGTGCCATCCGGGATGACCCTGGAAGGACCCTGAGCAGGCCCACGCCCGGGCATAGCCGAGGCGCCGCCTGGGTACCCTTCCCACGTGCCTGCCACGACGACCGTCCTCGACGAGCGCTACGAGCTGGGAGCCGTGCTCGGCCGCGGGGGGATGGCCCGCGTCTACGAGGGCAGGGACCGCAAGCTCGACCGCAAGGTCGCGGTGAAGGTGCTCTCGCACCCGTACGACCGTGACGAGGCGTACCTCGAGCGCTTCCGTCGGGAAGCGCACGCCGCCGCGAGGCTGAACCACCCGAACGTCGTCGCGATCTTCGATAGCGAATCGGACGACGGCACCCACTACATCGTGACCGAGCTCGTCGACGGAGAGACCCTCGCGGGTCTCCTCGCTCGGGAGCGCTCGCTCTCGCCGGAGCGGGCGGTGGGGATCGCGACCCAGGTGTCCCGGGGGCTCGCGGCCGCGCACGAGCGGGGGGTGGTCCATCGCGACATCAAGCCGGGGAACGTGATGCTGACCTCGGATCACCACGTGAAGGTCCTCGACTTCGGCATCGCGAGGGCGACCGGCGTCGAGTCGCTGACCCGAACCGGCCACATGCTCGGCAGCGCGTCCTACCTGTCGCCGGAGCAATCGCGCGGCGAGCCGGGCGGTGCGCGCTCCGACATCTATGCCATGGGGTGCGTCCTGTTCGAGATGCTCACCGGCCGGCCCCCGTTCGTGGCCGACTCGCCGGTCGCCGCGCTCTACCAGCACGTGAACGAGCCGGTCGTGCCGCCCTCCACCCTCGTGTCGATCCCTCCGTCGCTCGAGGACGTGGTCCTGCGCTGCCTCGGGAAGGACCCGGCCGACCGGTTCGCGAGCGCCGAGGACCTCGCGGGCGCGCTCGGCGAGGTTGAGGTCGCCCGCTCGGGGACCACGATGCCGCTCCCGTCGGCCGAGCTCGAGGAGACGGCTCCGATCCGCCGCATCGAGGAGACCCCGCCACCGGCCCGCCTCGAGGAGGCCGCGGTGCCGGCAACCGTCCCCGACCGTTCGCCGCCGAGCTCAGAGCCCCGCTGGCGATCCGGATGGCGGGTGGCCGGGTTCGTGGTCCTGGGGCTGCTCGTTCTGGGCGCGATGGGACTTGCCTTCGAGCCCGTCGAGCTGCCCTCGCGGGCGGAGCTCCGCCAGCAGGCTCAGGCAGCGCGCGAGCAGGAGCAGTCTCCGGTCGGCGAGGCGGAGGCCTCGCCCTCGGTCTCCGAAAGCCCACCTCAGGTGTTCCAGCCGACGTCGATCGGAGAGGCGTACGAGGTCTTGCTCGGGACGATCGGTGAGGCGCTCGGCTCCGGGCAGATCGAGGAGCACGTGGGGGCGAAGCTGCACGAGAAGGCGACGGAGGTGCTCCAGGAGCTCGAGGAGGGAGACGCGGAGGGCATGCGTGACAAGCTCGACGAGGTCGCGGAGGAGCTCGCTGAGGCGGTCGAGCACGGCGACGTCTCGATCCAGGCCGCCGAACGGATCGACGGCGCACTGGCCGCGTTCGAGCTCGCGATCGTGACCGAGTTCGGGACGGGCACCTCCGACGGGGACGGGGACGAGGACGAGGGTGACGACTGACGGCGCTCGGCTCTCCGGGATGTCCCCGATGCCACCTCGGGGCCTCGCTGTGACAGCATGGGGTGGATGTTCCGTCGCAGCGCGGCCGACCGGGTCCTGACCGGCGTCGCCGGTGGGATCGGAGAGCGACTGCGGATCGACCCGGTCGTCGTCCGGCTGTCGTTCGTCGTCCTGACGTTCGCCGGCGGCGCCGGCGTCCTGCTCTACGTCTCGGCAGCGCTCGTCTCGCGCAGGCCGGCTCCGGCCGAACTGCCGCCACCGCCGCGGACGAGCACCACGCAGGCGGTGGCGATCGCGATGGTGCTGACCGGGGTGCTGCTGATCCTGCGTGGCGTGGGGGTGTGGTTCGGCGACGGCGTCGTCTGGCCGGCCGCGATCGTCGTCCTGGGCTCGGCGGTGATCTGGACGCACGGCGACGAGGCGACCCGGGCCAGGCGGCTCGCGTGGATGCCCCGACCGATCCGCGACGAGGCGGTCTCGCATCGGGTCAGGACGCTCGTCGGCGTGCTCGTCATCGCGCTCGGTGCGTGGGCGTTCTTCTCGTCGAACCCGCCGCTCGACCTTTTCGGCGACGCACCGTCCGCGGTGGCGACCGTGCTAGTCGGGCTCGCGGTGATCGCCGGGCCGTGGATCTGGAGGCTCGTGCGGCAGGTCGCCGACGAGCGCAGGGAGCGGATCCGGCAGGAGGAGCGTGCCGAGATGGCGGCGCACCTGCACGACTCGGTCCTGCAGACGCTCGCGCTGATCCAGCGGACCGAGGAGCCCGGCGAGATGATCGCGCTCGCGCGCGTTCAGGAGCGCGCCCTGCGGACCTGGTTGTACGGGAAGTCGAGGCCCGGAGGCGCCGGCTCGCTGAGCGCCGCGCTCGACGAGCTCGCCGTCTGGGTGGAGCGGACGCACCGAACTTGGATCGAGATCGTGATGGTGGGGGACTGTCCGCTCGACGACGCCGTTCGCGCCCTCGTCCACGCCTGCCGCGAGGCGCTGGTCAACGCCGCCCGGCATTCGCGCGCACGAGGGGTCTCGGCGTACGTCGAGGTCGAGGACGACCAGGTGACCGCGTTCGTGCGCGACCAGGGCGTGGGGTTCACGCGAGCGGCGGTCCCGGCCGATCGTCACGGGATCGCCGAATCGATCGAGGGCCGCATGGAGCGAAACGGCGGCGTCGCCGTGGTCGAGAGCGCTCCGGGCCGCGGGACCGAGGTTCGCTTGCGCATCCCGCGGAGCCACGCGACGTGATCCGGGTCTTCCTCGTCGAGGATCACGAGCTGTTCGCGAGCGGCGTGCGGAACGAGCTCGGCGAGGGGTTCGCGCTCGTCGGCCAGGCAGGGACGGTGACGGAGGCGGTCGCGGCGATCCCCGGGGCGAAGCCCGACGTCGTGCTGCTCGACGTCCACCTGCCCGACGGCAACGGCGCCGGGGTTGTCGAGGCCCACCCGGGCTTGCGGTTCCTCGCGCTCAGCGTCTCGGACGCCGCCGAGGACGTGATCGCGGTGATCCGCGCCGGCGCACGAGGTTACGTGACGAAGTCGATCTCGCCGCCCGAGCTCGCCGACGCGATCCGGCGGGTGCACGAGGGCGACGCGGTCTTCTCACCGAGGCTCGCGGGGTTCGTGCTCGATGCGTTCGCCGGCAGCGCCGCGCCGTCCATCGATCCCGAGCTCGACCAGCTGACGCCGCGCGAGCGCGAGGTCCTCCGGTACATCGCGCGGGGCTACGCGTACAAGGAGATCGCGCGCGAGCTGCACATCAGCGTGAAGACGGTCGAGTCGCACGTGAGCGCGGTGCTCCGAAAGCTGCAGCTGACGAACCGGTACGAGCTCAGCCGCTGGGCGAGCGAGCGGAGGCTCGCATGAGCATCGACCGGTCGGTCCTCGGGCCGTGAAGACGGCGCTTCCCGCCACGGGTGAAGGGCTCGCCGGGTCGAGTGAGCCGGCGAGCCGGCTCCCCGGGATCGCGACGATCGGGACCCTGCCGACCGACACCCAAGACGAGAGGATCCGCAAGGCGACCCTCACCCTGTCGACCGTCTTGATCTGCCTCCTTTCCCCGGCGTGGGTGATCACCTATCTCGTGCTCGGTCTCGAGCTGCCCGCGTCGATCCCGCTCGCGTACATCCTCATCTCGATGGGGTCGCTCGCGATCTTCGCGCGGACGAAGCGATACCGAGCGTTCCGGCTCATGCAGCTCGCACTGATGCTCGCGCTCCCGTTCGGGCTCCAGTGGTCGCTCGGCGGATTCGTGGCCTCCAGCGGCGTCGCGCTGTGGGCGCTCACCTCCCCCCTCGGGGCCCTGATGTTCGCCGGCACGCGCGAGGCGGTTCCGTGGTTCGTCGCGTACCTCGCCCTGATGGGGGTCTCGATCGCGCTCGAGCCGGTGCTGGAACCGGCCGACATCCCCGATCCGGTCCAGATCGCGTTCCTCGCCGGGAACCTCGCCGGGGTCTCGCTCACCGCCTATCTCTTGCTCCAGTACTTCGTCCGGCAGCGGGACCTCGAGCACGCGCGTTCGGAGGGTCTCCTGTTGAACGTGCTTCCCGAGCCGATCGCCGATCGCCTGAAGGGCGGGAACGGCGTGATCGCGGACCGGTTCCCCGAGGCGACCGTCCTGTTCGCGGACCTCGTGGGGTTCACGCCGATGTCGGCCTCGATGCCACCCGAGGACGTCGTAGTGATCCTCGATGAGATCTTCAGCGCGTTCGATCGCCTCGCCGACGCGCGGGGCCTCGAGAAGATCAAGACGATCGGTGACGCTTACATGGTCGCCGGAGGCATCCCGACCCCGCGGGACGACCACTGCGAGGCGGTGACGGAGATGGCGCTCGCGATGCTCCTCGAGCTCGAAGGACGCGGCGGTTCGCTCCAGCTCCGGATCGGGATCGACACGGGACCGGTCGTCGCCGGCGTGATCGGGAGGCGGAAGTTCATCTACGACCTGTGGGGCACCACGGTGAACACGGCGAGCCGGATGGAGAGCCACGGGGTCCCCGGCCGCGTGCAGGTGACCGAGCGGGTCGTGCAGGTCCTCGGTGACCGATTCCGGTTCGAGCCGAGGGGGGTCATCGAGGTCAAGGGCATCGGTCCGATGCCGGCGTGGCTCCTCGACGGGCGGCGGGAAGGCGAGGTCGTCCGGACCTGACATGCTCGGAGGTTCAGCGAGCCTCGTTCCGGGAACGGGACCGATGAGTTCCGAGGCCGCTCGAGGTCTGGACGACATCGAACGATGGGTGAGGCGGAGGGGCATCGATGACGACGAAGGCGTTCGAGCTGACGAACCAGATCCAGGTGCCGGCGACCCCCGAGCAGGTCTGGGACGCCATCACGACGGGGCCGGGCATGGACTCGTGGTTCATGGGGCGGAACGAGGTCGAGCCGCGCGAGGGCGGCACGGTGCGCACGGTGCACCCGGGCTTCACGATGGAAGCCACGGTGACGACGTGGGAGCCGCCCACCCGGTTCGCCGAACGGACCGATCCAGACGAACACGGCGCGTATCACTCGTTCGAGTACCTCGTCGACGCGCGGAGCCCCGGCGATACCTCCGTCCGCTGGATCCACACCGGCGTCCTCGCCGGCGACTGGGAGGCCGAGTACGAGGCCATGGGCGAGGGCGACCCGATGTACTTCGACAAGCTGGCCCAGTACCTCACCCACTTCCTCGGACGGACCGCGACGCCGATCGACGCGTTCGGCCCCAACGTGGCCGGCCGGCAGGACGTCTGGGAGACGTTCCGGCGCGGGCTCGGCCTGTCCGGCCTCGTCGCGGTCGGGGACGAGGTCCGGCTCACGCCGGCCGGGCTCGAGCCGCTGGAGGGCGTCGTGGACTACCTGTCGCCGAGCTTCCTCGGCGTTCGGACCGCCGACGGCCTGTACCGGTTCATCCTCGGCTTCGAGGGCACGGCCATGGTCGGCCACCACGACTTCTCGCCGAACGTGGACAGGGAACAGGCCGAACGAGACTGGGCGGCCTGGCTCGAGCAGACGTTCAGCTGATCGAAGGAGACGGGCACATGGAGACGGTCTCGTCGGACGACGGCACATCGATCGCGTTCGAACGCGTGGGGGCGGGTCCACCGGTGGTCCTCGTGTGCGGCGGCTCGGTGGACCGCATGTCGAACGCGCCGCTCGCGCAGCTGCTCGCCGCCGACTTCACCGTGCTCAACTACGACCGCAGGGGACGCGGCGACAGCGGCGACACGCTGCCGTACGCCGTCGAGCGCGAGATCGAAGACATCGGGGCCGTGATCGGCGCGGCCGGGGGCACCGCGCACCTCTTCGGGTCGTCCTCCGGCGCCGCCCTCGCGCTCGAGGCTGCCGCGAGCGGCCTCCCGATCTCGAAGCTGGCACTCTGGGAGCCGCCCTTCATCCTGGACGAGTCGGCGAGACCGCCGCTCGACACCGCCGAGACCTACGAGGAGCTCGTGGCGGTGGGTCGCCGGGGCGACGCGGTCGAGTTCTTCATGACGAAGGTGGTGGGGATGCCGGCCGAGTTCGTCGAGCAGGCGCGAACGCAGCCCTGGTGGCCGGCGACCGAGGCGCTCGCGCACACCTTGGCGTACGACGCGAGGATCATGGGCGACTACTCCATCCCGACGGATCGAGCGGACTCCGTGAAGGCGCCGACGATCGTGCTCGCCGGCGGCACCGACTTCCCGTGGATGCGCGAGTCGGCGCAGGCGCTCGCGGACGCGCTGCCCGACGGCCGTGCGAGGTTCCTCGAGGGCCAGGGGCACGATGTGGATCCCACGGTCCTCGCCCCGGCGATGGCGGAGTTCTTCGCGAGCTAGGGGAGCGCACTGAGCGACACGACGTCCGCGCCCGAGGATCGCGTGGGCGAACGCGCCCGCATCTCGAACCTGCTCGCGGCACACGCGCCCGCAGGATGGAAGGAGCAGTTCCGCATGCAAGAGCTCCTCGACGCGATCATCGACGGGGAGCCCATCCAGATGTTCGTGATGGCCGCCGACATCCGGAGCTCGACCCTGTTGATGAAGGAGGCCGTCCGTTTCGAGCGCTTCGCGTCGACGATGGACCGGTTCGTGACGGCGGTGCGCCGCGGGATCGGGAGCTCCGGTGGGTGGTTCGACAAGTTCACCGGCGACGGGTTCCTCGCCTACTGGATCGTCCAGTCGGGCTCGGACGACGTCTACCACGAGAGCTTCGTCCAGGCCGCCGGCAACATGACGCACTCGGCGCGAACGCTGATCGAGTTCTTCGAGCGGCGCGTGCTCGAGGACTTCCGGAGCAACTCGCGTAACTTGCCGGAGAACGTCGGCCTGTCGATGGGGCTCGACGCCGGCCCCGGCTACCTCGTGCAGATCGCCGACGAGCTCACCGTGGTCGGCTCTCCCGTTGTGGGGGCGGTGCGGATGGTGACCGCCGCGGATGCCCCGGGTGAGATCATCGCGAACGTGTTCCTCGGCGAGCGCCTGCGCGCAGAGCAGGAGGGCGTCTACGCGGAGCTCGGCGTGACCGTCACGCGCGAACACCGACCGACGAAGGAGTACCCCAACGGGCAGGAGGTGTACGCGCTGTCGTTCGACCGAGGCGAGGAGGACGAGACCGAACCCTCCGAAGGCTCTGGGCTTCCAGCCGACTGATCGAGCGAGCGGCGCCTCCCCTGTAGGGGAGGCGCCTCACATGCTGTCTGAAGGTGCTAGATGCCGGGTATCCGGCCCTAGGTTCGCTGTCATGGCAGGTCTAGCAGAACGCTCCGCGCACGCAAACCGGCGGGCCAGAAGAGCCGGACGCCCGTCTACCCGGAAGGGGGTTCGTAGCTGAGCAACACCTCGCGGTCGGATCCTCCCGAGATCCCGAGGGCCATCACGGGCCCGACCCCCTGCGCGTAGAACTTGTACTCGAGGATGTCCGGGTGCAGCGGCGTGAAGTCCTTGGTCATGAGCACGGGGGCGAAGTGTCCGAACGGAACCTCGACCTGCTCGTCGAGGCTGAAGATCTCGCCGGCGTCCTCCGCCTCCCCGGCGTAGTACTCCTGCCGGTATGTGAGCCCGACCTGCGGGTCGGCCGGCATGACGACGCCCGCGAGCGCACCGTCCACGCCGTGCTCCCAGGAGCCGGCGGTGCTGACCACCTCGCCGTTCTCGTACTCCTTGGTGTTCTCGCCCATGTACCAGACGTTGCCGCACGTGTCCTGCGCGTACCAGTCGAACGTGTTCTCGATGAGCTCGCCGTCCTCGGTCACCTGGTCGTGCACGACCGTCGCCTGGATGCCGGTGATGTCTCGCGTGCGCGTCGTCACCGTCACCTTCACCTTGGACGCGTTCCCCTTCGGGTCGCTCTCCCGGTAGACCCAGACCGTGCCGGGCGCCATCGGCCAGAACGGGTTGTCGATCTCGCCGACGAAGTCCGCCGGCTGCAGGTCCACGGGATCGCTTCCCTGTGGCAGTGGGACGGGACACGTCCCCGCAAAGGCGATGCCCCCCGGCAGGGCTCCGAGGGCGAGCACGAGTCCCGCTCCGAGTCCGACCATCTTGCGACCCATCGTGACCTCCTCGGTAGGAAGACCGGCACTCTGTCGCGTAGGGGATGAGAGGACGGTGAGGAAGTCTCACCTCGCCTGGATAGGGTGCGCTCGCGATGTCCCTCGGCGAGCGCATGGATCGATGCGAGCAGGATCTCCGATCGCACCTCGAGCCGGGTGAGCTGGTCCTCGCGATCGGCAGGTGCGAGGACATCACCGAGCGAGGCAACCTCGAGAGCGCCGGCGCTGGGTGGACGTTCGTGATGGTGACCGATCGCATGGTGCGGTGGGTTCCCCACGCGGACCCGCGCTTCGAGGCATCGCTCGACCTCGATACTGTGACGGCCGCGACCGAACGACTCTTCGCACACCGCTACGGCATCGCTCTGGATCACACCTCGATCACCCGGCCGAGTCGCGTCCCTGCTCGCCGCTTCCTCACGTTCGAGTGGGGAGATGCGATCGAGGAGAAGCGATCCGTGCGTACGGAACTCGGTTTCAGCCGGCGCGACGCTCGGGCGGCGCGCTCGCTTCGGGAGCAGCTCGTGGCGCGCGGCGTGCCGTTCTCAGAACGTGCCCCGCAGCGCTCGGTGCGCCCAGATCCGGGCACGAAGCTGCTACGAAGAACGGACTAGTCGGCGGACTCCACTCGCGCTCGATGCCACCCCCAGGGCCGGCGGGGTTGCCGATCGGAGCTGGGAGCGGCCAGGATCGGACGATGCGGATCCTCGTCATCGGCGGCACGAGGTTCGTCGGTCGCAGCTTCGTCGAGGAGGCGCTGGCGGCCGGCCATGAGCTCACGCTGTTCAATCGCGGCCGGACCGCTCCCGAGCTGTTCGCCGACGTCGAGCACGTCCGCGGTGACCGCGACGTCTCGCTTGACGCCGTCGCCGGCGGGAGCTGGGACGTGGTGTTCGATCCATCGTGCTACCTCCCGCGGCATGCCCGGACGTCGGCGACCACGCTCGTGGACTCGGTCGAGCACTACACGTTCATCTCGAGCCTGTCGGCGTACGCGGACGAGACCACCCCGGACCAGGGCGAGTCCGGGCCGCTCGCCGAGCTCGTGGATCCGGCGAACGAGGACATCTGGGAGCACTACGGGGCGCTGAAGGTCGCGTCCGAGCGCGAGGTTCAGCGCGTCTTCGGCGATCGCGCCCTCGTCCTTCGGCCGGGGTTCATCGGCGGCCCCTACGACCAGGTGGACCGGATGCCCTGGTGGCTCCGCCGGCTCGCCAAGCGCGGCGAGGTCCTCGTGCCGGGCGAGCCCGAGGACCGGGTCCAGGTGATCGACGCGCGCGACATCGCGACGTTCGCGCTCGCCCTCGCCGGGCGCCGCGAG
>Ga0187893_10004117_pt1 | contig 28206 bp, 30 predicted proteins | sample MA1701074metaG_FD_139574 | JGI IMG/M metagenome (GOLD analysis project Ga0187893, IMG submission 139574) | White microbial mat communities from a basaltic lava cave in the Kipuka Kanohina Cave System on the Island of Hawaii, USA - MA170107-4 metaG ... | reverse complement strand
TCGCGAACGCGCCGCTCTGGAACCAGGCGTTGAGCGACGCCGTGTCCGGGAAGTTGTCGACCTGCAGCTCGACGCGATTGCCCTCGGGGTCCTTGAAGTACATCGAGGTGGTCGGCCCGTGGTTGATGCACCAGAACGGCGCGATGCCCTTGCCCTGCAAGCGCTTCCAGGTCTGCAGCAGGTCGCCGAGCGTCGCGAACGTGTAGGCGAAGTGCTCGAGCCCGACGCCGTTCTCGGGCGCGTCCGCGAAGGTCGGGCTCTGCACGAGCGCGATTCTGTGGTGCTCGTCGTCGTAGGTCAGGAAGGCGATGAAGTCGTTGCGGAACGCCACGCGCGCGCCGAGCACCGTCTCGTACCAGGAGACGAGCTCCGAGAGGCGTTTGGTTCGCAGCACGATGTGCGCGAAGCGGATCGGGGAGACGACGCGGTCGAGTGGCTCGAGCTGTCGGTTCATGCCGCCATGATAGCTACTTCGCGGCCGTCCCGGCGCCGGCCACGATCAGCCACAGCCCGAACGCGAGCAGCACGGCGGCGGCCTTCTCGAGCCGGTGCCCGCGCAGGAACGAGCGCAGGCTGGGGCGCGAGGCGTTGAGCGCGCGGCGCTCGCGGTAGAACGACGCGATCAGGCGCGTGAGCTCTTCGGCGCTCCCGGCCGGGTGCAGCACGCCGTGGCGCGCGGCGGAGATCGTGCCGCGCTCCTCCGACACCACCAGCGCCAGCGCGTCCGTGCGCTCGGAGATCCCCAACGCCGCGCTGTGTCGGGTGCCGAGCCCGTGCGGCAGGCCGGCGCCGCGCGCGAGCGGCAGGTGGGCGCCGAAGCGCGTCACCGCGCGGTCCTCGATCACGACCGCCCCGTCGTGGCCGGGCGAGTGCGGATCGAACAGGCTCTCGAGCAGGGCGACCGAGACCTGGCCGCCGAGCGCCTCGCCGCCGCTCAGGTGTCGGTCGAGCTTCTGCATGCCGGCCAGCACCACCAGCGCCCCGTGCTTCTCGCGCGCCAGGCCGGAGAGCGCGTGCGCCAGCACGTCCGCCGCGTCGAGCCGCGGCCGGTGGTCGCCGCGCTGGCCGGTCGCGAAGGCCGCGAGCTCCTCGAAGCCGGCCCGCAGCTCGTCCTGGAAGATCACCACCAGCACCAGCGCGGCGGCGGCGAAGAAGCCGTGGAAGACCCAGGTCGTGAGCTGCAGGTCGAACAGCCGCGCGCCGAGGTACACGATTCCGAGTAGGCCCATGCCGAGCGCGACCAGCGCGGCCTGCGAGCGGCGCAGCCAGGAGATGCCCGCGTAGAGCAGGGCGGCGACGAGCGCGACGTCGAGCGCGTCCGCGAATCCGAAGCGAGCCAGCGCGTCGATCATCACCCCTCATCGCGGATCGCCGGCGCTCCGGGACCCGCAGCTGGGGGTGAACCGACCTTACCGAAATCCGGCGCCGAGCTGTAGTCTCGGGCCGCGCCGCTGCGCTCCGAGTCCGCATGCCCGAGTCCCCGGCCACGATCCGCGAGCTCTCGATCCAGATCCTCTCCTGCGGGGAGCTCGAGCCCAAGCTCGCCTCGCCGTTCGGCGCGGATGGACGGCTGCTGGCCGACCGCGATCCCTGGCCGCCGCTCCACTTCGAGCGGCCGGCGCGCGCGCCCGGGCTCGCGATGAGCGGCGGCGCGGAACGCCTGCCTCGGCCGGCCGAGCTCGGCGATCCGCGCGCGCGCATGAGCTGCCTGCGCCGCTTCGCGCACCACGAGCTGATGGCGGTAGAGCTGTTCGCCTGGGCGCTCCTGCTCTGGCCGGACACGCCCGCGGAGCTGCGGCGCGGCTGGTGCCAGGCGCTCGCCGACGAGCAGCGACACTGCCGCATGTACCTCGAGAGGCTGCACGCGCACGGCGGCGCGCTCGGCGACGAGCCGCTCTCGGACTACTTCTGGAAGCACGCGGCCGCGATCCGCGCGCACCCGAGCGGGCCGGCCGCGTTCCTGGCCGCGATCGGGCTCACGCTCGAGCAGGCGAACCTCGACTTCACGCTGACCTACGCCGAGGGCTTCCGGCGCGGCCGCGACGAGGCGAGCGCGCGCGTGGCCGAGGCCGTGCACGCGGACGAGCAGCGGCACGTGCGGCTGGCCGCGCAGTGGCTCGCGCGGCTCGCGCCCGAGGGCGCGGATCCGGTGTCGGCCTACCGCGAGGCCGTGCCGTTCCCTCTCGAGGCCGCGCGCGCGAAGGGCCGGAACTTCAACGCCGACGCGCGCCGGGCCTCGGGCCTGCCCGAGGCGCTGATCGAGCACGTGCGCGCGGCGCGGCCGCGTGCGGCGCGTGCGCAGGCGAAGGCGGACCCGACCGCGTGAGCGGAGCGGCGCTCCTGTTCGCGAATCTCGGCGCGGAGGAGGGCGGCGCCTGGCTGCGCGCGAGCCGGCACCCGCGGGTGCGCTCGGTCGCGCGGCTGTGGGCCACGCTCTTCCCCGCGGACGCGCGGCTGGCCGGGCCCGGCGCACCCGTGCCGGCGCGGCTCGCGCCGCCGTTCGCAGGCGGCGCGGAGGAGGCGGCGTTCCCGTTCTGCGCTCCCGGGCGCGCGCTCGTGCCCTGGCTCGCGACGCCTGAGGCCGAGGCGCTCGCCCGCACCGAGGGCGTGCCGCTCGCCGGCCCCACGCCCGACGTGGTCGCGCGCGTGCACGACAAGGCGTTCGCGCAGGCGCAGGCGCGCGCGCTGGGGCTCGTTCCCGCGGAGCTGCGCGACGCGGAGCTATTGCTCGAGCCGGACGACCTTCGCGACGCTGACGCCGTCCGGTGTCGGATCGAGGCCGAGCTCGCGCGCTGGCCGGATGATCTCGCGGCCCGCTTCGTGCTGAAGCCGCGCTCCGGCACGAGCGGGCGCGGCCGGATCCCGGGGCAGGCGGGGTGCGTCGATCCCGAGCGCCTCTCGCCCGCCGCGCTCGAGCGGCTGCGCGCCTGCGGCGGTGCGCTGGTCGAGCCCTGGCTCGAGCGCACGCTCGATCTGTCCGCGCAACTCTACGTGGCCGGTGCGAGCGAGGTGCGCGTGCTCGGCACGCTGCGGCTCGAGGTGACGCGGAGCGGCGGGCCGGCCGGCAACGCGGGCCGGCTGCGCGCCGACGGCTCGGTCGACTCCGGCACGCCCTGGGACGGCGAGCTGCGCGCGGCCGCGCTCGCGGTTGCTGGCGCGGCCGCGGGCGCCGGCTTCCGCGGTGCGTGCGGCATCGACGCCTTCGTGTTCCGCGCTGGCGACGGACGCGAAGTGCTGCGCCCGGTCGTGGAGCTGAACGCGCGCTTCACGATGGGCACGGTCGCGCTCGGCGTGCTGGAACGCGCGAAGCGAGCCGGCCTCGCGCGCGGCGGGGCGGAGTTCTACTTCGGCTTTTCGCATGACGCGGGCGGGGAGCTCCTGACCGTGCTGGACGGCGATCCCTCCGCGCGCCTCCATTTGTCCACGAGGAGTCTTCCATGAGCCCCGACGCGTTGTTCTCGATCGCAAACCTGCTGCCGCTGCCGGTCTGGGCGCTGTGGATCCTGCGAGCGCGGGCGCGCCCGACTTCGGCAGTCTCGCGGGCGTGATGGCGCTTTTCGACAACCCGTGGGGCGCGCTCGCCGGCTGGGTGCACTACCTGTGCTTCGACCTGTTCGTCGGCCGATTCATCATGAACGACGCGCCCGAGGGCGGGTACCGCCTTGCGCCTGTGCTGTTCCTGACGCTGATGGCGGGGCCGGTGGGCTTCCTGCTCTACGGCGTGGCGCGCGGCTTCTTCCGCGGCGGCGCGGCTCCCGCGTAGCTACTTCGCCGCGCGTCGCGCGAGCGCGGCGCGCAGCGCGACGATCCGCTTCGGCAGCTCGCCCACGCGCTCCCCTCCACCCTTCGCGGGAAGGAAGAGTCCCCAAGGCTGCTCGGTCGCCTCGAGCTCGAGCAGCCGCTCGACGTCATCGAGATCGAAGCCGGCCCGTTCGCACATCTCCACCGCCAGGTTGGTGGTCTGGGGTTCGGGGAAGGGCACGACGGCGGAATACACGTCGACTCCGAGGCGCTGAAGCGCGAACGAATGAGCGAGCGTGAATGCGAGCTCGTTGTCAGTCGCCTCTTCGACGAGCGCGATCGACACCCCGACGTGCCCGTCTCGGGTGGGCGAGGCTCCGAGTCCGGCATACACGGGCATCGCCTCGTAGCGGCACGCACGCGCCGGGGCGACCGCCACCTCACGCTCCTCACCAGCGCGCCGGAACCTGACCGTCGCTCGCTCCGAGCTCTGTCCCTGTTCCGCGCGCCGGACCTGTACGTGTGTGCGGGTCCGCTTCGATCCCACCGACATGATTTCGTCTCCGATCTGCAGCCCGGCGCGGGTGGCCGGGCCCTCCGGAGACAGGGCGACGACGACCGGCACCTCGCCGACCTGGACGACCGAAGCCGCGAGCGCGCGCATCTCCTGCGAGCCGAAATCCCGACCCGCGAATACCATCCAGCCGAAGTAGCCTCCCGAGTGATCCGCGCAGAGCTCGAGATTGGCGAGACGGAGCCGCTCCGAGATCGCGAGCACGCGTGCGTACACCGTGAACAGCGCGCCGAACGCGTCCTCCGCGGCTGCGTCGGTCTCGCGCCGGATCTCGGCGCGTTCGACGGGGGGCGAGTCGAGCTCACGCGCGCAGCTGCAGACCGCGAGGGCGAGCGCAATGAGCAGTGCGCGGCGCCTCATCGTCGAAGGCCCTCGGGCTCGAGCTTGGCTCCGGCCGCGCGCTTCGCGGCGATCTCCTCGACCGCTCGCGACAGCGCGAGCGTCCGGCTGGGAGCGGTGGGATGCGAGCCGTAGCTCACCAGCGACCCCACCTTGTTTCGCGCGAACCTCGCCCAGATCCCCGCCCCCGCCGCCGGGTCGCAACCGGCGAGCGCGGCCGCGTAGGTGCCGAAGTAGTCGGCGTCCGCTTCGAAGCTCGGCTTCGAGCGGTCGTGGCCCAGCAGGATGTGGCCGAGCTCGTGTCCGATCACCATCGCGAGCTCGTCGTCCGTCTCCGACGCTCGCACCAGCTCCGAGAAGACGACGATCGAGCGCTGGTACCCGCTGGCGTACGCGTTCCACGAGGCCGAGAGGGCGAGAAACGGCTGGTAGTAGCAGCCGGGCTCGTAGGGAACGTCGAGCTCGACCCGCTCGCCGGCGCGCTCGATCACGAACCGCAAGCTCGAAGCGCCGGCCGGCGCCCGGCGCGTCTGCACGTCCCAGTTGGTCTCGATTTCGTAGCCGTCGATCGAGACCACCGTGTCGCCCACGCGGATGCCCGCGCGAGCCGCGGCCGATCCGTCGAGCACCGAAGCGACCAGCGCGCCGTCGCGCAGCCGGAAGGCGCGGATCGCCGGGTTCAGGAACTCGCGCGGGAGGTCGCGGTCGCTGATGATCTGCAGACCCAGGACCGGCGCGAGCTTGTCGCCGCACAGGGGAACCGCCGCGCGCCGCACGCGCGTCGAGACCTCGATCAGGCGGCGCTCGCGGGCCATCATCTCGACGAAGCTCGCCTCGCACAGCCGATCGGTCTCGGCCGCGAGTTCGATCAGGTCGATGGGTTCGACCTCCGAGCCGAGGCTCGGCGACGCCGTGAACGCGAGTTCACACAGCACCACGGCGAGGACGGCGCCCGCTCGAGTCACAGTGTCTCCTCCCCACGCGACCTATCTGGGTGGGAGCGATCCTAGCGCGAGTGGCGGAGATAAAGCTCGCAGCTCGCCGCGATCTCGGCCTTCGCGCCGAGCGTGCGCGAGACGGGACCCGAGATCACCAGCCGGTCGAGGGCGGGCTTGGTGGCGCCGATCCGGCGGCGCATCTCCTCGACGCTCGCGCTGCCCGCCTTCGCGATCCAGTCCCAGAGCGGCGCCAGCTCGGGGTGCGCGAGCTCCCGGTCGACGCGCGCGAACAGCTCCTCGCAGCTCTTCGCGACGCGCGTCTCGAGCGCCGCGGGCTGGCGCGTGAAGCGGCACGCCTCGAGGAACGCCGCGAACACGAACGCGTGCCCGCCCGAGAGCCGGAACGCGAGCTCGAGCTCGGGCTCCGAGAAGCTGTAGCCGGCCGCTGCCGTCCACGCGCGCAGGTCGCGGCGCAGGAGCGGCACGAGCGGCACGCGCTGCAGCGGCCGGCCGTCGAGCGAGCGTTCCGCGCGCGCGCGCACGAGCGCTCGGTGCAGCGCGATCCCGCCGGTGCGCAGGCAGACGGCGCCGGCGACGTCGCGCGGCTGATCGTCGTCGTCGGGATGCTCGTGCACGACCACGTCGACGCCCTGTTCGCGCAGGCGCTCCGCCGCCGCTTCCACCAGCGTCGTCTTGCCCGTGCCCGGCCCGCCGAAGATCACCGGCGCGCTGCCGCGCAGCGCGCCGTCGACCACGCGCCGCACCACCCCTTCCCGACACAGCCAGCTCACGCGAGCGAGACTAGCCGGTACCCGAGAGGGGCGCCGTCCGCGGCCGCCCGCGGCGGCGCCCGCAAGCGACGCGAAGCGTCGCGCGCAGCGAGGCGAAGCCGAGCGGAGTCAATCGGACCCCTACGCCATCACTTGCCCGCCGTTCACGTCGAGCGACTGGCCGGTGACGACGCGCGACAGATCGGAGGCGAAGAACAGCACGGCGCCCGCGATCTCCTCGGAGTGGGGGATCCAGCCGAGCGCGATCTTCGCGGCGACCTCGTCGTAGACGGCGCGCGGCTCGACGCCGCGTTGCTTGGCCTGCGCCGCGAAGTAGGCCTCGAGCGTCGCGCCCCAGATGTAGCCGGGCAGGACGGAGTTGACGCGGATCTTGTACGGACCGAGCTCGCGCGCGATGCCCTGCGTGGCCGCGAGCAGCGCGCCCTTCGACGCCGCGTAGCTCGCCATGGTCGGCAGCACGTCGCGCACGATCATCGAGTTGATCATCACGATCGAGCCGCCGCCCTGGCGCTTCATCAGCGGCACGACCGCCTGCGTGAGCGCGAGCGAGCCGAGCACGTTCGTCTCGAGCGGGGCGCGCCACTTCGCGAGGTCGGCGTGCTCGAACAGCTCGTAGCTGCCGGGGTGGTAGGCGTTGTTCACCAGCACGTCGACGCGGCCGAACTCGGCCTCGGCGCTCGCCACGAGCTGCGCGCACTGATCGGGCCGCGCGATGTCCGTCGGCACGCACAGCACGCGCCGGCCGAGCGCGCGGACCTCCTTGGCGACGGCGTCGAGGCTCGCCTGCGTGCGCGCCGAGATCGCGAGGTCGCAGCCCTCGCGCGCGAAGAGCAGCGAGATGTCCCGGCCCATGCCGGGGCCGATGCCCGAGACGATCGCGACGCGGTTCTGGAGCAGCACGTTTCGACCTCCTTCTCTACCGCATCTTCGCGATCACGTCGTCGGAGAAGCGCGCCACCGATTCGAGCTTCTGCGCGAGCGGGATGTCCGGGCCGCCGTAGAAGAACCACGGCATCGTCATCAGGTGCGTGACGCCCGCCTCCTCGAGCCGGCGGTAGCCGTCCACGTTGGAGGCGTCGTTCGCCGACGCGATCACCGCGAAGGGCGTCCCGGAGCGCCCGGCCTCGGCGCGCAGACGCGCGAGCTCGGCGCACTTCGCGCGCAGCTCCTCGGTCGAGTGGATGTCCGAGATCCAGCCGTCGCCGAGCCGGGCGGCGCGGCGCAGCGCGGCGTCGGAGAGACCGCCGAAGTAGATCGGCACCGGCTCGCTCGGAGCCGGGCTCATCTCGAGCCGCTCGAACGCGTAGTGCGCGCCGCGGTGCTCGACCATGCGCCCGGTCCAGAGCTTGCGCATCACCTCGATCATCTCGTCCGTACGCCGGCCGCGGTTTCCGAACTCAGGGCCGAGCAGCTCGAACTCGTCGCGCGACCACCCCACGCCGATGCCGAGCGCGACGCGGTTGCGCGATAGCACCGCCGCCGTGCCGACCGCCTTCGCCACGCTGTACGGGTCGCGCAGCGGCAGCACGTACACGTTGGTGAAGAAGCGCAGCCGCTCAGTCACGGCGGCGAGCGCCCCGATCGTCACCCACGGATCGGGCCAGGGCGTGAATTCCGGCCAGCGCCGCGAGCCGTCGGCGGTGTAGGGGTAGGGCGTCTTCGGGCGCTCGTGGTGGACGACGTGGTCCGAGAGCGCGAACGCCTCCCAGCCCGAGGTGTCCGCCGCGCGCGCGAGCGCGGGCAGGTCGAGCGGGTCGCTGTAGGCGGCGGCGAGCGCGAACTTCACGCCCGCAAAGATACGCGCATTCCGAAAATGGAACGTGTTATGTTTCGGCCATGTCGCGCATCACGCTCCCGCCCTATCCGAACGGCTGGTTCGCGGTCGGCCACTCCGATCAGCTCGCGAAGGGGCAGGCGAAGAGCGTCCACTACCTCGGCCGGCAGATCGCGATCTGGCGCGGCGAGGACGGCGGCGTGCGCGCGGCCGACGCCTACTGCCCGCACCTGGGCGCGAACCTCGGCCGCGGCGGCAAGGTCGAGGGCAACACGATCCGGTGTCCCTTCCACGGCTGGCGCTTCGAGGGCGAGACCGGCCGCTGCGTCGAGATCCCGTACGCCAAGCGCATCCCCGCCAAGGCCGAGCTCGAACTGATCCCCGCGCTCGAGTGCAACGGCATGGTCCTGATCTGGCACCACCTCGAGGGCAAGGCGCCCGAGTGGAAGCCGGAGGTCGTGCCCGAGATCCTCGACCCGGACTACGAGCTCCACCGCATCCACGAGTGGCGGATCACCAGCCACCCGCAGGAGATCATGGAGAACGGCGTCGACTTCGCGCACTTCACGACGCTGCACGGCTGGAAGTGCAAAGCGATCCACTGGGAGCCCGACGGTCCGTACTACCGGCTGAAGATCGACGTCGACACCGGGGCCGAGGACCAGGCCGCGACCGCCTCGGTCACGACCGACGTCGACTCGTTCAACTCCGGCCCCGGCTTCTTGTACACGCGCTTCAAGGGCCAGATGGACGGCATCGCGGTGAACGCGCTCACGCCCGTCGGCCCCGAGCAGCTGCACATCCAGCACCGCTACTACGCGCACAAGCGCTGCGACCCGGCGGTCGTGAAGGCGTTCTACGACTTCTACGTGAACGACTACAACCTCGACGTGCCGATCTGGTCGAACAAGATCTACCGCGAGACGCCGCTGCTCGCCGAGCCCGAGAAGGACTTCGGCCGCTTCCGGCGCTGGTACCGGCAGTTCTACTCGAACGCCGAGGCGGGCGAGGCGGCGCGCTGAGCGCTCACGAGAGCGCCAGGAAGTACACGGCGCTCACCGCGTTTACCCCGACGAACAGGAGCGGGAACGCCCAGCGGCAGGTCCGGTCGACGCGGTCGCCGAGCTGGCGCTTCCCGGCCTGGTCGAGCTTCGACACCACCAGGTTGATCACCACGCTCGAGGTCAGCAGCAGGTAGGTCGAGTACAGGAAGCCGAACATCAGCGTCGGGTACGAGATCGCCGGCATGTGGTCGTTCACGACGATCTGGTAGGCGACCACGCTCAGGATGCCGATGAACGAGATGTCCATGCGGTCGCCGAGCGACTCGCGGTCCATCCAGAAGACCGTGAAGGTGAGGAAGACCAGCAGCACCAGCGGCGCGACGACGATGCGCAGCATGTGACCGGGCTCGCGCGCCATGTCGAGCGAGACGACGAGCTGCGCGATCGCCCCGCCGTGTCCGTCGCCGTACACCGCGCTCGACTCCCGCACCGACACGCCGACGTCGTGCAGGACCCACTGGGCGACGTTGACCCCGCCCGCGAACCGGCCGGTGGCCGCGGGGTCGGCCACCAGCGTGACGCGATCGCCGCCGAAGCCGAGCACCTCGAAGATCGCCTCGAGGCGCTGCCGGTCGAACGGAAACGGCCGCAGGTTCATGGGCGACTCCGCCACCGCGTTGAACTCCTGCGTCCAGCGCACGCGGCCGTCGGGCGCCACCTGCACCATCACCAACTGCGTGTCGAACTGGCCCGACTCGTTGGCGAGGAAGAGCTGCGGCCACCAGCCGTCGAACACCTCGGCGAACTGGTAGTTGCCCTGGTAGACCTTCTCGGTCACGCCCGCCTGCGCCGGATCGAAGGCCAGACGAGGGTCGAGCCACGAGGCGCTGAGGATCGCCTCGAACTCGAAGGTCTCGTCCTCCTCGGTCACGGCGTTCACGTCGCTCACGAACACGCCGACCGAGACGCGCGTCGGCGCGCCGTCCACGGGCGGGCCGCGCAGCGCGTCTGACGCGATCGCGGCGCCGCCCGGCGCGAGCGCGAGCGCGCAGGCGAGTGCGAGCTGCCTGAGCCGCATCCGATCCGAGGATCAGCTCTTCATGCGGTGCAACGCGCAGATCTTGTTGCCGGCCGGGTCGCGCAGGTAGGCGAGGAACAGCGGGCCCATGCCGCCGCTGCGCACGCCGGGCGGCTCCTCGATCGCGGTGCCGCCGTTCGCCAGGCCCGCGGCGTGCCAGGCCTTCGCCGCCTCCGGCGAGGCCGCGGCGAAGCCGACCGTCCCGCCGTTCGCCGCGCTGGCCGACTTGCCGTCGATCGGCTTGGTGATCGCGAAGATGCCCGTCGGCGTGATGTAGAAGACGCGGCCCTTGTCGTCCTGGGTTCCCTTGGGAACGCCCAGCGCTCCGAGCACGGCGTCGTAGAACTTCTTCGAGGCGTCGATGTCGTTGGCACCGACCATGATGTGGCTGAACAAGCGCGCTTCTCCTTCTGGTGAAGCGCGATTAGAGCACGAGCCGGGGGCGCGTCGCAGCTCAGCTCGGTTGCGCGCCGAACAGCTCGTCGTGGCGCGCGACGACGCGCGGCCACAAGTCCGCCGCTTCTGGCAGCTCGATCCCGAACACGCGCGCGAGCGCGTCCACGTACTCGTCGGCGGACTCGATCAGCCGCTGCTCGACTCCGCCGGCGCTCACCGTTCGGCGCGTGCGCCCCCGCAGCTCCTCGATCCGGTCCGGAAAGTGCCGCTTGCAGACCGCGTTCAGCACGAAGCCGGACGCGGGATCGGTCTGCAGGCGCATGGACTGGGCTGCGAGAACCTCGCTTCGCGCCGGTGCGTCGCGGAAGTCGAACGAAGGAGCCGCGCCGTGGGGCTGGTTGTGGAAGCGCCACCAGCCGTCTCCGAGCGGCTCGAGCCGGAACGCGAGCCAGCCCTGTTGGATAGGCCCGGGCGCGAGCGGCGTCGGCTCGATCATGCCGTCGCCGAACCCGACGTCCGCGACGAACGGCCGATCGAGGTCGACTCGCAGCACGAGGTGGTTCCCGATCGCGACGTCTCCTCTCTGCGCACGCCAGACGGCGCCGGCCATGCACGTCACCTGGAAGCCGATCTCCTGGAGCGCCCAGGCGAGCAGCCCGCACATCTCGAAGCACCAGCCGCCGCGGCGTCGCTCGACGAGCTTCTCGTACGCGTCGCGTGGGTCGAGGCTCAGCGGGCGGCGGAGCTGGACGTCGAGGTTCTCATAGGGAATGGCCAGCACGTGGCCGCGGTGCACGCGGCGCAGGGTGTCGAGATCCGGGCGCGGCGTGCCGGCGAAGCCGATACGCTGCAGGTAGCCGGCGAGCTTCACGCCGCGCTGCGCTGCGCCTTCTTCTTCGCGTCGTGGGCCTTCTGGATGCGCACCAGCTCCTCCCAGCCCAGGTACGACGTGAAGCCGCTCTCGTCGAAGAACAGCACGGGTCCGTCGCAGATGAAGATGTACTCGGTGTCCTCGAGCGCGGTGGTCGCGCCGTGGATCATGCCGTTCTGCTCGTAGGTGTAGTCGCCGGCCGCGAGGATGCCGTCGCGGATCTGGAGCTTCCCCTTGATGATGAAGGTGTGCGCGGCGGACAGGTGCTTGTGCTGCGGCGCGGTGTAGCCCTTGAGCCAGCGGAACAGCACGGCCCAGCGGCCGGTCTCCGCGCCGGTCCAGAGGATCTTCATGAACGCGCGCTCGGGGTCGTTCGCGTCCGGGATCCACTCCGAGTCGGCGCGGATGATGGCATCGACCATGGTCGGGTTGAGCGGTGCGATCTCCTGCGGAAGCGCCATGTGCCGTCCTCCCTTGGCTGGACGGATTCTACGCCTCACGGCGCGCCGGCGCCGGGTCCGAACTGCGCCACGCTCGCGGCGTGGATCGCGTCGATCACGGCCGGGAAGTCCGCTTGAGTGAGCGCGCGGCTCGGTGCGCGCGGCAGCGGGAACCCCGCCGCGACCAGCGACTCGCCGACTTCGATCTCGAGCGTCGCGTAGTCGCGGAACAGCGCGCCCGCGAAGCCGTCGTGGACGTAGAGCACGAGCGGCGGCGCGGAGTCGCGACAGCTCGCCAGCGGCTCGACCGGACCGTTCGCGCCCGGGCTCGCCTCCTCGAGCACCCACGGCGCGAGATAGGGGCCGACGTCGAAATGCCGCCGCATCACCAGCGTCCAGTCCGGGATGCGCTTGTGCGAGTCCCACCACGCGCCGTCGAGCGCGCGCATCGCCTGCTGCGAATCCGCGAGCGGAACGGCGTCGAGCCGCTCGAGCGCGCGTTCGAGCCAGGCGTCCATCGACAGGTCGTACTCGAGGCTGCTGCGCGCGCCCTTGGCGTGGATGATGCCGCCGGCGATGCGGGCGCCGAGCTGGTTCGAGTAGAGGTCCTCGGGCGAGAACGACGAGAGCTTCTCGGGCCACGACGCGAGCGCGGCGTAGCCGTAGAAGGTCGCGATCTCGTGCCAGATCGAGAGCTGATAGGCGACCCACTGCGCGGCCGCGGTGGCGAGCGGCAGCGTGCCGTACTTCTCGATCGCCTCGCTCGACAGCGGGCGCACGCGCACGCGCAGCGCCGCGCCCTGGGGTGGAACCTCGAGCGCGACCCCGGTCCGCAGCCCGCGCGCGATCGCCGCGGCCAGCGCGAGCGTGTTGTCCGCGTTGTCGCGCACGTGGGCCAGATCGATGAAGCCGCCGCGGCAGGTGTAGACGAGACCGTTGTGCTCCTGGTCGACGAAGCCGCGCGGGTCCTTGCGCTCGAACGACAGGGCGCCGTTGTCGTAGCGGTGGTTGCCGATGCCGTCTGGCTCGAGCAGGTTGCCGATCTCCACGCCCGGCACGGGCACGAGCCCGATCTCCACCGTCAGGTCCGCGCCGAACGCGCAGCAGGGCCGCAGCGCGCGGGGGTAGGGAATGACCGGAATCTCGGCGGCGATGTCCTCGTCGTGCTTGCGCTGGGTCGTGTCGCCGAGCGCGCTCGCGACCTCGGCGTCGGACGCGCGCAGGCGGTTGGTCACGTCCCAGTCGGGCAAGCGACACGCGCAGAGCGACAGGCAACCGAGCGCCGCGATTCGCGCCAGCGCGGCAGGAGACGAGGGACGAGCCACGCCGCGAGTCTCGCTGCAAGCGCGCCATGCACGCAAGCGGCCGCGGTGAGATGATCTCGCGGGAGGCTCCTTCGATGCCCAAGCTCGACGATCGCGAGCGCGACGAGTTCCTGAACGAGCCCGGGGTGATCCTGCACCTCGCGACGCTGCGCGCAGACGGCCGTCCGTGCGTGACACCGATCTGGTTCATCTTCGAGGAGGAGGCGATCTGGTTCACGCCGCGGGCGGAGTCCGAGTGGCTGGCCGACCTGCGCCGCGACCCACGGGTCGGGCTCGCGATCGACGAGCAGCCGCTGCCCTACCGCAAGGTCGTGATCGAGGGCCGCGCGGAGCTGGCCTTCGATCTCGGGCGCGACGACGCCTGGCGCGACCGCTACCGCCGGATCGCGCGCCGCTACGTGCCGGAAGAGGCCGCCGAGGCGTACGTGCAGAACACGATCGACCAGCCGCGCGCGCTGTTCCGCGTTCCGCTCGCGGGCTCCGCCGTGCGCACCTGGCGCATGCCCGTCGGCGACGAGGACGGCACGGGCATCTGGCACCGGCGCTACTACAAGCCCGGGACGAAGTTCGCCGCGCTCGCTCCGTGGCCGGGAAGGCGAGTCTAGACTTCCGAGCGCAGCACTAGCGGCCCGGGCCCAAAACTCCGAGAATGCGCTGCCGGAGCGGAGGCCCCCCGAAAGACATGAAGCGCGACATCTTCAGCGACGAGCACGAGCTGTTCCGCGAGCAGTTCAAACGCTTCGCGAAAGAGGAGATCGAGCCCAAGATCGCCTCCTGGAACGAGAAGGGCATGAGCGACCGCGAGACCTGGCGGCGCATGGGCGAGGAGGGCTTCTTCGGCGGCGACGCGCCCGAGGAGTACGGCGGCGCGGGCGGCGACTTCCTGTTCGACGCGATCGTGATGGAGGAGCTCTCCTACATCCGCGCGCACGCGCTGATGGCGTCGCTGCACGCGGACATCTGCATGCCGTACATCACCGAGTTCGGCACGCCGGAGCAGAAGGAGAAGTACCTGCCCGGCTGCATCCGCGGCGAGATCATCCTGGGCATCGCGATGACCGAGCCGGGCACGGGCTCGGACCTGGCCAACGTGCAGACCACGGCGATCCGCGACGGCGACTCGTACGTGCTGAACGGCTCGAAGACCTTCATCTCGAACGGCCAGATCGGCGACCTGTTCGTGGTGGTCGCGAAGACCGAGCCCGGCGCCGATCCCCCGCACCGCGGCATCAGCCTGCTGCTCGTCGAGGCGAACGCGCCCGGCTTCGTGCGCGGGCGCAAGCTCGACAAGCTCGGCCTGCGCGGCCAGGACACGAGCGAGCTGTTCTTCCAGGACTGCCGCGTGCCCGCGTCCGCCCTGCTCGGCGGGCACGAGGGCCGCGGCTTCAAGCAGTTGATGACGAACCTGCAGCAGGAGCGGCTGTGCATCGCGGTCCAGTCGATCGCGTCGTGCAAGCGCGCGCTCGACGACACCATGGAGTACTGCAAGCAGCGCAAGGCGTTCGGCCAGCCGATCGCCGGCTTCCAGCACATCTCGTTCCGGCTCGCGGAGCTCGCGACCGAGATCGAGGTCGGCCAGGCCTTCATCGACCGGCTGCTGGTCGCGCACGTGCGCGGCGACGAGATCGTGACCGAGGTCTCGATGGGCAAGTACTGGGCCTCCGACCTGCAGAAGAAGGTCACCTCGGAGTGCCTGCAGCTGCACGGCGGCTACGGCTTCATGCGCGAGTACCCGATCTCGACCGACTACGCCGACGCGGCCGTGCAGACGATCTACGCCGGCACCAACGAGATCATGAAGCGCATCATCGCGCGCAATCTCGGACTCGATCTCACCTGAAGGAGAGCCGTCCCATGCATCGAACGCTTCGGGCCGCGCTGTGCGCGGCGTTCGTTCTGTCCTCGTTCACCGTCAACAGCCCGGCAAGCGCCGCGGAGGAGAAGACCATGGCAACCGACCCGGCGATCGCCGCCATCGACAAGCAGATCGCGGACGCGAAGATCGACAAGAAGGCCGACCGCTGGAAGGAGCGCCTGCCCAAGCCCACGCAGGTGAGCTTCACCAAGGGCAAGAAGTACCTCTGGGTGCTCGACACCAACAAGGGTCAGATCGAGGTGCTGCTCTTCCCGGACAGCGCGCCCATGCACGTGACCAGCACGATCTACCTGACGGACCTCGGCTTCTACGACGGGGTGATCTTCCACCGCGTGATCCCGGGCTTCATGGCCCAGGGCGGCGACCCGACCGGCTCGGGCCGCGGCGGGCCGGGCTACCGCTACGACGGCGAGTTCGGCGGCGCCAAGCACAACAAGCCCGGCATGCTCTCGATGGCGAACGCCGGTCCGGGCACGGACGGCAGCCAGTTCTTCCTGACCTTCGTGGAGACGTCCTACCTGGACGGCAAGCACACCGTGTTCGGCGAGGTCGTGAAGGGCATGGACACGGTGAAGGCGCTCGAGGCCGCGGGCTCGCCGAGCGGCGCGACCAAGGAGAAGCTCGAGATCAAGAAGGCGACGATCCGGGTCGAGTAGCGGCCGGCGCGCGCAACATCTCCGCGGGCGGCTCGCGCAGGTCCCAGACCACGCCGCAGAGCGCGAGCGCCCGCAGCGCGTAGTACGTGATGTCCACCTCCCACCAGCGGAAGCCCTGGCGGGCGGACGTCATGTACCAGTGGTGGTTGTTGTGCCAGCCCTCGCCGAGCGTCAGCAGCGCCAACACGAAGTTGTTTCGGCTGGTGTCCTCGGTGGGGAAGCGGCGCGTGCCCCAGCGGTGCGCGAGCGAGTTGATCGAGTAGGTCGCGTGCCAGAGCGCGACCGTCGAGATCACGTAGCCCCAGATCACGCCCGGCAGCCCGGCGAGCGCGAAGCACAGCGCCGCCAGCGCGAGCGGCGGCACGAAGTGCCAGCGGTTCAGCCACACGAGCTCGGGGAACTTCGCGAAGTCGCGGATGCGCTCGAGCTCGGTCTCCTCCCAGCGCGTGTCGAGGATCCAGCCCTGGTGCGAGTACCAGAAGCCGTCGCGCGGCGAGTGCATGTCGCCGGGCAGGTCGGAGTACTTGTGGTGGCGGCGGTGTCCCGCCGCCCACCAGAGCGGCCCCTTCTGCGTCGCCGACGCGCCGAGCACCGCGAGCACGAGCTGGAACGCGCGGCTGGTGCGGAACGCGCGGTGCGAGAAGTAGCGGTGGTAGCCGGCCGTGATCGCGAACAGCCGCAGCCAGAACGTCGCCGCCGCGAGCGCCAGCACGCCGCCCGACACGTCGACGAAGAACGCCGCCGCGCACAGCGCGTGCAGGCCCCAGTAGATCAGCGTCGGCAGCAACGGCTTGCGCGACAGCACGCCGTCGGCGGTCAGCGCGGGCTCGGTCGCGGCATCGGGCAGCACTCGGGGCAGCGTGTCGATCGGCGCGGTCAACGAGCATCCTCCACGGGCCGGGAACTCTACGCAGAGGATCGGCGCCAGGCCGCTGCCGGCGGGTGAAACTTCTGTCAAAGCCGCGGCGGAGCGGCTGGCGAGCGAGGACTCAGAAGTCCGGGAAGCGCTGAGCGACGAGGTTCTTGTGGCTGAACAGCTCGTCCGGCAGGTCAGGGGTTTCCAGCAGGCGCTGCATCACGAGCTCGGTCTCGCCGCTGTCGGGCCAGCTGCGCGCGATGCGGCGCATCGGCAGCCGCCGTCCGTCGATGAGCTGGTACGCATCGGGCGGGATCGAGATGCGGCGGAACTCCTTGCCGTCGCGGAAGTAGCGCGATTCGAGCAGGAGTCCGGTCTCCGCGGCGAACGCTAGCTCCACGCGCTCGAAGCCGAGCGCGCGCGCCGCTACCGGATGTCCTGTCACCACACGGCATGGCGTTTCCGCGACCACGCTGTCGGGCGCCGCTTCGTAGCGCAGCTCGCCCTTGGCGAAGGGTCGGAAGTCCCCCAGCGCGAATACGCCGTAGACGGCCTGGCGCTCGAGGTCCGGAGCGGCGATGCGCCGCACGCGCCGGCTGATCGGAACGCCGGCTTCACCGATGTACACGAACAGGTCGTCGCTCCCGCCGCGCGTCTGCCGCGCGAGCAGAGCCCACTTCGCGAACGAAACGGGCTCGCGGATGTCGAACACCAGCTCGGCCAGGCCCTCGCGCCAGCGGCGCGCGAGCGTGAACAACCCCCGGACCGGACCCTTGCGCACCTCGTAGGTCACGAACGCATCGAAGCGCTCGCTCTCGTCGAAGTACGCTTCCGCGAGCTCGGTTGGATCGTCGGGGATCGCGGCCAGCGCAGGCGTCGGGGCCAGCGCGAACACGATCAGGCCGAGTGCGAGTCTCGCGAGGGGTGCCAGCATCGTCTGCCTCCGTGCCGGACGAAGGGAAAGCTAGCTCGCCTTCGGTCCTGCCGCCTTGACTGCGGGCGCGGGCGCCGAATTCGAAGTTCTCCGTGCCCCTGCCTAGACTCCGGCCCATGCCGGAGCTCGAGCGGATCGTCGTGGTGGGCGCATCGCTGGCCGGTCTGCGCGCGGTCGAGACGCTGCGCGGCAACGGTTTCGCGGGTGAGCTCGTGCTGTGCGGCGCCGAGAAGCACCTGCCCTACGACCGCCCGCCGCTCTCGAAGGAGGTCCTGCAGGGACGCTGGGACGTCGACAAGCTCCCGCTGCGCCGGCAGTCGTTCGACGAGCTCCGCCTCGAGCTGCGCCTCGGGGTCGCAGCCACTGCGCTCGACACCGGAACGCGTACGGTCGCATTCGCCGACGGCAGCCGCGAGCGCTACGACGCGCTGGTGATCGCGACCGGGGCCTCGGCGCGCCGCCTGCGCGGCCAGCCCGAGCTCGACGGCATCCACCTCTTGCGCACGCTCGACGACGCGCTCGCGCTGCGCGCCGCGTTCGAGCGCGGCCCGCGCGTGCTGGTGGTCGGGGCGGGTTTCATCGGCTCCGAGGTCGCCGCCTCCGCGCGCGCGCGCGGGCTCGAGGTGACGCTGGTCGAGCCGCTGCCCGTGCCGCTCGCGCGCGGGCTCGGCGAGCAGATGGGCGCGCTGTGCGCGGAACTCCACCGCGCGCACGGCGTCGCGTTGCGCTGCGGTGTAGGCGTGGACGCGATCGAGGGCTCGGGCCGGGTCGAGCGCGTGCGCCTCTCGGACGGCTCGGCGGTCGAGGCCGACGTGGTGGTGGTCGGGATCGGCGCCGCGCCCGAGACGCGCTGGCTCGAGGGCTCGGGCCTCGCGCTGGACGACGGCGTCCTCTGCGACGCCTACTGCGCCGCGGGACCGCCGGGAGTGTTCGCAGCCGGCGACGTCGCGCGCTGGCAGAACCCGCTGTTCGACGAGCGCATGCGCGTCGAGCACTGGAGCAACGCGGTCGAGCAGGGCGTGTACGTCGCCGAGCGCCTGTCGGGCAGCGCGGCCGGCTCCGAGCCGTTCGCGCCCGTGCCGTTCTTCTGGTCCGATCAGTACGACGTGAAGATCCAGTTCGCCGGCCGCATGCGCGGCGACGATGAGCTGCGCGTGGTCGCGGGCTCGCTCGCCGAGCGCAAGTTCACCGCGCTCTACGGCCGCGCCGGCCGGCTCACCGGCGTGCTCTGCTTCAACCGCCCGCGCGACCTCGCGCGCTACCGGCGCCAGATCGCCGCGCGCGCCTCGTTCGAGGCGGCGGTCGCGGCGGCGTAGGGCGAGAGATAGTTTGAGTGCGCGATGAGCAAGCACACGCTCGACGGCATGCTCGAAGACGGGATGTCCGCGCAGCGGCGCGAAGAGTTCGCGCGCGCGAGAGGCCGTGCGGCGGAGTGGCGCGCGCGCCAGCCGGCTGGCATCGACGCTCTGCTCTCGCTGTGCGCCGCGCTGCGCGCGCTGTTCGGAGACCCGGAAGTCGACGAACGCCCGTTGCGCGGCGACGACTTCCGGCTCTGAGCGGGCCGGGAGCGGGGAACTCAGCGCGCGAGCGCCGCGGCGAGGCAGGCGTGGCGCGCGGGCGGGATGGCGACGAGCTTGCCCTCGTCGCTGACGAGCGCGTGCTCGGTCGTCGCGCTCGCGAGCAGCTCGCCGTCGCGGGTCACCACGTAGCCGATCGCGAGCGACACGCGCTTCAGCCAGGCCAGCCAGCAGGTGATCTCGAGCCGGTCGTCGTAGCGCGCCACCTGCTGGTAGCGCAGCTCCATGCCCGTCACCGCGAAGTGCAGGCCCTCGGCCACGTACTCGCGGTAGGGCCGGTCGTGCAGGTCGAGGTACTCGATGCGCGCGAGCTCCAGGTAGTGCACGTAGCGCGCGTGGTGGACGACGCGCATGGCGTCGGTGTCGTAGAACGGCACGCGATAGCGGACGGTGGCGGTCTTCGCGGACGGCGGCGGGGCGCTCGGCAAGCGGGGCACGCGCACAGGGTTCCGGGCGCGCGCGGAAGGGTCAAGGCTATCTTCGCCCGATGACCGCGGCCGAGCTGCCCTTCGCGATTCCCGAAAGCGAGCTCGAGTGGACGTTCGCGCGCAGCTCCGGGCCCGGCGGCCAGAACGTGAACAAGACCGAGACCAAAGCGACGCTGCGCTGGGCGGTCGCGCGCAGCGACGCGCTCCCGCTCGACGTGCGACAGCGCTTCCTCCGCGCGTACGCGAGCCGGATCACGACTGAGGGCGAGCTCGTGCTCTCGTCGCAGCGGCACCGCGACCGGCTGCGAAACGTCGACGACTGCCTCGAGAAGCTGGCCGAGATGCTGCGCGCGGCCGCGACGCCGCGCCGCAAGCGCCGGCCGACGCGGCCGAGCCGCGGTGCGGTGGAGCGGCGGCTCAGCGAGAAGAAGCGCCGCTCCGGAACCAAGCGCGAGCGGCGCCGGACGGGCGAGGACTGACTAGCTTCGCTCGGCTTCGCCTCGCTGCGCGCGCCCCACCGCGGGACATCGGCCTGCGGTCCGATGTCGGGCGTCGCTTGCGGGCGCCGCCGCGGACGGCCGCGGACGGCGCCCGTCTCGCATTCCGGGTCAGGGGGCCGCGCGTTCGCTGAGCAGGGCGTCGAGCGCGAACACGTGCTCGTCGTCGGCGGGCATCTCGCGCAGCGAGCGCGCGAGCTCGCGCACGTACTCGGCGTTCGAGCCGCTCGGCCCGCACGCGCGCGCGACCTGCGCAGCGATCGCGTCGAGCGGCGCCGGGCCGAGGTAGTTCGGGTTCGCTGGCGTCGCGATGTACACGAGACCCTCGGTGCGCGTGCCGTCGCCGAAGTGCAGGTCGAGCTCGCGCCGCTCGTAGCCGCCGCGCTCGCGGTGGTCGAGGCCCGACAGCACGCCGGCCGACTCGCACTCCGCCACGCGATAGGCGACGCCGAAGCAGCGCGCGCCGGGCTCGGGCAGCAGCGTCACCACGCGGCCGGGCGAGCCGGGCACGCCGCGGTGGTCGGTCGAGCCCTGCCAGAAGCGGCGCGCGAAGCCGCTGATCCAGGCGGTGCGGCGCTCGGCGAAGGCGAAGGCCGGGCGCCAGACCAGCGACCCGTAGCCGAAGACCCAGAGCGCCCCTTGCATGTCCCTTTCAGCTCCCGTGACGGCGCGCCGAGACTAGGCCAGCGCCACGCGCCTTCAAGCGTCCCCGGCCCGCGGGCCGAAAAGCCCGAACGGAGAGGGTTTCGGAAGGACTCCGAGAACCCTGAAGCCGCGCCGGGAGGGGGCCTTGCGCATCGATCAGCTCACGCGCCGGCTCGCTTCGGCTCCGCGCTTCGTGGTGATCGCGCTGGTCGCCCTGTCGGCCCTGATCTCGCCTGGCTTCGTGCGCGTGTCGCCCGAGTCGTCGCACGGGCTCTCGCCGGTCAGCCACCGAACCGTGCTTTCCGATCGCGACGTGGCCGTGCTCGAGGTGGCGTGTCCGGACGGCGTGTCGAGCACGCGCTGCACGCGTCGCGTGGCGGAGCTGACGCGCGCGCTCGAGGCCGAGACGGCGCTGTTCGCGAGCGTGCGCTCGCTCGCGAACGAACGGGTCGTGCGCGCGGCCGGCCGCGAGCTCCGGCTCGAGCCGCTCGCGCACACGAGCGCCGAAGGAGTGGACGCGGAGCGCCTGCTGCGCGCGCGCCTGGCCGCGGAGCCGGCGCTGCGCGGCCGCTACCTGACGCCGGACGGGCAGGCGACGCTCGTGTACGCGGAGCTCGCGCCCGGGCGCTCGCGCGTGGGCCTGGGCGGCGCGCTCGCGTCGATCGCCGCCGTCGCGCTGCCCGGCAACGAGTCGGTGCTGACGCTGCTCGGTGTCGGAGGCGCTCGAGCCGGTCGGGCGCTGGCCGTCGCGGTCTCGCTCGCGCTGGCGGCGCTTGCGGTCGCGCTCGCGCCCGGAGGCTGGCGCGTGGCGTTGGTCGCAGGCCTGGGCGCGGCCGCGCTCGTGGGCTTCGCACACGCGCTGCTCGGCTTCCTCGGCGAGCCGGCGCGCGCGATCGCGCGCTCCGCCCCCGAACTCTTCGCCGCGGCCGCGTCGTTCTCGTGCTTCGCGCTCGCGCTGGCCGCGCGCGCGGAGCACCGGCGCGAGCGCGCCGCGCGCAACTCGGTCGCGACCGCGCTCGCCGCGGTCGGTCCCGGGCTCGCGCTCGCGGCGCTGGCGCCGGCGAGCGGGCTCGCGGCGCTGCTCGCGTTCGCGCCCGAGATCTCGCTCCCGCTCGCACTCGCAGCCGCCGCGGCGCTCGCGGCCGGGCTCGTGGCCTACCCGCTCGGAACCGCGCTCGCGGCACTCGTGCTCTGGCCGGGGCTGCTCGCGCGCGCGCGCGGCGAGCTCGCGTCGGCGGTCGCACGGCGCGCCGCGCAGGCGATGCTGCGGCCGCGCCTGGTCGCGAGCGGCGCGCTGGCTCTCTGCGTCGCGGGCGCGCTCGCGCTGGCGGCGTTCTCGCCCGATCCGCGCGCGCTCGAGCTGCGCAGCGTCGTGCTCGACTCGGGCGCGCGCGGCGGAGCGCTCGAGCCCGAGTTCCTGGAGCGGGTCGCGGCCTTCCAGCGCGACGCCGCGCGCGCGCCCGGCGTGGTGTCCGCGAGCTCGCTCGTCGACGTCGCGCTCGCGCCGGCCAACCGCGCGCTCCACGACGGCGACGCGCTGTTCGCGACCGTCCCCCTGACGCGAGTCGACGTTCTCGATGCGCTCGAGCCCTGGCAACGCCTCGGCGCGGCCGCACTCGCCGGCCGGATCGACGCGGAGCAGCGCAGGGTCGCGGTCGAGCTCCTGGTCGCACCGGCAGCCGAGCTCGACGCCCCGCTGCTCGCGCGCCCGCTGGCCAGCGTGTGCGCGGCGGTCGCCTGCGCCGCGCTCGTGTGCGGCCTGGCGCTGCGCAGCGCGCGCGGCGCGCTCGCGTGCGCTGCGCCGGCGGCGCTCGCGGGGTTCGCACTGCTGCTGCTCGCGGCCGGGTTCGCCGGCGGCGCGGGCAGCGCGGCGGCAGCGCTCGCGCCGCTCACCGCCTCGCTGGCGGCGGGCGTCGCCCTGATCCTGCTCGAGCGCCTGCGCGCGCTGCGCGAGCTCGGCTCGCAGGTCGAGGTCGCGCTGTCGCTCGCGCTGCGCGAGGCCGGCCCCGCGCTCGCGTCCGCCGCGCTCGGAGCCAGCGCGCTCGCCCTCGGCTTCGGCGTCTGGACGGCGCGCGCCCTCGTGACCGTGGCGCTGGCCGGGCTCGCGCCGCTGTTCGCCGCGGCGGCCGCGCTCGTGCTCGTGCCCTGGCTGGTGCGCGCGCTGCGCGGCCGGATCGCCGCCGAGCGCGCCGCGCTACACGCCGGCGTGTCTGGCTGACTTCGCTCGCCTGCGGCTCGCTGCGCGCGCCTTCGGCGCTTGCAGGGCTCGCTCAGGGCGGCCCTCGCTCGCCCGTCTCGCCTCCTGGATCAGGCTCTCAGTCCACCTGCCAGAGCTCGAAGCGATCGCGCAGGTCGTCGCCGTACGCCCAGGGCAGGAGTCCCCAGCGCGTGGAGTAGAAGCCCGCGCCGAGCCGCTTGCTCATCACCCGGCCGCCGGGCGCGGCGTCCTCGATCGCGCCCAGCAGCGTGCGGTGGGGGAAATAGTCGAGCTTCTGGCTCATGCTGCGCTTGCCCGCGACGATCAAGTCGCCGGCGGCCGGGTGCGGCGGCGTGGTCGAGATCGCACGCGCGCCGGCCCGCTCCGCGTACCACTGGAAGCCCCAGTGGCCGTCGAACCAGACGGTGCGGCCCGCGCTCACGTGGGGCGCGATCAGCTCGGCGGCCGCGCGCCGGCCGAGCTCGGCGAAGGCCGCGTCGGCGCGGATCACGAGCACGCCGAGCGCCACTCCGGCGACGAGCGTCGCGCCGAGCAGCGTGTGCGCCACGCGCGCGCTGGCCGTGTCGAGCGCGCGCGCGACCAGGATCGCGGCCGCCGGCGCGGACGCGACCAGGTACTTCGAGGGCAGGTGGGTGTAGACCGCGATCGGCAGCGAGATGAACAGCCACAGCCCGAGCGCGAGCTGCGTCGCGTCGCGCCGGCGCACGGCATCCGCGAGCACGTCCCAGAGCACCGCGGCCGAGAGCACCGCCGCGCACACCGCGAGCGGCAGGTCCGGCCGCGGCTCGCTCGCGAACCACAGCGCGCCCCAGACCAGCGCCGCCACGTACAGGAACGGCTGGCGCACGAGCGCGCGCCAGCGCAGGCACGCCCACGGCAGGGCGAGCGGCAGCGCGAGCGCCCAGTGCGCCGCGAACGCCGTCAGGTTGCGCACCAGCTGACTCGGCTCCGTGAAGCGCCACACCGACTCGAGCTGGGCCGCGCGGGCGGCCTGGGGATCGCGCGTGAGCTCCGCGATCGCCGCGAACACGAGCGGCGCGGCGAGCAGCGGCAGCCACGGCCTGAAGCCCAGCGCACGCACGCGCGCGAGCGAGAGCGGCTCGCCCGGCAGGAGCAGCGCGGCCACCCCCCAGAGCAGCGCGAGATGCGAGCGCGTGAGCGCGGCGAGCCCGAGACACAGGCCCGCAGTCAGTGCCGCGTGCCAGCGGCGCTCGGCGCGGAACGCGAGCGCGCGTTCGACGCCGAGCACGCCGAGCGCCAGCGCGGGCACGTCGGGCATGGCCGTGCTCGCCATCGCCAGCGCCGCGGGCGTGGCCGCGACCAGCAACGCCGCGGCCTGCGCGGTGCGCTGCTTCGCGCCGAGCCGGAGCGCGAGCGCAGCCGTGCCGAGGATCCCGGCCGCGAAGCAAAGGCCCACGGTCAGGTGCGCCAGCCACTCGGCCGCGCCCAGCCGCGCGGCCGGCGCCAGCAGGTACGCCATCACCGGACCGCTCGGCATGATCGCCGACAGCCGCACCCGCTCGAACGACTCCGACCAGACCAGCTCGAAGGCCGTCGGGTGCAGCGGGTCGGACAGGATCTGCACCGCCTGCTTCAGGAACAGCGTGTCGTCGATCGTGTACGCCTTGTCCCAGAAGGGGGCCAGCACCAGAGCCGCGAGCCCGAGTGCGGGGGCGGCGCTGCGAAGGGCCCGGCCGAGCATCGCGGCCATCCTAGCAGCGCGCGCGGGCGGGCGGCCTGCGACTACACTCGCGCCTCACCTGCAAAGGGAGCCGCGATGTCCGCCGCCGGCCGAGTCACGATCCGCGACGCAGACCTCGAGCGCGCGGGCGATGCGGACGCGCTGTTCGCGATCCTCGACGCCTACGCGCGCGAGCCCGCCGGGCAGAGCGCTCCGCTCGACGAGGCCGCGCGCGCCGCGCTGGTGCCGGGCCTGCGCGCGCACCCGCACACGTTCGTGCTGCTGGCGTGTCTCGACGAGCAGCCGGTCGGCGCCGCGGTCTGCTTCTTCGGCTTCTCGACCTTCGCGGGCCGGCCGTTCCTGAACGTGCACGACCTGGCGCTCCTGCCCGCGCACCGCGGCCGCGGCCTGGGCCGCGCGCTGCTCGAAGAGGCCGAGCGCCGCGCGCGCGCCCGCGGCTGCGCCAAGATGACGCTCGAGGTGCACCAGACCAACACCGGCGCGCAGCGGCTGTACCGCGACTTCGGCTTCGCGGGCTGGGACGCGCCGACGTACTTCGTGACCAAGCGCCTTCGCTAGACTTGGCCGCATGCCGACGCGCCGGACGTTTCGCCACGGCACGCTGCTGCAGAAGGCCGGCTTCGCGCTGCTGGTGAGCGCGTTCGCGATCGGGCTCGCGATCGCGGTCGAGGACAAGCTCGAACGCGTCGGGCGCCCGGACGCCGGCTTCGGGCTCTCGGGCGACTTCATCTATCCGACGCGCGACGACGCCGCGGATGCGGGCCTGCGCTACGGCGGGCGCCTGCTGGCGCTGAACGGCGAGCCCGCGAGCCCGACCTGGACCTGGACCGACGCGCGTCCGGGGCTGCGCCTCGAGCCGGGCGCGGTGAACCGGATCCGGATCGAGCGCCCGGACGGGGAGCTGCGCGAGATCTCGATCCCGGTGCGCGACTGGCGCGCGGCCGACGCGCTCTACACGCAGGGCGCGATCGACATCATCGGGCTCCTGATGGCCGCGCTCGGCATCGGCGCGTTCCTGCTGCGCCCGTGGGAGACCGAGAGCTGGGCGTTGCTCGCGATCTGCTGTCTGTCGGGCGGCGCGCTCGAGACGCTGTACGTGCCGCAGACGCCCGACCTGGTCGTGCGGCCGTTCTACTTCAGCGCGCTGATCGGCTTCGTCTACGTCGTGCCGTTCCACGTCGCGCTCGCGTTGCCCAAGCCGCACCCCGCGCTCGCGTCCGGAACCTGGCCGCTGCGCGCGATCTACGGCCTGGGCGGCGCGCTCTCGCTGCTCGCGCTGGCCGCGTTCTACACGCCCGGGGATCGGCTCGAGTCGATCGCGCGCCCGCTCGGGCTCGGCACCTTCCTGGTCGCGATCTCGAGCCTGGTCGTGCGCTCCGGCTGGCTCGCGCTGCGCGCGGACGAGCGCGTGGTGCGGCAGCGCGCGCGCATCCTGCTCTCGGGCACGCTGTTCGGCTTCGTGCCGCTGGGCGTGCTGTTGTTCCTGCAGGTCGGGCTGCGCAGCGTGTCGCTCGACGCGCGGCTCGCCTACTGGCTGCTCGGCATCTTCTTCTTCGCCGTGGCCCGGATCGCCGTCCGCAACGAGCTCTTGAACGCGCGCGTGGCCGTGCGGCGCGGGCTGATGTACGGCGCGGCAGTGGTCGGGCTCACGCTGATCGCGGCCTGGCTCTCGGCGCTCTCGCCGTTCGCCGTGGCGCTCCTGCTCCTGCCGGTGCTGTATCTCTGGCCGAGCTACAGCGCGCGGCTCGACGCGCGGCTCTACCCCAAGCGCGCGCAGCTGCCGGAGCTGGTGCGCGCAACCGGTCGCGAGCTGGCCGCGCAGGGGACCGTGGACGGCGTGCTGAAGGTGCTGGCGCAGGTCGGCGAGCGCCTGGTCGACAGCCAGACTGGGGTGGTGGCGCTGTTCCCGGGCGTGGTCGACGAGCGCGTGCACGTGGTCGCGCACGGGCTCGAGGTGCCGGCCGGGGAGCTCGAGACCGAGGACGGCCCCTTGTTCCGCATGCTGCGCGTGACCCGCAAGGAGCTGACGCGCGCGAGCGTCGCCATGGAGCCGCAGTTCGAGAACGTGCGCGCGGAGCTCCTGCGCGAGCTCGGGACGCTGGGCGCGGAGCTCGCCCTGCCGATGATCGACGAGCGCGAGCGCGTGGTCGGCCTGCTCGCGCTCGGCCCGCGCGCCGCCGACGAGCCGTACGAGGCGTTCGAGCTCGACGTGCTCGGCGCGCTGGTGCAGCAGGCCTGGGAGTCGATCGAGCGCGCGCAGGCGCTGACGCGGCTGCACGAGCGCGAGCGCGACTTCGCCGATCTGAAGCGCTTCTTCCCCGCCGCGGTGATCGACCAGGTGATGGCGCGCGGCGGCGCGCGCGCGCTCGAGCGCAAGCGCAAGCCCGTGACCGTCGTGTTCGCCGACCTGCGCGGCTTCACCGCCTTCTCCGACACCGTCGAGCCGGAAGAGGTGACCGAGACCTTGAACGAGTTCCACGCCGCGATGGGCTCGCACGTCTCGCGCTGGGAGGGGACGCTCGAGCGCTTCACCTCGGACGGCTTCATGGTGTTCTTCAACGACCCGCTCGAGCAGGCCGACCACGTGGCGCGCGCCGCGCGCATGGCGCTCGACATGCGCGAGAGCGTCGCGCTCCTGCGCGAGCGCTGGCGTCTGCGCGGCTACCCGATCGACCTCGGGCTCGGCCTGCACACCGGTTACGCGACCTGCGGTTTCATCGGCTACGAGGGCCGGCGCGACTACGGCGTGATCGGCAACGTGACCAGCCTGGCCGCGCGCTTCTCCGGCTCCGCCCGCGCGGGCGAGATCCTGGTCTCGGCGCGCGTGCACGCGGAGCTCGGCGGCTCACTCGCCTGCGAGCCCGCCGGCGACCACAGCTTCGACGGCTTCACCGAGCCCCAACGCGCCTTCCGCCTGCTCGGCGCGAGCTAGGAGCCCTACTCAAGACTTCGAGAGCAGCGCGGTCCGCGGCCCGACATCGGCCCGCGGGTGCTTGCACGAGGGGCGCGGTCCGCGGCCGCCCGCGGCCGCGCCCGCAAGCGACGCGGAGCGGCGCGCGCAGCGAGGCGAAGCCGAGCGTAGTCAACTAGAACGGACAGCAGGCGGGTGGCTCGGGCGGGTTCACCCCTGCGTTCACGAGCGGGAAGGCGCTCGCGTCGTCGAGCGGCACGAAGCTCGCGCCGTCGGCGCGCAGGGCCGCGATCAGGCCCGGCAGCTGCGATGCGGTGTTGGCGTGGATGTCGTGCATCAGCACGATGCCGCCGCCCGTCTCTGCGAGCTTCGCGCGCACCCACGCCACCATGTCGTTGCGGTACTGGGCGGCGAGCCCCGGCACCGCGGACGGCGGGCAGAAGCCGCCGCCCAGCGCGTAGCACCAGTCGAGCGAGTCCGCGTGCACGCCGACCAGCGACAGCCCGTACTCGCGGATCACGCCCGCGGCCGTGCAGTTCGACGCGCCGAAGGGCAGGCGGAAGAAGCGCGGGTAGAAGCAGTCGCCGAGCGCGAGCTGCAGCGCGTCGTTGGTCGACGCGATCTGGGCGCGCATC
>Ga0187893_10004116_pt1 | contig 28215 bp, 14 predicted proteins | sample MA1701074metaG_FD_139574 | JGI IMG/M metagenome (GOLD analysis project Ga0187893, IMG submission 139574) | White microbial mat communities from a basaltic lava cave in the Kipuka Kanohina Cave System on the Island of Hawaii, USA - MA170107-4 metaG ... | reverse complement strand
GTTGATCTTTTCCAGGTGTCCCGCTCCATCGTGACAGGAGATGCACTCCAAACTCACTCCAAGAAAGACCTTGTATGAACTGATCGCCCACTGGTCGTAGGTGTCCTCATTGTTGATAATGGAGTCGTCCGTCTCGTTCACATAATCGCGAGCAAGATAGTTAACTGGCCCATTGGCCCAGTTCGATCGCGCTCCAGCTGTTAACATCTCTCGGACGAGTTGGTCGTAAGGCAAGTTTTCCTGCAAGGCGCTGTATAGATAGTCGTAAAAGATCTCTCGCCCCTTGCTAAGATGTCCGTCATTAATGCGAAATAGGTCTCCAAACCAATAGCACCAGCGATCCAGAAACGGTGTAGTGAGCTGGCCGCGAAGGCCCGCAACGGGAGTCGCCACAAGCGAATCGATGACCTTGTCACGTTTGTTCGGATCTGCATCTTGGATAAACTTGCGAATCCCTTCCACCTCAGGCAGTCGTCCAGTCAAATCCAGTGTGACCCGGCGAAAAAACTCGGTGTCGCTGCTCAAACCTGCGTGCGGCACTGTGTCCCGCTTCATCTTTTCCAAGATGAAATCATCGATATAGTTCTTGCGCCGAACAGGAATCGCTGGGTGCGCCGGCAAGCGAGTACCGACTGTCTGAGTTAGTTCGTCAAGAGCCTTCCTCTGTCCGGTTGAAGGTTCAGGGTGGTTCTTGTCCTTGGGTGGCTTGGGCTTTTGACCCACAAGGATGGGGGTGAAGATCAAAGCCGAGAATACCAGGTTCAATAGCAGTCTCACCCCGCGAAACTTTCGTACCACGCTGTTCCCCTTTCTTGTCGAGATGGCAAATCGGGACTCACACTATCCGGTCATCGTAACAGCTCTCGCACGGGAAGGCCTGTCTTTGAAGTGTAGACTAGCGAGTGCCGCAGTCAAGGCGAATCTAGCCATTTCTCGGATCTTCGTTCACCCTATTGGACTATTAATTGAGGTAGCCACAGTCCCCACAATTCTCCTTCATGGCATTCCCGTCTGGAGCGCTTCACCGCTGATTTCAGGGTTCCCAAGCCTTCTTCCGAGGTTCTATCCTAGCTGCTTCAACAACATTCCAGCTTTTGAAGTTCCTGCTAGAATCTGAATTGAGATCGACCGCATCGGGAAATGTTCCATTCTGGTGAAAGAAAGTACTAGACTCTCGCCAACCTATTGGATGCAAGCGCGAAGAATTTACAGTTGGAAGGTTCAATCCATGGTGCCCCACCAAGCAATCAGGAGTGAGCGCTTCACTACTTGGTCTGTGATGGATCCGAAGTTGGCGTCACGTGTTTTGATGATCCGCACGAGTGTCTCGGCTCCTATCGACTGGCAACGTATGGCGCAGGGGACAAGCAACAACGAGTTGATTCAATCCAGCAGGAAAAGACGGCGAGTCCGGTTCCAAGCGGTAGTGGGTCAGTTTCCGGTTACGCCGTTAACCAACCAAGTGGTGCTTGGGAGGAATCTCTGATTGAGCGATCGACCCGACCGAGCCGTGGAAGGTGTGCAGTGGGGGACCCGAGAACGGCTGTTCAGCCCAGGTTCAAGTCTCGATCGGAATCGCGTTGAGGAAACGAAACCGCCACTTGGTTTGCATCTAGTCCGGACAGTCCCACCGCCCGAGCTACCTTGGACGCTGCTACCTTTCCGACTCTAGGTCCGCCAAGTCGAACTGCGCGAAGGATAGGAACTCTGTCCACCTTCAAGCCTGCTGAGCCCGGAGCGTGTGAACTCATAGATTAGCCCTTCGAGTAAGCATGCGATCACCGTCGAAATAGCAGCGATGGCCAGTCGGCCTTAGTTTGGCTATAGTGTTGTAATTGGGTCTTTCCAAGCCGTCCTTCTGTCAATCGAGCTTTGCAAAGAATTGTCTGGGGAAGAGGAGGCATACACCATGAAGAGCCTATGGAGCATGTTATTTCTCGCCACGATCTTGGTGATTTCAGTTAAAACGGGCCTTGCGCAAACGGCGCAAATCACGGGCAGGATCACTGACAGCAGCGGTGCGGTGATTCAAGGAGCCGCGGTCAAAGTGATCAACGTCGACAACGGAATGCAACGCGACGCCAGCTCGGACGTAGATGGGTTTTACACCGTTCCCCTCCTCCAACCCGGAAACTATCGCATCACGGCGGAACAACCCGGATTCAAAACCATCAATCGCTCCGGTATCAAGCTGACGGTGGATCAGGAAGCTCGCATTGACCTGGCTCTTGAAGTCGGAGAAGTGACCGAGAAGGTGGATGTCACGGAAGAGGCTCCATTATTGGAGTCGCAGACAGCCACGGTTTCCACTCTGGTGAACAATCAACAAATCCTGGAAATGCCGTTGAATGGACGCACTTTCACTTCCCTGTTGCGTCTCAGTCCAGGAGCCTACACCGGCTCAAGCGGTAACCTCACGTCATCTCCTTATGCGATGCGAGGAGACACCAACATCAGCGTCAACGGTTCGAGTGCGCAGAACAACAGCTATTTTGTCGATGGCATGGTGAATCGGAATCTCTGGCTGAGCACGCTGGTTATGGTGCCTACGGTGGACTCGATTAATGAAATCCGCGTACTCACCAGCAACTACTCCGCGGAATACGGTGCGGCGGCGGGCGCAGTCACCATTGTGCAGACGAAGTCTGGCACCAACCAGTTTCACGGCAGCGCGTATGAATTTCTTCGCAACGACAAGCTGGATGCGAATACCTTCTTCAACAATCGTCTGGGAGTCAGTAAGCCATCTTTCCGGCGGAATGAGTTTGGCGGGACATTTGGCGGTCCGATCCGGCAGGACAAGACATTCATCTTCGCCGACTATCAAGGGATTCGCATTCGGCAACCCTTAACCATCACCTCAACTATTCCAACCCTGGCGCAGCGCAACATGATTCAGACGGGCGATTTCGGTGCGCTCGGAGTGCCCGTGTACGATCCTTACACGTTGGTTTCCGGACCGAACAACACGCAGGTTCGAGCCCAATTTCCCGGAAACCGAATTCCCACGAACCGTCTCGATCCTGCAGCGGTGAAGCTGATCGGACTGTTACCTACACCGACTTCCGCAGCCGCCACGCGGAACTTCGTCTTCAACCCAAAGGTCGAGCAGCGAACGGATCAGTTCGACATCCGGCTCGATCAAAACCTTGGCCAGGGCGACCGTCTGTTCTTCAAATTCAGTTACGACGACACAGACCTGATTTCTCCGGGATCGTTGCCGTCGCCGCCGAACCCAGGCGTACCTATCAGTCCCTATCTCTCGGCCGATGGAACGAGCCCGGCTACGACTGTTCCGCTCAAGAACTGGTCTGGCACCCTGAATTACACGAAAGTCGTCAGCCCGAGTGTCGTCAACGAGGCTCGCCTGGGTGTGGTTCGATGGAATCAGTACATCCTGCCGTTGGGGAATGCACTGAGCACGGCCGAAGCGCTCGGGATTCCCGGAATCAATGTCAACGATAAATCCGGAGGGTTGCCATCTTTTACTGTGACTGGCTTCCAGAACATTGGTGACAACTCGACTTACCCCGAGAACAGCCAAACTGCCTCCATCCAATATGAGGACATTCTTACCGTGCTTCGTGGTCCGCACACGCTCAAGTTCGGCGGACAATATGTGCGGCATCGCTTCAACGGGTTTTCGGCGTTCCCGACGCGCGGCCAGTACGACTTCAATGGACAATTCACCCGGCAAATTGGCGCGGCCGGTTCGCAGACGGCTCTGGCGGATTTTGCCCTGGGCGTGCCCAGCAATATCAACCGCAACATTCTGGCAGGAACCTTTGGGATGCGGTTCTGGAACCTCTCCGGATTTGTAGATGATTCGTGGCGCGTCAACAATCGCCTGACGTGGAATTTCGGCTTGCGCTACGAACTCCTGGCCCCACCCTATGAAGTGAACGATCGCTGGTCGAACTTCGATGTCACAACAGGAAAGCTCCTGCTGGCGAACCGGGATGGTAACGATCGCCGTCTCCGCAATCTGGACAAGAATAACTTCGCACCACGCGTGGGACTGAGTTATCTGCTGACGTCAGACCAGAAAACAGTCTTGCGGACGGGCTTCGGCATCTCTTACGTGGAAGCAGGTCAAGGCGGGGGACAGCTGTACAAGAACCTGCCCTACTTCTTTTCTCAGGTGATTGCGAGCGACCAGAATGGACAGCCCGGGATTCGCATTAGTGACGGCCTTCCCACTCCGGTGCCCCCGGATATTACCAACCAAGTCGCGCTATCTTCAGGCAATCCCAATGCCTGGGATTTCGATCTTCAATCGACCAAGACGATGCAATGGAGTTTCGGGTTGCAGCGTGAAATCCACGCCAATCTTTTGGTGGATGTTTCCTACGTCGGCACGCGTACTCTCGGGTTGATTTCGAACGTCAATATCAACCAATCGATCCCCGGTGCGGGGGCGCAGGGTCCGCGGCGCCCGTTGTTTTCCATCAATCCTGGTGTCACCAACGTCACCTACCGAACCAACTATGGTTCCGCCAAGTATCACTCCTTCCAGACGCGCGTGGAGAAACGGGCCGCGGAGGGATTGACAGTCTCCCTCGCCTACACCTGGTCCCACTTTCTTGCCAACGCGTCTAACATTAACGGTGGTGGCAACGGTCCGCCGCAGGATGCCCGTTGCTACAACTGCGAATGGGGAAGCATGCCAGAGGACCGGCGGCACATTGCCGTGGTCAACCACGTGTACGAACTGCCCTTCGGTTACAAACGCAAGTTTCTCAACTCGGGATTGTTTTCTCATATCGTGGGCAATTGGGATTTGTCGGGAATCTGGAGCCTGGCGAGCGGAGAGCACTTCACTCCAACGCTGGCGGCGGCAGTCTCCAACTCCGCCGGCGGAGGCGGAGATCGCCCGAACCGTCTCGCGGATGGTAATCTGCCGAACGGCGATCGAACCATTGACCGCTGGTTCGATATTTCGGCGTTTGTAAGCCCGGCACAGTTTAGTTTTGGGAATGCGGGCCGCGGAATTCTCGAAGGTCCCGGCAGTTTCAACGTCGATTTGGGAGTTCATCGAAACTTCCAGATCAACGAAAAGCTGCGGCTCAACTTTCGCTGGGAGATGTTCAACGCATTGAATCGGGCTAATTTCGCTGTTCCGAACGCAGTGATCGGCAATGCCGTTGCCGGACAGATCAGTAGTACGGCTCCAGCGCGAATCATGCAGCTGGCGTTGAAGTTTGTTTTTTGAGAAGGTCTTCTCGGTGGTCAAGAAGTTCTACTCTGGTCACGGCTGTTAGAGAAACCCTGTAAAGGCCTGAAAGGGCTTTCATCGCAATTATCCAGCTGCTTTTGGAGAACCGTGTGGAACCACAGTTCTTTCGGTAGCTGATCCTTACCGGCATTTGGCCACCCAGTTCCTCAACGAGAGGGACGGGGAGAGAGGGCTTAACTCGTGGACATGACTCGATGAAAGTTCAAGCGGTTCGATTCGGATGGACCCCGACCGTCTCGAAGAGAGTTCTCCTGCTGTTAGTTTTTCTGCTGGCTCCTGTCTCTTCGCTGCTTGCTCAGGCCACTCTTTCCAATCAACGACCCAACGTCATTGTCATCCTGGCGGACGACCTGGGATGGGGCGACCTGGGCGTCTACGGCCATCCTAAATTCAAAACACCCAATCTCGACCGCATGGCGCGTGAGGGCGCGCGCCTGACAAACTTCTACAGCCCTACCCCTTACTGTGCGCCGTCTCGAGCGTCGCTGTTGACGGGCCGCTATCCGTTCCGCAACGGCATCACCGGCAATCCGGCACCGGATGCTGGAATCAACGACATCGGGATTCGGGCTTCCGAGATCACGCTGGGGGAAGCTTTTCAATCAACAGGTTATCAAACCGCGATCATCGGCAAGTGGCATCTCGGTCACAAGCCTGAGTTCTACCCGACCCGCCATGGCTTTCAGGAGTACCTCGGGATTCTCTACAGCAACGACATGCGCCCGGTGCAGTTGATTGACGGCGAGAAAGTCGTGGAGTATCCACTCGTGCAAGCCACACTCACGAAGCGCTACACCGAACGGGCACTGTCATTCATTGAACGCAGCAAAGACAAGCCTTTCTTCCTATACCTCCCGCAGGCGATGCCTCACAAACCTCTCGCGGCTTCTGAGGACTTTTACAAGAAGAGCGGTGCCGGGCTGTACGGAGACGCTCTGTTGGAACTTGATTGGAGCGTTGGGCAGGTTCTCAACAAGCTGAGACAACTCAGCATCGACGAGAAGACCCTGGTCATCTTCACGAGCGATAACGGCCCTTGGTACGGAGGCAGCACCGGCGGACTGAGAGGCATGAAGAGTAATAACTGGGAAGGCGGCCTCAGGGTTCCTCTGATTGCACGCTGGCCAGGCAGGATCCCCGCCGAGCATGTCAGCGATGCGCCGGCGATCATGATGGACCTGTTTCCAACCGCGCTGAAAGCAGCGGGCATTCATGTACCCACCGACCGCACAATCGATGGGGAAGACCTTTTCCCGATCCTGACCTCGAACGCAGGAAGCCAGCACGAAGCGATCTTCAGCATGCTGGCCGGGCGCGTAGTCAGCGTGCGCAGCGGAAAATGGAAACTCCACGTTGTCCCGCCGAAGGAACAAAAGAAGACAAGCGCAGAAGAAAAGTGGATCGATCCGCGCGGGCCCGATGGTGTCACAATCCTCGCGCCCTACGACCAGGCTCATCCGAGCGAGTACCCCGGCTTGTTCGGCCCAGAGCCCACTCAGGCGCTTTCGCTATTCGACCTCGACCAAGATCCTTCCGAGCAGAAGAACGTAGCCGACCAGCAACCCGACGTGGTCCGACGACTGAAGGCGCTCTATGACGCGATTATCCCACTGAGCCCTTAGAGTCGTACGCCTTCAGATGGGTGACGAAGTAGCCCCAGAACTCACCTCCCACAGACGGCCGGTGGTTGTCGATGGCTTTCCGGACGAACCGTCCATTGCAGCGGGGCTGTCCAATTACCAAACCCGCAGCTTCCGAAGGTCTTCCGATGTCAAAACGAACGATGCAATGCCTGGAGGGCAACGCAGTTCGTGATTCGTTCATCAGTTGGCTCTTCTTTGCTGTTCCTGTGGGCTGGGATTCGTGAACGGAGGCTGTTCGAAGGTCCTGCCGCCGCCTGACACGCGCGGATCTCCCGCATCGGTCAGAATCTTCATCAACTGCGCCGCCAGCTTCGTGCGGTCCTTTTCATGAGCGGGATCGGCGGCAACATTCCTTGTCTGATACGGGTCTTTGATCAAGTCGTACAGCTCTTCGGCGGGACGCCTGGCGAAGGCGATGTCGTAAAAACGTTTCCATTGCGCGTCGTTGCGATGCAGCACCAGCCAGGCTTTGGTGGGGCTGGCATCCATGTCGGCAAAAGCCACGTAGGTATTGCTTTCCAACTCGTCCTGCGAGGGCGCCTCGGTGGCGGTAACACGGAACGGAATTCCGAGCGGCCAGCGTTCCGGCACGAAATTGCGAATGTACAGGAAGTCCTGAGTCCGCAACGCGCGCTGCGGATAAGGAAGGTTGTTTTCGTTGGCAAATGCGACGTGCCGTTCGCGTCCGCTGATGGCCCAGTTGCGACTTGCATCGACTTGACCGTTTTTATCGGAGCGTAGTATGTTCCAGAAACTGCGCGCGTTCATCCCCGTCGGCAGAGCTACACCCGCTGCTTCCAAAAAAGTGGGTGCAAGGTCAGGCAGACTGATCAGATCATCCACAACACGCCCGCGCCTGGCGCTCATGCCCTTCGGCAAACGCACCGCAAGCGCCACGCCCGTGCCGAAGTCATACAGATTGCATTTGCCGTTCGTTAGACCGGGCATGCCGTGATCGCCGCTGACGACGATCAGCGTGTCTTCAAGCTCACCGGTCGCTTCCAGCTTTTTCAGCAACAATCCGACGTAAGCGTCCCAGGCCTGAACTTCACCGAGGTAATCAGCCAGGTCTTCGCGAACTTCGGGCACATCGGGCAGAAACGGCGGTAACTTGCCTTTCAACGCGTCAGGTTGGATACCCCACAGCTTTTTGCCTGAACCCTTGATCCAACGGCGATGCGTCGTCGTCGCGCCGAACCAGTAGTGCCATGGCTGTCCTGGTTTGCGATCCGCCAGAAACGCATCGAAGTTGCCGCGCACCTGACTGAAGATCTTTTCGCGCGCTGCTTCGAACGATTGGCCTTCGCCCATCATCTTCGTCATGTTCTCCGAGAAATCATTCGGCATGGAGCCCGCTTTTTCATAAGCGTATTTACCGGCGCCGAACGGCGCATCCACAGGAGTACCTGGGCCCCAGACCTTGTACGTTTCGCCGATGTGATAACCGGCGTCACGCAACAAATGCGGATAGCTTGGAATCGCCGGGTCCCATTCCGCAGTGTGCAGGATCGCGCCGCGCCCGGTGTTAAAAAAATAGCGCCCCGAAAGCAACGAGCTGCGGCACGGTGTGCAGGACGGCGCATTGACGAACGCGCGCCGGAACAGGACGCCCTCTCGAGCGATGCGATCAATATTGGGCGTTTTGACGACTTGATTCAGCGAAGGCTGTTTTTCCAGCGTGGAATAGATGCTGGCATAGCGGCCCCAGTCATCGGCAAAACAGAACAGGATGTTGGGTTGCGGCATGGCTTTGCGTTGCGCGGTGTCGGCGGGCAACTGAAAGACCAGGATCAGGAAAGAGAAACTGAACAGCACGCGTTGAATTGTCATGGGTGGGTGTCGCCAAACCTCCCGAGCAGGCACGGAGACTCTGGGTTGCTTTCCCGCAATCACCGCCAGGCCATTGCGGCCATGGACTTCTTCACCGTACCAACTCTTAGGTTCCGAGTCTTGTATTGTTTTTTCGTCATCGAACACGGTCGACGCCCAAGATCCTCCAATTCAACGTTACGGAACATCCAACCAGCTCCTGGATGGTGCAGCAACTGAGAGCCTTTCCGGAATCGCAAAGGGGATCGAACACATGGCCACTAGGAAAGCCGCGAAGCGTGAAGCGCTGAAAGCAGGTACCGATAAGCATTTTGGATGGCGTGATGCAAAGCGCAAATCCCAAGAGAATGATGTCTCCGGCACTCTCATGAAACATTCAAATGTGCTCAGCGCCAAGATTCCGTTCCGGTACGTTGGAATCGTGGCGAGCAGATAGAAAGGATGTTGACGCCATTCGCGAGAATCGGTCGTCGATAGTTTGATCTACTCTGCTCGCCCTTTCGCCAAACTAAAATAAAAGGCAGGGGCGAACTCTAAGCAAAGGCCCATGAACCGGCGATTTCCAGTTCTTCCGTGATCACTGAGAGTTCACACGCGAACCGATCGAACTGGGCCTCATTCCGCGTCCGGACCGCGTCCTTCCCGGGCACGGCCGGCTCGTTAGGGGGCAGTTGCACAACGTCATCGGCGCAGCACGCAGCAAGGCCAGCAGCATCTCCAGTCTTGTAAGCTTTCAGGAATTCCTGCCGCGTTGTTTCGATTGCGATTTTGTCCGAGCCTGCCTGCGGGGGGTCATTTTGCCCACAGTAGTCGGCCACCCTTTATTGACGGCTCCGAACCGCCGACGACTGCTCCGAGTGGAATACGCTAGGCGACATATGTGGACTAGTTCGTAACTGGCCAAGCGGTTCGGGCGGGCGCGCCGTTCCCAGCATTTGCCCATCGACTGAGATCCCGCGACACTACTGCCCGCTGTGCAAGGCCAAAAGTCGCCTTAACGCTCCTGGGTGGTGCGGCGCTCGCCGGGGCGCGGCTGACCATCGCCGACCAGGAGCGACCCCCGCTGCGCATCTGGGGCGACGGCCCCTTCCGCAGGTGGCAATAAACCGGAAGGATCAGCTTTGGCATGATTGCGGACAAAGGTGATCCAGCGCACTTTACATCAGTTTTCTGGCCTTACGGGCTGTTCTCGAAGACAGCGCTTCGTCGTCCGATAACCCTCTACCTCAGTCAAGATACGGAGCAGGTCTTCTTGTTCTGCCCTACGGATTGACTCGATGCACTCGGCCAGACCGGCTACAGTGGGTGCCTCAAACAAGCGGCGCAAAGGCAGCTCTGCCTTTAGGGTGTTGCGTATACGGGAGATCACTTGTGTAGCCAGCAGGGAGTGTCCTCCCAATTCGAAGAAGTTATCGTGGATCCCAACCTGCTTGAGACCAAGAACCTCAGCCCAGATGCCCGCCAGCATCTCTTCGCTCGGAGTACGAGGTGCCACGAAGGCTTCTTCCCGCTCAGGATTGGTCGGGTCGGGTGCTGGAAGCACCCGGCGGTCCACCTTGCCATTAGGACTCAGTGGTAGAGCCCTCAGCATGACATAAGCAGATGGAACCATGTACTCAGGAAGTTTCTCTTTCAGAAAGTGGCGCAGTTCACCGGCAGAAGGAGCTCGGTCTTGGTTGGCAACGACATAGGCCACCAAACGTTTCTCACCGGGGGCATCTTCCCGGGCCAGCACCACGGTCTCCTGCACGGTCGGATGCCCTGCCAGCACTGCCTCAATCTCTCCCAGTTCGATCCGAAAGCCACGCAGCTTGACCTGATGATCGATCCGCCCAAGGAATTCGACAGTCCCATCGGTGCGGTAACGAGCAAGATCGCCAGTTCTGTATAAACGCGAATCCCCCTCTGGGCTGAATGGATTTCTTACGAATTTCTGAGCCGTAAGTTCCGATTGACCCAGGTAACCCCTCGCCAGGGCAGCGCCTCCGATGTACAGCTCGCCGCGCGTTCCGATCGGAACAGGTTGCTGATATGGATCCAGCACGTAAACCTGAGTGTTGGCGATCGGACGACCGATAGGAACCACGCCATCCTTCACCGCTTCCACGCGGTGCACCAGTGACCAAATGGTCGTTTCCGTCGGACCATAACAATTCCAAACCGTCTTCCCTCTCTCCAACAAGTTCCCAGCCAATGCCGCAGACAGCTCTTCTCCCCCGCACAGAATCTTCAGATCGCTCCTGCCTTCCCATCCCGCTTCAATCAGCATTCGCCACGTTGTCGGCGTAGCCTGCATCACCGTCACCTCATGTTCTTCCAGAGTTGCCCGCAACTGCGCTCCATCAGTTGCGATCTCGCGGCTAACCAGAATCAGGCGCGCGCCCACGCACAAAGGCAGGAACAGTTCCAGAGTCGCTATGTCGAAAGACAAACTGGTTATGCCCAGTATGCTGTCCGACGCCGTCAATCCCGGCTCCTGCTGCATGGATGTCAGGCAATTGACCAGAGCCCGGTGCGGAATCTGAACGCCTTTCGGTTTCCCGGTCGATCCGGACGTATACAGAATGTAAGCGAGCTCCTCCCCATTCATCTGCAGGCCAACGTTGCTGTCCCTCTCCCGACGGATCGCTTGAGAGTCGCTGTCCAGGCAGATGGTGCACACTTCGTGATCCGGCAGCTCCGCTTTTTCCTTCCTGGTCGTCAACACGACCGAAACCTGCGCGTCTTCCAACATGACCTTCAGCCGATCCCGCGGGTAGGACGAATCCAGGGGCAAATAAGCTCCACCGGCCTTCAAGACACCCAATAAAGCGATCAACATCTCCGCAGAACGCTCGAGGAAAATACCAACGACTACATTCGGTCCCACGCCGAGATTTTGCAGGTAATGAGCCATCTGGTTTGCGCGACGGTTCAGCTCGTCGTACGTCAGAGACTCATCCATGCAGACGACTGCGACCGCTTGCGGCCTGCTTTCCACATGCCTCTGAAAGATCTCGTAAATGGTAGGAGCGCTGGAATGAGTAGCGCGAGTCTCGTTAAAAGCGAACAGGATTTGACGGTTTTCGGCAGGGGACAGCAGCGGCAGAGAGGCGATGCGTTGTTCCGGGTCTGTCACCACGCCCTGTAATACCGACTGGAAGTGCCCGGCCATCCTCTGGATGGTCGATCCGTCGAACAGGTCCGTGTTGAATTCGATCCTGCCGCGTAGATGCTCCGACTCTTCGTACATGAACAGCGTGAGATCGAACTTCGCCATGCGGTCGTCCGGGAAAAACCGCGTTGCAGTCAGTCCCGGAAGTTCGAGAATTCTTTTCGGAAAGTTTTGCAACGCGAACATCACCTGAAACAACGGGCTGCGGCTCATGTCTCTGGGGGGATGCATTTCCTCTGCGAGCTTTTCGAATGGAAAGTCCTGATTGGCGTAAGCACCCATTGCCGTCTTGCGCACACGCGCCAGAAGTTCGCGGAAGCTGGGATTGGCGGACAGGTCGGTTCGAAGTGCCAGGCTGTTGATAAAAAAGCCGATCAGTATTTCCAGTTCTTTCCGGCCGCGATTAGCGATCGGCGCCCCGACCACGATGTCATCCTCGCCTGAGTAGCGATGAAGTAAGACATTGAAGGCAGCCAGCAGGATCATGAAGAGCGTGGTGTTCTCTTGCCTGCATAGATCGCCGATTGCATGCGACAACGCGGGTGGCAGGTCGAAGGCATACACTGCTCCGCGGTGGCTCTCAATCGGGAGTCTGGGCCGATCGGTCGGCAGATTAAGAAAGGGTGGCGCCCCTGTGAGGTGTTCCTTCCAATAGGCCAGTTGACTTTCCAGCCTCGCGTCATTGAACCACTCGCGTTGCCAGATTGCGAAGTCCGCATACTGAAAGGGAAGGTCGGCGACCGATAGCGGAGTGCCGCGGATGGTGTCCTCGTAAAGTGTTTCGATTTCGCCGAACAGTACACCTATCGACCAGCCATCGAAAACAATGTGATGCACCGTTATCAACAGAACATGATCGCTGGGGCCGAGCGCCAGCATTCGGACACGAAAGAGAGGCCCCCGACTCAAATCGAAGGGCCGGTCTCTTTCCTCCAGAGTGAGTCTCATTGCCGTTGCTTCGCATTGCTCAGTACCGTCCTGCGAGGAGAGAGCCAGGATTGGCATCTCCAGAGGACTGGGATTCATGACCCTCTGCGTCGGTTCTCCGTCCACGTCTACAAAAATGGTTCGAAGCACTTCATGGCGTGCGACGACGGTCTCGCAAGCTTTCTTCAGTGCGGCGATATCGAGGTTCCCCTCGATCCGCACGGCCAGCAGAACGTTGTAGAGGAGGCTTCCCGGTTCCAGCCGGTCGAGGAACCACAACCTCTGTTGAGAGAAAGACAAAGGAATCGCGTGGTTGCTGCTCCTCCGCTGGATTGCGTCCTTCCCTGGCTCCTGGTGCCCAGTGATGATCTGTCCATCGGCAACTCCGCCGGTTTCTTCCTGCACGAGCAACGCCAAAAGCTCGAGCCGCTCCGGAGAAAGGTCTTCATGAGACTCTGAAGCGTTCTGATTTTCGTGGTCGCGCGACTCCAGTTGGGGCGCGGCAGGACGGACACTTTCGAAGAATTCTTCGAAACGGCTAATCCCAATCCCGGATATATATTCCAGCGCGGCTGCGCGCGAAGCCGCGGAAATGCGGTCGTAGTGCGGCTTCAGCCGGAGTTCCTGAAGCGCCTGCAGCCACGGGTCAATATCCTGCTGGGAAATCACAGGCACTGGAAGCAAATGTTCGTCAAGACGCGGTTCGTAGCGCTCGATCGGGCGAACAGGCAAGACATAGTCCACACCCAGTTTGGTTTCCGGCAGTCCACCGACGTTACTGGCCAGCACAGGAATCCCGCATCGCATGGCTTCCAGGACGACCTTCGGAGCCGCCTCGCCCCACAGCGAAGGCACGAGCAGAATGCGAGTCTGGGAGAAGATCTCATGGATATCTTCGACCGGGGCAAGAAGACGCACATTCGGCAGTTGCTCCAGGTCCGCCCGATCGACGTTTCTCGTTGCCCAGGTCGGGAGGGCTGCAAATTGGGTCTGGGGCAACCTGCGGGCGAGCTCCAGGAAAATCGAAATGCCTTTGATCGGCGAAGGATTGACCATCGTCACGAATCCACGATCGAAGGCTCCCAGATTCGGATAAGGTCCAGCCTCGACAACGTATGGGACGGCGACCGATTCGAGACCGCCCCAGGTCCAGATATACTCCCGCACGTAGTTGGACACCGCGATGATGCCGGCTGTCTTCCGCAACAAATCCGTTTTCACCGTATCTGCCATGAAGCATTCCGGCCCAAAAGGCAGAGTTGCCTGGCTGTGAGCGATGTAAATGACTCGTGAAGGACTTGCCTTCAGTGCCGCAGCCAGGCAGCGATATGTCGGGTCTTCGGATATCAGGATCCAGGTTGGCTCAAATCGATGGACTTGTTCTTCCAGATATGCGGGCGATTGATGACTGTCGTGGAGGGCATGTACTTCCACCCCTTTGTGATTGAAAATGTCGCTCTCTGGGGAAGCGGCCGTGAGACTAATGTCGCGACCGGCCAGTTCACGACGAAATTGTGAATGCGCTTCGGGCGCTGTGATGGAACCTGTCACCGTCAGCACGCGGCAGGAGTGGTTTCGTTCGGCGAGCCCTTCAAGCAACAAGCGGTCGCCTTTGGCGGCCCCTGTCAATGTCGGGATATAGGGTATTCCCTGGACGAGCAGAAATTTCAAAACGCGATTTCCTTATCGACTCAAACGAAAATTTGAAATCGACCGACAGTCATAAAGTCTGCGGCTTCTTTTTGCTCGCGAGCAGAGCCTTGACCTCCTCATCGGAGAGCTCATTCAATCTCTTCTTCAACACCGCGACTTCCTGAGGATCAGCCCGCTTAATTTGCTGCTTCATGACCTGTTTGGCCATTTCCGCCACGGTAAACTCACTTGCAAAAAATAGACGCTGAGACAATTCAACCTGGAAGGCTTCACGGATGCGAGATAAGACTTGTGTCGCCAGGAGGGAATGCCCGCCGAGTTCGAAAAAGCTGTCATGGATTCCGACCCTTTCGACGTCAAGAAATTCGGCATATATTTCAGCCAATCTTCGCTCGATGTCCGTACGTGGGGCCACGTAGGTCGTGCTGCGCTTTGGCTGCCGCAGAGCCCGCTCGGCAACTACTCTATGGATCTGATCAGCATCACATAGTTCGGTCGCAATCGAAGTCAGCAGCGAGGCTCGGGCTTGCGTATTGGCGGCGAAACCGGATGAGGCCGCTGCGGAAGGGGCAGGCTTGCTCGTCGAGCCATCGGTTCGTTCCGAAATCGCCTGGTCCCTCACCGCCGCTGCGAACCTGGCCGTCAGCCTGAATTGGAAGCTGCCCCCCAACAGCTCTTTCGGAGGGGCACCGAGACTCTCCAGAAAATCGAGTGCGGGTTGATTCTTCGGACTGCGGACATACGGAATATCGATGCGATCCAATCCGCGCTCTTGAGCGATTTCTCCCAGTCTGGCCAGCATCCGGTGCTCGACACGCCTTCCGAGCGCGCGGCAACTTAGCAGGAAGGTATCCACAGTCATCGCACCAGCATGCGCCTTGAAAACAACGACCCCTACAAATCCGTAATTCCCAAAACGGTCTTTGACGTGAACTACGAGGCATTCCGCGCCTTCCGACTCCATCAGTTGTCTTATTTCGATTTCTGATCGTCTGGTCGTCGTGAAATTGAACTGATTGGTGCGATTCGTGAGCTCCGACACCCGAGCAAGCTGATGCGGCACTAGGGGCGAAATCTGAACCTTCAAGCGGAGGCCCGCAAGGAATTCCTCGAAGGACGGCGCCTGCTTCCGGAACTGCTCGCGCTGGAAGCTCTCTGTATAGAGAACTGTTCGCTTCCCTCCCTCCTCGGTGGTGTTTCCTCGATCAAAAACCCAGAGATTTCGGAGGAACTTCGGAAGAACGTCGGGATTGCCGGGCAATTGAAGCGTCAATACCTCCGGGCAGTTCGCCTCCACTTCTGCGCATTCAAGGGGATCATCGTCAATGAAGATGAAACTTTCGAGCCCGACCTGCAGCTCCCCAGCGAGGGACTTGATATTTTCCGATTTGCGCTTCCAGTTAACTCGCCAGGCGACAAGGTGCCTCCGTTGAAGAACCATCTCCGTCCGTTGCTCAAACACTTGAACCACATCTTCTTCGTTATTTTTGCTACACAAGCAGAGGAGCATGCCCGAATCGTGTTGTTCAACCATGAACTCTTGAATGGCTCTTCGCACCGGACTGATTTCTATTCCCAACGGCCCGTCTTCTCCGCAGACGCCGTCCCATAATGTCTGATCGCCGTCGAGCACGATGACTTTGTAATGCGGATTCTTGAGGGCATAGATCTTCCGGGCAATCATCGTCCCCAGAGCCGTAAAGAACAGAGGCGTGAATGGAATGTGCCCCAGCTGGTCGCCACCGGCGTCGTAATACGCGGTCACTGGGTAAGCATCGGCCAGTTCAGACGTGGGCACTATCCGAAGGCCGGTCACACCGGCCAAAGCCGATATAAGCAGGGCTTCCATCTGTTTCAAGAACGAGCTTTTTTCGGGGTCAACGGCTTGAGCGGGCGAACCAGGACAAAGACAAACCAGGTAAGGTGTCGGCAACCGTTCTGCAGCGGCCGTCAAAGCGGCTGCCAATTCTCGCAGATTTCCTTCGACATTCTGGCGGGTATTGAGCACCCTGGCATCCGGGCCGCTCCTCAGCCAGTCCTCAAAACGCAGAAGGACCACATTGACGCCATGACGGTTGGTGGAAAACAGGCTGGAAGGATCGAGCAGCTGCTGAAGTATTTGGTTATAGGGAGCGAACTCGATTCGCATCGGCGTCCCCAACTCTTGCACCCAAAAGCCGAGAGGCTTCTCGAGCGGCTCCGCCGTAAAGGTTGCCGCAATTGCAATTTTCTGCGGCTCGAGCGGCTGATCAGGCAATTCGGTGCTCATCTCGATACATCTCTCCCGTGATCAGGAAATGTGGCCGTGCGCTAGGGAGCGTGTTACCCCGTCGTTTTCCAAGTGCTTTACCGTGTTCAGGAGACCAGGGCGCGCTTCGACCAATTTGACGCGGGGATAGCTTCCATCCGCCTGTCGAACTTCCTGGCTGACGTTCCTGCTACCAGCCAGGCGCACTGCGCCGTTCGCTGTATTCATCGATTCAGTTATCCCAAGGATTCTTCCCAGTGCCGCCGTACTCTGGCCCTTGACCTTGGCAATGGCTAACCAGCACTGATAGTTTTGGGGCGCCACTTCCAGGGTCAGAAAAGCGTAGGGCAGGATTTCATCGACTTCATCCGCATCAAGATCATCGAGCCGTATTAGTGCGGGCGTATTCGCGACCTCGCGAGCAATTGGTTGGATCGCGACGTTGAGATTGTCGACCTCAACGAGCTGAGGTAATCGTTCTATTAACGCGGGCAGGCTCACGGCTGTCGCACTTTCGCCCTCATGCCCATCCTCATCGGTCAACACGAAATCGAAGGTATCCCGATCTACAGAGCTGAAGATCGCGATCAACAACTCGGCCTCTTCTAACGGCGCTAAAGGTTGATCGGCCACGGCTTTGCTGGAGAAGTGAAGTCCCGTTGATAGCCGCCGATGGGCCCTGGCCCACCTGATGATGGTGTCCTCGAGTCCGAGATCCGCAGTGTCATTGAAGAAACGCAGGCCGGATACGTTCCATTTCTTCCTGAAGTGGCCCACGCTCGCCAAATTCCAGGCATCGCCCCAACGAATCATGATGAAAGGCAAGTCGTACCATTCACTGGGCGGCGGCGGTATATAAGTAGTCACGGCTTTCGGCTCGACATAAACAGAGCCTCCGTTCCTGGCAACGGCGATTGCCAGATCGATGTGCTCATGAATGCTCAGGAGCTCCTCATCCAACGGGCCAAGCCGCTCGAAAACTTCGGTGCGGACCAACATGCAATGAAACTCCACGTAATCGCACGCTCCTCGTTCGAGCGGAGCAGTCAGTTCGGAGATAGGCGTATCGACAAAACGATGCTCATCGTGAAGTATTCGTTTGCCCTCGTGTTCCAACATATTGAGGGTGCCGCCGGCCATGTGTATCGTCTGCAGTTCAGGCTCGCCGATAAGATAGAGCGGCCCCACGAGCCAGGCGCCCGTCTCCTCGGCGCAGCCAACAAGCGCCTCCAGCCAACCCGGCGTGACTAATACGTCGTTCTCCAGGAAGACGACGTATTTGCTTTTCACATGCCGCATTGCGAGATTCCGCGCCTGATTCGGCGATAGATAACGATCCGTGTGGATGAATTGAAAATGTTTCCGGCGCGACTCGTTTTCAAGATAACTCTTAAACCGGTTCGTCGTGCCTCCACTGACGTACACCAATTTAAACGGGTACGTTGTGTGTTCATAAACGTTCTTGAGAGCGCGCTCGGTCACGCTAAAGCGTTCGCGCGGCACAATCACAAGCGTCACGTCAGGTTCTTTCATACATTCCTTTACCGCATCATCAGTGGATCCCTCGGGGATCGGATCCTGAACGTCAAACACAGCGGCCACTTCAATCTATTCCTGCAATCCCAAACGCGTCACAGCCTCCCAATTGCGGGCATCTTACTATGAGCGCGACAGGCTGCACTAGCAGGGGCTGAAAAGCCCATCGAGAATCGGTGGGATGATTGAAACCCACGGTCTCGCAAACGTCTTAAAGGCATCCGGAAATATTGTACGAGGAGCCGCCGAATGCGAGGAGACGACCTTCAACAGGATACGATGTTAATTCGCAAACCGATTCGACCATCCGCATAGGAGTGAGAGCTTTGCCTGATCGCATCGTACGAGGTTCCGTCTGTCCAGTGGCCAGGATCTTGATTGTGGATCCCCCAATGTCAACGGCCAGTATCGAGGGAGCGGCGGCCTCGGCGCCGCTCCGGTTTTGTGTCTGATCGGAACCGTGTTCTTTTTGTGCCATCGTATTGTTGAACGCAAGGGCCTTCCCTTTCACTCCCGACCACTCTGGCATTAGATCACGCGTCTCATCGAAGCCAGACATTTCTGCCTTGGCATTTGCCAAGCATAGCTTCCGCAGCCAGTAACAGGCCCTTCTACATCGCCTCAATAGTTGCACTTGCTGAACATTAGAGCAGGTTCATTTTGATCAATTGATTAGAGGAGAGCCTTGACTTTGGGCTGCGTATCGGCGGGTCTTGAGAGAGACTGCTCAATGCGCAGAAGGCTAATGTAGCTCAACGCTAAAATGATCACCCGATCGAATTCCACGAGGGGTGACGTGTCTGGGCGCGTTGCTCGGAAGCTCGCAAACGAGCAGAAATTTAGATGGCTTTGGGAAGGATACTTCTCGGTTTCTGTGGAAAAAACCCAGCTGTTGACAATCTCGACCAGACTGTTATGACGTCTCTAAAATTTCGGGTTTTGATTGACCCTGCGCAAGGCGTTTTGCTATGCCGCACCATTATATGACGACGGTCTTGTTGAAGGACAAGCGAGGTTCGGAACAATACCAGTTGAGGAACTCATTGATGGAATGTTGATATCCGCGCTGAGACTCAGGTGAGTGCAGGCTGCCCAGTACAGCTGCCTTGGCCTGATCGAGATCGGGAAGTCCCAGCTTGGTTTTTAGGTGAGGTTTCTTTTTTGCAACTCTTGATAGTCTTCTCCTCATAGGCCAGCCGCCTCCGCACGGCTGGCCTAAGACTAGAATTCCCTCCGATTGAGTTGCAAAGGATGGTTACGCCGTAATACGTCACTTCGTCTTGGTAAACGCTTGGCGACTAGTCAGGGGACCTTACATGTCCGCCGCCGCAGTTTTCATTCCGCGATTGGCCAGCGCCCCCTGTATTCTCGGGTATCCCCAATCGCGGTTCTCAGTGGCCATGCGGACCACCCACCGTTGGATCTCATCCTGCGTGCGAGGGCGTCCGGGGCCACGTTGCTTGCTGCCATCATACTTTATGGCGATCAGTTTCCGGTGCCAAGCCAAGAGCGTCTCCGGCGTAACGATGGTGGCCAGTTCGTGAAGCACAGGCCGGCCCGATGTTTTGGCTCTGCCGCGAAGCAACAGCGCTGGTCGTCGTTTAGGTGCAGCCGCCTGCTGCCGAGTTGTTCATAAAGCACACGGTTCTCAGTTGTCGATGACTTCTTTTTGTTATTGGTTCAGGTAGCCAGCGAGCGAAATCAATAACAGTCGAAATGGATCCAACGTCATGCGCATTGTGTCAGCGTAGCACGCGGATCATCTACTCTGACACGCCCCATCTGCGCCGTCACGCAGAATCTCTATCCTACGGATGTTCAACGGGATTAAATATTTGGACACTACGGGCAAATTTCTGAATTTCCTCAGATGTCTCTCTGGCGCTCGTTGCGCCGACAGAATGGTACCAAAACGCCCAAGATCGGTTCATGCAGCCCATCGCTTCACCATAGCGCCGCGGTCACTGAATGAGCTGTCAATGCATTCAAGATCTGAGGTTATCTCTTAGGTTCGATTTGCTCAATCAACGAATTGAGAATTACCATTCCCAAACCAGCTATCGTGGGTGCCTCAAATAGACATCGCACTGGTAGTTCCATCTGGAAGGAATGTCGCACTCGAGAGAACAGTTGCGTTGCTAGTAGAGAGTGCCCCCCTAAATCGAAGAAGTTGTCATGGATACCCACTTTTTCAACGCCAAGAAGTTGCATCCACATTTCTGCCAGCGCCTTCTCGATCCGCGTGCTGGGCGCAACGTAGCCTTCGATTGGCTCGGGCCTGCTGTCGTCCGGTTCAGGCAGAGCGTGACGATCCACCTTGCCGTTGGGCCTCAGCGGGAGGACATCAAGGGACACGAAACCGGATGGGACCATGTAATCTGGAAGCTTTTGCTTTAGAAAACTGCGCAGCTCATTGGCCGTAGCAGTTTGCCCCTGATTCGGAAGGATATAGGCCACGAGGCATTTTTCTCCTGAACCATTCTCTCGTACCATGACGATTGCCTGTCGGATAGCAGGATGCAGGCTGAGCACTGTTTCGATTTCCTCCAGTTCGATGCGGAACCCTCGAAGCTTGACTTGGAAGTCCTTCCTGCCAGCAAACTCAAGGCTGCCATTCGGCAACAAACGCCCCATGTCGCCCGTTTTGTAGATTCGCCGGTTGTAGCCGTCGGGATCGGGCAGAAAGGCCTTACTCGTGAGCTCAGGTTTTCTCCAATAGCCGGTTGCGAGGTAGGCGCTACGTATCGCAATTTCACCGTACACCACCCCGTCCTCGCCATCCTCATTGAGCAAGAGAATCTCGGTCTCCTCAACGGGATAACCGACCGGTACGCTGTGGCGAACGATTTTTGTCCCAGAATTGATGTAATACTGAAGCGCCAGGGTGGACTCAGTTAGGCCAAGGCCATTGATGAGAATGCAATCCTTGGCGAAATGGCACCGATGGAGTTCTATATCTCGTTTCACAACTTCCTCTCCTCCCAGCACCACCAAACGGACCTTGGGGAATAGTTCCTCCTCATTCACGCCACCCAGCCAATACCGGTACACAGTGGGGGTCGAATGATAAATCGTAATTTCCTGGCTCTTTACCCACATGGCCAGATCGGTCCAACTTTGCTCCTTCAGGTCGAAGGGATATAGAGTCGCTCCGTTCAGCAACGCGCCATAAATATCCATCACTGCAGCGTCAAAACTGTAGGATGACACAACGATCAAACGATCCTCGGCACTGATCTTCAAATTGTTGGTGTAATTGCGGATGTGATGCAGGACATTCCTGTGCGTCTGAACGACTCCTTTGGGTTGCCCCGTTGATCCTGAGGTATGCAGGATATAAGCTACTGCGTCTGCGGATACCTCAGTGCGGGAATCCTGGTCTACGGGAAGACCGAATAGTTGGTTCAGGTCGATGACGGGCAAACGTTCCTCACTCAGTTGACTCGCCAATCCCCTAGTCCTGCTGTTTGAAACGATGGCACTCGGCTCCGAATCCTTCAACATATGGAGAAGCCTTTCCCTAGGGTATGAGAAGTCTAGGACCACATAAGTCTTACCGCTCTTCAGCACGCCGAGCATGGCTGCGACCATCGGCGCATCGTGTTCCAGCAGAAGAGCAATTCGTTCTGCGCCTGAGCCTCGCATTGCAAGAATCGCCTGTCGAACCCGATCGGCTTCACGATTCAACTTCGCGTAAGTCCATTCACAATCCCTTGTTTTCACCGCGATGCGGGAGGGATGCTGCCTCACCTGCTGTTCAAAGCGCGCCGGAATTGAAAATTCGATGTCCTCTTTTCGAAATGAGACAAATGTGCTCCACGGACAGACGAGGTTGTGCTGACTGGTTAACCGGTCTCGCGCCGTTTCGTCTAAAATTGGCAGCCTGGACAGTTTCTGGTCGGGATTGGCCGCGACACCAGACAGCAAGGCACGCATGCTGCCGGCAAATTGGCGTATGGTAGCTTCCTCGAACAAGTCTGTAGCGTAAACAAAATCAAGCTGCAGTCCTTGTTGCGTTTCTCGAACATACAAAGTGAGATCGAATCTCGCATCGAGCTCGACACTGGGCAGAGATTCAACCGCCAGTCCATCGAGTTCCAGTTCAGTGTCTGGAAGGTTGAGCAGATTTAGCATGACCTGGAAGATCGGCGAGCGGCCCAACGTCCTTTCGGGTTGCAGCTCCTCGACAAGCCTTTCAAAGGGAAGATCCTGATGGGAGATCGCTTGTACCACGACAGGACGTAGGCGACGCACCAATTCCCGAAAGGTAGGGTTTCCCGACAAGTCCAGGCGAAGAGGGAGTGTGTTCAGGAAGAATCCAATCAGCTTTTCAGTATCGAGTGAATGGCGTCCTGCGATGGGCGAGCCTACGATAAGGTCAGTCTCGGCCGTATAGCGATGGAGAGCCGCACTAAATGCGGCCAGCATGGTAGTAAAAAACGTCGCGTGTTCTTGTCGGCTCAGAGCGTTCAGAGAATCTGAAATGTGCTTTGGCAGCAATATACTCTCACGTCCACCTCGAGAGGTCCCGATGGTCGTGCGGGTGTGGTCGGCAGGCAACCCGGTTACTGGCAAATTGCCTTGTAGCCGTTTTGTCCAATAGGACAGTTCTAACTCTAGTGCTTCGCCCTGGAGTCGGCGTCGCTGCCAGAGCGCAAAGTCTGCGTATTGGATGGGCAACTCCGCGAGCGGCGACGGCTTCCCTGCAGAATACGCTCGATAAATCGCCGCCAACTCCTTCAACAGAATTACGAGTGACCACTCATCGGAGGCGATATGATGCAGCGTGAGCACCAGGATGTGATCAGCTTCTGCCAAACGCAACAGGCACCCTCTCAACATGCAGTCAACGGATAAGTCAAAGGGGCGGTTCAGCTCCGTTTCTACCCATTGCTGAGACTTGGCTCCACGCTCCATGCTGGGGATGGTTTCAAGATCAATCACTCTTAAAGGAAACTCGATAGCAGGTGTAATCACTTGGACCGGGGTTCCGTTCACGGCCTGAAATACCGTTCGTAGTGCTTCGTGGCGACGAACAATCTCACTCAAACCGCGCTGCAAGGCAGTGAAGTGAATAGTTCCCTTGAGTCGAAAAACAGCCGGAACATTGTAGGCACTGCTGCCAGGACTCAATTGGTCAAAGAACCACAAGCGTTGCTGGGCAAAGGATAAAGGAAGAGAGGTCTCGGTTGTTCTTGGCGCAGGTCTCAGAGGCGAACGAAGGGATAAGCCGCTCTGATCTCCAGGACTAACCGTCGCTGCACCGGCACTGCTGGTAATGGCAACAGCCAAGCCCTCGATGGTAGGAACCTCAAATAGAGTCCGTAAGGGTATCTCCACTTGGAAGGCTTCCCGGGCTCGTGCCATCACTTGTGTTGCCAGCAGGGAATGCCCCCCCACCTCGAAGAAGTTGTCCTGAATCCCGACTTGATTCAACCTCAAAACTTCACGCCAGATTCCTGCCAGAGTCTCCTCGGCCGGTGTGCGTGGAATGGCCAGTTCGCTTACCGGCCTTTCACTTGCATTGGGTGGAGGCAGCGCCTTGCGGTCCACCTTGCCGTTGGGCGTCAGCGGCAGCGCCTCCAGCAGCACAAAGATGGAAGGCACCATGTAGTCGGGCAGCTTCTCCTTCAAAAAGTGGCGCAGTTCACCTGCGGAAGAAGCCTGGTGCTGGTTGGCAACGACATAGGCCACCAGACGTCTCTCACCAGAGGTATCTTCTCGGGCTAGCACCACGGTTTCCTGCACGTTCGGGTGCCCTGCCAGCGCTGCCTCGATCTCTCCCAGCTCAATGCGGAAGCCGCGGATTTTTACCTGCTGGTCGAGACGACCCAAAAACTCCACCTTGCCATCCGGCCGATAACGGGCCAGGTCCCCGGTTCTGTACAAGCGCTCTCCCGGCTCAGCACTAAAGGGGTTGGGGAGGAAGCTCTCGGCAGTCAGCTCAGGCCGGTTGAGATAGCCCCGGGCTAGGCCTACACCACCGATGTACAGCTCGCCCGGAACGCCCACGGGCACCAGCTGCAGATGGGAGTCCAGAAGATACATCTGCGTGTTGGCAATCGGCCGGCCAACCGGGATCAATTCATCCACAGCCGCAATCGGCCTAATTTGATTGATCGCTGCCCAGACGGTCGTCTCCGTTGGTCCGTAAAAGTTCCAGACAGGGATGCCCCATGTGAGTAACGGAGAGGCTAAGTCTGAGGGGAAAGCTTCACCGCCGCAAATGATCAGCCGAAGGCTCAGATCTTTAAGGGGCTGGAGGGCTTCTGGCATTGCCTGGATGAGCTGGCGTATGGCCGAAGGGGTCTGATTGAGAACTGTAACTCGCTCCGAGCGCAACAAATCGCGAAAAGCCTCAGGCGACTGAGTCATCTGCCGGGGAACCACTACCAGACGGCCCCCCTGAAGAACGGCTCCCCAAATCTCCCAGACAGAGAAATCGAAAGCAAAAGAGTGGAAAACCGTCCAAACATCCTGTTTGTCAAAATTGAATACGGGGCGAGTAGCTTCCAATAAGTGGACTACACTCCCGTGGCAAACTTGAACTCCCTTGGGCCTGCCAGTCGAACCCGAGGTATAGATCACATAGGCCAGGTTCTTGGCCGTAACTCCGGTGGTGGGACCCTCCTCGCTCTTTCGAGAGATGATATCCCCGTCGGCGGCTAGACAAAACGCGGCAGCCCCTCGCTCAGGGAACCTGTCCCGCAAATGCTGCTGGGTCAGCAGCACGGGAGCCTGGGTATCCGCTAGAATGAAGGCCAGCCGCTCTTGCGGGTAGGCTGGGTCCAGCGGCACAAATGCCCCGCCCGCCTTGAGAATGCCCAACAATCCCACCAGCATCTCCAAAGACCGTTCGACACAAATTCCAACCAGAACTTCGGGCCCCACCCCCAGTCCGAGCAGGTGATGTGCGAGCTGATTGGCTTGCTGGTTCAGCTCTCGATAACTGAGTTGTTTTCCTTCGCAAACCACTGCGATAGCGTCGGGCATTCGCTCGACTTGGGCCTCGAACAACTCATGGAGGCACAAATCCTGCGCATCTCGTCCACGGGTTTTGTTCCATTCCACCAGCACTTGTTGTCGTTCGGCTTCCGTCAAGAGCGGCCAGGTGGAAACGCGTCTCTCTGGATCAGCCACAATGCTTTGCAGTAAAGTCTGAAAGTGTCCAAGAATCCGAATCGGGGTGGATGCATCGAACAGATCGGTGTTGTACTCAAGCGACCCGCTGAGACCCTGGTCCGTCTCTCGTAAGTCAAACGCCAAATCAAATCTCGCCATTCCTCTTTCGATTTCGAAGGGACTCACAGTGAGGCCGGGCAGTTTCCATGCCGGCAGGGGAGTGTTATGAAGAGCAAACAACACTTGGAACAGCGGATTGTGGCTCAAGTCGCGCTCTGGCTGCAGAATTTCGACCAGTTTCTCAAAGGGCAACTCTGCGTGGACGTAGGCTCCCAAAGCTACCTCTCTAGTCCGCCCAAGCAAGTCTCGGAAAGTGGGATCGCCCGATAGATCGGTGCGCAATACCAGGGTGTTGGCGAAATAGCCGATCAGCGCTTCCGTCCCGACCCGAGTTCGACCAGCGATGGGAGTACCCACGACAATGTCGTGTTGTTTCGTATAGCGGGACAGCAACGTCTTGAATGCTGCCAGCAGCACCATAAACAGAGTAACGCCTTCCTGCCGACTCAGCGCTTTTAGTGACTCAGTGATGTTCTTCGACAGCACGAGCGATTGCTTTGCCCCCCGAAACATTTGGACCGGTGGGCGGGACCGGTCCGTCGGCAGCTCCAGCATCGCCGGCGAACCTGCGAGCTGTTGCTTCCAATAAACGAGTTGCTGCTCCAGCGCATTGCCCTGTAGCCACTCGCGCTGCCAGACTGCGTAGTCCGCATATTGGACGGAAAGCTCTGGAAGAGAGGCTGGCTGCCCCTGAGAAAAGCCTTCGTAGAGCGCCCCTAACTCCTGAAAGAGCACGCCCATCGACCACCCGTCACTGACGCTGTGATGCATGGTAAGCAGCAGAATGTGTTGCTCTTCCTTCAGCCGTAGCAAGTCGACACGTAGGAGCGGACCGTGTGCCAAGTCCATGGGCCGTTGCGCTGCCTCGGTTACGAATCGTAGCGCCTCTCCCTCTCGCTCAGTTTCTGGCAGCTCACTCAGGTCAATCATTGGCAGCTCCACCGACTGGTTCTCAGCAATGACCTGTCGGGGGACTCCATCCACGGCCGCAAAGGTGGTGCGCAAGGCTTCATGGCGGGCCACGATAGCGTCAAGAGTTTTTTGCAGTGCCTGGACATTGAGGGCGCCGCTCATCCGCACCGCCTGGGGTAGGTTATAAAGAGGGCTGTTTGGTTCTAGCTGGTCCAGAAACCACAGCCGCTGTTGAGCAAAGGAGAGGGGTAGCTCTCGATCCCGGGGGACCGGCCGCAGGGGCGGAGTTTGCAGTCCCTGTTCTGACCTGCGAATTGCCTCGATACAATCGGCCAGACCGGCGACAGTCGGCGCCTCAAACAAGCAGGGCAGAGGCAGCTCCACCTGAAAAGCATCACGCAGCCGGGAGACGACTTGGGTAGCCAGTAAGGAGTGGCCTCCTAATTCGAAGAAGTTATCGTGGATTCCTACCTTCTTGAGACCAAGAACCCCAGCCCAGATGCCGGCTAGCACCTCTTCACTCGGGGTACGAGGTGCCACGAAGGCTTCTTCCAGCCTGGGCTGGTTCAGATCGGGCGCTGGAAGCACCCGGCGGTTCACCTTGCCATTGGGTGTCAGCGGCAGCGCCTCCAGCAGCACGAAGACGGAAGGCACCATGTAGTCGGGCAGCTTCTCTTTCAAGAAATGGCGGAGTTCACCTGCCGAAGGAGCGTGGTCTTGGTTGGCAACGACATAGGCCACCAGACGTTTCTCACCAGGCGTATCTTCCCGGGCTAGCACCACAGTCTCCTGCACGTTCGGAAGCTCAGCTAGCGCTGCTTCAATCTCTCCCAGCTCGATGCGGAAGCCGCGGATTTTTACCTGCTGGTCGAGACGACCGAGGAATTCAATGTTCCCATCAGGGAGGTGCTGGGCTAGGTCTCCAGTTTTGTAGAGTTTGGGGCAATCGACCTCCGCCAGCCAGTTGTCAACAAAAGCTGCGTCGGTCTTGCTCTCATCGTTTAAATAGCCGAGCCCGAGGCAGGCACCTGATAGGTAAAGTTCGCCGGGAATTCCCACCGGAACGAGATTTCTGTTCTGATCCAGGATCAACGCTTGCACATTAGAAATTGGCTTTCCGATCGGGATCTTACCGCGCTCCTTGCCAGTTATTTCATAGCAGATACATCCAATTGAAGCTTCGGTGGGTCCATAGAGATTAGTAAGACGGACACCCGGGAAGTGCGTCATGAAGCTGCGCGTCGTTGCCGCGGTGACTTCCTCACCCCCTACAATGACGCTACGCAAAGATCTCAGTCTGTGCCGCATCGATCTGTCCATCAACAGTTCAGGAACGAGCGCGTTGAATAGTGATGGGACAAAATCTGTAATTGTGATTGCATGTTTTTCAATAAAAGTGGCCAAGGAATTTGCGGTCATTTCCATTTCAGACGATGGAATGACTGTCGTTCCGCCGTTTGTCAATGGCCAGAATAGCTGCCAAATCGCACTGTCGAAGTTATGAGATGTGGTCTGTAAGACCGCGCCCGAAGTGTCGCGTCCAAAAAAATCATTCATCCAAAAGAACCTGTTCGTAATCCCCCGATGGGGTACGACGGCCGCTTTGGGTTTTCCGGTCGAGCCGGACGTATAGATCGCGTAGATGGGCTCTCCGGAGCCGATCTTCAAATTCAGATTCGGCCACGAGTCGCACTCTGCCTGCGAGTCGACAAGGAGGAAAGAGCGATCGAATAGCACTTCTTGATAGGACGATTCTTTGTTTACGAGGATGACTTTGCTATTCAACTCCTGCAAGACCTGCTGAGTTCTCTCTGTCGGCCACCGGATATCGAGC